>Ga0247813_10000760_pt1 | contig 26778 bp, 15 predicted proteins | sample UWRJL169409C1_FD_180719 | JGI IMG/M metagenome (GOLD analysis project Ga0247813, IMG submission 180719) | Plant litter microbial communities from Arlington Agricultural Research Station in Wisconsin, United States - UWRJ-L169-409C-1 | ecosystem: Environmental > Terrestrial > Plant litter >...
CTTGGCGGAAGTAAGCTTAGCTGATTCTGGCTATAGGTCTTAAAGGTAACTTTCTTGCTCATACCTTAAATTTAAGCATTATCCATAAAATACAAAAGAGGCTGCCTAACTTTTTAGACAGCCTCTTATGCTTTTAAGGTTTTATGCTTTTACATAAAAGTAAAAGGGCACGAAGCCCTTTTTAGTTTATATCTATTATAAAATAACCATCGCAGGATGGTAGCAAGTTGTGTTTTGAGCTGCTTGAAATACTTTCCGCTGCTCAAAACAACTTGCCCTTGCGCAGGGGGCTAAAAAATCTCCGGAGTCGATTTTTCCTGTGAGTCGCCAAACTTACTTTATTATTTTTTGATTTTTATCTTTATGATGAAGGATGGTTTTTAGGTTTTATATTTTTCATCTTCATTTTACATTCCGATACACAGCCCTCAAATATCGCATGTGCTTTTGTTGAAATTTGTACCGACTTAGTGGTAGCTATAGCGATCATTTCCTCGGTGAAATCTTGTTTATTTTTCTTGTTGTGCAGCACAATACGATATGAATCATCAAGCTGTTTTAAAATAGCATACTCATCATTGTTTTGATTGTCGAAAAAAACTCCAAACTCAGGATAGAATTCGGCCAGGTATAATTGGTGTTCTTCCAGACCTTGTGAGGCTAAATACTCACCCATAAGTATTAGTTCCGCTTTTTGAAAACTAAATTTTATTGCCTGATGAATATGGAATGCTGCCAGTAAGTAGTTCCCAGCCTGCCTCAGCCACTTGGAATAGATGGAGCAATTATAGGCATACCCGTCAAGTAAGGCATATTCATTTTTCGCAGTTCTAATCCTCTTTCTGGTTTCTTTATTATTTTTCAGGCGGAATGCTTTTTCAGACGGATCTAAAGAATAGGCAAGTTTATCGCCGGTCGCATTGTTCATTAAGAAAAGGCTTCCCGCATCCCATAGGTCTACTGCCCACCAATGTTCAAAAAGTGTATAACTGAATTTTGGGTAGTTCCTGAAGAGCCTGCTTACAAACGGCTTAACATCCATTGCATCGATCTCCAGTTCTTTAGATAGTCGTAATGTTATTATAGTGTTAGGGCTAAAGCTACTTTCATTTAAAGAAAGATATATAGAGTGCATCGGCAGGAAGTCCAATAATGCTTTGATTACTTTTTCTAATTCCTGCTTCTCAGGGTTGTTTTCGGGAATGGTTATAGTGTATTCCATGATATTTCATTTTGTATTTAAAAGCTCAATTTTCTCAAGTGCTATTTTGAAAGCCCTGCTTTGGAACTCCCTGCAACGGCTTGACACGATTTGTAAATCCTGATAAGGCACTGCGTCAATGTGCCTATTTCTCACCATTCCCGGACGTATGCACAATATTTTAAAGAGTTCCTGCTCGTGGGGCGTATTGCGTGGGAATATTTCCTGTGTAATTGCCGTTGCATAATCGCACAATTCGAAAAGGTATTCTGTAGAGAATTTTTGCGGATGGTAGCCCAGTAACGAATGTATCAGCATAAGGCATATATGTTCCACCGCAAGGTGCAGGAGCACCGCGCTGGTCATTGTACTGCCATTCTTTTCAATAGCTGCTAATGCTTCAAGATAATCCAGTGCTGCTGTATTGCGGTTGTACAGGTATATCCGGCTATCGTCATAACCTGACTTAGGTTCGTCCACAACATGCAACAAAGATTGTACTTCCTTATTTTGATAAATAACGTTTCCATGCCCAAAAAGCCTGTAAAAAAAGTAATGCTGGCTTTTTGTTACGTCATTCAACGATGCCGTACTATGCAATAAAAGTGTGGCTGCTGCCTGGCTGCCTTTGCTCATGCTGATTTGTTGGCTAAGTTTCGCCAAACTGTTCTTTTGCAGTTTGTTTACAAATACAACAAGATAAAAATGAATGTGTTCGCTTTGGTACTCTTCAATAAAGATTCCTGTACTGACGGTATTTATAGTATTGCGATAGCCTAAGCAATAGACAGCATCTGTTTCTATAGTATCTGCTATAATGGTGCATATTTTATTTAAAGCCACTTTTGCGTCATCTGAAATGCCTTGCATCCATTGTGCCTCTAATGGGTTATTCCTGTCCATACTTCATAAGATTAAGTTAGTCCTGATTTTCAGATTTATCCTTTCCCTGCATATCTTCTAATGCCTTATTTACCAGTGTATGGACGTGGGCAACGAACTCATTACAACGTCCTTCAAGCAGTTCCATTTCATCAGTGCTGATGCTATCTTTGCCGCTATAGCGTAACGTCCAGGGCTGGCGGCTAAGTTGTTTTAATATTCGAAGATCACTCTCAGTTCGGGTTGGAAAAAAATTAGCTATTTCAGGGCTGAAATGCTCACATATCTCCAAGAGGTAGCCTATGGAAAAATAATTCGGGCTGTAGCCTAAAAATAGCCGTATCATCGCAAGGCAGGCCTGTTCAACAACATGGTGCAGCAAAATACCGGTCAGGTGTGTATACGATGAATCGTAACCATCGGCAACATGTTCCAACAGAATGTTCGCAATAGTATTCCTGTAGTGCAGGTACTCTATAGCAGGCTTTAAGTTGCGATGTTGAGGTATTATACTATTTAAGATCGTTTGGTTTTCAGCATTTAGGTAAACCTGCTGCCCGCTTCTCATAACTTTATCAAAAAAGTATTTCTGGTCAGCCTGCTCGGTTGTAAGTTCGGTCAAATTATGTACAAGTAATGTAACGGTATACCTTCCTTTGGATTTGCTCCGAATTTTACCTGCAATGTCGTGGGCAGTATTGGGAGTAAGCCCATCTTCAAAAACCAGCAGGTAAAAATTAATGCTGCCTTTTATATCTTCAACAACTAAACTATCCTTTGGCAGCAATGCTTCGTTTTTTCCAAAGCAATAAATAGCCTCTGTTTTAATAGCCTTTGTAATTATGCTGCTAATCTTATCCAGTGCGGTATTCTCATCACTGGTGTCTGACAGTTTAAGCGGTTTTTCACGTAGCGGCTCCTGGAAAGTAATTATTGCTGCCTCACATGTAGAAAGTTGTTCTTTATATACTTTTCGGGTTTCCTTAAGCATCCACTGCATCTTTTTATAGGCGGTTATTACAGTTTCCTTTTTGATTTTCATGTTACCTATATAAGGGAATGACCTCGTAACAGTATGCAATAGATCCACCAGCTCTGCTTCTGCCGGATTGGAGGGGTCAAACAGCTTGCTAAATGCCGGTGCAAACTCTTCTGTAATTCCCTGTTGGTTGTTGATGCTTTTGCCGCTGTAGGCTTTGCCGGAGGTCAGTTCGCCAATAATACCAAACAGCAGTATGATGTTTTGATGGATGGTAAGCAGTGCCAGCTGGTGGCTGTTAGTACCCATATAGTGCTGTGCACCCCGGCACATAGCATCGGCTTTTCCGAACATCTGCAATACATATTTCGTAGCTTTTAGAAAGACGCTTTGTGCAGCAGGTAATTTTTCTATCATCTTAGTATAAGCTGCATCGTTTTTAAACAATGGCCTGCCGGTCAAATACCATTTCAGGTAATAAAGGTTACCGTCTTTTAGTTTATGGATCACGTCTGCACTGTCTACAATTTTATAGGGCAGCTGTACCGAATGTCTTTCAAACAATTTTTCAGCACGGTCATACATTTCTGAGGCGATCTCGTAGAAATTTCCTTCAATTACAATAGTCAGTATATCGCCTGTCTTGCCTGCGGTATTGGATTCGTGCAGTGTCACGGCAGTTACATCCATCAAAACCCGAAGATCACTGATCAGGGCTTCAAATTCTTTTTCCGGTGGGATTACAATTGCATCCATAATTTTGATTTTTACCTGTGGAACATTCCTTTAAATTTGTATTTTTGTAATGACCAGCAAGTAAAAGATACTTTAAGGTGTACCGAATCAATTTGTTGTGTATGGTACATTTTTAAGCATGTGTTTTACATTTTGGAGAATAACACACCTAAATATTACCTTTGAATTATGAGTACTACAGCGAAACCAAACCATATAGGACGTAAAATCAGCCGTATCCGTGAACTTCGCGATATGAAGCAGGAGGCTTTGGCACTGGCTTTAGGTACGAACCAACAGGCAATATCCATTATGGAGAACAGTGAAACGATTGAAGAGGAAAAATTAATTGAAGTAGCTAAAGCACTTGGTGTTAGTGTAGAAGCGATAAAGAATTTTTCGGAAGAAGGTGTCATTAATTACTTTAATACTTTTAATGACAATAGTATTGGCTTTAATACTAATTGTATGTTCAATCCTTTGGATAAAGTAGTTGAACTATATGAGCGTCTACTGCAAGCTGAAAAGGATAAGAATGATTATTTGGAGAAGCTTTATAAAGACAGATAATTTCAAATATGACGCTATACTAGAAAGTGTTATATTTAGATATAGTCTATCTACAATAGTTAATGAATATCTATACTAATACAGACGAAAGAACAATAGTCGGATGAACATCATCCGACTATTATTTAATTTTATAGTATTTTATAAATTCGTATCATTTATAAATTTTCAACACCTATAGTATACAAAATGGGATGGTTATTCATTTTAATAATATCGAATTGAATATCTAAATTATTTATGTCATCCACTTTTATATTACTATCCTTCATTTTCCATCCATGTTCGACCCCGGCATCAGGGCGAATTATTATTTTAATTTCATTGTTAGTAAGTTCGAAATATCGATAATGTGGAATTGAATTCGACACTATATTTATATTTGTTGCACCTACTTCATAACCAAACAATTTTAAATAACTATCTCTTGATTCACTATCTTTAAATTCATTATATAGTTTTATCGGACTTCTCTCGTTATAGAATTTTTGACCGTAAAAAGTAAAATTATCTATTTCGAAACTTAATTTTGTTTGAAGTTTGTTTAAAAATTGTAACATCAACAAACAGGCAAATGGCGTTTTTAAATAACGGTCTGAATAAGAAACATTGAATTTCTTATCCTCCATTTTTGATTTTAAATTTATTTTATTTGTTAGTTTATTAAGTACTTCATCTGCAATATTAACAGAACTTAAAACGGCATTTGTATCTAAGTAAGCCTCAAAAATAGTAGCTGTATTTACTAATTTATCAGTTTCTAATGGAGTAAAAACAGGAGTATTTGTACTATCTACTCTATAAAGTTCTCCATTCCCAGACTCTCCCCATTTGTTATCTAAATCAAGATTAACTGTGTCGTTTACAAAATATCTATAAAGGTTTCCGTCTTGTAATTGAACAAAAGAAATCGTAGGCAATACTTCGTGTTCAATATTATTTTGAGTCCATAATTTATAACCTCTAGCCATCAATTGAATTAATGTCATTGTATGTTGGTTATTTGTAATTATAGGTTTCGCTTTAAGAACTAGATTTACTACCGCTTTACTTTTTAAACTCTCCAAAAACAAAATATTATCTAAATTCCAATTTTGTACCTCTGGGTTTAATGTTAACCAAGCTTCTTTAATTTTTGATGCGTAATTTAATTTAGTTAATTCTTGTTTACTGCTACCTACCATCCTCTTTGCTGTAGGATAGCTGTTTATTATATCTTCAGGAATTATAAAATCACTTATTTTATTTAGCCAATCTAATGCGACATTTTTATCTAATAGATTGATATGCCATTGTGTTTTTCTGTCAATTAAACATTTTGTACAAGCACTTTGACATACGCATTCTAATCTCTTTTTAGATTGTTTAAAAATTTCATCTGTGTATAAAAAGAATTGATTGGCATATCCAGCACCCCCTTTGGTTGTATCAAAAATGAAAATTGTGGAATAATTGTCATATCTTTTAATTCCAAAATCAAGCTCTCCTAATTCAATTGCTAAATAACTGGCTAGTTCTTTTACAAAAATTGAACCTAATGAATATAATAAAGTTTCGTTTCTGGAATAGACATTATTTTCTCTAATTCTTATTTCACAAAAATCAGTTTTAAATCGACCCCCTAAAATGACATTTGCTCTTATGGCGGAAATAGAAGAATTTCCTGAACATGCTGAACCTCCATTATCATCTTTACCTCCTCTTAGTCGTCTATGGTCATTTAGCTCATCTAATGACAAGCCCGTTTTTCCGCAATGCAAACAAACATGGAAACCATTTCCATTGCCTACATTATAATATAAAATCTCTCCATTTTCTTCACTCTCTCTTATATCATAAATATTATTGCTATTTTGCTCCCATGGCTTAACATTAATTAATAATGGATCTACATATTGAATTCTTGATGATTCGGATATTTTTCTATTTGGTGTTTGATAAATATCAACAGCAAAACCAGCTGGCTGAATCATTTCAGTAAAAACGCCTCTGTTTCCATCGTTATCAGAAACCAAGCCTCTGAAATTTTGGTTATGACAGTGTGGACATTCCGTTTCAATATTCTGATTTTCTGACACTTCAACAATCCTTTGATAGCCACAAGAATTACATAGTTGAATAATTTCTTTTGAAGCATGATTTCCTCTGTTATCATCTAAAATAATACCTGAAGAATGATAATTCATCCCATCAATAACAATATTATTACCTGGTGCAAATTCCGTTAATGCTCTTGTTATAAAATAAGAAGGATTTTCTTTTTTTCTATTATTGCTTTTATTTAAACTTTCAATATTTGTTGTGTCAAATTCAACAATACCTGTTGGTAAACCAGCAGTTGGTAAGAAACCTTCTTGGGCTAAAAAAGTCAATGCATTTTTATTAAGGAATTGTACATATTGAATATTGACAGCTTTGAAGGCTGGAGAACTTTTACCAAATTGCTCTTCCATCTCCTTCAGTTTGCTTTCGAAACCTTGTTTTTTACTTCTTGATTTGTTTAGTATTTGGTTAAAATTTGAAAATACTTTATTTAAAATATATGTAAATTTTTTGTCTTCATAATTAGTATTTCTGACAAGATTTTCTACCTTTTTTTCAAACATTCCTACTTCATTACCCATCAACCAACCGACAAACTTTATGGCAATCGGTTCTAGTTCATCAAAAAAGAAAATCTCGATTTTATCCGTGACTCTAATTCCTTTTACTTCATCAGTTTGAACAAACTTTCCTAAAAAGAATGCATTGATATGACGCTCTATAACTTGTGTACTATTGAAGGAAATAAAAGGGGGCGCAATTTTATGGGTTAATGCCCATGTAGGCGTATTAAAAGCATTCAATCCCACTGGATTTGGGGCACAAACGGTAAAAGCAATAGATTTACTTTCTTTTCTTCGACCTGCACGCCCCGCTCTTTGTAAATAATTTGCTGGACCAGGTGGTACATTATTCATTACGACAGTTGAGATACCGCCAATATCAACCCCCATTTCCATGGTTGTAGAACAGTTGAGAATATTTATCTCCGCCTTCTCAAATTTGTCTTCTAATTGTTTTAGTCGTTTTTCGTTTTGTTGTGCCGAATGTTCCCCTGATAAATATAATGGTCTATCTAAAATTATTTTTTCGTGAATATCATTCCATAGTCCATTTTGTTTCCAATCCGAGGACTTACTACTAATCCACTCTTTTGTAGCTGTGATTTCTAACTCATTTTGCTCATTTCTATTAAACGGAAATAGAAATTTTGGAAATGTATATGGTTGCGATTGTTTTATTTCAAAATGTCTGATATTATTTTCTGTAAAAGAACCAGTAATCCAAGGAGAAAATCCTTTGAATTGAGTGTCTATTAAACGTTTTTTTACTGGACACAACCATAATTTTTCAGATAATTGAAATTTTGTTCTTTCTTCAATATTTAGCTTATATCCAGTACCATCAGCATCTAAAACTCTACTTTTTATAGTCCGCCAAATTTCATTTAATAATTCGTTTATATCCTCCTCAATTTCATTAGTAATTTCTTCTCTGTTATAAAATCCTAAACCAGCACATAGCAATAACGACATTCTATTTGGTCGTAATTCTCCTTTACTAAATGTGCGCCATTTTTTTATATTTGGTAAGTTTGAATCTGAATCGTGGATATGTGCACTTCTGAGAAATGAAGTTGAATAAGGGTAAATAGCACTATCTACAAAGAAGTTAAATTCATATCTAATAACGTAGTCTAATCCAATTTTTAAGATACTTTTCCAATCCTCAACGGTTAAATCGTACTGTAAAGCAATTTTAGGTAATTGAACATCATCCATATCCGGATAGACTATACTAATCATTCCTAAATTTTCTAATGAACGCTCTCTAGGAATTCTTCTTGCAAAATTGTCAAATAATAATGCTCTTGAATACTTTTCAATGTTCACATCATTATCCTCTCTGGGATTATTATTTTTAAACAACGTTTTTAAGTCTTTTTTTGGATTTAAAAAGTCATACAATTGTTTCCAAGACAGTCTTATTTTTTCATTGTTTTTTAATGCTTTAGCCTTGATATTACTGATGCTTTCTTCTATAGCTTTTCTTAATACTGGAATTTTTTGAAGTGCTAATTGTTCTTCCAGTTCTTTTAACTCATCAAAATTAAAAGTATCATCTTGTGAATTGTTTAATTGTTCTTGCCATAGTTTATGAAATACTTGTGAGCGTATCCAATTGTTTTCATTGTCAATATTTATTAATGCAGATATTTTGGCAGTTCCCTGACGGCTGTCCGTAAAGGAAATGTATTTATGTCCTTCCCAAAGCATTTCAGAACGGACTTCGTCAGCGCCAGGAGTATTGTCTAAAAATATATCGGATAATATCCTATTCATAAATGAAGAAGAAATTCTAAAATGTAGCGGATTTTCAAGATTACTTGAACAATAAGGACAAACACATTCACCATTACGATCCGCTTCAATAAAAACTTCTTGACTACGATCTATTTTACCATTATTATCTATTCCAAATTTTAATGTTTGAGGAACATATCTTTTATTATTATTTCTTTTTGTAAAGTAAAATGATTGTGAAACTGAATTCTCACTATCATCGTTATCAGTATCAACATCGTCTACAATAAAATTGTCTTGATTGATTGATGTAGAAAGCGTTAAAATTTCGTACCCATTTTTTTCTAGTTGTTTTTCTGCTTTAAGTAATTCATTGCCACACGAACGACAAGCAACTAGTTCAAACATTGGAAAAGTACACTTAGAGCATGTTTTTTCAGCATAAGAGGTCATCGTACCCATCACACTTTTTGAATCAAAATTTTTATGTTTATCACAATTTGGATTTGAGCAGACATAAATACCGCCAATACCTCTAGAAAATAAATGAGCCCTCAATGGCAAAATAGATACATCATCGTTTTTATTTTCAACAATGGCATCCACAATTTCTAATTTTTCAGATATAGAACTTTTCTTAGCATTTAGACTATCCGTAATTTCAGTTAATGTAATAGCATCCGCATTGTAGACTTTTTTCCTTAAAATCTCAATATCCTTTTTATTATCTATATGAAAGTTATCTGGTAGATTTTTGAATTCTCTTTTACCTGTAATTACTTCTATTTGATGTTTTTCAATACCACAAAGGTTGGCCATAAACTCTTTTAAACTTTTTTCGCTTTCTTCACCTGTACCAACAGTTGCAGAAGTAATTGCAAATCGTAAGTCATTAATATCAACTTCAAAAGCATCCACAACTCTTCTTATTAATAAAGCCATTTCTGATGCTGCTGAACCAACTAACGTATGGGCTTCATCTAATAAAATCCAGCGTAATTTACCTTTAGAGTTTTCTAATAGTGGGACATCTTTGTCACGAACCAAGATGTACTCTAACATTGATGGGTTTGTGAAAAGAATCTGTGGAGGAGTTTCTCTAATTTGCTTTCTTGAAATTAATTCGGGTAGATGTTTTTTTCTATTATTAGTCCTTGAATCTTCCTCTGTATTTCCATTATAGACAGCATATGTTAATCCATCTAATGCTTTCACCCAAGAGTCCATTCGTTTTTTCTGGCTACCAATTAAAGCATTTAATGGATATAAAAAAATTGCTCTTACACCAATTTCATTTTGACAATTCTCATACAAATCATGTAAAACTGGTAACATAAAACATTCTGTTTTACCTGAACCCGTACCAGTTGTAACTGCGATAGATTTTTTTTCTTTTAAGAGAGTATTCCAGCTTGTAATCTGATGTACATAAGGGTTTCTATTTTTTGGAAACTCATATTCACCCTTTATTTTATCAAGTTTTTCAATGAAACTATTATGAAATAAACTATTTAAATTCCCAAAAGTCTCTTTTGCTGGAGTCCATGGAAACGTATTTTGAAAAACTGGCTCGGCAAGCAATTTTTCTTCTTCAAATACACTTGATAGATAGTCTTGAAATTGTGCATCTCCTGTTGCCCATAGTGATAGAATAGAATCTTTTAATCTCTCTTGAATTTCTGTATATATTTTTTTGAATTTTATTTCTTGGCTCATTCTGCTTCTAGTTTAAATAATAAATTAATGATTCTTCATACCATTTCTTATCAAGATCCTCTACATATTTTATTCTTCTTCTGAAATTATCACCATTTATATGCCATAATCCTGTATTAAGACCGTTTATTGAAGATGCCACCGTTAAAGGTGCTATAACAAGAATATTAACCTGGTCGTGCCATTGTTTTTGAGGTATCGGTTTAGTATATTTATTTCTGTCTTTACTAATATCATAAGAGGGGAGTTGACTCATAACACTTTCACCCAATCGCTGCCTAACGTTATTTAATTCTGCGTTAAATACAAAATTGTCGATGTTCTTTTTTTGAAGTAAACACAGGCTCATTTTATTCGATTTAAAATTTAACATTACAGCAAGTGCTTTAAATATTTCTGGATATATTTCACAAATATTTTCCCAATCTGATAACTTAACCCAATGGAAAGAAAAGCCTAAATCATTTTCTAATTCTACAAAATCGTTGCCTGAAAACCTATGTTCTCTAGAATCAAACTTTATTGATAAAAAGGCAAATGCTTTTGCTGCTAATTCTGACGAAGTTGTAATAGCTTTAATAATATCAAATGTTGCGAAAGGCAAATCATTTTCTTTCGATAAATAATAATAAATCCAAAACCTATTCCATACTTCACTGTTAAAGTTACTTGCTAAAAGTTGTTCATGAAATTTTAATATTCGGGTGTTTCTATCATCAATCGATGTTAATTCATTTTTTGGATCAATAGAAATAAACTCGGGTTTGATTTTAGCTTTTGAACTTTTATCTGAGAAAAGAATGAATTTATTTGCGTTTGTAGTGTTAATTGAATAATAGTCTTCCACTTTTAAAATTTCAACTTTATCAATATATTCCAAGTTACAATCTATTGGTAAAGCGTAAATACTGCTTGAAATATCAATACTTTCTATCTCATCGAATTTTATTACATTTTCATTATTTACTTCCCATATTAAGGTTTCTGAAAACTGCTTGATCGTATAACTTTTAATTGTTCGGCTCTTCTTATTTGGAATTACTTCGCAGATATCTATTTTCAAATAATTATCAGAATCGATAATATTATAAAGTTGAAATAATGATTTAAAAGTATCATAAAACTCAAATAATGGTTTTATTTTTCTTTCTATCTTTTTAGATATAACAATTTCAGGATTCTTGTTATTAGAAATTCTTACTTCATATTCTTTCCCAGTGGAATGTGCAATTAATCTCCAACCCTTAATTTTATCTAAGTATATTTCGTTCGCATTGATAATATTCTCCTCTTGGTCAACCAGTATAACTCCTTGAAAAGGAGAAATTATTTCAGCAATTAGCCCTGAATTCTGATTCTTTGCGTTGATTCTGGCTTTAATTGAAGTTGGGAATTTTGAAGGATTTATTATTTTAAAATCAACTTTGTTTTGATCTATATTAAAATTAAACAAATCTGATTTATATACTTCTAAGATAAAGGAATTATTGTTTACCACAATTTGTGGGTTGTTGTAATCTAAATTTGTTGACAAACATAAATCACCAATATTAAAAACTCTTTCATATTCGTCAATACCTTCATGTGAGATTTTGATATCTAGAATACCTAATTCTAAGGTAGTGTGTTTTGAATTCCAAATACTTTTATTTACTTGTTTCCATTCTATATTTGGATTATTAATTCTTTGCCCAATATTGTCATAAACATGTACTCTCAAATCATTCTTTACAATATTTAAATTGTTTCTAACTAACCATTTTGGTTTTTCGCTGAGTATACTCCAATCAAATATATTGTCAGTATTTGTTTTAAACTTAATAGTGTTACCATCTGGTCTCTTTAACTTAATTTCATCTTGAAATTTTATAATGGAAAAAGATTTACTATTTATCTCTATTTCAGTTTTTTCTTCAAACGTTCCCTCTATTGAAAAGATATCATTGGATAATATATAACCATAATTATTATTTGTGTGTCTAGATTTTTCTAAAACAAAATTTTCACTATTACTTAGTGCCCATAAGGTGGGAAAATCTAGCTGTAATCTGGAATAAAGTAAATGATTAGCATAATAAATTTTGTCAGAGCTATCAATTACATAAATTTCAGGATCAAAATCTCCTTTAAAGCTGACAAAATCCCTGAACTGGGTTACTTTATAAGTGTCATTATTTCGTCTTATGAGTTTGGCAATTAAATCTACACCAACGAATAATTTATATTCATTTAGATAATCAACAATTTGATTATCTAAAATGTAATTCAGTTCTTCAAATCCTATTTTTGACGTAATAGTAGTATTGAGAAAAAAGGTAGTGTTTTTGGAATTGAAATTCCATTTGAATTTAATAGTGTTATTTTTTTTTCTTACTTTGTCCCTCTCAACAATTAAATCTTCGGTAATTTGTTTTAGATCTGCATTTGCTCTAAAATTTAATAACTCACTTTCATCATTATCCAATACAGCACGAACAATTTCAAGACAACTACTATAAATAATTTCGTTTTGACTTGATTTTGGCAGCAGGATTGTTAATTCACTATTAGTAGAAAAATCCTCTATTGATCTGGGGTTTAAATGAATGATTTTCAAAAGAAAATCACGATACTTCCCACGATTATTCTTTATATGTTTTAATGGTAGACCTCCCTGTAATAATATAGTTTTTAGATAATGAGTATTTTGAATTTTAATCCATTTATAATTTAAAAGATTACCTCCTTTTTTAGCTAATTCATAAAACTCATTGGTGTCAAAACATAATTTATTATACCCAATGGATTTGTAAACTTCATCTTTAGAAGGATATCCACCATTGAAAATTCTTTTCCACCATTCTGCATAATAAACTGCACATGTACGAGGATCTAATTCTGAAATTCTTTGTGCAATTTTAAATTTTTCTATTAATTGTTGAAATTCAAAATCATTTAAATTATATTTCCAAATGGGTTGTCCTGTATGAAAATCTAAATTTCTACTTTTTAAAATTTTTTGAAACTCGCTCATAACATTTAATTTCTTCAAAACTAAAAATGATGTATGCAGATATACTGCACAGCTGACCACGATTAATTTATGTTTTGTTGGTTGAAAACTAAATATTGACAACTTTTTTGTCAATATGGTTGGTTGTAAGAAATAGCAATATAAACTTATAAAGTTAGTTAAATAATTTTATGAGTAAAATACCTACTAATGGGTATTTTACTCAGCTCACATAATAAGCATTGGTAAACAACTTAGATGGGAAAGTTTGTCGCTCTATTGTTGATGCCAACTATAAAAACTACATTTGAGGGCATACATAATTAGGCCTAAACGATGATAACCGGAGAATTAAAATCACAAATAGATAAAATATGGAATGACTTCTGGACAGGAGGAATTTCAAACCCGTTAACTGTAATTGAGCAGTTTACGTACCTTATATTTTTAAAGCAATTAGACGATAGGCAAATTCTTATAGAAAAAGAAATTAATATGCTTGGTGGGTCGAGCAGGAAGCTAATATATACCGATCAGCAGAACCCCCTGCGCTGGAGCAGCTTTAAAGATAAAGACCCGGAGGTAATGTTTAACCTCTTTACCCGTCCGCAGCGGGAACTGGACGATATTACCGTTTTCGACTTTATGAAAGGCCTGGGGGCTACCGGTGGTGTATTTTCAGAATATATGAAAGGGGCTACCTTTATGATAGCCACCCCAAAACTGCTTGACCGTGTGGTGCAGCAAATAGACAAACTGCCACTGCAAAACCGCGATACTAAAGGCGACCTGTATGAATACATGCTTGGCAAAATTGCCGAAGCCGGTACTAACGGTCAGTTTCGTACGCCGCGCCACATCATCAGGATGATGGTAGAGCTTATGGAACCTAAAAAAGAGGACACAATTTGTGACCCTGCCTGTGGTACAGCCGGATTTTTAGTTGGTGCCGGGCAATACATACACGAAGTGCACCAGGACTGGTTTACCGAACAGGATTTTAGGGAGCATTTTAATAAGGAAATGTTTAATGGTATAGAAATAGACCCTTCTATGATGCGCATAAGCGCCATGAACTTGGAGCTGCATGGCATAGAGAACCCGAACCTAATAGGTAAAAGCGCCCTGAGCGAAAGCAATGATATTAACAGCAAATACTCACTAATACTGGCTAACCCGCCATTTAAAGGCGCGTTAGATTATGATGAGGTAGAAAGCAGCCTGCTAAAAGTAACCCAGACCAAGAAAACCGAATTACTGTTTCTTGCCCTTATATTACGCATGCTAAAACTGGGTGGCCGTGCCGCAGTAATTGTACCCGATGGTGTGCTCTTTGGCAGTAGTGGCGCACACAAAAACATACGTAAAGAGTTGGTAGAAAACCAAAGGCTGCAAGGCATTATATCTATGCCCAGCGGTGTGTTTAAGCCCTATGCCGGGGTAAGCACTGCCATATTGCTGTTTACCAAAACTAACAGCGGCGGTACCGATAACGTTTGGTTTTATGATATGCAAGCAGATGGCTACAGCCTCGATGACAAGCGTAATTTGCTAATTACCGAAGATGCCCTTGAGCAATGCTTTACCGAGCCTGAAAACATAATAGATGAAGTAAACGGTAAGTGCGATATACCTAATATTTTGCTAGACTGGCACAAGCTTACCGATGCAAAACACAACACGGCTAAAGCGTTTATGGCCGACAAAACCCATAAAAGCTTCCTGATACCTAAAGCGGCAATAGTAGCTAACGATTACGACCTGAGCATAAACCGCTATAAAGAGACTGTATACAGCGAAGTAGCTTATGAAAAGCCCGAAACCTTGATTGCCGAGATAAAAGCCCTCGACCTGAAAAGGCAAGAGGCCATTGAAGAACTTGAAAAGATGCTTGGGTAATGGAGAGAGCAACTTTAGGTAATATTATAGAATTTGTCCGAAATGGAGCATCAATCAAGCAGAATGAAGGCCATAAAGGATACCCAATTACGAGGATTGAGACGATTTGGAATTCAACTATAGATGAAGATCGTCTTGGATATGCTAATATTTTTGATTCCGATTTAGAAAAATATGAAAAATATTTATTGCAAAAAGGTGATATATTAATATCTCATATAAATAGCCCAAAGCATTTAGGTAAATCAGCTCTATATCAAGGTTATCCAGAAAAAATTATACATGGGATGAACTTGTTGTCAATGAGAGTGAATAAAAAATTATGTTTCCCTAAATATTTATTTTATTTTCTTCAAACAAAAGATTATAAAGAACAGATAAATAAAGTTTCCAACCAATCAGTAAACCAAGCTAGTTTCTCTACAACGAGTTTAAAACTGTTACAAATCCCCCTGCAAGACCTCACTACCCAAAAAAAAATAGCTGCATTATTAGACAAAGCCGATGAACTGCGCCAGTATAACAAGCAGCTTATACAAAAATATGATGCCTTAACGCAGAGTTTGTTTTTAGATATGTTTGGGGATCCTGTGAGGAATGAGAAGGGGTGGGATGCTACAACAATTAGAGAGTTATCATCTGATGTTAAATATGGTACAAGTGCAAAGGCGAATGATAAAGGTAGTTTGCCTTACCTAAGAATGAATAATATCACTTATGACGGCTACATGGATTTTTCGAGTTTAAAATATATAGATATCACCGGAAAAGACATTAATAAATACGTAGTGAAGAGAGGCGATATTCTCTTTAACAGGACAAATAGCAAAGAACTTGTTGGTAAGACAGGACTAATAACAAATAATGATAAATACATAATTGCTGGTTATTTAATTCGAGTTAGGACAAACGAATTAGCAAACCCTTATTTTATCTGGGCGCACTTAAATTCCAAATGGGCAAAGTTAACATTAAAAAATATGTGTAAGAGCATCGTTGGTATGGCAAATATTAATGCACAAGAACTTCAGGATATTTTAATAATGAAACCACCTATTACTCTCCAAAACCAATTCGCAGAGCGCATACAACTTATAGAACAACAAAAAGAGCAGGCACAGCAAGCCCTGCAAAAAAGCGAGGATTTGTTTAACAGCTTGTTGCAAAAGGCATTTAAAGGCGAGCTGGTGGCAGAGTATGAAATTGATATAAATTAAGAAACTCTTAATAAGCTATAATGCTGATAGATTTATACAACCTATTCAAAAGAAGCAATGAGTATTCCACACCCCTGGAAGATTTCACAACAGAGTGTTTTGCAGGAGTTTTGCAACAGCACCCTGCCGTACTCGACACTTTTGTAAAGTGGTTAAAATTACCCGACGAAAATTACAAGGTTCGTACTCAAGTAAAATATGCACTGGAAAATGACCAAAATTGTATTGTTGATTTAGTACTTGAAAGTGCAAAAACAATTTGTTTTATAGAAGTTAAGGTCAACTCAAAAGAAGGATGGCGGCAGCTTAAACGTTATTCTAACGTGTTGGATGGAATTACTAAAGCAAATAAACATTTAATTTACTGTACTAAAAACTTTGATACTAAAAGTGTTTTCAAACATAATTTTATACAATTTCGTTGGAATGAGGTTGCAGCTTTACTAAACAAAAAACATCTGGAAATTCCATTAGTTAAAGATTTTATCAATTATTTAAAAAGACATGACATGGCACAGGATTACGATATCACTACAAATACTGTTATTACAATGCAGCATTTTATGAAAACATATACTGCAATAGAATATCATATCCAGCAGGCTATTCCTGCATTTAAAAGTTTCTTTCCGTCAGCCAGGTTGGAAAAAGAAAATAATTTAAACAAGATTAGCGACCATGACAGGATAGGCAGAGTAGCAAAATGGATTACCTTAGATCCGCATAAATATTCAGAAATATTATATTGTATTCACTTCCAAAGTGTAAAAATGCAGACACAAATATGGATTAGCAATGACCATCCTGAAATTCATAAACTAAAGAAGCTTGCAGAGAATCATCCTGTTCTTAAATATTGGCATGATGATAATGGATTAGGAATATATTTAGACCGTAAATTGTACTCTTGTATTGATGATAAAAATGCCGATGAAAAGATTAAAGAATGGTTCGCTAAAAGTTTTGAAGTATTTAAGGATTTTATAATTGAAAGCAGCGAAGTTAATTGGAATTATGATGCTTTATTCATAAGTAATTCTGATCTCACGGGTTAAAATAAAAACACTATTTTAGTACCACCAACATTACCTAATGAACAGCAACTTTACATTTTTACAGGCAGAGTTTAACGACCTCTACAATGAGATAGCCCAGGCAGAAAAGCACACCTTTACTGCCCCACGTTATGCTGCGCTGCTGTGCCGCAGCACGCTGGAAAAAGCGATCTTTTGGCTCTATAAAAATGATGAAGATTTACAACTGCCATATGATACCAAGCTGGGCGCATTGCTGCACAACCAGGACTTTAAAAATATTGTAAAGCCCTCTATGCTCATTGAGCTCGATATTATAAGGGTAAACGGCAACAACGCGGCACACGGCAAAACGGTAAAGGCACTGGAGGCACTGCAATCGCTTAAAAACAGTTTCAGATTCTTGTCTTTCATCAGTGTATACTATAGTGTTGCTAACCCTGATATTCCACCGTTTGATGAGCGCGTTATTCCGTATGGCGATACCGCCGATAAAAAACTGGCCGAACTTCAGGCATTTGCAGACACCCTTGAAAAAGAACGTGAAGAAGCTAACCGTGCCTTAAAAGCACACCAACGACTCCTTGAAGAAAATGAGCAGTTGCGATTGCAACTGGAGGCACAGCTTCAGGTTGTTGCCGAGCGTAAGGAGGAACGTAAACTGGAGTTTATTGTAGAGCAGGCAGTGCCGGAGCTAACATCTGAAATTGCTACGCGCAAACTCTTAATAGACTTATTGCTGCGGGAAGCAGGATGGGATAACTTAAAAGACGGCCGCGATAAGGAGTTTGAAGTTACCGGTATGCCGTTAAGCACAAACCCCTCTGGCCGCGGTTATGCCGATTATGTATTGTGGGGAGATAATGGGCTGCCACTTGCCGTTGTAGAGGCTAAAAGTACCATACACGATAATAAAAAGGGCAAGCACCAGGCCAGCCTATATGCCGACAGCCTTGAGAAAATGACAGGGCAACGCCCTATTATATTTTACAGTAATGGCTTTGAAACCCACCTTTGGGATGATGCCTTTTATCCTGAGCGAGACGTTCAGGGCTTTTATACCAAAGACGAACTGCATTTACTTATAGAACGCCGCACATCACGAAAAGATTTGCGGGAATTTAATATTAATACCGCTATTGCAGGGCGACCGTACCAGCTTTTAGCTGCCCAGCGTGTGGCCGAAGCATTGGCAACAACTCACAATAACGTTTTAAAAGGCAGGAATAGACAGGCTTTGCTGGTTATGGCTACGGGGAGCGGTAAGACACGTACCGCTGCGGCTATGGTAGATATGCTTACTAAATGCAACTGGGCAAAACGTATACTTTTCCTTGCCGACAGGAATGCGCTGGTCACACAGGCTAAAAATGCCTTTAAAGAATACCTGCCCAACCTTTCGGCAATAGATCTAACCAAAGAAAAAGAAGATAATGGTACACGGGTGGTTTTTTCTACCTACCCAACCATTATGAATAAAATAGACAGCTTAAAAGATAATGAGCGTTTTTATGGCGTAGGCCATTTCGATGTTATAATACTCGATGAGGCACACCGGTCGGTCTACGATAAATATAAGGCAATATTTAATTATTTCGACTGTATACTGATAGGGCTAACAGCAACCCCTAAAAAAGACAGCTCACTTAAAAATACCTATACGCTTTTTGGCATAGAAGATGATAATCCTACCTTCGCTTACGAGCTTAACAAGGCAGTTGATGAAAAGTATTTGGTACCTCCTAAAGCGCACAGCATACCTTTAAAATTCCCAAGGGAAGGTATAAAGTATGAAGAACTATCGGATGAAGATAAAATCCGCTTTGAGGAGAAATTCGGCGTTCAATTTGGAGAAGAAAATGTGGTGCTTGACATTGATAAAAATAAAATCAACAGCTGGCTTTACAATGATGATACCATAGATAAAGTGCTGGACTACTTGATGACCTACGGGCAAAAAGTGGCCGGGGGCGATAAAATTGGTAAGTCTATCATATTTGCTAAAAATCACAGGCATGCGGCTTTTATAGAAGAACGCTTTAATAAAAATTATCCTGAATACGGCGGGCACTTTTTAAGGGTTATAGATAATTATGAAGACAAGGCTCAGGATTTGCTGGAGAAGTTTTGTGAATTTAAATCGGGTAATGAACTGGAACCGCAAATTGCAGTATCGGTAGATATGATGGATACTGGTGTAGATGCCCCAAGAGTATTAAACCTTGTATTCTTTAAAACAATTAAAACGTACTCTAAATACTGGCAGATGATAGGCCGGGGGACACGTCTTTGCCCTGATATTTTTGCCCCCGGCGTTGATAAAGAGCATTTCCTGGTTTTTGACTTTTGCGGTAACTTCGAGTATTTTAGTGAATTCCCGGATGGAGAAACACAAAAGACTGCTTTGTCTGTTTCGCAAAACATATTTATAACCAAGCTTGAAACTATCCTGGCTATAAGGGATTTGCCAACCCCTACAGCAGAGCAGGAAGAACTACAAGTTTTATATACTGATGATCTTCATGAGATCATTAAACATCTTAACGAAGATAGATTCGAAGTACGCAAGCACAGGCGTTATGTGGTGGAATACAAAGACCGAAACCGCTGGAATAACATAAATAAAATAGACCAGTTAACTATACAAAACGACCTCTCGCACCTAAGTGCTTACAAAGAGGATACTGATGAAATGGCTAAGCGGTTTGACCTGTTAGTGCTTAAACTTCAGCTGGCATTAATTATAAATCATAAATCGCAGGTAAAGCATATAGGCAGCATAAGCGAGATTGCTCATTTACTTTTCACAAAGAGGAACATTCCGGCTGTACAGGCCAAAATAAACACCATCCAAAAGTTACAACAGGAACAGTTTTGGAGTACTGTAGATGGTTTGCAGTTAGAGAATATCAGAAAAGAAATAAGAGACCTGATACAGTTTTTAAAGGACGAAAAGAATCTCTCGCCAATCTATACCAACTTTGAGGATCACTTAGATCTCAGCATGGTTAGCGAACCGGATATTATGGGCACTTATCCTAACCTGCAAAGTTATAAAGACCGTGTTGAGGCTTTTATAAGAAAAAACAGAACTGAAAATCTTGTAATTGATAAGCTATATAAAAACTTGCCTATTACTCCAGCAGAGATTGAATTACTAGAGCAGTTCCTGTTTAATGAAGCATTAGAAAGCAAAGAACGGTTCACTAAAGAATACGGTGCTCAACCACTGGGTAAATTTGTAAGGAATATTATTGGCCTCGATATCGAAGTAGTAAACAAATTATTTGCCGATTTTATATCAACAGGAAACTTAAATGCTAACCAGATAACATTCATCCAAAAAATTATTGACTACCTGACTAAGAAAGGTGTAATTGATAAAAAACTGCTAACCCAGTTTCCTTTCAATGAAAATCATGACAGGGGTATTTTTGGGATATTTCCAGAGGATGATAAAGTATATGAAATCGTGAGAGTTTTAGATGAAGTGAATCAAAATGCGGGAATGGCCTAATTTTCCGCTAATGCTTTTCCTAAACGATTTTTGATCTTCTCCTTAAGATGCAAAGGTTCAATTACTTCAACACAATCTGCATACGATAGAATTAAGCGTTCAAGCTCATAATTAATAGCTACTTTGATTTTAACCTCTAAAGTCTGTTCATCAACCCACTTATGTTTCTGAGTTTCATGTATGGATTTACTAGCCATGTAATTCCCTGTTAATTTATTAAAATTCAATATTACTTCCTCAATATTTGACCCTTCCGATTTACTTACTCCAATCATATCTGAAAAATATTCCGTCCAATCAATTTTGGTCTCGACAAATTCAAGATTATTACTTTGTATGGCTATAATTCTATCGATGGCTACGTTCCAGTCTTGCTTTCCAGTATCTGTATGTAATCCAAATAGAAACCATCTGTTATTATATTGTTTTAAATAATGCGGATGGAAGGTAAACGAATATGCCTCTTCGCTTTTAAAGTCTTTATAAGTTATCAATAGGGGAATCTTATTTTGTACAGAATTATAAAGTTGGCTAAAAAACTCGACACCCTTAAGGTCTTGATTACTATCAAAACCTATAAACGGTCTATCATTGTTACTTCCTTTTAAGTCGGTCTTTAATTTTGCAATTATTTCCTGAATTCCTATGAACTGTGGCATTCCTTCAAATTGTGATAACACCTGGATTGCTGATTGAAATTCATCGATTTCTACTTCATTAAGAGGCGCATTCGTTATTGAAAAATTTAAATCTTCATATTGATATATTTGCTTCTTGCCATCTAATTCTTCTACGAATTCAACACCCCACCCTTCTTTACTTTTCATAAACGAAATATCATCTCGCAACTGTCTCAATTTTATGCCATAACCCTGTATACCATTTATTTCTGATAATTCTTCATTTACTCTAATCAGCAGTGTGTCAATAGTGTACCGTTTAAAGCGATTTCTAAAACAATTATTAAGAATTTTATAACGAATTAATGGGGTTTTAGTTATTGCCATTGTAGTCTATTATTTATATTTACAGCATGAACCAAAAATAGACATTTAATACATATGTGCAGTAAAAATGCATAGTCAGTAAGTAGGTTTGCCTAATAAACAAATAATTTCTTTGAGAACCGTAGCTAAATTATTGATTTGCATACCGTAAGGTATGCTTGCCTACTGAAAGGGTATTTACTCTTTAAAGCGGTAGGTAGTTTTGGAGTAATCCAAAACTGAAGGGATAGTGAGTAATTTTCTGCCTGCAATTGAAATCCAAAAATTGATTCAGCTGAAAACCCTCACTTCTATTTTGCATTAATATTTTATTTATTTTTAATTGATTTTTAAGTCATTTATATACATAGAGAAAGAATATCGCTACGGTATCTCAAGGATAAATAAATATGAAATTCACACCTGAACAAGTTATAGAGATTAAGCAACTTTTCGTGAAAATGAATTGTAAAGATGATTTCCTTCGCTTATTAAATTTGGCAAAACGACACGTTTACGGTGACAAGGTTATTCCTTTCGAAGAAAGACAACTTAATTACTACATAAATTATAACAATAATAAAAAATCATCCTATATTTCTTTCACAGTTAAAAAGAAATCAGGTTTAGACAGAACGATACATGCTCCTACAAAAGGTTTAAAAGAATTTCAAAAAGCGGTAAATATAATATTACAATGTGTTTATAATCCTCACATAGCCGCAACAGGTTTTGTTTTAGGTAAGTCGATAGTTGATAACGCTAAACCACATCTTAAACAAAACTATGTCTATAATATAGACCTTAAAGATTTTTTTCCAAGCATTGACAAATCTAGAATATGGGGAAGGCTTTTAACGCAACCTTTTAATCTGGGTGATTCTAATGAACGTAGAGCAATCGCAAATATGATTTCAGCAATTTGTGCTACTCCCATGGAAGTTGAAAGATTTAAGAACAGTGAGTGGAAAAGAGAATTATTATCGGTACTTCCACAGGGAGCACCGACATCACCTGTTCTTACTAATGCTATTTGTGAAAAATTAGACATTAGATTAAGTGGCGTTGCAAAGAGATTTGGACTAAACTATACTCGTTATGCAGACGATATCACATTTAGCAGCATGCATAATACTTATGAGAATAAGTCTAATCAAACAGAACATATTTATGTAAAAGATAGCTCTTTCGATAAAGAAGTTAGGAGGATTATTAATGATCAGAGATTCTTTATAAAAGAAAGTAAAGTACGGTTACAAAAGCAAGGATTTCGTCAGGAAGTCACAGGCATTACAGTAAATGAAAATCTGAACATTAATAGCAGATATATAAAGCAGCTTCGACAATGGCTGTTCTATTGGGAAAGTTTTGGTTATGAAAAAGCCTACTATTTTTTTCTACAAAATTATGTAACCGACAGAGGACGGAATAAGAAAGGAGACCCAAATATGGCTCTTGTCATAGACGGGAAACTGTTATATTTGAAAATGGTCAAAGGGGAATCTAACGCAGTATATGTAAAACTAAAATCTCGACTAGATGCACTCTTAAATCACCCTAAGAATCAAGCAGAAATTATTAAGAAAAACACTGATATTGTTGATTTAATTTTAGAAATAGGATTAGATGCAGCAATGGACCATTATACACTATAATTATGGGCAAACATAAAAAAGAAAGTTTAGAAAAGTTACTTCCTATAATTTACGAGATTTGTGAAAGCCCAGAAAATTCATGGTTTAAAGATGCCCTTTATAAAAAACTAAACGTTGAAAGAAGTAATCCATACATGATGGCCTTTCCAGGCTATTTTGCATTACTAAAAAAGCAATTTAAAATTAAAGCTAATAAATTTTATAGTCCAATAACTAATAAAAAATTAAAAAGTGAACTAATTGAAGATTGTATTAAAATGTTTTGGTATCAAGTAAATAATGATATTGAGCAGCTTTTCGTATTTGCTTTTTTTCAAATGGAAAACCTTCTTAATCACTATATAACCATTACCAAAGCTCACGAAAAAATTCTATTAAATCAGAATTACTATACTCATAAATTTTCAGATACTTTTGTTGTAAATTGTCATAAATCTTTTTTTAGTGTAAAAGGTGATAAATATGACTTAAAAAAAATATCAATTTGGGCAAAAATAATATACTGGGTATATGATACCAACAACCTCTCTCTATTAACTTCCAATAATTTTTCCAACCTAGTAAATATTCGAAATTCAACAAATCATAGAAATTCTAATATTGCTTATGAAGTAAACCCTACCGTAGAATTTTTAAAAAACTCAGATTATTCATCGTTTGGATATTACATAAATATATTAAAAGAGATTTCTAAAAGTATATCAAAAATAGAATAGCTGTTTCTATGCACTAAATCTGCACACATAGCTTCTTCCTTTGTATCAGAAATCAAAACTGATATTATAGAAAACAATTTAAACAATGAAGCTATGAAAAAAAATTACGATGAATTAATAAAGGGTATTCAGAATAGGATTAATCCTGATAACTTGACACGCAAGAGAGTTATGTTTGCTGCGGAGGCAAAACCATCACTTCTATTTGAAAGTAGCAAGATTTTGGGATCAAAGGGTGCTTTATATATTAAAAAAGCGATGGAAGCAGTAGTATATACCTACACTATGAATACAAAACTTGCTGCTGAAAAAGTAAAGGCACATTTGGTTAAAAAACATAAAGATTCTGTCGAATATGAATATCAAGGGTCTGTAATGACAGATACTCACATCATAAAAGACCATGACATAGATTTAGTCCAGTTGACATCGAGATCAAAAGGCATGGATCATACAGGTCTTGATAAAGCTCTTTCGATGCCCACATATTTAAAAACTGAAGAGTATATAAATTTGAAAAAACACAAAGAGAATTTTAATGCTTACTCAGGAAGTCAAATTTCTGATTTACGTACAATAAGGTTAAATACAGAAGAAGTATTGAAAAATGAGTACAAACGAGTAAATGTAAATGGTGCCAAATCTGTTGAGGTTAAAGTGTCTGACCCGGAGAGAGATGTTGATGTTGTTACAGCAACATACTATAAAGGAGTAAGCTATATGAAAAGCAACAAAAAGTACAGACGAGGAATTCAAATATATAATAAGAATACTGACGGTTTACTAAAGGTTGATTATCCTTTTTGGAGTATAAAGCGAATTAACGAGCGGGATATGTATGTCAACGGACGTCTCAAGAATTTGATCCGACTTATGAAAAACGTAAAGTTTGATGCTCCTGATATTGATAATAAAATTTGTGTCATAAAAAGTTTTCATATCAATGCCATATGTTACTCAATAGATCCTGAGACATATAGGTTTGCACATTATCTGGATTTGGCTGAAACTTTACGTAAGCAACTATATCAAATATTAAATGATAAGTCATATAGAGACAACTTAAAATCTGTCGACGGTACTGAAAGCATTTTCGAAAATGATGCAGCGGAAAAATTAAGAGAGCTTCAAGTCATCTACAATATTATTGATTTTGTGCTTTCTGAGGTTAATGCTAAACGCTTACAATTAATCTAGATACCTATGAAAAACAAGATATTAAATTGGACAAGACGTAATATTACTTTGTTAAGAATATTAGGTGTCACATTAAATGTAGTAACCGCACTTTTATTAATTGGATGGTTATTAAAAATGAAAGTTGAAGCTATTAGGGAGATCGATTTTGAGGCTATCTTAGCTTGTATCGCACCGATAGCGTTGTTCCTAAATCAACTTCATAGAAGACTATTAGAAGAAAATGAATACTCTCCAGCAGCCGTTTTGGCTTACGGATATGTCTATAATTTTATATTACCTGTAATAACTCAATTAAAGGAGGATGGGGTTCCAAAGCCAAAAATTTGTATTTACAAAACGGAGGATATCGGTGACCTGACAGAGAAAAAAATTGATTTAATGAAGGCTGAATTGGCAAATAGAAGTTTTATATTGTCAGAAATAAAGCTTAATCTTAAGCAAGCTCGGGCACGCGATATACTAATTATAATCAAGGGAACAAATCAAACATATTTTGATTTCCCCAATACACTTCTATCCTTATTTAACTACATTGACTATAAGCTTGAGACTAAATCTAATCGTCATGCAGATAAGCAACAAAGGGAATTAGCAACTAAATTGATTACTGAGTTTTATGAAACTTTAGGAAAGCTAGTACGTGAAAACCGTCTTGAACAATATATTAAATACTGTGATTTTAATCTTAGGGTTTTTGGAAAATAAAAATATTCAGCAATTTGTGTAGACTTTAAAAAAGTCAAACAAGTTATCCCTATCTTTGATTAAATTAATAGTTTATATCGTTCTTTAAAATCAGTTCTAGCAGGTCACGCAAACTGATGGTTTACTTATAACGTGGCAATTTCATGGCATTATCGCTTTTAGAAATTCTAAAAACATAGCAATGACAAGGGTTTAAACTAACAGTTCGAATCCCTCATCGCCCACAGAAAGACAAACAAAGCCATTGGATTCCAATGGCTTTGTTGTTTGATATAATTTATAGTAAAACACAGCGGGAAAAAGGATCAATACTAAAACCTGTGGGATAGCACATTTATGCATATAAATTAGTTAACCTGAAGAGGAAGAATTCTATACATCGTACGCCCCTGAATTTACTTCTGAAGCTTTTGATCTTCGCATTGAAA
>Ga0247813_10000761_pt1 | contig 26748 bp, 22 predicted proteins | sample UWRJL169409C1_FD_180719 | JGI IMG/M metagenome (GOLD analysis project Ga0247813, IMG submission 180719) | Plant litter microbial communities from Arlington Agricultural Research Station in Wisconsin, United States - UWRJ-L169-409C-1 | ecosystem: Environmental > Terrestrial > Plant litter >...
ACCGAGACTCCGGGTGGTCCGGCGACGCCGACCAGTTCGGGCTCTCCTCGGCGATCTTGCTGGGCGACCTCAGCCTCGTGGCGAGCGAGGACGAGTTCCTGCGGGCCGTCCACGAGATGCCGTCGGCACAGACAGACCCTGCGCGCAGGCTGTTCACCCAGATGCGCACCGAGGTGACGGTCGGGCAGTACCTCGACATGCACGCGCAGATGCTGCCGTGGACCGACGACTTCGACGCCGACGAGCGCCGCGCCCGCGAGGTCGTGCGGTCCAAGTCGGCGCGCTACAGCGTCGAGAGCCCGATCCTGCTCGGCGCAGCCCTCGCCGGTGCGACGACGCGCCAGATGGAGGTCTGCAGCGCCGTCGGCCTGCCGCTGGGTGAGGCCTTCCAGCTTCGCGACGACCTGCTCGGCGCCTTCGGAGACCCGGCGACCACGGGCAAGCCTGCTGGTGACGACCTGCGTGAGGGCAAGCGGACGCTGCTCGTGGTCCGCGCGATGCGTGCGCTCGACCCGGGTGCGCGGACCAGGCTGGCGTCGCTGCTCGGCGCGCCAGACCTGACCGCGGCGGACGTCGACGAGATGCAGCAGACCATCCGGGCGACCGGTGCACCCGAGGAGGTCGAGACGCTGATCGAGACCCTCAGCGACTCCGCGCTCTCCGCCCTCGACGCGTCAGGGCTCGACGGGTCGGCAGCCGAGACGCTCACAGCTCTCGCCCTCGCAGCCGTCCAGCGCGCCGCCTGAACCACCCAGACGCACGAAGACCCGCCGCCTCGTCGAGGCGGCGGGTCTTCGTGCGTCTAGGGCTCCGTGGACCGCGAGCGTCCGCGGTCGTGCGGCGTGCGGGCGTCCAGCCGGAGCGTGACGGGGGGTGTCCTACCCCAAGGACTGTGCGGCGCGTCGCACCGCGCTCTTGCGTCCCGCCAGGAGCGCCGCCATCGGCGTCTCACCGAGCATCGCGTCCTCGGAGAAGAGCCACGAGACGATCTCCTCGTCGCTGAGCCCCTGGTCCCCGAGGAGGATCACCGTGCCCTTGAGCGAGGGCAGGATGATGATCTTCTCGGAGCCCTCGGCTGTGAGGCGGGGCGTCTTGACGTCGGCCGGGTTGGAGAGGTGCGCCGGCACGAGGAACGCGGCCGGGATCGCGAAGACGTTCCGCTCGCCGCGTCGCATGCCGACGATGCGGCGGTCGCCGAGCGCGTTGCGGATCGATGTGACAGCCGTCCCGAGCTTCTCCGCCACGACGGGCAGGCTCAGCCACTCCCCGACCAGCGCGTCGATGCGCGCGGTCTCGAGCTCGTGCGCGGTCGGCGCGTCTTCAGGGTCGACAGGGGGGTGCTCGGTCGTGTTCACGTGCACAGCCTACGGCGATCCCCCGCACGCGTGCGTCCGCCGGGGGTCACACGGGCGACCCACCCGCCTTGACGATCCCACCTGAGCGCGACAAAGATCACTCCAGTACCATCAGTCACACGAGCACCACCATGCTCAGGTGTCACACACCCCCAGTGCTCACCGACATGCCACACCCTGTGCCCCCGGCACCGGACGACAGATCGGATTCCCCCCATGCCAGCTCGCAGCAGCGCCACGCTCGCGGCAGACGTCCCCGCACCGAGCCTCCAGCGCACCATCGGTCGCTACGCGCTCCGCTACGGCACGACGGGCGTCGCCCTCGCCGCAGCGTCGATCGCCGCCTCGGCGACAGCAGCCTCCGCAGACGACAGCTACGAGGTCCGCTCGGGCGACACCGTCAGCCAGATCGCCCGCGACACCGGGACCAGCGCGCAGGCCATCCGCGCCGCCAACAGCCTCGACGCCCAGCTGCGGATCCGGGCGGGTCAGACCCTCACCATCCCGTCGGGGCAGGCGTCCACAGCCCCGACGCAGGCCTCGGCAGCCGCACCTGCTGGCTCCCACACCGTCGTCACAGGCGACACGGTCTCCGGGATCGCCCGCTCCTACGGCACGACCGCCTCGGCGATCGTCTCGGCCAACGGCCTCGACTCCCGCGCCTTCATCCGCGCCGGCCAGGTCCTGACGATCCCCTCGGGCCAGTCGTCGCCCGCCCCGGCACAGACCTCCACGACGTCCACGGCCAGCGGCTCCTCGCACACGGTCGTCGCTGGAGACACGGTCTCCGGTATCGCGCGGGCCTACGGGACCACGCAGTCGGCGATCGTCTCGGCCAACGGCCTCGACGCCCGTGGGTTCATCCGCGCCGGCCAGACCCTCACGATCCCCGGCGCGGGTGGCGGTGCCGGCGAGACGGTCTCGACGGTGTCGTCACCGGCTGCTGTCCCGGCCCCGACCCAGCAGCTGGTCGGCGACACGTTCCTGGGACGCACATACTCCCGCGACGTCGTGTCAGCCGCGAACACCAACAAGGCGACGCTCAACGCGAGCCAGGTGCCCTCGAAGAGCGACATGAAGGACCTGGTCCGCAGCACGGCCAGGGCCCACGGGGTCGACCCGGCGCTCGCCCTCGCGATCGCGACCCAGGAGTCCGGCTTCGACCAGCGCGCGGTCTCCCCCGCCAACGCGATCGGCACCATGCAGGTCATCCCGAGCTCGGGCGACTGGGCCTCCGAGATGGTCGGGCGCGAGCTCAACCTGCTCGACCCGCAGGACAACGTCACAGCCGGTGTGGCGATCCTGGGTCGTCTGCTGGCGACGAGCCCGTCGACCGACACCGCGATCGCGGGCTACTACCAGGGTCAGTCCTCGGTCCGGAACAACGGCATGTTCGACGACACCCGTCGGTACGTGGCCAACGTCCAGACCTTGGCGAACCAGTACAGGTGACCCAGATGCGCACGAACAGTCCGCAGGGGGCCTGTTCGTGTGTGGAGAACCTGCACGCAGGGTGCGCGCATCCCCGCGTTCCCCCGACCCTCACCGTAGGATCTTCGCCGTGGGAAGCACTGTGACTGATGCACTCGTCGGCCGTCTGGTCGACGGGCGCTACGAGGTGCTCGAACGCATCGCGCGCGGCGGCATGGCGACCGTCTACCTGGCGAGCGACCGTCGCCTCGACCGCGAGGTCGCGGTCAAGGTGATGCATCCGCACCTCGCCGACGGTGCGTCAGGCGCGGACTTCGTCTCGCGCTTCCGACGTGAGGCCCGCGCCGCTGCACGGCTCACGCACCCCGGCCTCGTCGCCGTCTACGACCAGGGCGTCGACGGCGAGACGAGCTACCTGACGATGGAGTACATCGACGGGACCAACCTGCGCCACCGGATCCAGGACGAGGGCCCGTTCACCGTCGCCGACGCTCTCGACGTCGTCGAGCACGTCCTCGACGCCCTCGCAGCCGCGCACAGGCACGACCTCGTGCACAGGGACATCAAGCCCGAGAACATCCTGCTCGCGACCGACGGCCGCATCAAGGTCGCGGACTTCGGTCTCGCACGTGCCGTCACCGAGGTCACCTCGACGACCACCGGCACCATCCTCGGGACCGTCGCCTACCTCGGCCCAGAGCTGATCGCGACAGGACAGTGCGACACGCGCACCGACGTCTACGCCGTCGGCGTCATGCTCTACGAGATGCTCACCGGGACGCAGCCCTTCACGGGCTCGACCCCGATCCAGGTGGCCTTCCAGCACGTCAACGGCTCGGTCCCCGAACCGTCGGACACCCTCCCCTGGCTCCCCGCGGAGATCGACGAGCTCACCTGCGCGCTCGCCGCGAAGAGCCCGGAGGACCGCCCCGCCGACGCGACCGCGGCCCTCGCCTACCTCCGCCGTGTCCGGGCCGAGCTCTCTGACGACGTCCTCGGTCGCAAGGGCGAGAAGCCCGTGGTGGCACCCTCACCTGCGAGCGACGACTCTGACGACGGCGTGACCGCAGGGGACGATGAGGCAGCGAGCGGTCAGACGACAGCTGCCGGCACCCGGGGCGAAGAGTCGGCCGACATCTCGGCGCTGCTCGACGCGACCGGTGTGGTCCGGGTCTCCTCGCCGGCGGCCTCAGCCCGGGCTGCCACGACCTCGTCGAGCCGCACCGACCCCGGGTCGTCCTCCGAGAACCTCACGCAGAGCCTCACGCACGCGAGCTCAGGCTCGACCATCGCCCTGAGCATCGGCTCGGGCCAGATCTCCGACGAGAGCACTCCCGACGAGCCGCCGGCGCCGCGTCGCCGCAGGCGAGCCCTGGCATGGGTCCTCGTCCTCGTCCTGGTGCTCGGAGGTGGCGGCGCCGCCGGCACGTACTGGTGGTACACCGCCGGCCCCGGGCACTACACGGAGGTCCCGACCGGTCTCACGGCCGTGCCGTCGGACGACGCCGTGGCGACGCTGACGACGGCCGGTCTCGGTGCCGACACGTCAGAGGCCTACAGCGACACGGTCCCCGCAGGCACCGTCGTCGACGTCCGCCCCGCCGAGGGCGAGCAGATCCCCAAGGACGGCACCGTCGAGCTGACCGTGTCTCTCGGCATCGAGACCTTCGTGGTCCCCGCGGGGCTCACGAACATCGCGGCCACCGACGCCGAGGCGTCCTTGCGCGCGACGGGATTCACCCAGGTGACCAGCGAGGAGCAGTGGAGCACCGACGTCCCTGCGGGCACGGTCCTCAGCCTGTCGGCCGCCGAGGGTGCCACGCTCCCCCACAACGAGCCGATCGTCCTCACGGTCTCGAAGGGCCCCGAGCCCGTCACCGTGCCCCAGCTGGTGCCGCTGTCGCTCGAGGAGGCGACCGAACAGCTCGCCGCGATCGACATCTCGGTCGTCACGACCGAGGAGTACAGCGACACCGTCCCCGAGGGCAAGGTGATCTCGCAAAGCATCGAGCAGGGAACGCAGGCCTTCCGTGGTGACGAGGCTACCCTCGTCGTCTCGCTCGGCATGCCCTACGTCGAGGTCCCCAGCGTCATCACCAAGCCCGTCGCAGAGGCGCGCGCCGAGCTCGAGGCCGCCGGTTTCAAGGTCGACGTCTCGTACTGGCTCGGGTTGTTCGGCAACGAGGTGCGCGAGCAGAGCGCCGCACCCGGCAGCGAGCTGCGCAAAGGATCGACCATCACCCTGAAGCTCTGACCCTCCCAGGCTCTGACCCTCGCAGGCTCTGTCCCTCCCAGGCTCGGCCCGGCTGGCTCCGTCCGCAGCACCAGCAGCAGGGGACGACCACCCGCCGGGCACTGACGACTCGCTCACGACGAAGGACCTGACCTCACGGAGAGGTCAGGTCCTTCGTCGTCTGGGCCGTGCCCCAGGTGCGACTGTCCCGCTCAGCGGGCCTGCAGCATCTGGGCGACCTGGAAAGCCATCTCGAGAGACTGCTGGTGGTTCAGGCGCGGGTCGACGAGCGTCTCGTACCGCAGCGCGAGACCTGCGTCGTCGATCTCCTCGGAGCCGCCGAGGACCTCGGTGACGTCGTCACCCGTGAGCTCGACGTGCAGCCCGCCAGGGACCGAGCCGAGACCGCGGTGCACCTCGAAGAAACCGCGGACCTCGTCCAGCACGTCTTCCAGGCGACGGGTCTTGTACCCGGAGTCCGACGTGATGGTGTTGCCGTGCATCGGGTCGGTGACCCAGGTGACCGGACCGCCCTCGCGGGTGACCTTCTCGACGATCGCAGGCAAGGCCTCGCGGATCTTCGAGGCGCCCATCCGGGTGATGAAGGTGAGCCGCCCCGGCACACCGTCGGGGTTGAGCCGCTCCTGCAGACGCAGCGCGTCGTCACCGGTCGTGGTCGGGCCGAGCTTGACACCGATCGGGTTCGAGATCCGCGAGAGGAAGTCGACGTGCGCGCCGTCGAGCTGGCGTGTCCGCTCGCCGATCCAGAGGAAGTGCCCGGACGAGTCGTACGGCAGGCCCGTCTGGGACGACACCCGCGTGAGCGCGCGCTCGTAGTCGAGCAGGAGCGCCTCGTGGCTGACGAAGAACTCGACGGTGCGCAGCGCCTCGAAGTCGGCCCCGCACGCCGCCATGAACCGGATCGCGCGGTCGATCTCCGCAGCGGTCTGCTCGTACCTCGCATAGGCGGGGTTCGTCATGAAGCCGCGGTTCCACTCGTGCACCTGACGCAGGTCGGCGAAGCCACCGGTCGTCAGCGCGCGGACCACGTTGAGGGTCGCGGCCGAGATCGTGTAGCCCTGCAGCAGGCGCTCCGGGTCAGGGACGCGGGCACCCTCGGTGAAGGCGTGACCGTTGACCATGTCGCCGCGGTACGCGGGCAGCGTCACGCCGTCGCGCGTCTCGTCGTTCGAGCTGCGCGGCTTGGCGTACTGCCCGGCCATGCGACCCATCTTGACGACAGGCATGCTGGCGCCGTGCGTGAGCACCACGGCCATCTGCAGGATGGTCCGCACCTTGTTGCGGACACGGTCGGCGTTCGCCTCGGCGAAGGTCTCGGCGCAGTCCCCGCCCTGGAGCAAGAACGCCTCGCCGCGCCCGGCAGCCGCGAGACGCTCGGTGAGCGTCTCGAGCTGCGCGGGCACGACGAGCGGCGGGACGGCCGCGAGGCGCTCGCTCACCGAGCGCAGGTGCTCGGCGTCGGGCCACACAGGCTGCTGCCCAGCGACCAGGGAGCGGAAGTGGTCGAGCCCCGCAGCGATCTCGGGATCGACTGTCACGCTCATGAGTGGGCGGGGGCGGGCACCAGGTCCTGGCCGATCTCGCCGAGCAGCTCGCCGAACCACTGCTGCTGCACGTCGAAGGCCTTGCCACCGGCGATGCGCGGGAACGCGATCGCCTTGAGACGGTCGCCGTCCTCCTCGTCGTGCCCGATCACGCCGGACTCGTTGCGGAAGGCGCAGTCGACGGCGAGGTCCGTCATCGACTTGATGAGGCGCAGGTCCTCGGCGTTGGCGGCCGCGGCGCGCGAGTAGTAGCCGGACTTCTGCACCATGGTCTTCTCGGCGCCGAGGAGCTCGGCGAACTGCTTCGCGAACCAGGCGCCGGGGTTGATCGTGTCGAGCTTGACGTGACCGAAGGGGTCGCGCTCGACGGTCTCTCCGGAGGCCTCGAGCTGGGCGACGATCTCGTTCATGCCCGCACCCTCGGAGAGGAAGATGTTGACGTTGCCGACCTCGTCCATGACGGTGCGCAGGCGCTTCGCCTCGGCCTCGATGTCGAGGGCGAGCTCGGGCAGGAACACCGCGTGGATGTCCCACCGCTCCTTGGTGAGGCCGATGCCCGGGACCCACTCCTTGGTGTCGAGGTTCTTGCGGTAGGCCGCAGCCGAGGCCGCCGTGAGCCAGCCGCAGTGCCGGCCCATGACCTCGTGCACGATGAGCATGCGCGGGCCCGAGCGGTGCTCGCCGATGACGTTCTCCGCGAAGTGCGCGGCCTCTTCGGCAGCGGTCCAGGCACCGAGGGACTGCTTGATCGGCACGACGTCGTTGTCGATCGTCTTGGGGAGCCCGACGACCGTGAGGTGGTACCCGTTCTCCTCGAGGTACGCGGCGAGGTCGGCAGCCGTCGTGTTGGTGTCGTCGCCACCGATGGTGTGCAGGACGTCGACGCCGTCGGCCTTGAGGCGCTCGGCTGCGACGGTCAGCGGGTTCTCGCCCTCCTGGACGAGACCACGCTTGACGCAGTCTGCGGCGTTGGTGAGCTTGACGCGGCTGTTGCCGATCGGCGAGCCGCCGAAGCGGTGCAGCACGCCGGCGTTCTTGCGTGTCTCGGCGTCGATGACGATCTTGTTCCCGGTCAGCAGGCCGTGGTAGCCGTGCTGGTAGGCGATGATCTCGACCTCGGGTGCAAGCTCCGTGTAGCGCTCGATGAGCCCACCTACAGCGGACGAAAGACACGGGGCGAAGCCGCCTGCCGTGAGGAGCGCAACGCGACGGACCGTCATGGGAACAACCTCTCATCGTGCCCGGCCGCGAGCGCGCAGGTGCGTGCTGGTCGGGCGCTGGAATCGTACGTAAGACCGGGCGTCAGTCTACCGACGGCCCGGGGGTCTCCTGGGGCGGTTCCGGCACCTGGACGTCAGGTGCTCGGCGTCCGCCCGGCGCGCTCGGCGCAGCCGTGCCCGCCTGGGTGGCCTTGACGCCGGCGGCGAGGCGCGCCTTCTGCGTCGCGGCGTAGATGTCGACGTACTCCTGGCCCGAGATGCTCATGAGCGAGTAGAGGATCTCGTCGGTCACCGAGCGCAGGATGAAGCGGTCGTTCTCCATCCCCGCGTAGCGGGAGAAGTCGAGGGGCTCACCGATGACGATCCCGATGCGCATGGGCTTCGGGAGTCGCTTGCCGATCGGCTGAGCCTTGTCGGTACCGATCATCGCGACGGGGATGACCGGGGCGCCGGACTCGAGCGCGAGGCGGGCGACGCCGGTCTTGCCGCGGTAGAGGCGGCCGTCGGGGCTGCGGGTGCCCTCGGGGTAGATGCCGAAGAGGCCACCGTCGGCGAGCCTGTTGAGCCCTGTCCGCAGCGCCGCCTCGCTGGCCTTGCCCCCCGAGCGGTCCACGGGGATCGTGCCGACACCGCGCATGAAGCCTGCGGTGAGGCGTCCTTTGAGGCCTGTCCCGGAGAAGTACTCGGCCTTGCCGATGAAGACGATCTCGCGGTCCAGGACCAGCGGGAGGACGAAGGAGTCGATCACGGCGAGGTGGTTGCTGGCGATGATCGCCGGACCGTCGCCAGGGATGTTCTCGAGCCCGCGCACCCACGGTCGGAACATGAGTCTCAGAAGCGGCCCGACCAGGACTCGCTTCATCAGCCAGTAGAACAACCCGCCTCCTCGTGCGCCTCGCCCCTGCGGGACTCGCATCCGACTCTAGAGTGATCTCCATGTCAGGAACCACCGATGACCCCGCGAACCCGCCGGGTGAGCAGCCGGACCCGCCCGAGCAGCCGGACGGCGAGACCGCCGCGCCCGCTGACGACGACACCCAGGACCCGGAGCACGAGCAGCCACGAGGCTACAGTGCGCGGGACCGCGGCCCGATGGACCAGCGCCAGACCGATGCAGCCTGGGAGGAGATCGTCGCAGAACTCTCCGATCTTTCCACGGATCGGGCCGGTGATCTAACCGCGTCACCTGCGACGGAGGCTGGCGGCTTCGACTTCCCGGTCGCGCCCTGGGTCGACCAGCCCTCGGACGAGCCTGAGCCTCAGGGACCCGCTGCCCCGCGCGTGCACCCCTCGGGGCACCGGAGCTGGGTCGTCAGCGACGAGGCGCAGGCGGCCCGAGACGCCGGGGGCGACTTCGTCCCGCCGGACCCGGACTTCGAGCTGAGCGCAGACCGGCTGAGGAACCTCGGGTGGTTCGCCGTCGTCGCGGCGCCCGTCCTGGCCGTGCTCGCGATCGTCCTGTGGCGCGACGCCCCGACCTCGGCCTACGTCACGCTCGTCGGCGTGTTCCTCGCGGGCGCGGCCCTGCTGGTGTGGCGCATGCCCACTCACCGCGACCACGACTCGGGGGACGGCGGCGCCGTCGTCTGACGGGCAGCGTCGTCTGACGGGCAGCGTCGTCTGACAGGCGCGGCAGCCCGTTCAGCGCCGTCTTCTGGTCGGCTCTGCCGCCCCAGGAGCAGACCAGTCGCCCACACCCGCCAGGCTCCTCAGGTGCAGCAGGAGCCCCTCACCCGGCACGGGTGAGGGGCTCCTGCTGTGTCGGCGCTGCCGCCGGAGGGCCACCAGGCCCGGTCAGCTGCGGGCGAGGTCCGCCGCGCCGACGATGCCGGCCTCGTTACCCAGCGCTGCGAGGTCGATGCGTGCCTCGGGGCGGTGCCCACGGGCCGGGAGCGCCTGGCCGTAGGCCTCCCGTGCCGGCTTGACCAGCAGGTCGCCGGCTGCGCCGACCCCTCCCCCGATGACGATCAGCTCGGGGTCCAGGAGCGCGGCGACCGATGCCGCACCCTCGCCGATCCAGCGTCCGAGCTCGGCGAGCAGCTCGATCGAGAGCGGGTCGCCGGACTGCGCGGCCATCGTGACGAGCGGGCCATTGATGTCGTCGGCCTTGCCGTCGACGAGGTCGAGCAGGTGCGCCGCCTCGCGCGGGCGGGCGATCGCCGCCGCGCGGGCGTCACGGACGAGGGCCGAGCCAGAGGCGTACTGCTCCCAGCAGCCCTCGTGGCCGCAGCCGCAGTAGTGACCGCTCGGCACGACGCGCATGTGGCCGACCTCGGCGGCGACGCCCCAGCGCCCGCGGACGAGCTGGTTGCCGACGATGATCGCTCCGCCGAGCCCGGTACCCACCGTGAGCATGAGCATGTCGCTCGCGTCGCGGCCGACCCCGAAGCGGAACTCGGCCCAGCCGGCCGCGTTCGCGTCGTTCTCGACGACGATCGGCACGTCGGGACCGATGAGCTCACCGACGCGCGCGGCGATCGGGTAGTCGCGCCACGCGATGTTGGGGGCGAAGTTCACCGAGGTCCGGTCCGAGCTGACGAAGCCGGCAGCGGCGAGACCGACAGCGCCGATCTCGTAGTCCTTGGACAGCTCCCGGTAGACCTCGGCGATGGCCCGGTCGATGCTCGACGCGTCGTCAGGCTCTGTGCTCACCCGAGTCTGAGCGAGGATCTGCCCCTTCTCGTCCACCACCCCAGCCGCGATCTTCGTCCCGCCGATGTCGACCCCGATGGCGTGCATGAACAATTCCTCACTCACTCGACGTGTGACGCATCCCTGTGCGACCCGCACAGCAGCGTACTCAGGTCTGAGGTGTCGCCGCACACTCGATGACCGGCTAGTGTCGGACCCCCGTCGACCACTGCCACTGGAGTCAGCATGGACGAGTTCCACACCCCCGCCCTCATCACCGTCGATCCGGGCAAGAACCTCAACGATCTGCTGGCCAGCAGGGTCGAGGTCTCGGGTGACGAGCCGTTGATGGAACGCAAGGAGCAGAGCGGGTCGTGGACGTCGGTCTCGGCCCGCGAGTTCGACTCGCAGGTCGACGCTGTCGCGAAGGGCCTCGTGGCCCTGGGTGTCGCCCCTGGCGACCACGTCGGCATCATGTCGCGCACCCGCTACGAGTGGTCGCTGCTCGACTGGGCCATCTGGCGCGCCGGAGCCGTGACCGTGCCGTTGTACGAGACGTCGAGCGCCGACCAGGTCGAGTGGATCTTGTCGGACGCCGACGTCAGGCTGCTCGTCGTCGAGACCTCCGAGCACGCGAGCACGGTCGAGGCCGCGCGGACGGGTGCCCCGGGGCTGCGGTCTGTCCACACCATCGACGACGGTGCGATCGACGAGCTCGTGGCGGCCGGGGCGGGCGTCCCGGACGAGGAGATCCTCCGTCGTCGCAGCCTCGCGGGCCTCGACGACGTCGCGACGATCATCTACACCTCGGGCACGACGGGCCGCCCCAAGGGCGCCGAGCTCACGCACGGCAACTTCTACGTGCTCACGGTCAACGCCTCCGAGGGCCTGCGCGAGGTCCTGCACCACGGGCGCCGCCGCACGCTGCTGTTCATGCCGCTCGCGCACGTCTTCGCGAGGTTCATCCACGTGCTCGTCGTCCCGGCGGGATCGGTGCTCGGCCACACCCCCGACACCGCGACGCTGCTCGAGGACCTCGCCGGCTTCCAGCCCTCGTACATCCTCTCGGTCCCGAGGGTCTTCGAGAAGGTCTACAACTCCTCCGAGCAGAAGGCCGCGGCGGGCGGCAAGGTCAAGATCTTCCGGTGGGCGGCCTCGACGGCGATCGCCTACTCCCGCGCGCTCGACGAGGAGGGCGGGCCCGGGCTGGCGCTGCGGGCTCGGCACAAGCTCGCCGACGTGCTCGTCCTCGGCAAGCTGCGCACAGCCCTCGGCGGGCACGTCAAGCACGCTGTCTCGGGCGGCGCCGCGCTCGGGGAGCGCCTCGGGCACTTCTATCGCGGGGTCGGGCTCGTCGTCCTCGAGGGCTACGGGCTCACCGAGACCACCGCCCCCACGAGCGTGAACCTGCCGGGTCTGAGCAAGATCGGGACCGTCGGTCCTCCCCTGCCCGGGCACGGCGTGAGGCTCGAGGCGGACGGCGAGATCTTGCTCAAGGGGCCGCACGTGTTCCGCGGGTACCACGGCAACCCTGAGGCCACGGCCGAGGCCTTCACAGCCGACGGCTGGTTCCGCACGGGGGACATCGGCTCCCTCGACGAGCAGGGCTACCTGCGCATCACCGGCCGCAAGAAGGAGATCATCGTGACCGCGGGGGGCAAGAACGTCGCGCCCGCCGTCCTCGAAGACCGTCTGCGCTCGCACCCGCTGGTCAGCCAGGTCGTCGTGGTGGGCGACGCCAAGCCGTTCATCGCGGCCCTGGTCACCCTCGACGTCGAGAGCCTCCCGGGCTGGCTCAGCTCCCACGGCAAACCTGCGATGTCCCTCGAGGAGGCTCTCGTCGACACCGACGTGCTCACCTCGATCGACGCCGGCGTGCAGCGCGCCAACCGCGCGGTCTCCCGAGCGGAGTCGATCCGCAAGTTCACGCTGCTCTCCTCGGACTTCACGGTGGCCAACGGATACCTCACACCGTCGCTCAAGGTGAAGCGCTCCCTGGTGCTCGTCGACTTCGACGACGCCGTCGAGGCGCTCTACGCGGACGGCTCCGAGCAGCACGGCTAGCCCAGCCCGCCGACGCCTCCCGGGCACCCGCCTGCAGCTCTGTCGGTGGGTGCCCGTAGTCTCGCCGGCATGCACGCGCAGCGCTCGAACGACCTCCGCCCAGCCCCTGGCCCCCGGGACGCCGGGAAGCGGCTGCCGGGTGCCCTGCGGACCGTCAGCGGGACACTGCGCTCCCCGGGCCCCGTCGACATGTCCGGCACCCCCGTGCAGCTCGGGCTCGACGAGCTCGGCACACCTCTGAGCGACGTGACCTTCGTCGTCGTCGACCTCGAGACCACCGGCGGTTCGTCGAAGGACTCGGGGATCACCGAGATCGGTGCGGTCAAGGTCCGGGGCGGCGAGGTGATCGGCGAGTTCCAGTCTCTGGTCAACCCAGGTGTGCCCGTGCCGGCCTTCATCGCCCGGCTGACCGGCATCACGACGCTCATGGTCGCGAGCGCACCCGGTATCGAGCTGGTGCTGCCGTCGTTCCTGGAGTTCGCCCGCGGGGCTGTGCTGGTCGCCCACAACGCCCCCTTCGACATCTCCTTCCTCAAGGCGGCCGCACGTCGCATGGACCTCGCGTGGCCCGGCAACCAGGTGCTCGACACCGTGCCGCTCGCCCGACGGGTGGTGACCCGGGACGAGGCCCCCAACCACAAGCTCGGCACGCTCGCGGCCCTCTTCAGGGCGACGGTCACCCCGGACCACCGGGCGCTCTCGGACGCCCGCGCGACCGTCGACGTGATGCACGCGCTCTTCGACCGGATGGCGCCCCTGGGCATCACGCACCTCGAAGACCTCGCCACGGCCACAGACCCCGTCCCGGACGACATCCGCAGGCGCCGGCACCTCGCCGACGACATGCCGAGCGGTCCGGGTGTCTACATGTTCGTCGGGCCCGCGGACGAGGTGCTCTACGTCGGGACGTCGAAGAACGTGCGCACCCGGGTGCGCAGCTATTTCACGGCCGCCGAGAAGCGCAGCCGCATGACCGAGATGATCCGGCTGGCCGTGAGCGTGCGCGCCGTGCCGTGCGCGACAGACCTCGAGGCCAGGGTGCGCGAGCTCAGGCTCATCACCGAGCACGCGCCGCGGTACAACCGGCGGTCCAAGCACCCCGAGCGCATGCACTGGGTCCGGTTGTCCGCTGAGGCTTACCCGCGGCTCACCGTGGTGCGCGACGGCGCAGCCGGACCCGGGGAGGCTGTCGTCGGCCCCTTCGTCTCGAGGTCCAGGGCGACCGAGGCCGTCGAGGCCCTCCAGTCGGCGCACCAGGTGCGCCAGTGCACCAAGAAGCTCCCCACTGTGCCCTCCGCCTCCGCCTCCGCCTGCGTCCTCGCCGAGATGGGCCGCTGCTCGGCCCCGTGCGTCCGCCCCGAGGCCCGTCCCGCGACGGCTCCGGCCGACGACTACGCCGACGTCGTGGCCGGGCTGGCCCGGTCGATGGCGCACGACCCGAGCCCCGTCGTGACAGCGCTCGCCCGGCGCATCGCCGAGCACGTCGAGCAGCAGCGCTTCGAGGACGCCGGGACCGACCGCGACAGGCTCGAGGCCTTCCTCGCCGGTGCCTCGCGCGCCCAGCGGCTCGCGCCCGTCGTCGCCAGCCCGCAGATCGTCGCCGCACGACCGACCGAGACCGCCGGCTGGGAGATCGTCGTCGTGCGGTACGGGCGGCTCGCGACGACGGCGGTCTGCAAGCACGGCCACGACCCGCTCGCTGCCGTCGCGGCCGCCGTCGCCGTCGCCGAGCACGTCGTCCCCCCGACCTCGGCAGGTCCTGCGTGCCACCCCGAGGAGACCGACCTCGTCGTCGCGTGGTTGCGGTCCCCCGGCGTGCGGCTCGTCGAGACCGACCTGCCACTCACCTGCCCTGTCTCGGGAGCCGAGAAGTACGTGGTCGGCAGGTCGACGGCCGAGGTCGTCTCGGCCGCGGGCTGAGCGCGGCATACTGAGACGAGCACAGCCCGACCCACCGGCTCCGAGGAGACAGATCGTGCCCACAGCCATCGTCATGATCGACACCGACCAGGCCCTCATCCCCGAGGCCGCGACGAAGATCGCCGAGGTCGAGGGCGTCTCGGCCGTCTACTCCGTCACCGGCGAGGTCGACCTCATCGCGATGGTCCACGTGCAGGACCACAACCAGTTCGCCGACGTGATCGCCGACAGGATCAGCAAGGTCCCCGGCGTGCGCCGCACGCGGACCTACCTCGCCTTCCGCGAGTTCTCGAGCAGCGACCTCGACGCGGCCTTCGCCCTAGGTCTCGAAGACTGACTTCTCGACGCACCCGGCTCAGGCCGCGGCGGCAGCCCAGCGGTCGAGGACACCGCGGGCGCTGCCCGAGTCGATCGACTCGGCCGCGTGCCGCATCCCGGCGGTGAGCCGCTCCACGAGCGTGCCCTCCGAGGTCCCCGCGAGGCTGCCGTCCGCGACGAGCGCCGCCGCGGCGTTGAGCAGGACGGTCTCGCGCACGGGTCCCGTCGAGCCGTCGAGCAGCGCCTGGGCGACACCGGCGTTGTAGGCGGCGTCGGCCCCCCGGAGGTCGTCGACCGAGATCGGGGTGAGCCCGAGGTCTCCGACAGCGTCGAGCGTCGAGGTGGTCACCACCCCGTCGCGCACCTCCCACACGTCCGCGAGCGAGGTCGCCGCGAGCTCGTCGAGGCCGTCCTGGCCGCGGAAGACGAGGGCCTGCGTCCCCCGGCTGCCGAAGACGCCGGCGACGATGGGCGCCATCCGCGCATCGGCGACCCCGACGGCCGTGGCACGCGGCTGCGACGGGTTGGTCAACGGACCGAGGAAGTTGAACGCCGTCGGGATCCCGAGGTCACGGCGGGCTGCGGCCGCGTGCTTCATCGACGGGTGGAACACCTGGGCGAAGCAGAAGGTGATGCCGACCTCGGAGGCGATCTCCGCGACCCGCCGTGCGGGCTGGTCGAGCCGGATGCCGAGGGCCTCGAGGACGTCGGCCGACCCCGAGGACGACGACGACGCGCGGTTGCCGTGCTTGACCACGGTGATCCCGGTCCCGGCCAGGACGATCGCGGACATGGTCGAGATGTTCACGGTGTGGGCGCGGTCGCCGCCGGTCCCGACGATGTCGAGGGTCGGCCCGTCGACACGGCACGGCACCGAGTGGTCGAGCATGGCGTCGGCGAGCCCCGTGAGCTCCGCGACGGTCTCACCCTTGGAGCGGAGCGCGACGAGGAAGCCTGCCAGCTGGACCGGGGTCGCAGCGCCAGACATCACCGAGTCCATGGCCCACGCAGTCTGGCGCGCGGAGAGGTCCTGGCCCGCGACGAGCACCGAGGTGAGGTCGGGCCACGACGACGGGACGTCGGACGACGTCGGCGTGCGGGGAGCGGAGGTCGGGCGCGGCGCGGGTGCCGCGGTCACAGGGCCGCACCGGCGACGACCTCGCCGGCCAGCACGCGACGGACCGCACGCTGGAGCTCGATCGGGTCGATGGGCCTGGGCACAGCGACGTCGGCGAGCGACCAGGACGCGAGCCAGGCGTCCTGGGGACGACCGGTGAGCAGCAGGACCGGCGGGCACTCGAAGATCTCGTTCTTGAGCTGACGGCACACACCCATGCCACCGGCCTTGTCGGCCTCCCCGTCGAGGATCATCAGGTCGATCCCCCCGAGGTCTGCGCGTCGGACGACCTCGGCGTGCGTGGCGACGTCGAGCCACTCGATCACGGTGCCGGCTGAGTCGGCGACCGACCCGACAGCGCCGCGGACGGTCTCGCGCACCGAGGAGTCGTCCGAGTAGAGCAGGATCGTGCGTACGGGAGCTGCGGTCGCCATGAGTCCTAGGTCCTCGCTGTCGCTGGTCGGCACCCCTGCCGACGAGCTGTCGCGCGGCCAGGATGTGGGTCTCCTGAGCATCTTGGCACGGATCCGACCCGCCGTGCGGCCCCGTTTTGGTGACAGTTGTGAACGCTCCGTCACGAGATGGCCACAGAACCGCCCGCCGTTGCAGCATTGTGAGATTCAGCGGCCTGAATCGGTGGGTCCTAGGGCCCACCATCCCCCGTTCGTCAGCCATAATGATGGGGTGTCGACTGCAACGGCTGCCCCCAGCACCCACACCCACGTCAGCGTGAACCGCCCGAACCCCGTGTCGGTCGGAACCATCGTCTGGCTCGCGAGCGAACTCATGTTCTTCGCGGGCCTCTTCGCGATGTACTTCACCATCCGGGCGACGATCTCTCCTGAGGAGTGGGCGGAGGGTACCTCCCACCTCAACCTCACCTTCGCGGCGATCAACACCTCCGTCCTGGTCCTGTCATCGGTGACCTGCCAGATGGGCGTGTGGGCCGCAGAGCGGATGCAGCCGCGCCGCTCCGGCTCGATCTTCGCCGTGAACCGGTGGGGCATGAACGAGTGGATGACGCTCACCTACCTCATGGGCTCGTTCTTCGTCGCCGGTCAGATCTTCGAGTACTCGGAGCTTGTCGAGGCGGGTCTGACGATCTCCTCGAGCCCGTACGGGTCGGTCTTCTACCTCGCGACGGGCTTCCACGGCCTCCACGTGGTCGGTGGGCTCATCGCCTTCCTGTTCCTGCTCGGTCGGTCCTTCACCGCCAAGAACTTCGGTCACCACGAGGCCACCACGGCGATCGTCGTGTCGTACTACTGGCACTTCGTCGACGTCGTGTGGATCGCGCTCTTCGGCGTCATCTACTTCCTCCGGTGACGACACCCTCCCCGCACCACCTGCTCCACCCCGAGAACCCCGGTCCGGCTCCCCAGCCGGCCACAGCCCCCGAACACCCATCTTGTGAGACGAGGATCCATCCGTGAAGGCACTCGCCGCCCGCCGACACCACCGGCTCACGCCGGTCGTGCTGATGCTGCTGGCGCTGCTGGTGACCGGCGGCCTGTACGCCGTCCTGTCGCCCACGTCGGCCAGCGCCGACACTGCTGCGACCACTGACATCGAAGCCGGTGAAAAACTCTTCCAGGCGAACTGCGCCACGTGCCACGGCATCAACGCCGAAGGCCGTGACGAGGTCCCCTCGCTCATCGGTGTGGGTGCAGCCTCGGTGAACTTCCAGGTGGGCACCGGCCGTATGCCGATGCAGATGAACAGCCCGCAGGCTCCGGCCAAGCCGGCCCAGTTCGACGCCGAGCAGACCAACCAGCTCGCCGCCTACGTCGCCTCGCTGGGCCCCGGCCCTGCCACGCCGACCGAGGAGCAGGTCAACCCTGAGCTCGGCGACGCGTCGAACGGCTCGGCGATCTTCCGCACCAACTGCGCCATGTGCCACAACGCCGTCGGCGCCGGTGGAGCGCTCTCCGAGGGCAAGTACGCACCCGCCCTCACGGGGACCACCCCGACGCACATCTACGAGGCCATGCTCACCGGCCCGCAGTCGATGCCCGTCTTCAACGACGCGACCATCACCCCCGAGGAGAAGCGCGACGTCATCGCGTACCTCGTCCAGCAGCGCGAGGGATCCGCCGGTGGCGCAGACCTCGGCAACCTCGGCCCTGTCAGCGAGGGCCTGTGGGTGTGGATCGTCGGCATCGGAGCCCTCATCGGGTGCGCAGTGTGGATCGGAGCAAAGTCCTCATGACCGAGCACAACTCGTCGGAGCTCACCACCTCGACCGGTGGGCAGCAGCTCGAGACCTTCCCGGACCCGGGCGTCCCGGAGCACAAGCTCCGCATGGCCGACAAGGACCCGAAGGCCGCCAAGCGCGCCGAGCGACAGACCGTGGTGCTGTTCGCGATCTCGATCCTGGGCACCATCGGCATGATCGTCGCCTTCTTCGTCTTCCGCCTCGAGGGCACGACCGAGAGCACCCGCAACGCGAACCTCGCCGTGGGCCTCGGGCTCTTCTTCGCGCTCATGGGCATCGGCCTCGCCGCCGTGCACTGGGCAAAGACCCTCATGTCCGACCACGAGCACGTCGACGAGCGCCACCCGCAGCGTGGCTCTGACGACGTCCGCGAGGCCGCGATCGCCGAGCTCAAGGCCGGCGCCGAAGACTCCGGCATCGCCCGCCGCCCTCTGCTCAAGGGCGCCGTGGTCACCGCGCTCGCACTCTTCCCGCTCACCATCGCCGTGCCGCTCGTCAGCTCGGTCGGCGGGGACTGGGACATCAGCAAGTTCAAGCACACCATCTGGAAGCGCGGCACCCGCCTCGCCATCGACCCCAACGGTCGTCTCATCAAGGCCGCTGACGTCACCATCGGCTCTGTCGTCCACGTCATCCCTGACGTGCCCGAGGAAGAGCGTCGATCGCACGAGTGGATCACGGAGAAGGCCAAAGCGGTCGTGCTCCTGGTCCGTCTCGACCCTGCAGACCTGAAAGAGTCCGAAGAGCGCAAGACGTGGTCCCACGAGGGCATCGTCGCGTACTCGAAGATCTGCACCCACGTCGGCTGCCCCGTCGCGCTCTACGAGCAGCAGACACACCACCTCCTGTGCCCGTGCCACCAGTCGACCTTCGATGTCGCCGACGGAGCAAAGGTCGTCTTCGGTCCTGCGAAGCGCCCGCTGCCCCAGCTGCCCATCGCCGTCGACGACGAGGGCTACCTCATCGCACAGGACGACTTCGACGAGCCTGTGGGCCCGAGCTACTGGGGACGCCTGAAATGACAACAACCCAAGCACCGAAGCCGGTGGCTGCGACCGCCGACTACCTCGACCAGCGCACGGGCATCTCGCACGCGGTCAAGGGGTTCGCCCGCAAGGTGTTCCCCGACCACTGGTCCTTCCTCCTGGGCGAGGTCGCCCTCTACTCCTTCGTGGTGCTGCTCATCTCGGGTGTCTTCCTGACGATGTTCTTCGTGCCCTCGATGGGCCTCGTCGAGTACCACGGCCCGTTGTCCTCGATGAGCGGCCAGCTGATGTCCGAGGCCTTCGCCTCGACGCTCAAGCTGTCCTTCGAGGTCCGCGGCGGTCTGCTGATGCGCCAGATCCACCACTGGGCTGCGCTGCTCTTCATGGCGTCGATCGTCACGCACATGATGCGCGTGTTCTTCACGGGCGCCTTCCGCAAGCCGCGTGAGCTCAACTGGATGGTCGGCTTCGTGCTGATGATCCTCGGTCTGCTCGCCGGCTTCACCGGCTACTCGCTCCCCGACGACGTGCTCTCCGGCAACGGCCTGCGCATCACCGACGGTGTCGTCAAGTCGATCCCCGTCATCGGGTCCTACCTGTCGTACTTCATCTTCGGCGGCGAGTTCCCGGGCGAGGACATCATCCCGAGGCTCTTCACGCTGCACATCCTCGTGGTGCCAGCGCTGATCCTCGCGCTGATCGGTCTCCACCTGCTGTTCGTCGTGCTGCACAAGCACACGCAGTACCCCGGTGGCGGCCGCACGAACAACAACGTGGTCGGCTTCCCGCTGTTCCCCGTCTACGTGGCCAAGGCCGGTGGTTTCTTCTTCATCGTCTTCGGCGTCATCGCCCTCATGGGTGCCACCATGGCGATCAACAACGTCTGGAACTACGGACCGTACGACCCCTCCCCCGTCGGCGCCGGTGCTCAGCCCGACTGGTACATGCTGTTCCTCGAGGGTTCGCTGCGACTCATGCCGGGCCAGCCCGAGTTCGTCATCGCCGGGTGGACGCTGTCGCTCAACGTCCTCATCCCCGCGGTGGTCATCCCCGGACTGCTGTTCACCTTCCTCGCGGTGTACCCCTTCGTCGAGGCGGCCGTCACCAAGGACAAGCGCGAGCACCACGTGCTCGACCGCCCGCGCAACGTCCCGGTCCGCACCGGCCTGGGCGTCGCCTTCCTCACGGCGTTCATCATCCTGGCGCTCGCCGGGTCGAACGACCTCATCGCGACGCACTTCCACCTGTCGATCAACTCGATCACCTGGGTGTTCCGCTTCGCGTTCTTCCTCGCACCTGTCGCGGCGTTTTGGATCACGAAGCGCATCTGCCTCGGTCTCCAGCGCAAGGACCGCGAGCTCGTGCTCCACGGTCACGAGACCGGACGCATCGTCCGCTTCGCGAACGGTGAGTACATCGAGGTGCACAAGCCCCTCGACGAGCAGGAGCGGTGGCTGCGCGTCGGCTACGAGGCCAACCGTCCGCTCGAGATCGCTCCCCGTGAGGACGCACGCGGCGTCCGTCGCAAGGGCTACGCCTTCGACCGTCAGCTGCAGAAGCTCTCTGGCTTCTTCTTCGAGGACCGGGTCGAGCCCGTCACCCCGGCCGAGCTGGCCGCGGCGCACTCGCACGGTGAGCACGACCAGCTCGACTCGAGCGACTCGGCTGCCCAGCTGGACCCCGTGAGGGACGCCACTGGTCACGGAGTGGTCACGGACGAGCACAAGCACTGAAGGTACGGCACAGTAGGTGGATGGCCCGCGAACTGAAATCCCTGGTGGGAACATGTTCGCGGGCCTTCCGCGTTATGCAGTGAGTCGCGGCCCCTCGGCTGCGAACGACGTCTAGGAGGACATCGGAATGGCTGTCTACACCCTTCCTGAGCTCGGCTACGACTACGGTGCGCTCGAGCCGCACATCTCTGGTCGCATCATGGAGCTCCACCACTCCAAGCACCACCAGGCCTACGTGACCGGCGCCAACACCGCGCTCGAGAAGCTCGCGGACGCCCGCGAGAGCGGCGACCTGGCCGCGGTCAACCTCCACGAGAAGAACCTCGCGTTCAACCTCGGTGGGCACATCAACCACTCCGCCTTCTGGACGAACCTCTCCCCCGAGGGTGGCGGCGAGCCCACGGGTGACCTCGCCGAGACCATCGGCAACGACTTCGGCTCCTTCGAGGCCTTCAAGAAGCACTTCGCGGCCGTCGCCGCAGGTGTGCAGGGCTCCGGCTGGGCGATCCTCGCCTGGGACTCGATCGGCCAGAAGCTCATCATCGTCCAGCTGTACGACCAGCAGGGCAACATCCCGATGGGCCTGACCCCGATCGTCCTCCTGGACGTCTGGGAGCACGCGTACTACCTCGACTACCAGAACGTCCGTGCCGACTACGTCACGGCCTGGTGGAACTTGGTCAGCTGGGACGACGCAGCAGCACGTCTCGCGCGAGCCAAGACCCAGACCTCGGGTCTCATCGTCCCCTGAGCACCACCTGAGGCGCCTCCGAGGCGCTGAAGACCACGAGAAGGCCCCGTCGGCCCCCTTTCCCGCTCCTCGTCCACGAGGTGGCGGCAGGGAGCCGGCGGGGCCTTCTCGCGTCGTGGGTGCACGGCGAGGCGTCCGTCATGGGTGCACGGCGAGAGGCGGCGCCCGATCAGTCGTGCGCGGCTGGCGGGCCGTCCTGCGACGCAGCAGGATCAGACTTCAGCGCTGCTCCACCGGTGAGGAGAGCGCCACCTCCCGCCGTCGTGGCCCAATCTGCGGACGTCTCGGTCCCCTCCCCCGCAGGACGACCCGTCCGGGCCTGACCCACGGCGTCTCCGCATCCGGTCGAGCGTCGTCGGCGGCGGAGGATCCACAGCGCGACCGCACCGACCAGCGCCACGAGGACGAGCCAGGGCAGCAGCACCCCCAGGACGGTCACTGCGACTGCCAGAGCCGTGACCAAGGCGTCCCAGCCCGTAGAGAGCCCGCCCAGGAACCCTGAGACCTCGTCCTCGTCGGGTGCCGGCTCCTGGTCGGTCGCGTAGACAGAGATCTCGAGCGTCGCCATGGACGTGAGGTCGTCGATGCCCGCCTGCTCGGTGAGCAGCTGTTCCAGCTCCGACTGGCGGGTGGTGAGCTCGCCCTCGACGGCCAGCAGGTCCGCCATGGACCCTGCGCCGGAGAGCAGCTCTTCGAGACGCGTGATGGCGACCTTCTTCGCGGAGATGCGCGTCTCGAGGTCAGCTACCTGCTTGGTCACGTCCGACGAGGACAGGTCGACCTCGGTGACCTTCCCGATGCCCCTCAACGAGTCGATCATCGGCTGCACCTCGCCCGGAGGAACCCGGACCGTCAGGCGCGCCTGCGCGGGCCGCGAACCCTCTCCCTGGGACTCCGAGCGGCCGTCGAGGTAGCCACCGGCCCCCTCGACAGCTCCGGCGACGAGGTCCGCCACCTCGATCGGGTCGTCGGCTGTCAGGACGATCGTCCCGCTGACGATGACGGAGCGGTCGGCCTCGGCCCCGCCGACTGTCGCGGCGAGTGCCTCTGAGGCCGCCACGGCAGGTTCTGACCCGCCTGCGCTGTCAGCACCGTCCACGCTGCCTGAGCGGTCTGAGGCCGCCTGGTCGACGCTCCCCACAGTGCTCTCTGCTCCTGACGAGCAGCCCGCGAGCACCGCGGCCACCGCGAGGACTGCCACGGTCCCCCACCTGCGTCGAGGCCTGCCCTGTGCACCGCGTCGTGTCGTCATGGCGACCACACTAGAGACCCCTGGGCGCTGCGTGACCGCACTCGTCCAGAACGTTGCCCAACCGAGTCGAGACCGAGATCGGACCGGTACGTCCCCACCTGCAAGCAACGCAGCCTCCTCGACAGCGCAGCCTGTCACGGGCCCCCAGGGCACGAGGAAGGCCCCGGACCGTGTGGTCCGAGGCCTTGCCTGTGGTGAAGATCTGGGGCCGGCGTGAGCCGGCCAGAGAGATGTCGATCAGTGGGCGTGCTGTCCGCGAGAGAACTCGAAGACCCAACCCACGAGCGCGAGCATCGAGAACACGACGCCGATGCCGAAAACCCACCAGCCGACGGCGAGCCCGAGGAAGCAGACACCGGCGCCAGCGGCGATCGCGAGCGGCCACCAGCTCCAGGGTGAGTACACACCCTGCTCGCCGGCACCCTGCTCGATCTCGCCGAAGGCGTCGTCCTCCGGGCGGGGGTCCATGCGCTTGGCGGTCGCCCCGAGGTAGAACCCGATCATGCCGACGAGGCCGATCGACAGGAACAGCCCGGTGGTGCCTACGGGCTCCCAGTCGCTCCAGAAGCCGTAGACCACGGCGACCAGGAGGAAGAAGGGGGCGAGGTAGGTGAACAGCTTGCTCTCGATCTTCATCGGGGCTCTCCTGCGTTCTCGTCTCCGGGACCGTTGATGACACGGTCCTTCGCCAGGGACTGCTGACCACGGCGGTCACCCTCACCATAGATCTGGTCGAGGGGACCAGGGTCGACGGCGTGGTGGTCCATCGCCGCGACCTCAGGGTGGTGCAGGTCGAAGGCAGGACGCTCGGACCGGATGCGCGGCAGCGACGTGAAGTTGTGCCGCGGCGGCGGGCAGGACGTCGCCCACTCGAGCGAGGAGCCGAAGCCCCACGGGTCGTCGACCGTGACCAGCGGCGCGTTGCGCCAGGTGACGTAGACGTTCCAGAGGAAGGGCAGCGTCGAGGCCGCGAGGATGAACGAGCCGACCGTAGAGATCTGGTTCATCCAGGTGAAGCCCTCTTCAGGCATGTAGTCCGCGTAACGACGCGGCATACCGGCGACGCCGAGCCAGTGCTGGACGAGGAAGGTCGCGTGGAACCCGACGAACAGCAGCCAGAAGTGGATCTTGCCGAGGCGCTCGTTGAGCATGCGCCCGGTGAACTTGGGCCACCAGAAGTAGAAGCCTGCGAACATCGCGAAGACGACGGTCCCGAAGACCACGTAGTGGAAGTGCGCGACCACGAAGTACGTGTCCGACACGTGGAAGTCGAGGACCGGGCTCGAGAGGATGACTCCGGTGAGACCACCGAAGAGGAAGGTCACGAGGAACCCGATCGACCACAGCATCGGCGTCTCGAAGGTGAGCTTGCCGCGCCACATCGTGCCGATCCAGTTGAAGAACTTCACACCTGTCGGGACGGCGATCAACATCGTCATGAAGGAGAAGAACGGCAGCAGGACGGCGCCGGTGACGTACATGTGGTGAGCCCACACCGTCACGGAGAGCGCAGCGATCGCGATCGTCGCGTAGACCAGCCCCTTGTAGCCGAAGATCGGCTTGCGGCTGAAGACCGGGAAGATCTCGCTGACGATGCCGAAGAACGGCAGCGCGATGATGTACACCTCGGGGTGCCCGAAGAACCAGAAGAGGTGCTGCCAGAGGATGGCGCCACCGTTCTCCGGGTTGAAGATCTGCGCTCCGAGCCTGCGGTCGGCGCCGAGGGCGAAGAGCGCGGCGGCCAGGGGCGGGAAGGCCATGAGCACGAGGATGCTCGTCACCAGGGTGTTCCAGGTGAAGATCGGCATGCGGAACATCGTCATGCCGGGGGCGCGCATCGTGATGATCGTGGTGATGAAGTTGACGCCACCGAGGATGGTGCCGAACCCGGTCATCGCCAGGCCGAAGACCCAGAGGTCACCGCCGAGGCCCGGGCTGAACGTCGTGTTCGACAGCGGCGCGTAGGCGAACCACCCGAAGGAGGCTGCACCCTGCGGCGTGAAGAAGCCGGCCGAGGCGATGAGCCCACCGAAGAGGTAGAGCCAGTACGCGAACATGTTCAGTCGCGGGAAGGCGACGTCAGGTGCACCGATCTGCAGCGGCATGATGATGTTGGCGAAGCCGGCGAACAGCGGAGTCGCGAAGAGCAGCAGCATGATCGTGCCGTGCATGGTGAAGAGCTGGTTGTACTGCTCGTTGCTCTGCACGATCTGGATGCCGGGCTCGAAGAGCTCCGCACGGATCACCAGGGCCATGAGGCCACCGATGCAGAAGAAGACGAACGAGGTGATCAGGTACATGTACCCGATCGTCTTGTGGTCGGTCGAGGTGATCCACTTGATCACCGTGCGACCGAGGGTCTGGCGCCCCGGCGCGAGGCCGGGGATCTTCTCGACGTGAGTGTCGGTGTCGACAGCCATCAGTTCTCACCCTCCGCGGCGGCGTTGCCAGCCTCGCTCTGCTGACGGTTCAGGTCGAGCCCCAGCTGTCCGGTCTGGCCGGCCTGCTCGAGCTCTGCCATGTGGGCGTCGTACTCCTCGCGAGAGACCACGGCGACGTTGAAGAGCATCCCGGAGTGGAACTCTCCGCAGAGCTCGGCGCACTTGCCGGCGTACACACCCTCGCGGGTCGGTGTCACCTGCCAGACGTTGGTCCGGAACGGGATCATGTCCATCTTGTCGAGGAAGGCCGGGATCCAGAAGGAGTGGATGACGTCACGGGACTCGAGTTGGAACTCGACGACCTCGTTGACGGGCAGGTAGAGCGTCGGGAACTGCGAGTTGGTCCCGACACCTCCGAGCTCGTTCTCGAGGGAGCCGACGTCCTCGGCGTGCTGGCCGGTCTCGTAGACGTCGTCGTCCAGGTAGTTGAAGTCCCAGCTCCACTGCTTGCCGATCACCTGGATCGTCACGTCGGGCTCGGCGTCGGTCGCACGGACCTCGGTCATGTCGCGCTGCGTGAAGAAGAACAGCACGCCGACCATGACGATCGGGACGAGCGTGTACATGATCTCGAGCGGCAGGTGGTACCTGGTCTGGATCGGGAGCGTGTGGTCGTCCTTGCGCTTCCGGTAGGCGACGACGCACCAGAGCATGAGAGCCCAGGTGATGATCCCGACGATCAGCGCAGCGACCCAGGAGCCCACCCACATGTCGGTGATCCGGTCGGTCTGGTTGGTCGTGGGGCCGTCGGAGTAACCCGGCAGGAAGCCACGCTGGGCTTCGGCCGAGCATCCGGACACGGCGACGGAGACGATCGCGGCAGCTATGACCAGCTTGCCGACCGTCTTTCGACTGCGGTTGGGGCGTTCCGAGCGCAAAGGGGGGCCTTTCACTTCACGTCCTGCACACCAACCGTGTTCGGGCAGCACACAGGACCTTCGTCCTCGATGACATGAAGCCTAGCCTGGACAGGGGCCTGGCAAGTCCCCGACATCGCCGTGATGACGTGTGAGACGTGGCACGAGGACCGCTTTGCTCACAGGAGTCGTCGGAGTGTCACGAACAGTGCCGTCGTGGGGCTCCGCCAGCACTCTTGACCCCGGTGGCAGGTGCCCACGACGACCCCGCCGGGCCTCGCGGGACCGGTGTCCCACGCTCGACTACCGTGGACGAGTGCCCGATGCCACCACTCCCGCTGCTCTCTCCTCTGCTCCTGGCCGCGTCCACCTCGACGCCGGCGGGAGCGCCCGCCTGCTGCCCGATGCGCACGAGGCCTTCACACGAGCACTGGCCGAAGGCTGGGCCGATCCCCGTCGGCTGCACTCGGAGGGACGCCGCGCCGCCTCCATGCTCGACGGAGCCCGCGGGGCGGTCGCCGAGGCCCTGGGCGCCCGGACCGAAGAGGTGCACTTCGCCCCCTCCCACGCGGCGGCGCAGCACGCGGCGGTCAGGGCCGTGACCCTCGGCCGCCGGAGGGTCGGCGGTTCTGTCGTGACGTCAGCGGTCGAGCGGGCCG
>Ga0247813_10000763_pt1 | contig 26724 bp, 20 predicted proteins | sample UWRJL169409C1_FD_180719 | JGI IMG/M metagenome (GOLD analysis project Ga0247813, IMG submission 180719) | Plant litter microbial communities from Arlington Agricultural Research Station in Wisconsin, United States - UWRJ-L169-409C-1 | ecosystem: Environmental > Terrestrial > Plant litter >...
TTTGGCTACAAACAAAGCACCGAGAGTTACTCCCTGATAAATGATTACATTATTTCCAATGACACTGGTCTCTCCAATCACGACACCTGTCGCGTGATCGATCATGAAAGGCACACCAATCGTGGCATTGGGATGAATGTCTACACCTGTTTTACCGTGTGCGTATTCACTGATGATGCGTGGTAATATGGGTACATGTAAGCGCGTCAATTTATTGGCTATCCGATACACCGCAATGGCGTAAAATCCCGGATACGAAACAATCACTTCATTGACACTGGTCGCTGCAGGATCGTACTCATAAATTTTGGTCGCATCTCTTCTTAGGTTTTCATAGATCAAACCTAAGGAATCATAAAATGCCTCGACGATAGCTTCGATGTCTGTTGTTTTAGGATCGAGGTAACTCAGCAAAATATTCTCCAGGTCAATTTGATTTTTTTTCAGAATACCTTCATACGAAGATTGCTTAGGTAAGTGATTGCTTGGAAATAAAAACTGAACCAGATCCGTGAGCCAACTGATTGCTTCATGCGAAGAGGGTGTAGCCTCCCATTCCGCGCTGTGTGTTTTGCGGAGAAGATTAATAAGTGGCTGTGTATTGCGGTTCTTCATAGTTTTATTGTCAATGATTAAATAGATAAGCTGTCCGTGTACACACGAACAGCTTTATACTTAACTCTATTTTACTTTCAAATGTCCCTTTTTCAATCGGTGCAGTGTATCTACCAACACATCGATATCCGAACAGGTATTATAGAAAGCCAAAGAAGGTCTTACTGTAGCTTCCAATCCGAAACGCCTTAGAATCGGTTGTGCACAATGGTGACCCGAACGTACAGCAATGCCGTTTTGATTTAATGCAGCTCCTACTTCTTCTGTGCGGAAGCCGTCTAGGACAAAAGACAATACACTTGCTTTATCCTTTGCCGTACCGATGAGCCTCAAGCCCGGAACGTCTTTCATTAAGCGCGTCGCATAAACCAGCAAATAATGTTCGTACTGATTGATGGCATCTATGCCATAACGATTCACATAATCGATAGCCGCTCCTAAGCCTACTGCGTCCGCAATGTTTCCGGTACCCGCTTCGAAGCGGCCCGGAGCATCGTGGTATTGCGTGTGTTCGAAGGTTACATCTTTGATCATGTTGCCTCCGCCCTGCCAGGGCTGTGTTTCGTTGAGCAAGTCTTCCTTGCCATACAATACACCGATTCCGGTAGGACCAAATACTTTATGCCCGGAGAATACAAACCAATCACAGTTCAAATCACGCACATCGGCACGTAAGTGAGAAACGGACTGTGCTCCGTCTACCAATACCTTTGCTCCTGCCTGCTGTCCCATCGCTACCATTTGTTTGGCAGGTGTGATGGTTCCCAAAGCGTTCGATACTTGTGTGAATGAAACGAGTTTTGTTCTTGGTGTCAACAGTTTTGCATACTCCTCTAAAATGACCTGACCATCATCGTCTACCGGAATGACTTTTATTTTCAAGTCCTTCTTAGCAGCCAATTGTTGCCAGGGAACAATGTTCGCATGATGTTCCAAATGACTGATGATGATTTCATCCCCGGCACGCAAATTCTGTTCACCCCAACTTTTTGCTACCAGGTTGATCGCTTCGGTAGTTCCACGAACAAAAACGATTTCATTGATCGAAGCTGCATTGATGAAGGTTTGTACTTTTTGACGAGCGCCTTCGTAAGCATCCGTTGCACGTGCCGCCAATTCATGCGCTGCGCGGTGGATATTAGAATTTTCATGCTCATAGAAATACGAAATCCGATCAATTACCGATTTCGGCTTTTGCGTCGTTGCCGCATTATCCAGCCAAATTAAAGGACGACCATTCACCCGTTCCTCAAGAATAGGAAAATCTTTCTTTACCAAATTAAAATCAACAGTCGGCTTCTGATGAATGCCGTGTTGACTTTCGTTGGAGTAAGGTTTCACTGAAGCCTGAAAATAATCCGGACTAAAAGAGGCGGCCGGATTACCTGTAATAAAATAATACTGCGCGTCTCCCAAGCCAGGAGAAGTAGTCAGAGGAATTTGAGGAATAGAATGAAAAGAGCTCAAGGCCCCCAACGCATTGATTTCTCCCAAGTCAAAAGGTTGTTCGGAAGCATAAGGAATGTCCTCACGTGCGAAATCTTTTGGAACAACAGAAGGAGAAATCCCTCCACTGCCTAAAGACTGTGGAATGCGCCCACTACCCGCTTCTTTTGAATTCGGCAAATGATGATCTCCCAAATGAAATACATTTCCACCTGTGACAGCAGAAGGAGAAACACCGCTTCCTGCAACAGATTTAGGGATCTGACCTTGGGTAAAATGAGGATCAGGCAAACTGGTTTGCGGATCCTTTACATTGAAAGGATCTCTTTGATTTCTTAATGCGTCATCGTGCTTAAAATTCAATGCTTGATCGGCAGAAAGATCCTGCGGAGAAAAACCACCAGGCAACGCAGAGAAAAACTGGTTGGCTAATTTTTCCAAAGCAGACACATCAGGCAAACCATTGGGATTAATAGTTGTACTCATGATACTTTTCTATGTCTACATCTTCCAATACAGCAATGGCATCGTCTACTAACACGGCCAATGAGCAATACAGAGAGACTAAGTAAGAAGCAATCGCTTTATCGTTGATGCCCATGAAACGGACAGATAATCCTGGAGACTGTTCACCCGGAAGACCTGGTTGGTAAAGACCTACCACACCTTGACGGCTTTCACCTGTACGAAGCAATAGAATTGAAGACTTGCCATTTTCGATCGGCAACTTATCAGAAGGAATCAATGGAATACCTCTCCAGGTGATGAACTGAGAACCGAACAAAGAAACGGTTGGAGGAGGAACACCTTTACGCGTGCACTCACGGCCAAAAGCAGCAATGGCTAATGGATGCAATAAAAAGAAACCTGGTTCTTTCCATACTTTCGTGATCAGGGCATCGAGATCATCCGGAGTAGGAGCACCGGTGCGTGTTTTGATGCGTTGAGAAGGTGCAATGCTGGCTAACAATCCATATTCCTTGTTATTGATCAATTCACTTTCCTGACGTTCTTTGATGCTTTCAATGGTCAGACGCAATTGTTCGCTGATTTGATTGTAAGGCTTGCTGTACAAATCCGATACGCGTGTGTGTACGTCCAATACTGTATTCACAGCACTCAGGTTGTACTCTCTTGGATTCTCTACATAGTTGACAAACGTATGCGGCAATTCGCGTTCGTCACGGCCAGAACAATCTACTTCTACGTTGGTATCTTCCGTTACTTTGTTGAGACGGTATACACCCGATTCAACAGGAATCCAATTCAACAAATGCGTCAGCCAACGTGGAGAGATGGTGATCATTTGCGGTACGGTACGTGTAGCGATGGCTAATTGCCTGGCGGCTACATCTCCTAATGCCGTTTGTTTGTTCTTTAATTCAGACATGTTTGATTGATTAAAAATTAAAATTTGGACAATGGTCTTGAAAGATAAGTATTATTCATGCGATAGAATGAAGGGTCAAATATAGTAAATACTAGTAACTCTATAGAATTAATAGTATTTAATTATAAAAATATTACAACTAAAACTCTAGCAACAACATCGGATAAGTCGTAGAAGAAAATTTGCTCTAATTTTCTCATAAGAAGGGCTTTAAAGAAACTGGACTACAACAAGGCCAACATTCTACGAATACTTTCCGGTAGCGCTTCTTTAAATGATGCAATAACAGACAGGACCGAAAAGGCCTTTTTATTAAAGGATACTCCACTATTGATCTGGAATCGTACCACAAAGAATAAAATGTTTGCACACGGCTTATTCTGAATAGGAGCTCAAAGTCCAAAGATTTTTTTGCTTGTGTAGGATTTGACTAATCACTTGTATTGATATCTTTAAAAAGACACCTCTTCATACCTGAAAGCTCTTGTCTTTATTAGCATTGCGGTCTTTCGTGCAATTATTTATTTCGTTTAGTTCTATTAAAAAATGTCTGATTACTCCTAACTTAGTTGTTCCACTGATTTTTATTCCAATGATCAATAACTCCGTCGTCTATCAGGTAGATGCTTTTACCCATGAGGCCTTCAAAGGCAACCCTGCAGGTGTCATGTTGGTTGATGACACCATCGATGCCGCATGGATGCAGCAGATGGCCGCAGAAATGAATCTCTCTGAAACAGCTTATGTCATTCCAAAAGGCGAAGCGTTTGAGATCCGGTACTTTACTCCTACTGTAGAGATTCCCTTGTGCGGACATGCTACATTGGCCAGCGCACATCTTATTTATCAGCTCGGTATAAAAAAAGAAAATGAAAGCATTCTCTTTCACGCCAAAGGCGGTGATTTGATCGTTGCGAAAGAAGGAGATTGGATAAGCATGAATTTTCCTGCTTATCCCATTGAAAAAATTAACACACCGCCCTCTTTTAATACCTGTCTTGGTTTTGAACCGCTGGAGACCTACTCCAGCAGTTATGGATGGATCATTGGTGTAGCAACATCAGAAGAAGAGATTCTTTCTGCTCAGCCTAACTTCGAGCAAATGAAAAGCAATGGATTGGGCCATGTCATGATCACTGCCCCAGGAAAAAAGGTGGATTATGTGGTACGATGTTTTGCTCCCGTTGCCGGCATTAACGAAGATCCTGTAACCGGTTCAGCGCAATGTGGTCTTGTTCCCTTATGGCATATAAAAACAGGCAAAACAACTTTTAATGCGTTGCAATTGTCGCATCGTACAGGAGCACTCAAACTAAAACTCATCAACGACAGAGTGGAGATCAAGGGGCAATGCCGCACCATTTTCAAAGCAGCACTGGACATATGATAAGCGTTTTGTACAGCTATTTCCCCTTAAGACAGGTCCTTCTTATGGTATACTTATACTTGATCCCATTTTTCAGTCTCCTATGACCTTCCTATCATTGGCACATTTTTTCTATAAGAGTTAGTCAGACTAAACTCTTTCAACCATGGGAACCACACAAGATCTTCAGCAAACAGCAGCCATTGAAAAAATTCAGGAATTAGTAGGCGCTGCCAATATTTGCCTATTTGCCACCCACCTTACTAAAGCTCCGGTTTCCGTAAGACCGATGAGCACTTCCAAAGTAGACGATGAGGGATTCATTTGGTTCTTCAGCAAAAAGGATTCGGATAAAAACGAACACATTCAGGAAGATGATCAGGTGCAATTATTTTATTCTAATAATAGTTCCTCGGAATACCTGTCCATTTTTGGACACGCGGAAATTGTACGCGATCGTAACAAGATCGAAGAATTGTGGACTCCACTTGCCAAAGCCTGGTTCACAGAAGGAATAGATGACCCCAGCATTACCATTCTAAAAATCACTCCCAAAGAGGGTTATTATTGGGATACCAAAAACGGTAAAGTGATTTCCCTTATCAAAATCGCGGCAAGTGTATTAACAGGGAAAACAAGTGATAATGGCATTGAAGGGAAAGTGAAAATATAACGGTACATCCGATTTAGGTAGAAGACAAAAGGTATACCTTATCAGAGTATACCTTTTGTCCTTTAAGGTATTAATTTTTGACGGATACATATTTTTTTGTTGAAACGCTGGTATTTAAACAAATGATAGTTCTATCTTTGGTATCCCCATTATTTACTATCCAGGCCATGAATCAAAGTTACTTGACTAAGAACATTTTCATTGCTGACGACGACAGCGATGACCTGATCCTATTTGAAGATGCGTTACGTGAAGTGTGTAAAAACAGTATGCTGACGATGGCAAAAGATGGCCAGCAATTGATGCATATTTTGGATACTACCGTTCCTCCTCCGCCGGATGTAATTTTTCTGGATTTAAACATGCCCCGTAAAAACGGTTTTGAGTGCCTTTATGAAATCAAGCACAGTTCAAAATTAAAAAATATTCCCATTGTCATATTCTCTACTTCCGATCAACCGGAAGCGGTGAACAGGGTTTACGAACAAGGTGCGCACCATTTTTTGAAAAAACCCAGTTCTTTTCCGCTATTGAAACAAGCCATACAAAAAGTATTGGCCATCAACTGGGCGGAACATGCTGCACAGCCTGCCAAAGATAAATTTGTACTGTACGTATAATTATTAACCGTATGCAAATGGAGACCACTCCCAATACAAAGGAACAATTTCTATTAGGCGGCGGCGAAATGGGTCAGCTGACCCGTGAAAAAGATTGGAGTCAAACAAGTTTAGGAACTCCTGATACCTGGCCGCAAAGCCTTCGCACCACGTTAAGCATTCTACTTTCCTCGAAGTTTCCCATGTTTCTGTTTTGGGGACCTGATCTCATTCAATTTTACAACGATGCTTACCGGCCAAGTCTGGGAATAGACGGTAAGCATCCAACAGCACTTGGTCAGCAGGGGGAAGAATGCTGGAAAGAAATCTGGTTCTATAGAGGACCTATTATAGAACGTGTAAGAGCTGGAGGAGAGGCCAGCTGGGATGAAGATCAGCTGCTGCCCATTTACCGCAACGGTAAACTGGAAGATGTATACTGGACCTTCAGCTACAGTCCGGTAAAAGGAGAGAGCGGAGAAGTAAACGGGGTGCTTGTGGTGTGCACAGAAACCACCAAACAAATCCTGACCACCAAACGCCTGGAAGTAATTGATAAGAAGTTTCGTAACACCGTTAAACAAGCTCCGATCGGCATTACTATCTTGCGCGGGCCTGATTTTACTGTGGAACTAGCGAACGAAGCTTATCTTCAACTCGTCGATCGCACCGAAGATCAATTTGTAGGGAAACCATTATTTGAAGCTTTACCCGAAGTAAAGGAAACGGTGGAAGGCTTATTAAATGGTGTGATCAGCACCAGTATTCCTTTTAATGGATACGAGATCAAAGTACCGATCAATCGATTTGGTAAAATAGAAGATGCGTATTTCAATTTTGTTTACCATCCCTTAAAAGACGACAACGGCCAAACCAATGGCATCATGGTGGTGGTAACCGATGTGACCAAACAAGTGGAGAGTAAATTTGCTTTGCAGGAAAGCGAATTGCAGTTCAGAAACCTGGTCACACACTCTCCTATTCCAATGGCTATTTTCCGCGGGGAAGACCTTATTATAGAATTAGGAAACAAAGTAATGTTCAATACACTCTGGCATAAAAAGGCAGAAGATGTGCTGGGTAAAAAACTGGTGGATGTATTTCCTGAACTGATTGAACAAAAATTTCCTGAATTATTAAAAGAGGTATTGAAAAGTGGCACTCCTCACAAAGAGTCAGAAGCGGTGGCCTACTTGAGTACACCGGAAGGTTTGAAAAAACATTACCTGGATTTTGAATATGCTCCCTTGCGCGAAATAGACCACAGCACCTCCGGTATCATGGTCACGGTAATGGATGTGACAGAGAAAGTGGAGAGCCGTCAATTACTTAAAGAATCTGCAGAACGATTAAGACTGGCAACAGACGGCGCTCAGATCGCAACCTGGGATCTTGACTTAAATACAAGAGAAATAATTTATTCAGGACAGCTCGCACAATTGTTCGGATACGAGGAGAGCCATCAAATGACGCATCAGGAAATGCGCGACCAAATCCATCCCGAAGACATTCATACGATCGTTGAGAAAGCATACGAGACCGCATTAAAATCTGGATTTTACCATTACGAAGCGCGAGTTATACAACGTGATAAAACTATCAGATGGATTAGAACGACTGGAAAAGTATTTTTTGATACCGATCAAAAGCCTTACCGCATGCTTGGCACAATGATGGACATCACGGAGCGTAAGCATTCTGCACAAATTTTAGAACACAGCGAAAAAAAATTCCGTACACTTGCCGATTCCATGCCGCAACACATCTGGACCGGTGAGCCTGATGGCAACCTGAATTATTTCAATCAATCTGTTTATGATTACTCAGGTCTTACACCGCAGCAACTGCATACAGACGGCTGGATACAGATTGTTCATCCGGATGACAAAGAAGAAAACATCAAACAATGGATCGCATCCGTAAGCAGTGGAAAGCCTTTTCATTTTGAACATCGTTTTCGCAGGTACGATGGAGAATACCGATGGCAGCTGAGCAGAGCCATTCCACAAAAAGATGAAGAAGGAAATATTCTGATGTGGGTGGGAACAAGCACCGATATTCACGACCGGAAATTATTCATTGATGACCTGGAAGAAAGTGTGAGGGAACGTACGAAGCAATTGTCCAAGCTGAATCAAGACCTTCAGAAATCGAACGATGACCTCGCACAATTCGCTTACGTAGCCAGTCATGACTTACAAGAACCGCTGCGTAAAATACAAACGTTCAGCACACGCATTCTGGATATTGAACATGAACACCTGAGCCAAAAAGGGAAAGATTATTTTGCTCGTATACAATCTTCTTCCAGTAGAATGCAACAATTGATTCTTGATTTATTGTCTTACTCGCGCATCAATGCCGGAAAAAAATCAATGGAAGCCGTGGATTTGAATACGGTATTAGAATCGATCAAAGACCAGTTGAAAGAAACCATAGAGCAAAAGAAAGCACAGGTGCTTGCCGCTAAACTTCCTACGCTGTTTGCCATTCCCTTTCAGGTTGAACAACTCTTTACCAATATCATCAGCAATGCGTTGAAGTTTTCTAAAGAAGGTGTACCTCCAGTGATCACCATAAAATCGGAATCCATGCATGGCAAAGAAATCAGATCTTCCGTGATCGATCATCAGGTTTATTACCACCATTTAACCATCAGTGATAACGGAATCGGTTTTGAACCGCAATACAAAGAGCGCATCTTCCAGGTTTTTCAACGCTTGCACGGAAAAGATGAATACGAAGGCACAGGCATCGGTCTTTCTATCGTGAAAAAAATCATGGACAATCATAACGGTATTGTTACGGCAGAAAGCGAATTGGGTAAAGGAACAACCTTTCATCTTTATATTCCATTCGTTCAATAAGTTCAGTCCAAAAAAAAGGGAATTGGCAGATGACCAATTCCCTTTTTATCTTTAAGCCGGAACTTTTCTGAAATCTTCCCGCTCCCATACCCTGTGTTTAGCAATGGCTTGAATGAAATCTTTAGGCATTCGATCCATCACAACTCCTGTAACAGGATCTACTTTTTTATCTCCAGACCATTCTTTGGAGACTGCAGTCCTCTTCACTAAATCAACGCCTTCCGCATCTGCTGCAATAGCTTTGCAGTGCTTGTATGCTTCATTGATAAACTGAATGGCATTGGGTTCTGCCAACAAGGCTTCTATACTTTTCTTTCCTCCTGGTACATAGACAGCATCAAATAAAACAGAAGCAGCGGTTAAGAAACTTTGATCTACCTTAAACTGTTGGTTACTGCCTTTGATCATCCCCAGCTTAGGAGCAATGATTTGAATTTTAGCACCAGCGCCTTCCAGCGCCTTCTTCATTTTCAACAAGGCTTCTTCATCCACACCGTTAGCCGCCAGTACCGCAATTTGCCGGCTCTTGATCGTATTCTTGACCGTATTGCCCATGCTCAATGCCTCTGACTTTTTCAGCGTTGATTCTACTTGAATCGGCTGGAATTTTTTAGGATTACCATCTGCCGGTACACTATGATTCATAGGCATGTCAGGACCTTTAGGTACAGGCATGCCCAGCGCATCGGCTACATCAGCAGCTAGCGTTCTATCTACCTGAGTGAGCAAACCCAACATTCTTTTTCGGATGTCATCTGAAACCACTTTACCCAATTCAAAACGTAAAGCATCAGTCAAGTGATTTCTTTCTGCTGTATTTTGACTATTTAAAAACAAACGCGCCTGGCTAAAATGATCGAAGAAACTTGCACTTCTTGCTCTTATTTTTTTCGCGTCGATACGCTCGTTGTAAGAAGTAAATCCGCCTTCTGCAGCCTTTGCCTGGAAAGGACATCCACCACCTGTTGTATTTGGATTGTAACTTGATTTGCCTGTATTAATCTGCTGGCGCATGTGTCCATCGCGCTGATTGTTTTGTACAGGTACAATTGGGCGATTGATAGGAATTTCGTGAAAATTAGGACTTCCTAATCTGGACAATTGTGTATCTGTATAGGAGAACAAACGACCTTGCAATAATGGATCATTTGTAAAATCTATACCGGGAACCAGATGTCCGGGATGGAAAGCCACTTGTTCTGTTTCCGCAAAGAAATTATCGGGATTGCGATTAAGCGTCATCTTACCGATGCGCATAACAGGTACCAATTCTTCCGGAATCAATTTGGTAGGATCCAGTAAATCAAATTCGAATTTATGCTCATCTTTCTCCGGCACAAGTTGTACACCCAATTCCCATTCAGGAAAGGCACCGCTTTCGATGGCTTCGTATAAATCTCTGCGATGAAAATCTGCATCTTTTCCAGATATCTTCTGTGCTTCATCCCATGCTACAGAATGAACACCCAACAAAGGTTTCCAGTGAAACTTCACAAAGAATGATTTATTTGCTGCATTTACAAAACGGAAAGTATGTACGCCAAACCCTTCCATCATACGCAGACTCCGTGGGATCGCACGATCACTCATGGCCCACATGATCATGTGCATACTTTCAGGCATCAGCGAAATGAAATCCCAAAACGTATCGTGTGCAGAAGCGGCTTGTGGAATTTCGTTATGTGGTTCTGGTTTTACAGCATGTATAAGATCGGGAAACTTCATGGCATCTTGTATAAAAAAGACCGGCATGTTGTTTCCTACTAAATCATAATTACCTTCTTCTGTATAAAACTTAACAGAGAATCCTCTGACATCACGCGCAAGATCAGTTGAGCCTCTGGATCCCGCTACCGTACTGAATCTGACAAATACAGGTGTTTGTGTACCTGGAGTTTGTAAAAAACCTGCTTTGGTATATTCAGCCATGGATTCATACAATTCAAATACACCATGCGCTGCAGATCCTCGTGCATGCACGATTCGTTCCGGTATGCGTTCATGATCAAAGTGCGTGATCTTTTCACGTAAGATAAAATCTTCTAATAAAGTAGATCCCCGTTCTCCTGATTTTAATGAGTTTTGATCGTCGTTGATTCTTAATCCCTGATCTGTGGTCATCAATTCACCATCTGCAGAAATTGTATTTTTTGCTAAGTCGTCGATTTTTGCATTGCTCAAATCTTTCTTAGCAGGATTTTTCTTTGCCATAATTATAAATAAAAAGAAACCGGGTTGGATGTATCGATGATAAAAATTCTTATGCTGAAATGCGATGCTTATCTGCTTGCCAAACTTCTTGTTGAGCAATGGCTTTCACAAATTCCCTGGAAGCACGGTTGATAAATACGCCAGACGTCACTCCATTATTCAATTCTGTTCCTGCTGCAGTAATGTAAAGTAATTCTTCTCCCTCTCCGTCTACTGCGATCGGCTTACTATTTTTATAGGCGTCATTGATAAAACGAATTACACCGGGTTCCATTTGCAATGCAAAAATGCTATCCTCCCCGCCTGGCACATAAACCGCATCAAAGTCGATTGGAAAAGCATTGATGAAACTTTGATCTACTTTAATTTCTTTTCCTTTCGAACTGCTGATTGCTCCGCGTTGAATGGAAATGATTTGAGTTTGTAAACCCTTCTCTTCCAATGCATTTTTCATCTTGAAAAGCGATCCTTCATCTACTCCGTCAGCAGCTACGATCGCCACTTGTCTTTCTCTTGCCTGTTCTGTTTTCAATTGACTTTCCATGCTGTTCCTATTTTTACTACAAATCTTAATGCAAAACATATGCCTAAGCCTATTTGTCTTTGATTCCACACATTAGTCTTAAAATGTATCCTTAACAGGAATAAAAATCCACACAGTGTGGAATCTGCCTTCAAAAAGCTGGTTTCTTATTCTCTTTTATACAGATACATTTTTGGCTGTGCATTTGTAGAATTCATAATGATCAACTCTACTTCTTCTAAGCCCATGTCAAAATCAAAACATAACTCTCAGGCACTCTTTGAAAAATTTTCTACCGCAGTTACAGAAGCAGCCGGTAGTACGTATGCTTTTGCAGGTTCCGTTTCGCTTATTTTACTGTGGTTAATCTCAGGTCCTTTTTTCAATTATTCTCAAGTCTGGCAACTAATCATCAATACGACCACTACCATTATTACTTTCCTTATGGTATTTGTCATTCAAAAAGCACAAAATAAACAGTCTCTTTCTATTCAATTAAAACTCAATGAACTACTTTCTACCAATGAAATTGCTAGTAACCGACTAGTGTGTGTAGAAGAACTGACCGAAGATGAAATGAAAGCGCTTCTCAAATTTTACAGTAAACTTGCCAATATGGCGAAGGAAGAAGGTAAAATCACAGAATCTCATTCTATTGAAGAAGCGGAACAATTTCATAACATTAAAAAAGAACGTACACCAGAGAAAAAATCAGATAAGAAAACTCATTAGCATGAATTAATCGGACATCTAAAACACAAGGCCTTCCGATCAGAGAAGGCCTTGTGATAATTCAACAAACAATAAACAAACAAAAATTAGAAACTCACCTGTTGAATGCTCTTATTTCTAACAGGTTCTTCAGGACTTAGGTAACCATATTTGTGTAAAGATCCCTGGCCCTTTGTGAGTATGTACTGAAGAAATTTACGTTCTATCGAATCAGCAGCAGTATCCTTCTTTAATGAAATGTGAAAATAAGTGACAGGAATATCCAATGCTCCCGAATGATCCTCCAGGTAATGAGTCAATGAATCCAGGTTGGACAAGTCCAATTTTTGCTGCACGATAGCATTCGCAATGCTTTCTGTCTTAATTATTGTAATCCCTTTTTTAATTTTTCTGGTTTCGAGATCGTATAAAATAGCGGGTATGCTATACGTCACGCCAGCCGTGTCTTTAGAAATGGCATACACCAAATGTTTGTCTTCACCGACAATTGTTTTTCCTTTAATGTCCTGCGGCTTAAATCCATAATAATTTGCAAATGCCGTATTGGCGCAAGCAATACGTTCTCTGGTGTAAATTTGTACGATTTCCTTTTTTGCTTTTTGAGGAGTTGACGGATCATCTGTCTTTTGAATCACCGGCTCGAAATACAAATTTTTCAATTCTTTTTGTTTCATCGGTCTATTCTTATACAACTGTACAACAGCGCTGCGTTCATTCGCTACTGGGAAAATAGCATACCTTCCCAATTTGATGTATTCATATCCTGCTCTTTTCTCCAGCGTATCCAGGTTGTGTGCGTTGATGACCAGGTTGGCCTGCTCTGCATAAGGCGTTTCCCTAGGTACAATTTGAATGACCGCATCAGGATTTTCTTCGTTGAAATCCTGTATCCACTGACGAATCAGATCGTAGGTAAAACGTGAACCTGAAATGGTTATGCTGTTGCTTGCAGAGACTGTGGTTTGAGCAAATGATGCCGGTGAAACAAGTAGTATAGCTCCCAGCAGCATGGCGTACATTATTTTCGTTTTCATGTGGATCTCCATTTAATCGTGCACTTCTATTGAAAAGAAAAAGGCTCGTCGTCCGGGACAAACCTCTTTCTATAATAAGTATGAGACCAGTGGACTTCTAAATCCTAAACATTGTCCACCACATTTCAGAATTTATTCATCCACTGAATCTCATACTCATTTAATATAATTACCTGGCTGCTACTCGTTCCAATTGCTGCTCTTCTACGTGCACCAATTGTCTTTCCGCTTTTAATGGAAAGGTATTGTCAGTGATCAAACCTAATCGGAAACGCTTACTTAATATGTCACTGTATGTAGACAAGATTAAACCACGTTCCTGCTCGTCAAGATTGATCTTTAACTTATTAAGAAACTCCCACAATGGCTCATAATATTTGTGGCCCGTGTGTTTCTGAAATTCATCCAACGTCAAACGATTGCCTTGCTTGGATAACAAGTTTACCGCAATGAAAAAATAAGAGTAAGGCAATTTACTTCCCTGCAAAACAGTACCGCTTCGCAAAGTAGTTCTGAAACGGCAATCCACACATTGAAACTGTTGTTTCGACATTAACCAGTAATGATGTTGTGAACCACATTTCTTACAAACGACACCTTTATTTAAACGGTATTCTTTAAAAGCCTCTATCGAAAGCTCTTCGTTCTTATATACGTATGATACTCCTTGTAAATTCATGTTGACTGATGTTTGAATGAACGATGTACAAACTTAATCAATATACTATAAATCCTATAGGATTAGTAGACTTTATTAGTGGTAAAGATCCCGATTAAACCTAAAACATGCGAATTTTGCAAATAAACACATGTTTTTGAGGTGCTTCTCAGATGCTACGTGTAGTATTCTTTATAAAAATTGATTCCATCAGAAAAAAGAAGTCTTAAATAAGGCTATTCAGCAGATCGTATGAGCCATTTATGAAGGCTTTTTTCAAGGCTTTAATTTTCACCTTATCCTGTAAATAAAAACTGGTAGGCAAGACATTAAATAGTTCATTGGGATTCATACCACAAGACAGGGCAAGACGATAATGAGGAAAAAATACAGTGGTAGAATCACTGTTCGCTCACCAGTTTATGGTACTCTAAAACAAAAGATAAGCAATGATCAATGTTACGACGATATTAAATCCTTGGGCAATCAAAAAAGCATACAAGGGTTTTTTGCTGTTCTCATGAAACAAGTCTGCGAAGTTTGTTTCTAGTCCAATGCTCGTAAAAGCCAATACAAACCACAGCGTTTGCAAATTCTTTAAACTACCTTTTACAGCGTCAATCGTACCAGCAGGCAGCACAAAAGAAAATAAGAGAGAAGCGGCTATGAAACCGATGACAAACTTTGGAAACCTTTCCCAGATGACGTACAAAGAAGGCTTTGTCTTTTGCTCTTCATTCTTAGTGTCTTTCTTCAGTGTCCAGTAAATGCTGATGACAAAGGCTGCTATGCCTAGCAATACATTTTGAGAAAATTTAACGATCGTACTGATTTTTAATGCCGTTTCTCCTACCAGCGTTCCAGAAGCCGCCACCGCTCCAGAGGTATCAATACTACCGCCCAGCCAGGCTCCCGTGACTTCTTGTGAGAGTCCCAAATATACTGCTGCATAAGGCATACCGATCATCATGGGTATAGCCGTAATCAAAACCATTGAAATGACATAAGACAGTTTCTTTGAGTCTCCATTTATCGCACCGGAAGTAGCAATAGCCGCGGAAACACCACAAATGGAAACCGCGCTGGAAATCATCATCGTCAGCTCATCGTCGATCTTAAATTTTTTACACACCCAAAAAGCAAAATACCAAACGGATAAGACTACGACCAAAGCCTGCACCAAACCCAAAGATCCCGCCTTTAAGATATCTGAAAAAATAACTGTGGTACCTAAAAGTACCAAGCCTGTCTTTACAAAAAACTCTGTTGTCAATGCAGCGCGAAACCATTCCGGCAAGACAACAGTATTACCAATGATCAAGCCTATCGTTAAACTAAAAATTACGGCTTCCAGATTGGTAGACTTCACGGCCTGATTACCTGCAATGAGCAAGGCCAACGTAGTCAAGGCATATACAATTGGAAAACCCGCAAGGAAGGCTTTGAAAGGTTTTCCTACCAGCAAAACCCCAATCGTGCCTAATGCATACACGCATAAGAACTGCGACGCTAACTTAAACAGGTTATCCGTTCCAAAAACTTTTGACCACAACTCTGAAAAATTATTCCAGCTATAAGAAGGCGCAGCAATTACAAAGCCGGATACAACAAAGGCAATGATCACAAAGCCGATGAGTACAGCGGTCCAGTCTTCGTGTACAATAGCTTTTCGTATAGGGATTGACATGGAGTGAAAGTTAGTTGTTAGCCAAATTATTTCTTAATAAAAATATCTTTGAGTACTTGTTCGGCCGCATGAAAGCCGGACATGCCGTGCACGCCACCGCCCGGAGGTGTAGATGCCGAGCAAATGTATAATCCTTTATGTGACGTGCGATAAGGAGAAGCGCGTAGTGCCGGCCTGGTAAAGAGCTGTGTGATATCTATGGAACCACCATTTACATCTCCACCAATGTAATTCGGATTATAAGCCTGCATCTCTTTGGTGTTCATCACATGCCTTCCAATGATGCGTTCCCTGAAACCAGGAGCAAATCGTTCGATTTGTTTTTCGATGGCTTCGGTACGGTCTTCTTCTGATCCGTTGGGAACATGGCAATAGCCCCATGCGGTATGCTTGCCTACTGGTGCACGCGTAGCATCGAACAAGCTGGGCTGAGAAAACATCACAAACGGTTTCTCTACGTGTTTACCTTTTGCCGTTTGTTGTTCTGCTGCAGCAATTTCTTCTATCGTATTGCCTATGTGTACCGTAGAGGCACGCAAACATTCCCTGGCACTAAAAGGCACCGGTGCATCCAGAGCCCAATCGACTTTGAAAACGCCCATTCCAAACTTGTATCTTTCTAATTGCCATTTATAAATACCAGAAAATTTATAGCCCGCAATTTCCAGTAATTGTAGCGGAGAAACATCGAACAACACAGCTTTTGCAGCAGGCAATCTGCTCAACGAGGCAACAGGAGTATTCGTTTGAATGGTTCCTCCCAAAGAAATAAAATACGCAGCTAATGCATCTGCCAGAGTCTGCGAACCGCCTTTAGGTATAGGCCAGCCGTATATATGCCCAACAGCTGTCAATACCAAACCGATCGCCGAAGTACTCAGGTAGGAAAGAGGCAATACTGCATGTGAAGTCATACCTGCCCATAAGCCTTGTGCTTCTTTGGTTTTGAAACGTCTGGCCAAACTTAAAGACGATTGCAAAGCATTCAAGCCAAATTGAGCCAACAACAAGGGATGTTTTGGAAAATGTAAAGGAGCCAGCAAGTCTTCGTCGATCTTAGACCAATTGTTCACAATCGGTTGAAACAACTTCAAATACGCAGCGGCATCCTCTTTCAATAAGTTAGCCGTCTCTTCCAATGATTTGGCTAACACAGCAGCAGAGCCGCCATCAAAAGGATGCGCGGCAGAAAATTCCGGATAGATGAATTCCAAACCGTGTTGCTGAAGTGGCAATGTTTTAAAAAAAGGGGAAGCTACCGCCATCGGGTGAACAGCCGAACACACATCGTGTTTGAAACCGGGCAAAGTCAATTCTGTTGTGCGCATGCCACCGCCTATCGTTGCTTTCGCTTCGATGATCAATACAGAAAGCCCCTCCTGCTGTAACCGTATAGCAGCCGCTAATCCGTTAGGACCTGATCCTACTATGATGGCATCGTAATCAACTTTCATGGGAAGTAGTGGTCAGTGATCAGTTGTCAGTGATCAGTTGTTTGCTCATTTTTTTCTCTTCTAACTTACTTAGAATATCCAATTACTGTTTAATTGAATCATTTAAACGAATATATACTGATCAGCGACAAATGTCCACTGACCACTATTTTTATTCAATCACAAAGAACCCGTGCGTACCATCTTTTGCCAACTGCTCTACCAATCCGTATTCCCAATCGAAATAAGCTTGCATGGCAGCCGCTGTGCTATTGACTCCCTCATAAGGTCTGCGGTAGCGGTCAATGCGCGGCGAAGCGAAATGCGCCAGTTCTGCTGAGTCACCACGCTCCGTGGGTTGCCTTTCCTGCAGCCAGGCATTCGTTCCGCCTTTCAAGACAAGCACATCACTTTTCGTTAAGGAACGGAATTCCTCCAAGGCATAGCCCGCTAATGTTCCATCCGAAGAAGTCAACACGTAACGTTTAGCCGACGGCAAATTTTTAAATGACTCTTTCAATTGTGAACGCAAAACATACCAGGCACCTGGAATATGACTTTTTACATACTGGGCATTCAAGGCGAAATCAATGACTACCGTACCGTCTTTTTTAGTCAACGCTTGCGACAAGGCCGATGGTGCAATGTAATCTATTTCTTTTATACCGGCTATTGGAGGAAGCTCAGCAGTAGCTTTCCCTTTCACCGACAGATCCGATGGCTTGATGTCATCGACCACATATACTTCCCAATTCATTTGCGCCAACCAGGAAGCGGACATGTTCGCACGTACACCGATGTCATCCGCTAAAATAATTCGCGCGCCGCGAACAGGAGCTGAGTGATCTGTTTCCTGAACCAACTGTCCACCCGGAGCAGAGCAAAATCCCGGAAGATGTCCGGCGCTAAATTCTTCCGGTGTGCGCACGTCGATGCGGTATGTTGTCCGTTTTTCATCTTTCATGAATTCATTTAATGCTGTCAGCGTTATGCGTTTCACTCCGGCACGATCGGCTACCTTGCGGCTATCGGCAATGGCTTGCGCACGAACTTCAGGACTTACTTCCTGAAATTTTCTATCTTGTCCATGATCTAACGTTTGACCTGCGAGTGTCCAACCCATGGTTCCGTTGCGCAAAGCCACTACTTCATTGGGGATTCCTGCATTGATCAGTGATTGCGTGCCGATGATGCTGCGTGTGCGTCCTGCACAATTGACAATAATTTTTGTCGTGCTATCGGGTGCCAGTTCGCGTATTCGCAAAACCAATTCCGCACCCGGCACACTGGTGCTGGTCGGAATACTCATGGTCGTGTATTCGTCAAACCTTCTGACATCGACCACAACGATGTTTGCTTTTTTATCCAATAAAGATTTTACTTCTTCCGCTGAAAGCGATGGGGTATGACGTTTTGATTCTACAAATTCTCCGAACGCTTTACTGGGTGCATTGACATCAATAAAAATTTCTCCCCCTGCTTTTTTCCAACCTTCCAAACCACCTGCCAACAAATGCACGTTCGTGTATCCTAATCCTACCAAACGCTGAGAAGCTTTTTCGGCAAGACCTTCTCCGTTGTCATAAACTACGATTGTAGTATTGCGTCTGGGGATCCTGTTGTACACCTCCAACTCTATTCGTGATAAAGGGAGATTGGCAGCAAACAAAGGATGGCCTTCCGCAAATGGTGCTTCTTCACGAACATCTAATAAAGCGATTTCACGCTTTGCTAATAAATCATCTCTTACTTGTTGGTAAGAATAAGTACCAATACTTCCACCTACCGCCTGTTCTGATTGAAACAAGACGGAAGCGAAAATCAAGGCCGAAGAAAGAACTGCTAATGTGATCATTTTTTTATTTCTTTAGAAAGATCCCAGAGATTAGGTAATACTGTATTAGAATAGCCTGAGATAAAAGGCTTCTCTGTACCGTCTTCATAAAAGACCGAACGTTTGACGGCGCCTATATTAGAGCCATACACGTGTATGCTGATTGAAGGTTTACCATCACTGGCACCATTACTCACCTGATGGTAATCACCGACTGTAGGAGACACGAATTCTACTTGTCCCGGGATAAGTTGAATCGCTTCTCCTTCTTTTACTAATCGCCCGCTTGCATCTCTGTCAAAGCTCTGCGACAGTTCTATACCACGCAGCATGCCAATCAATCCCCATACCGTATGATTGTGTATAGGCGTCGCTTGTCCCGGCCCCCATACAAAACTGACAACAGAAAATCGCTGACGTGCATCTGCATACAATAAATATTGCTGGTAGTATTCCGGATGTGGTTGCGCAAAAGCATCGGGTAACCAATCGTCAACGGCTACGAGATCGCGCAACAGGTTTCCTCCTTCTTTTAAGATCTCTTCTTCCGGTAAATTTTTATCTACCAGCTCAGCGATCGCTGTAACAAATTGCCGAAGTCTGGGAATATTATTCGTTTGTAACATAATATCAATTTAAGGCATTACTCTTCCACAAAGTCCAGTGATCTGTCGTGTGTTTCAGGTATAGTGATGATAGAATAAAATCCTATACCGAAACAAATCAAGCCCACCAAAGCTGCCGAGTGAGTAACGGAAAAAGATTCTTTTAATAGAACAAATAACGTAGTCGTAAGTACTACAGTGCCTCTTACCATGTTGGGAATAGTCGTGGCTGCTGTTGCTCTTAAGTTGGTGCCGAATTGCTCCGCAGCAATAGTAACAAAAATCGCCCAGTATCCATTCCCCAGGCCCAGCAGGAAAACGGTAAAATACACTTGCTCTGAGGTTTTTAATCCGGAAAAAAGGTAAATGATACCACTAACCAATCCAAAAGTCATCCATAGCAGCACTGTTTTCTTTCTCGAACGAAACCATTGACTGATAAATCCACAAGCAAAATCACTCAGTGAAATACCGATATAACTGTACATGACTGCCAAGCCTGGGTTAATGGGCTCTGCTATTCCGAAGGCTTTACCAAACTCATTGCTGAACGTGGTAAAAATAGCATTGACAAACCATATCGGAATGCCGATACCGATGCATTTCAAGTAAAGAATGAGCCGGTCTTTACTCGTAAATAAAGCAAGAAAATTTCCACGCTGCACGGTCGTTTGTTTTTTCAATTGCTCAAACATACCCGATTCAAAAATACCAAACCGAAGTACCAGCAATGCCAAACCTAAACCGCCGCCGATAAAGTAAGCACTTCTCCAATCGAATAATTTCACCGTAAGGAAAGCGACTACAGCACCTAACATACCGACACCCGAAACCAATGATGTTCCGTAAGCTCTTAATTGTTTGGGTAAAATTTCAGCTACCAAGGTTATCCCTGCTCCTAATTCTCCCGCCAGGCCGACACCTGCAATAAATCGTAATAATTTATAAGTTGTTATATCCTGTACAAATCCGCACGCGATATTGGCAAGCGAATAGGTAATGATAGAACCAAACAAGACCGATAAGCGTCCACGTTTATCTCCTAAAATCCCCCACAAAATACCGCCTGCTAACAAACCTGTCATTTGCCAATTCAAAATACTTGCTCCATCAGTAGAAATTTGCTGTTCCGATAAACCTAAGGCCGTGAGACTCGGGATACGAACAATACTGAATAATAGCAAATCATAAACATCCACAAAGTATCCTAACGCCGCCACAATGACAGGCAAGCTGAATATATAGGATGCTTTGGAACGATGGACTGTCGAAGGACTTGACGTGTTATTCATTTTATAGGTTATTAATTCTTCCGATTCTCCTAAAAGGACTTCGTAAGTCTATGTAAAGTCCCCTTTAGAAGATTAGAGGTAAGACAGAGAGTTTATCTATGGAATTATTTACTCTTCCACAAAATCCAAATCCCGCTCGTGCGTTTCAGGAATAGTGAGAATAGAATAAAATCCGATGGCAAAACAGACAAGACCTACCAATGCTCCTGCGTAAATGACGGAATTCGATTCCTTCAATGCGATGAACACGGTAGTCATAATCACAACACTTCCCCTCACCATGTTCGGAACCGTTGTTGCAGCTGTCGCCCGTAAGTTTGTGCCGAATTGTTCTGCCGCAATGGTAATAAACATGGCCCAGTAGCCAATACCAATGCCCAATAGAAATGCTGTAAAATAAATTTGCTCCGCTGTTTTCAAACCAAAGAATAAAAACACCAGGCTATTGATGAAGGCAAAAAGAAGTAAGGCGAAAACTGCTTTCTTCCTCGACTTCAACCAGGTGCTCAAAAACCCGCAGGAAAAATCACTGATGGCGACGCCCACATAACTCCACATGATCGCTAAACCAGGAACAATAGGCGTTTCAATGTTCAATGCTTTTCCAAATTCATTACTGAACGTTGCAAGAATACTTATGATGAACCAAAACGGAATGCCAATACCTATGCATTTAAGGTAACGACTCAACCTGTCCTTGTTTGTAATCAAAGCAAAGAAATTTCCTTTTTGAATGTGCGTTTGTTTTTTCACCTGCTCGAAAATACCGGATTCAAAGACACCGACACGAAGTCCCAATAACGCAATGCCCATTCCTCCACCAATAAAGTAAGCGATTCTCCAATCGAACAGCGCTACAGAAAAATAAGCACTTACAGCACCCAACATGCCAACACCTGCTACCAGGGATGTTCCATAAGCACGCAAATGCTTCGGAAGAATTTCTGAGACCAAAGTTATTCCAGCTCCTAACTCTCCCGCCAATCCTACACCTGCAATGAAACGCCATACTTTGTAACTGTCAGCACCTTCTACAAATCCACAGGCAATGTTGGCAATGGAATACGTGATGATCGAGCCAAATAAAACAGATAAGCGACCACGCTTATCTCCTAATATACCCCATAAGAAACCGCCGACCAATAAGCCCGTCATTTGCCAATTCAAAATACTTGCACCTACTACAGAGATTTCTTTCTCTGATAAGCCCAAAGCAATCAAACTGGGTATACGAACAATACTGAATAACAACAGATCATACACATCCACAAAATAGCCCAGTGCAGCGACAATAACGGGCGCACTGAAAACTGTTGAAAGGACGGAACGAGGAGGGTTGGTGGTGAATGTGGACATTTTTGATTTAGCTAATTGCCTTGCCCCTAAAGAGACTTGTGAAATTCAGAACTCAAATTCCCTTCAGTGGATTTAGGGGCAAGACCGTTTGAAATTTATATATTCTAATTTTGAGCAGCCGTATATTTTTTTTCTCCAGCCTGTATAGCGATGGTTAGCTTATTTTGTGCCGGAGGTAATGGACAGGGTGCGTGCGATGAAAAGGCACAGTTGGGATTGGTTGCTTTATTAAAATCAACAATCACAACATGGTCTGCCCCTGGTTTTTTAGCCGATAGAAAACGGAAAGCATAGGTCTTATCGTTTACAGATGTTTGGTCAGAAAAAACAAAGAATAAATTCGGACCGCGATCCAAGGCTTCCAGTTTATATTCTTTGCCTTCTAAAGTGAACACCACTAAACCTGCTGCTGCCCTAAGGTTCGTTTTTCCTTTTACAGTTGTAATTTCAATCTTCTTTCCTTCTTCGTAAGGTTGAAACTTTGCTTCTACTCTCCATTTCTTATTTACAGGAAAACGTTCCACTCCTTTGAACGCCAATTGGTTTTCACTCTGTGCATCCAGCACACGTGCAGCGATTCTCCCACCGCTGATGAATAGAAACCATTTCAGTGATCCGTGTTGGATTTGAATCGTTGTATCTTTGGAAACAAGTTTCGTATCGTCCGGAGAGGGCAGGTCAGATTTGGTCAACACTGTGATCCCCTTGTACTCTACTCCTGAAGCTTCTTTCAGTTGCAACGTAATGGTATCATTCTTTAATACATATTGCCCTGCATGCTCCGCTATTTTGCCTTTTGGTAAAACCAGGTCATTGGTTTCTGCGCTTCCGAAAGTATTGACTCCTTCTTTCAGGAAATAAATACCGATCAGATTCAATGGACTGGATGCACTCTTTAGATCTGCATCTCGTTTTGCCTGCCACTCTTTTATTTCCTTTTGGTAGGTGACATCGTCTACAGGCATTTGCAAATTAAAGCTCCATAAAAGGATACTGAATAAAGGCAATACAAAAAGGATGGTATTTCTGAATTTTTTCATGGCTAAATAGTTTTGATTTAAATCTCATTCCATTAAAAGATACTTGCTTCGCTACGCCCTTCGTTCAAAGGATACTTTTTGCTTACCCGGTCCAGAATGACATAAATAGAATCTTTCCGGTCATCCACTCCTGATAAAATAATACGGTCCGACGTGGGTCTTTCATAATGCCAGGTATAGGTTTTGGGTTTTGTCTTTTTAGCTTTTGCGCGATCGGCTTTGCTTGCGTTGGCTCCTTCTCCGAAGGTTTTATTTTTATCTTGTAAACTTAGTGTTTGAGCTGTCGTGTCTGCTGTGTAATAGAAGAAACGCTGCCCACCGGCAATACCGGACAACTCAAAGTTTTTATCGAAGTCCTTTTTAGCAGGGCCACCATTTCCAGAATCTATTTTTACACGTCGGTTGACTTTATAAGTAAGTGTAGACCATTTTTCGAATGTGGCTGTTTGCCAACGAATAGAATCCAAAGGAGAATAGGGAATGGTCTTATTGTTGACACGAAACTCCGTGACATTATATAAACCCTGCGCAGCTGTCAATCCGGGTTCTGTAGGTTCCTTTTGAATAGGATCGTTTTCTACCCAATACCCCATGGCTCGGATATAAAAAAAGAACGGCAGGTACACCAATACAATCGCGTACTTCACGCCGTACTTCAAATAGCGCTGCCATTTCTTGTCGTAGACAGGTTCGTAAATGACCGGTGTTACATCTTTTTCCCTCACCAGCAAATTCCAAATTTTAGGAAAATCATGAAGGAGTACGAATAAAGAAAGCAGCACAAAGTAAGCCGCATAGACGTGCACACCTCCATCATAAGAGTGATTGGCAAAAGCAATATTAAACAGCACGACCGCAATCAATGCAGCACCAAGCGCAGATGTTCTCCTGAAAAATAATAAAGCACCGCCTAATATTTCAACCAGGCCTAGAAATACCTGGTACCAAATGGTGACGCCAACAGAATACCAGTAAATCTTTTGTTCCTGCATATCTCCCAGCAATGTATTTAGCACCGCTTCAGAAGGATAAGGCATTTGAGTAGGAAACAATTTTACGTAGCCGAAAGCAATGATACCCACAGCAATTCTGTAACGCACTATAACACGCAACCAATAATATAAGGTTTTATACTCCTTGCGTTCTGTATGACGAAGCTTTACAATGAAGGTCCATACCGTTGCACCAACCAAAGCTATAACTAAGGCAAGGCCCCAGGTCACATAACTGGCAAGGCCCCATTTTCCGCTGTCAGTAGCTATTTTCAGGTAATCGGGTCTGTAACCGGCAATGTCATATAAATCCCGGTAGTTGATGTTGAAAATTTTAATTTCAGTGATTCTGGTTACCCATTCTACCATGTTATGAATAGGCAAACACAATTGTGTGTAAAAGATAAACGCTACACGGAACAGAAACTTTTCGTATCCTTTCCATTCGGTTGCAGTTTGACCGTCTTCTATTTTTTGAAAGCTGTTCTTCACAGAAGAAACAGGTTGTTCTCTTTCCAGTACTGTCATGATGATTTTTTTTAGTACTTATTTACCTTAATAAATGCTTGCTTGTTGTCTGCTCTCGTACAGCGGATATTTTCTATTTGATTTATCCAAGACCACATAAATGGAATCGTTGAACTCATTGAGGCCCGATAATATGAGTCTCGAGTCAGAAGGCCTCTCGTAATGCAAGGTTTGTTTTTGATCTCTATGCTTTGGGTTTTTATTCTGAAGTGTGATCAACTGTTTATTTTTATCCTCCTCGTAATAGAAGAAGTGACGTCCATCACCAATCCCGGAAAGTTCAAAGCGCATATCCAGGTCGTTGCGTTCCCCCTTGTTGTTATCGAGATCCATCCATTGCTTGCGATTAACTTTGTAAGTCAGCGTAGACCAGCGCTCCAGGGCCGCATACTGCCACCGGACTGAATCAACAGGAGAATAAGGAATTACCTTGTTGTTCAACCTGAACTCTGTAACATTATAATGGCCAATCGAATTTTCTAATCCTGGATTGACACCGAATCGATACCCGCGATCATCGATCCAATGCAGGTAAAACAAAAACACAACAAAGACGGCGATACCACCAGTCTTTAAAATAAATCGTCCGGACTTTTGCCAACCTGATAAAACAGGATAAAATTGTACAGGTACAACATCCTTTTCTTTTATCAAAAGATTCCAAATGTTTGGAAGATCTTTCCACAAAATGATGAATCCCAATAAGGCATACGTGAAACTGTGTACATGAACTCCACCGTCATAAGCATGGTTGGCAATGGCGATGTTGATCAATAAGACAAAAGTCAGAGCTGCCCCGAGTGCAGTTGTTTTTCTAAACAACAGGAGAAGGCCCGCCAATACTTCGGCAAAGCCCAGAAATATTTCATAATGTTGAGTTATGCCTACAGACTGCCAGTATAATTTCTGCTCCCGGAAATCTCCGAATGCGGTATTCAAAAATCCTACAGTTGGTAATTCCATTTGTATTGGAATCAGTTTTTTATAACCCCATGCAATGACACCAAAGGCCAATCTGTAGCGGGCAATTACACGAATCCAATAATAAAGTGTTTGGTATTCTTTGCGTTCTGTTTTACGAAAACGAACGATACTCGTCCATATGAGTGCCACAAGCAGAGCAACACAGAGCGTCACCAACAAGTTGATATAGCTGAACAAACCCCAGGCTTCGTCCTTGGTGAGTGTGATAAAATCGGGTGAACCAAATCCACTGGCGATGGAAGATAGATTTGACCAATAAAAATTTGACCAATCTATTTTATAGATACCTTGATAAAACCGTCCAGTTAGAGGAACGGTCAATAAAAGGAGGTAAACGAAAGCGACGCGAAAAATAAATTTCTGCCTGCTTGTCCAGCTTACTTCCTTTTCAGCAGAAATCGCATACTGATCCACTGGCTGCGGAGCAATTGTGGTTGGGATCGTTTCTTTGAGTTCTACTGTTGACATAACGAAAAGATTAAAATAGCATTAGTAAGTGTCTTCCAAACGCCCCTGTAAAATCACAGGATACTTTTTATCGGACTTCTGCAATACGACGTGAATAGAATCCTTAAACTCGTTGATCCCTGATAACACCAGAGTAGAGGCTGAAGGTTGGCTGTAATGCAGTTCTTGTTTTTCTTCGCGGTGCGACTTGTTTTTGTTTTGCAAATGCAGCACATGATTTACGGTATCGATCGTATAATAGAAAAAGTGCCTTCCTTGTACACCTGAGCTTTCCCATCCTCTGTCAATGTCATCCACTAATCCTCCGCTGGCTCTCAACGCCGGGCCATTGGACTGATCGATCTTTTCTTTGCGATTGACTTTAAAGGCCAGGGTAGCCCACTTTTCTATA
>Ga0247813_10000764_pt1 | contig 26689 bp, 30 predicted proteins | sample UWRJL169409C1_FD_180719 | JGI IMG/M metagenome (GOLD analysis project Ga0247813, IMG submission 180719) | Plant litter microbial communities from Arlington Agricultural Research Station in Wisconsin, United States - UWRJ-L169-409C-1 | ecosystem: Environmental > Terrestrial > Plant litter >...
TAAAAAAGATAATGTTTCAGCTTCAACGTCGTTTGATCCAAATGTGTTTATAATTGCAACATCCAGAATTTCTGCATAAGTCGTGTCTTTTCGTTCGTTTTCCAAAACAAAAAAACTGGCGCCTTCTCCATAAACGGCGCCACTTGTCTGAGAATCTAAAACATTATAAGGCTGTTGATTGTCAGGTTTTATGCGTCCTGATAATTTAAAAAGGGCCGTAGTATATTCACCATTTTCATCCACTCCGCCTACTAAAACCGATTGTGCTTCGTCTTCTTCAATTTGCATTTTTGCATCTATAAGTGCAGATTCAAAAGAAACTGCTCCGTTTACATACGTAAAATTATAACCTTTACATTGCTGTAAAAGTGCAATTTGCGCACCAACAGTATTGTGTGTTGATTGAATAAAGGAAGTTGGCGTTAAAAACTCTTCGTTATTATCTAAAATATTTTTCAGGAATTTTTCAGAATCTTCAATACATCCTAATCCTGTTCCGGTAATAATGGCGTCTACATTTTCAACATTCGCATCTTTCATTGCAATTGCCGAAGCTACGATTCCGTTTTTTACTCCTTTTGCCATTCTTCTTGCGGCGGCCGGAGAAATAAAATCTTTGTAAACCGGAGGGACTATTTTAAAAACGTTCTCGTTATGATTGTGAACAGCTTCTTCTAAAAAAACAGTATCAAATGTTTTTTGAGTCGAAATACAACCGATTCCATTTATATATGTTTTTTTTAATTGCATTTTGAAAATATAAGAGTAGAACAATTTCCACCAAATCCGAAAGAGTTAGATAAAACGTGTTCGATAGTTGTATTTTTTAAAGAAGTTTGTGGCTTCAAATCAAATTCTTCCATTTGTGTTTCAAAATTCAAATTCGGGTAAACCACACCATTTTGAATGGCCAAAACACTGTAAACAGCTTCAATTGCTGCGGCTGCTGCCAATGTATGTCCGGTAAAGGTTTTGTAGAGCTAAAGTCAGGAACTTTTTCATCCTTATAAATTCTTTTTATAGCTCTTCCTTCTGATAAATCATTGTTTGGAGTTGCCGTTCCGTGCACGTTGATGTAATCAATTTGCGACGGTTTTAAACCTGAAACTTCAAAGGCTTTTTTCATGGCCAAATAAGCGCCATCACCATTTTCTGAAGAAGCAGTCTGGTGAAAAGCATCGTTTGCATTTCCGTAACCTGAAACTCTGGCTAAAACTTTTTTGTTTTGTTTTTCAACAACTTCATCAGATTCTAAAACCAAATACGCTGCAGCTTCACCAAGGTTTAAACCTTTACGGTTATTGTCAAAAGGTTTGTTATAATCGTCAGATAAAATCATTAAAGTTTTAAATCCGTTGATGGTAAATTTTGCCAAACCATCTGTTCCACCCACGATAACGCGATCCAGTTTTCCGGTTTTGATTAATCTTGCACCCAGCATAATTGCATTTGCTGCAGATGAACAGGCAGTACTAATGGTGGTAACCATTCCTTTTATACCTAATTCTTCAGCAATTTTATCAGCGACGTCGCCACCATCATGACAACTAATGTATTTAATGAGTTCAGGATTTTTAAAATAATCGTAATAATGCTTTTCAGTCATGTCCATTCCGCCGACACTTGTAGCCGAAATAAGTCCGGTTCTGAATTCGTTTATTGATGTAATTCCGGCATTTTCTACAGCCTGCTTGGCAGCAATAGTGCCAATCATAGCGGTTCTCGAAAAATTATTATTGCTGTCTAATCCCAATTCATTAATTAGCTCTTCATTGGTTTTTTTGATTTCGCCAACTTTAATAACATCTTTGTGAACTGTCGAAATATTTGTGATACGGGTAACGCCAATTTTATTTTCGATTAACGAAATATAATTTTCCCCGACTGAGTTTCCAATCGAAGAAATAATTCCCATTCCGGTTATTGCAACACCTTTATTCATTTTAGAATTTAGATTTCTGATTTTAGATTTAAAGCCTTTGTCAAAGTTGAAAACTTTGACAAAGCTTCTTGAAATTTTAGATTTTTAGATAATTTGATTTTGAATATTTCTATATAGAAATCTAAAATCTGACCTCTAAAATCTACAATAACTATTTAGTTCTGTTGGCGCTAATATACGTTGCCATAGTTTCGATCGACTGAAAAATGGTTTTTCCTTCTTTCGGATCTACTAATTTAATTCCGTAATCTTTATCTAAAATCACGATTAATTCAAGTGCATCAATCGAGTCTAAACCTAAACCGTCTCCAAACAAAGGATCGTTATCAGCAATATCTTCGATTGCAATATCTTCAAGGTTAAGAGTAGTAATGATTTTGTTTTTTAATTCTTCTTTTAATGCTTCCATGATTATTTATTATATAATGTATTGATAGTTTCGTTTTTATATTTTTCGTTTTCTTCCTTGCTGATAAGGCAAAGAAAAGCTTTATAATTGTCATTAAAATATTCAACCCAACCACATAAAACTGAATCTGCCTTATTTGTGTTTAACAAAATCCCCGAATAGTTCCACAGAAATTCTGAATTGAAAGCATCAAATATAAAGAAAGAATTTTCACTTTTAAGCTGATGGCGTATACTTATTTCGCCCAAACAAATATTTGGCAATGTATAAACAAAAACCGCCGGACTCGGATAATAGTTTTCTTTGTCTGAAATAGATTCCTGATATTTTACATCGGTATCTAAACTCGATGATTTATTGGCCAAAACCAAAGCTATATTATTTTCTTGTTCAGAAGAAGTTATGGGACTCAAAAGTAATTCGGCACCTAAAAAAGCCAATTTGCTCAAAGCATCCATTTTGAAAAACTTCGGATATTGAATGTCAAAATTGCGATACGCCTGTTTGGAGAAATCAGCAAAATTAGTCGGTTCAATTTTGAATACAGAAGTTCCGTTCAAAACAATTTCGTTGTTTTGGATGGTGATGTAGGATTGTATGTATGTTTTTTGAGTCATTGTTTTAAGAAACCGAAGTCACATCAATTTTACTAATATGCCATTCTCCAGATTTATTTTCTATTGTAATTGTAAAACCTTGCCCACATTTTCCTCCTCCACAAGAAGCCCAGGCAGACAAAGTTCCAAACGTTTTGGTTTTATTAAAATAAATTCTGTGAACTTTAATAATTCCAACAGGCATTTTGCTTTTTTTGTCGTTTATGTCCCAATATATTTCATCGGGAAATTTTGAGGCATATTGAAAATCAAACTTTTTGTTGCTTTTAAAAGGCGTTAAATCAAATTTACTATCGTTAATTCCGTTGCTTACTACAAAATCATGAACACCAATTAGAATTCTGTGTTTATCTTTTTTAATGCTATCTTGATCATGCCAATATTTTTTTAATATTGCTTGATATCCAACAGTATCTCTTCTACCAGTTTTAAAATCAACTGTTCTTGAAAATGGCGGAGGATCCATAGTTCTTCGATCCATATAAATTGAATCTACAATTTCGAGAAAAACGCTATTTAAAACATCTTTTCCAAAATCAGATTCAGACACTTCTTTCTTTTTACATCCGAAAGAGGAAAGAAGAATTAAAGTTATAAATATGAATTTTGATAATTTCATTTATTTTTAAAATAATTGAACTTGTAAGATTTCTTTTCAAGTTGGATTTCTTCTCTTGAACTGTTCGGGATTTCCGAACAGTTCAAACTATTTTATATATAAACTTTCAACGAATTTAATCCGTGAAAATTAGTGTAATCAGTGTTTCACTTTTTCAAAAACCACAGCCGTATTACAACCCCCAAACCCAGAAGCCGTTTTCAGAAAAATTTCAATAGTCGCCTCTTGATTTTTCTGAATAACATTAATCTTTTCACTTACGCCGAGTTCATCAAAACCTTGCGATTCAAAAAGTTTATTTTGATTTGCTGATTCAATTGAAATAACCGTTTCCAATAATCCTGAAGCGCCTAATGTATGACCATAAAATCCTTTCAAACTATTGACCGAAACATTTTGTAAATCCAAACGATTCAATGCAATCGCTTCCATTTCATCGTTAAATGGAGTTGCGGTTCCGTGCGCTGAGATATAATCAATTTGATTTGAATTAATTTTCGCTTCTTTCATCGCATTCTGAATACTTCTGAACAAACCTTCGCCTGTTCTTGACGGACCTGAAATATGATTGGCGTCGTTTATCGAACTGTCTCCAATTACTTTTATTTTAGCTTTTTTGGCTTCCGCCGAAACTAAAACCGCGGCTGTTGCTTCGCCCAAACTTACGCCGGTTCTGTTTTTAGAATAGGGTTTACAAGGCAAATCGCTCATTGCCTGAAAAGCATTAAATCCAGACAAAACAAATTCGGAAACTTCGTCGCCGGCCACAATAAAAACATTGTCGTACAACTCAGACTGGATCACTCTTTTGGCGATTGAAACTGCTAAAATTCCGGAAACGCAGGCATTCGAAACTACAATTGGCTGAGTTGTAAATCCGAAGAAATCAGCAACGTTTTTTGCCAGAACATCTAAATGCGCATTATTAAAACTTTCTTCAGAATCTTCTTTTAATGCCGTAACATTTCCTTTTGTAGTCGAAAGTATAAAAGCTGTTTTCGAATTTAATTCAATTCCTGAATTTTTGATAATCGGCTCTAAAGCCAAAATCATCATTTTTTCTAAGCGGGAATATTTTTTGTCGGTGCTGATTTTTTCGAAAGCACTGTTTATTTTTTCAGTAGAAATAATTGACGCGTAAAATGAATTTGGCATTAAAGAAACATCGCCGTGCAATTGAATTCCGGATTCGCCATGCAAAATAGCTTCAACATTCGATGCAACATCAAATCCTAAAGGTGTGATACAATTGGTTTCGGTGATGTATATTTCTCTTATCATTTTCTCTTTTTTATTCCTCTAATTTTTTCTTTCCTGCAATCCCGAGGCTTCGGGACAAAACCTTGTAGGTGTTTTTTTTTAAGCTTTGTCTGAAAAAAAAGTTTCACGCAGATTTCACAGATTTAAGCAGATTCACACAGATTTGTTTTCTATTATAATTAGTGAAAATTCGTGTAATTAGTGTTTTAATTTTACTTCAATAACCCAACTTTACGTTTCCATTCCTCATAAAAAGGCGGATTCGTCAGCATTAAATTTCCGTCGCCGTCTAAAAAAACCTGTACCGTTTCGCCCGTGCAGGCAACTTCTCCTTTTGCGTCGATTATTTTAAAACGATAAATCATTTTGGCAGCGGGTGTATCAACAACCGTTGTTTCGATTGTGACAACATCGCCGTAGCGTAAAGATAATTTATGCTGGCATTTTGATTCTACAATAGGCGTCGTGTAACCGGTATTGCCAATATCTAAATAAGTCAGTCCGTGTTCGCGGCCAAATGCTTCTCGTCCATCTTCAAAATACGTAATATAATTGCCATGCCAAACGATTCCAAGCGGATCAGTTTCGTTAAAACGAATTCTGATTTCGTGAGAAACGGTTAGGGAAGTGGCTTCGTTATACTGTTCTTTTCTTTTTGTCATAAAATAATGCGATGGATGTTGTGATAATAAAAAACAAAAACAATAAACTTATTTTTGGTATGATTTCTAAGAAAGACGTGTTGCGTAATAAAACATCATAAAAACCTTCTAATGCCCAGTTCATTGGTGATGATTTTGCAATAATCTGCATGATTTTTGGCATGGCAAAAACAGGAACCCAAACACCGCCAATAGCTGCCAAAATGATAACACTTGTTGCACCAAAAGGAGCCGATTGTTCTTGTGTGCTTGCAACAGTTCCTAATAAAATTCCGAAACCGATGGCTGCAAATCCTGAAAATAAAGCGACGATACTCATTAAAAATAAATGGCCTTCGATATTTAATGGAGGCAAACCAATGTGTGGGAATAAAAAGATTGCCACAGCGACCATCATATAAAACTGAATCATACAAATGATGGAGTAGGTAATCGTTTTTCCGAGAAATACAATTAGGTTGGATACCGGATTGGTCCTTAACCGAACAAAAGTTCCCTGTGTTTTTTCTTTTACAATATTAATAGACAATGGAATGACAATAAAAAATATGGCAAAAAGTGTCCAGGCCGGAACGTTGTGCTGAACCGAATTTGGCAATACTTCTTTGTTGTTTATTTTCGGAATTATTTCTTTGAAAGTAATAAAACTTTTTTGCTCGAATTTAGCATTTCCTTCTCCCAATTGATTTTGAAAAGTAGTGTAAATTGATTTGGTTTCGATTTGAGAAATCATTTTGTCAATCGAATTCATCACCGCATTTTTGAAGCTCAACTGAACTGCGGGATCAAAGTAAAGTTTTACTTCTTTTTGTTTGATTTCTTTTGGTGGCGTAATCGGAGCTTCACTAGTTGTTAAACCAATGCTGCTCACAATATTTTCTACATTTTGATCAATTTTTGCCTGTAAATCTGTACTTAAATTTTCCGGAATTACGATGGCTAATTGAAATTTTCCTTTGTAAACAGCTTCTCTGGCAACATCTTCTGTAATGGATTTATTGTCGATTTGAGTAACAACACTAAACAACTGACTTTTTTCTAAGTTATCAAAAACAGTTTTAGAAACAGAACCTTTATCTTTATCGACCAATAAAATTGGAATTTTATTATCGCTAATAGTTTTAAAAGTGCTGTCTTGTATCAATGTAACGGTGATTACAAGTACCAAAGGCATGATAAATAATATAATTAATCCGCCTAAATCCCGTTTTAGCAACAAAAATTCTTTTACAACCGACATCCAAATTTTATTGACCATCTCTAAATTCTTTACCGGTTAATGAAATAAAAACATCTTCAAGATTTCTGGCTTCAGCTGTAGAAGCGATTAAACTTGACGGTGTTCCCTGGGCATAAATTCTGCCTCGGTCTAAAATGGCGATATTGGTGCAAAAATCTTCGGCTTCAGCCAAATGATGCGATGTATATATAATTGTTGTTCCGTTTTGGTTTAAAAATTTCAGATAGTCGATAATCGCATTTTTCGACTGAACATCAACACCAACGGTGGGTTCATCCAAAAACAAAACTTTCGGATTGTGCAAAATTCCGGCGATGAGATTAATTCTTCGTTTCATTCCGCCCGAAAAAGTTTCAATACGTTTATCAGCAAATTTTAACAATCCCAAAAGATCTAAAGTTTCGATTACTTTATCTTTTAAATAAGCGCCTTTCAAGCCGTACATACTTCCAAAATATTGCAAATTCTCACGTGCGGTAAGCGTAGGATACAAAGCATATTCCTGAGGAACAACGCCAATAATTTTTTTTATTTTTCTGGAATGATTCGTATAGTTCAAATCATTAATCGTGAAGTTTCCCGAAGTTGGTTTTACCAATCCGCAAAGCATAGAAATCAAAGTGGTTTTTCCGGCTCCGTTTGGGCCCAGTAAACCAAAAATTTCACCTTCGTTTATGTTCAGCGAAAAGTCGTTCAAAGAATAATGGTCTGCATCTTTGTACTTTTTCGAAAGGGATTCTATTTTTATTATTGGCTGCAAAATATGTTTAGGCAATTGCTTTTTTTAGTTTTTTGAAAAAGATTTCTTCTCTGTTGGCGATATCCAAAAGTTCATCTGCGATGGTGTTGTAAGCATCTTCTTTTGCACTTCGGTTTTTATAGATACGGGAAGCTTCAACAGCAAAATCGCGCCATGAATCTCCAATTTGAGTCATTTCTTTCGAAAGTACTTTTAATTCTTCATTTTTTAAAATAACTGATGCTTCCTGTAAAAATGCCGCATAAATAAAACGGAAACCTCCGCCGCCGGTTCCTATTTCTTCCTGCATGCGGACCATTTGTGCCAAATAATGATTTGCTTTTCTCACACCGTGTTTTGCTGGCCATTTTCTGATTCGGCGGGAAACAAATCTAATTCCGCGAACGCCTATAATTGGCATTGGCGCCAGCATAGTGCGGCAGGTATCTTTGATTCCTTTTATGATTGCACTTTTTAAATCAACTTCTTTCGGAATCTGAATAGGATAATACATTTGTCCTCTTGGCGCAAAAGCACCTTTGGCAAAACGCACTTTGTCTAATTCGTCATGAGTTAAAGTGGTAACGGTTTCCATTACAGGATCGCTCACTAAATAATCGGTTTCGGTTTTTCCGTAAACGACCAAATTGTGTGCGTTAAAATGAAAACGGTATTCATCAGGAAAATAACTCAAATGATACACGCCAACTTGTAATCCCGTTGGAATATTATTTTTTAAATTTTCATCCAATGCCTTGTTTGCATTTGTTGTCGATGAAAATTTTTGTCTTTTTATTTTTAAATTTAAACGACTTGCCAGTTTATTAAAAATTTGTCCAGGCAAAGTTCTGTAACTAATTGCCGGCGCATGATTTACTTTTATAAAAGGCAAATACACAAAAAAAAGACCTGAGCCAATACCAAAAACCATCGGCTCACTTATGTTGAGACCGCTGTTTTTTAACAAATTCGAAGCTACTCCATTTTCGCAGTGAGCAGATTGATGATGTGTGAAATTAATTTGCATTCGTCTTTATACTATTTTTTAATTCATGTACCGAAATGGCAAAAGCATCGGCATATTTTTTTAAAGTTTTGTCATTCAATTTAGCGAAAACGGCTGGTTTAAAATGTCTCTTTACGCGCCATTTCCAAAGTCCCACATAACTTGCTAAAATAGTCAAATCCATTTTATTAAGTTCCATATAGTAACAAATCGGGCTTGCTTCTCCATTTTCAACCTGCAATTTTGCTTCGGCAATTCGTTCGTTTATATCTTCAATAGAGTTGGAAAGTGCAATTGTTTTTGGTTCCCAGCCTGAACTTAAAGTTGTAGTGTAATCTCCGTTTTCATCGGTTGCATACAAAAGCTCTTTAACATTGTTTTTAGTTAAGTTGCTTGTGTCTTGAGGTACTTTTTCTTTTTCCATGACAGCTTTTATTTTCGATAGAAATTATGAAATACTCGAAATTGTTTTTTGAATGAACAAATTAATTTCGCATTCTAAAAGTTTTTTATCGTCTGATAAACTTTCGCAGCTCATTGTACATAAAGTATAATCTTCGCCAACAAATTTCGAAACCAAATTTGCTCTGGTTATAATGGTATCTCCAATTTTTGGTAATTCGTGTATTTTTAAATTTTTGATTGCGCTGATAAAACCAAGAACATTTACGTTTTCATTTTCCGTTCCGTCTTCTTCAAAAAAATATTTTTTCCCTACGATTGAGGAACAGGTTTGTGCTGTGTTTTCAATTAAACCGGCTTCAATAAAAACACCTTTATCAACAAAAATATTGTCTTCTTTTATCAAAAATATGGTTTCTACAAAGTCTGATTCAATATCCAAAATTAAATCCACCATAAGCATTGGTGCCCGGTGTGGTAAATAATTCTGAATGTCGACAGCAGCAATATTCATATTTATATTATTTGGCTAAAACAGTTTTCATTTGCCCTTTGGCAATTTGTTCATTGTTTAATGTGGTCACGATATCAACCATAGTAATTCCGCCAAATTCCTGTAAAATAGTTACTGTTGACTTAATCGTATCGTTGATTTCGGGTAATTTTATTATTTCAATGTCTTTTATAGAACCAATATAACCCGTTGGAGCAATTTCGTTTCTTAAAAAATAGTCGTAACCTGTATGCAAAGCGACAGATTGCGCCATATGTTCGATTAAACCGGCTTCTAGAAAAGTTTTATTATCAAAAAAAATATTATCGTTTTGAATCTTTAATCCTGAAACCAATGAAGTTTCTGTAAACGAATACATTTTATCGACCATTACAAAAGGAAACTTTTGTGGCAATAAATTTTCGACAGCTTCTTTTTCTAATAATAAAGTTGTTTCCATTAACAAACGGTTAAATAGGCATATGCAAAAGAAAATCTTCCACTTTCAGGAACTGATAAAAGAATACGATCTCCTTTTTTTAAATTTCCTGAATTCATCAATTCTTCTACAGCCAGATAAATGGAGGCAGAACCAACATTACCTACTCGTGAAAGATTCATGAACCATTTTTCGTCAGTCATTCCAATTCCTTTTTCGCTTAATCCTTTTTTTAATCCTTCTACGAAAAAGTTAGATGAAACGTGCGGAATAAAATAATCAACCTTATCTGCTGTAATATTATTTTTAAACATGGCATCGTGCATACTTTCAGCTCCTTTAGAAAGTATAAATTCGTCCAATAGTTTTACGTCTTGTTTTATGGCAAAAACAGATTCGTTTAGCAACTGCTCCGGCTCATAATCACTCCATGATTTAATTTCGCCGTTTTCTAGTTTATCTCCGCCGGCATACATACAAGTCTCTAACTCAAAGGCATAAGAAAAAGCTTCCATCCATTCAATTTTTAGAGAAATGTCTCCGCTTGGTTTATTTTGTAATAAAAAAGCACCTGCACCGTCAGACAGCATCCATCGTAAAAAATCTTTTTTGAAAGCAATAATCGGCTGTTCTTCCAGATTTTTTAAATTGTTTACTTCCTGATTGTATTTTTGAGCGATAAGCCAGGTCGAAACTTTCTCTGATCCTGTGCAAATAGCATTTTTAGAATTTCCTGACATTACCGAAAGAAAACCGAATTTTAACGAATTCATTCCGGCACAACAAACTCCTGTTGAAGAGTTTAATTCTACCGATTTATTTTTAAGTAAACCATGAACCATAGCAGCATGCGAAGGCAGGAAAACATCAGGTGTTGAGGTTCCGCATGAAAGTACTTCTAAATCCTGTGCTGTAAAATTTTCATCAAATAATTGTTCTACTGCATTTTTGGTTAGCTCAGCATTACTGTGTGTACTTTTCCCGTTTTTGTCTACTGCATAATATCGGCTTAAAATTTTGTTATTGCGCAGGATAATACGTCTAGCTTTAGAAGCGGTATCATTAATAAGACCTAAATAACTTTCCATTTCATCATTTGAAACAGCTTCGTTTGGCAAAAATTTTGCGGCTTTGGTAATATATACTTCAAACATAATCTACTTTCGTCTTTCTTCTAAACTCCTTTATAATATTGAGTTTCTTTTTTTATGGTTTTTAACTTAATGGGGTATGTAATTAGGTGCAATATATACACTATTGGTGAGATTAACCATATCGCGAGGAATAAATAAACATTAAATACTTTAAGAAGCAGTTTTCTGTTATTTTTATTTTTATAGATCAGATTTGACCATTTTTTAAAAATTTTATTAGCTGTCTTGTCAACAGTAATAAGATATGAACTTATTTTTACCGCACTAATTCCTATTAATTTTGGCTGTAAATTCTGTAAGTCGTCTTGCTGGAATTCAGATAGCATCACTTTTCCAAATTTTTCTGATTCCTGAATGTCTTTTTCTGAAACTCCCGGCAACGGAAAAATTCCCATGTATTTTTTCTTTACTCCGGAGAACATCCATTCTACAATAGTAATAACACTGATTAAATTTCCCACTCTGTCTACCAAAGCTACATTTCCAACCAATTGTGCATTGGCTTCTTTTAGTAAAACTTTGATTTTTTCCTGTGCCATAATCCACATATTGCGAGAACCGCTGATGGTAATTACGGGCGTATTATTTAGTAGTTTTTTTCCGTCGGTACTTTTTAAAAATGAATTTATTGGAATTGAAGGTGATAAATACCAAACCTGATAATGGAAAAGAACCAAGTCAAATTTTGTGTTTAGAATTTCTTCAGAAACGGGTTTTAATTCTCTCGGAATCTGAAGAAAAGATTCTGGAAAAGCATCAAAAAAAGCATCCTTCTGCCAGGGAAAAGGAAAAGGTTTTTCCAGTTGAATTTCGTGAAAAGTTACTTTTATATCTGCCGAATTTAAAAAAGGTTTTGCAATATTTCGTGCAATTTCTTCTAATTGTCCGGATTGAGAATAATAAACAACAAGAACATTTTTCATTTGAGATTGGTGGCTTTTTGGTTTAGTTGCAAAAGTAATTAATTTTATGAGACGAATTTCCTGATTTTATCGGTTCGTTTTGTATGGACCCACTCCGGCCATGAAGAGGAATCTTCGGCATCGTAAATTCTCACTTTTTGATTTGCATCTTCAATTAACAGATCATCTGATGTACAGCCTAAAATTGCCGCAGCAGCTGCAACTCCGGAATAAGAAGCTCCGGCAACACCATGAGATAAAGTACAAGAACCGCAAAGAAATAAATTTTCGATTTCGGTTTTGTTTTTATACGCAAAAGGGCCAACCTGATTTAAGGTTTTCTCTGTTCCGTAAACGTTTCCTTTTGTTGAATTGATGTAAAATTCGTTTGTTTTTGGAGTTCCTAATTCGGCCTGAATAATATGCTGTTTTGCGTTAGGAATGATCTTCCCGACATTATTGAGCAATTTATTTGTTATTTTTTCTTTAAAGATTTTATAATCCTCGTTATGATAATCTTCTAAACCATTAAAATCTTTTAAATGCTCGTAATTAACATACGTTACGATTTCAAAATTATGATATCTACCGTTAAAACTGGCAGGATCTTTAAGCGTGGTACAACTTATAAAAACAGCTGGAAATGAATCTCCTTCGTCAATATTATTGCTCATTAAATTTTCGAAATTATCATCGTCATGTTCGTCTTTCATCATCCAGATGTTTCCCGAGTCTATCTGAAATTGGGTAACGTCAATATCCAATGTTAAAAATAAAATTAGAGATGTAACGGAGTATTTTGTTTTTTCTAACTTCTTGATTAACGATTTGCTTAAATTTTCTTTATCAATTAAATTTAAATAAGTGATTGAAGGATCAGCGTTTGAAATAATATTTTTGGCTAAAATTCTCTCGCCGTTTTCAAGCTCGACGCCAAATGCTTTTTTATTTTCGATTAAAATTTTCCTGACATTTTGTTTTACTCTTACTTCTCCGTTATGTCTTTTTATCCCATTTGTCATGGCCTTAACAATTCCGCCGCCGCCGCCCATGGGATAAAAACCACCATCAAAATAATGGTTCATAACCGAACAATGCACAGGAAAACAAGCCCTGCTTGGCGGAAGTCCGTGATCGCCACACTGAATGTTCAACACCGATTTTAATTTCGCATCTTTTAAATGCCAGCCAATTACTTTTTTTAGTGGAAATAAAGCAAATTTTCCAAAATGTTTGGTTCGAAAAGGAACGGTAATATTTTGCCAGAAACCTTTTAATTTCGGAATTAATTGCAGCTCATAAGCAACTTTTTGAACAACGGTAAGGTATTCGTGTATGTTTTTTTCTTCGTGTGGAAAACGGGAAGAAAGTGTTTTTTTAAGATTATCAATTCCTGCGGGTAAATCAAAAACTTCATCTCCGATCAAACAATGTTCGTAGGCATTTTTGTTCATTCGAAAGAAAACCATATCATTTGCAATTCCCAAACCGCGATACAATTCGTTTGTTGATTGGCCTTCTTCCATCAATCCTACATAATGAACGCCGGGACTAAAACGCTGGCCGTTTAAAGTAAAACTGTGACTCCAGCCACCGGGAACATAATGCTGCTCGAGCACCAAAACTTTTTGTCCTGCTCTTGCCAGACATATTGCAGTTGCCAAACCTCCAACTCCTGAACCGATGATAATTGTGTCAAATTCCTGCATATTCTGTTTAAGCGTTTAAGTATGAAATATTGACTTATGATAAACCCAATTAGGGCGTGATTATTTAACACATAGAAACATAGATTCTTGTTGCGTTAAAAGGCGTTTCACTTGTTTAAAAAAACATAGCTATGTGTAAAAAACCAGTTTTTTTAAGAACTCTTTTTTAAATTTAAGTCTATGTTTATATGTTTAAAAATACACGCAATATATTATAACTGTTTACTTTGATTTTAACTGATTCCAGAAATCAAAATAATTGAACCATTGTAATGGATATTTTTGAATCATAGATTCTACACTTTCAACATATGATTTTAAAAGTCCTTTTTCGTCTCTATGTTTCACAACAGCTTCACGCGCATACAAATGATAATGTAAGTTGGGCTCTTTCATTACATAAACAAAAACAACCGGAACTTTTAAGCGCGACGCAATTAAAAACGGACCTGCCGGAAAATGAGCTTCTTTGCCTAATATTTTTTCTGAAAGCGATTTTGTGCCTTCAAAATAACGATCACCTGTAAAACAAATTAATTCATTATTGGCCAAAGCCGCATTGATTTCAAAAATATGAGATAAATCTTCTCTGATAATGATAAATTTTACGGTAGGTTTTTGAGTAACGCTTTCCAGATAATTTTTAATGGCAGAATGTTCTAAATCGGTGGTTACGAGATTTATTTGAAAATTGACATCGATATCACCTAAAAAATGTTCGGCGATTTCAAAATTTCCAATATGAGCGCTAATTAAAACACCGCCTTTTTTCTCGGCCAACAGATTTTTTAGAATATCGATTCCGTCAAATTCGTAAGTGAATTTATTTCGCATTCCTGCAGAAATAGCAATTTTATCAATGATGGTTTGCCCAAAAGTGTAATAACTTTTGAAAACCATTTTTTTAGATTTTAAAGTGGAATATTTAAGCCTTTCTTTAAAATAGTAAGAAATAGCTTTGTTACTTTTTTTGAGGAATAAAAAATAATAAGAAGCAACAGAATAAAGTAAAACATAAGCGGATTTAACACCCGCTTTTTGTATCAAAAAAACGAATATTTTATAGCCTAAAACTGTGCCTTTTGATTTGCCATCCCATTGACTCATTAAGCAATTTTAGCTTTTAATTTGTTTTCAATAAGATCGTAGAAAGTTTGAAAAGAAGAAATTCCAACAAAATCAGCTTCAACTAATTTTACACCAAAGGTTGCTTCAATAGAAACCACTAAATCAACATAGTCTAAACTATCAAGCCCTAGTGTATCTTTTAAATTTGCGTCTGGTTCTATGTCGTCATTATCTACTTCAAATTCATCAACCAAAAAACCATTAATTTTTTTTATTATTTCTTCTTTATTCATCGCTTCATTTAAACTTTTTAACTACCAGTGCAGAATTGGTTCCTCCAAATCCGAAGGAATTCGACAAAAATATATCAATTTTTCTATTTAACGTAGTTTTAACTAAATTTAATTTAGCGGAGTCTTCGTCTGTATTTTCCAAATTGATATTGGGAGCTATAAAATCATGCTGCATCATTAGCGTCGAATAAATAATTTCGCTTGCCCCGGCCATCCAGCATTCATGGCCTGTCATTGATTTTGTTGAACTTACGTAAGGGTTGCTTTCGCCAAAAACTTCAAAAATAGCTTTGGCTTCATTACTGTCTCCAACAGGCGTTGAAGTAGCGTGCGCATTGATATAATCGACATCGCTTGCTTTTAATTGTGCATCGTCAAGTGCTCTCTGCATAGCCGTAGCGGGGCCTTCGACATTTGGAGTTGAGATATGACCTCCGTTTGATGAGAATCCGTAACCGGCAACTTCTGCAATAATGGTGGCACCGCGGGCGATAGCAGATTCATAACTTTCTAATATTAAAGTAGCACCGCCGCCACTCGGAATTAAGCCGTCGCGGTCAGAATCAAAAGGTCTTGACGCTTTTTGAGGTTCGCTTTCTCTTGCAGAAAAAACACCTAAACCGTCAAAACTCGACATAGCATATTTGTTTATTTCCTGAGCGCCTCCGCAAATAATAATATCCTGGAAACCACTTTTTATTAAGAAATAAGCCAATCCAATAGAATGTGATCCACTTGCACAAGCCGCACTTATGGTAAGATTGATGCCTCGAAGTTTAAAAATTGTTGACAAATTCATCGTTACCGTAGAATTCATCGATTTAAAAATGGCTCCTGAACCAATTAGTGCTGTATCTTTTTTCTCACGAACAATATCTGTTGCGTCGATGATAGCTTTTGAGACACTGTCATTTCCATACATAATACCCACTTCGCGCTCGTCAAAAAAAGCGTCGTCGATATTAGCATTTTTGAGTGCTTCGATGGTAGCCATGTAAGCATATTCGGTTTCTTCACCAATACTCATACGTTGTCTTCTGGTCAATAAAGATTTTAAATCAGTTTTTGGTACCATGCCTGTTAAGGCTGATTGAAAACCAAATTCTTTTCTTTCAGAATCAAACTGAATACCAGATTTTCCGTTATATAAAGACTCCTTTACTTCATCTAAAGAAGTTCCTATACAGGAATAAATTCCCATCCCGGTAATTACAACTCTCTTATTCATCGTCTTTTTATAAGTAATTTTAAGAATATATTCCGCCGTTTATGTTGATAATTTCGCCGGTAATGTAGCTTGATTTTTTTGAAATCAAAAAGCTTACCAAATCTGCTACTTCTTCGGCTTCGCCAAAACGATTTACGGGAATTAGTTTTAGTAATTCTTTTTCGTCTAACTGGCTTGTCATGTCTGTTCTTATAAAACCGGGAGCAACAGCATTTACGGTAATATTACGTTTTGCAACTTCCTGAGCAAGTGCTTTTGTAGCGGCAACAATAGCACCTTTTGCTGCTGAATAATTGGTTTGTCCCGCAGTTCCTTTTACTCCAGAAACAGAAACCATATTTACGATTCGACCGTATTTATTGCGAAGCATTTTTTGGATGAAAAACTGCGTAACATTAAAAAATCCGTTTACGCTGGTGTTTAAAACTCCGTTCCAGTCTTCGGCAGTCATCCACATAAAAAGACCGTCTTTTGTAATTCCGGCATTGTTTACAATTGCTTCAACAATTGCTTCAGGATTTGCTTCCTGCCATTGCGTTAAAGTTTGTTGTACTTGTTCGTAATTAGAAACATCAAAACCTAAGATTTCTCCGGTTGCGCCTAATTTCTCAATTTCCTGCAAAGTTTCTTCTGCAGCAGTCTTGTTTGAATGGTAATTGATCAGAATATGATAGTTGGATTCAACGGCTAGTTTTTTGCAAATAGCACTTCCAATTCCTCTTGAACCACCCGTTACTAATACACATTTCATATGTAGAATTTATTTTTTAAACACAATTGTTATTTCTTCTTTTTCGTTACTGATTTAGCCGCTGCCGGTTTTGTTTCCGGTTTAGTTTTTTCTGTAACGACTTCAGTTGTGTTGTTTTTTTCTTTTGTTTTCGAAAACAGTTCAGCGTTCTCAAACCATTGGTTGGCTAATACAGTTCCGTCTGGTCTAAGAAATCCCCATTTTCCTTCGTTTTTTACTCGGGCAATACCATCAATAAATCCTTTGTCTTCTTTTACAAATAAGGCAATAACAAATCCGTTTGAAGTAATGCCGTATTGAGTTGGAATGACAAGTTTTCCGGCTTCATTAATAAATCCCCAATTCTTCTCTTTTACAGGAGCCAGTCCGTTTGAACTAAAAACTTCTGCATCACTGTAAGTTGGCGGAATAACAAATTCAGCTTTCGGGTTAATATATCCCCATTTAGAGCCAATACAAACCGGAGCTAAATTTTTTGAGAATGCTTTTGCTTTATCATAAATAGGCAGAATAGTCCAATTTCCTTTTAAGTCAATAAAACCAATTTTTCCGTTCTTTTTGGCATATGTTAAATCCTGATTTTCAAAATCCCAGATTTTTTCAGCGCCATCAACCGGAATAAATTTTCCGGTACTAACGATACCAAAAGTTTTGTCTTTTCTGGCCCAGGTTGTGTTTTTAAAATAGTTTCCTATTTCGTCATAAACCGGTTCAACAACTTCTTTTCCGTCAGTATTTATAATTCCCCACTTTTTATTGATTTCAACTCTTGCAAAACCATTTTCAAAATGTTTGATCTGGTCGTATTTTGGTTCTAAAACAACCGCCATTTTAGGGTTGATTAATCCAACTTTGTCTGCTTGTCTGAAAAAAGCAACTCCGTTATTAAAATCAAATACTTTGTCTGTCGCCGGCCCTTTTTGAACTTCTCCTTTTGTATTGATATAAACCCAGTCTTTATCTTTTTGCACAACGGCAATTCCGCTGTTAAAATCTTTTACATCCTTAAAATCGGCAGAAATTACCCAGGTTCCTTTTGTATCAATAAAACCCCATTTACCATTATTTTCTGCAGCAGCCAAACCTTCAGAAAAGCTTTTTGCGGCTTTATATTGTGGTTCAATTTTAAAATTGCCGTCTTTGGAAATATATCCAATTTTAGCATTTTTTTTAACTAATGCCAATTCCTGACTATTAACAAATTGAATGCAGCATACGAATAAAAAAATAGATAGTTTTTTCATGGTTTTAAAGGTTCAATATTAATAATGTAAAACGAAGTTTTAACTGTTAATCAAATAATCTTTTACTTGCTGAACAAACGGATACATCACCATGTCTTCTTTAAATACCGGGATTATTTTTCTAACGTCATCGTACCATTTTCTGGTAACAGACGAAATTTTATCTTTTTGTTCTAAATAATCAATCGCCTGAACTATTGTAATTAATTCGATAGCCAAAACTTCAAAAGAGTTTTCAATAACTTTTGATGTAATAACAGCAGAGTTGGTTCCCATACTTACAATATCCTGATTGTCATTGTTGTTTGGGATACTATGAACGTACATTGGATTTGATAACATCTGGCTTTCTGCAGTTGTTGAGGTTGCAACAAACTGAACACCCTGCATTCCGAAATTAAATCCTAATGTTCCTAAATTGACAAAGGGAGGAAGAATTTCATTAATTTTTGAATTCAGTAAATAATTCAGCTGACGTTCTGCCAACATTGTTAACTTGGTAATAACAATTTTCAATTTGTCCATTTCAAGCGAAATATAATCGCCATGGAAATTTCCTCCGTGATAAACATGTTTGTTTTTTACGTCGATAATTGGGTTGTCGTTTGCCGAGTTAAATTCATCTTCCAAAATAGAAGCAACATTATTGATGGTTTCAAGAACCGGGCCTAAAATTTGAGGCACGCAACGCAATGAATAATATTCCTGAACTTTTTCTTTAAAAATCTCTTCTGTATTTTCTCCAGAATATAAGTGGTCTTCTCTTTTACGGATCAAAGTACTGTCAGAAAGATTTTGTCTCATTCTTGCAGCCACTTCCTGTTGTCCTTTATGACGTTTTGTTTGGTTTAATTCTTCTGAAAAGTGATCATCATAAGCCTGAACCAATTCGTTTATAGCGCAAGAAGCTTTTAAAGACCAGTCTAATAATTTATTAGCGTGGTGAATGTTTACAACGCCTATTCCGGTCATTACAGAAGTTCCGTTAATCAATGCCAGACCTTCTCTGATTTCGACCTGAATTGGTTTTAAACCTTCAATTTCAAAAACTTCGGGAGTTGGTCTTCGTTCTCCTTTATAAAAAACTTCGCCTTCGCCAATTAAAACCAAAGCTAAGTGTGATAATTGTACTAAGTCACCGCTGGCTCCAACGCCGCCGTGTTCGAAAATTAAGGGAGTAATATCTCTGTTAATCAATTCTGCCATTAAATGAATTACAGAAGGATGAACTCCTGAATGGCCTAATGATAAAGTATTTAATCGGGCTAAAATTGCTGCTTTTGCACAAACAGGGCTTAAAGGTTTTCCTGTTCCGGAAGAGTGGCTCCTGATTAAATTATATTGTAACTGAATCTGGTCTGACTCTTTAATTCGATATTGCGCCATTGGCCCAAAACCTGTATTTACGCCATAAATTACTTTGTTTCCAGAAAATTCTTTTAGGAAATTAAAGCTTTCATTAACTCGATTTAATACAAGGTCGCTCACAACAACTTTGTTATTTCCAAATATAATGGATTCGAATTCTGCTAAACTTAAATATTCATTAATTGTATTCATTAAATTGTTTTTGGTTGTGCTAATTTAATTTTATTTATCAAAATAATTGTAGTTATTTTGATGAAGGCAAATGTAGTTTAATAATTGATAACATTTTTAATATGATAAAGGAGTTTGTAGATGTTTTAGTAATAGGCGCAGGACCTTCTGGATGTGTTTCGGCATCTTATCTTCATAAAAATAATATTAAGATAAAAGTGGTAGAAAAATCGCATTTTCCAAGGCTGGTTGTTGGCGAAAGTCTTATTCCCAGAGTAATGGATCACTTTGCAGAAGCTGAACTTTTTGAATGTCTTGACGCAATGAATTTTGAGAAAAAACTCGGAGCCCGTTTTATAAGAGGAGAAGAAATTTGTGTTTTTGATTTTAGCCAGAAATTTGGAGAAGGCTGGGACTGGACATGGCAGGTGCCAAGGGCTGATTTTGATAATACGATGGCGCAGGAAATTATTAGAAAGGGGATAGATTTAGAATTTGGATCAGAGGTTTTGGAAGTTTCTTTTGAAGGGAAAAATTCGAAAACAATCGTAAAAGATAAAGATGGGAATTTAAAAGAAATTCACGCTAAATTCATAATCGATTCCAGCGGATACGGACGTGTTTTACCACGACTTTTAGATCTTGATACACCATCAAAACTAGATCCTCATTCGTCGATATTTACACACGTAAAAGACATCAACAGACCGGAAGGTGAAGAAGGAACTCAAATTTCATTTGATATTCTGGAAACCGAAGTCTGGTTATGGGTAATTCCTTTTTCTAACGGAAATACAAGTTTGGGTGTCGTAGGCCCGACAGATTTTATTAATTCGCTTTCGGAAAATAAAGATAATGCCGAAGCTTTGAAAAATGCGATTCAGCAATCGGATTATTATATTCAAAGATTCAAAGGAACTGAATTTTTATTTGAACCTGTAAAACTCGAAAATTATTCAAGAGCTGTAAAAAGAATGTATGGCGATGGTTTTGCCTTAACAGGAAACAGTTCTGAATTTTTAGATCCCGTATTTTCTTCGGGAGTTGCTTTTGCGACAGAATCAGGAATGCTGGCAGCAAAATTATACATCAAAGAATCGCAGGGAATTGAAGTCAACTGGGAAACCGAGTTTACAGATTATATGAAAAAAGGAATTGCTGTTTTTACCACTTACGTGAAAGAATGGTACACCGGAAACCTTCAGACATTATTTTTTCACCAGCCTGAAAACCCTGATGTGAAAGAGAAAATTTGTTCGGTTCTGGCAGGTTATGTCTGGAACGAAGAAAATCCGTTTGTGAAGAAACACGATCATGTAATTAAGAATATGGCTTATTTGCTGAATATGCAGAAAGAGAATTCTAAAGAATTATAAAAGTCAGATAAGAATATATTAAATCCAAAAAGCTGCTTCATTAATTGAAGCAGCTTTTTTTTGCTTTAACATGTATAAATTATAAGAAAATATTTACAATAATTTAAATTTAGTTTTATATTTAATCAAAAATTGATTATGGATAATAAAAATTTATTTGTGTGGATTTTAACGCTTTTTCAAACTACTTTATTTTTTGCACAAGTCAAATTGCCAAGCCCTCATGATTATTATACTCCAATGAACATGGGAACATTCATGCCTAAAATCCCAACTTTAGATATTTATCGAACAGATGAGAAGCAACATATAAATCAACAGAACGAAAGATTGATGCGAGAAGATATGTTGCGAGAAAAAAGGCAAAAAGAAACTTTAAGGCAAATTGGAGAAGATATTATTGAATTTAGAAATGTTGATTATAATCTCCCTTTGTTTTCAAATGAAAATAGTGCAGAATTTTATAGCAACGTTTTTGATAAAATGTTGACTTTAAATGTAGAAAACTATTCAATTAAGGATGTTAATTTCCAAATTGAGAACGCTTATTTTGAAAACAAACTTGATCAGGAAGAATTTGAAAGAGCAATTAAACAAACAGGAGAATTTTTAATTGCGAAAATGAAAGAATCAAATTATGATTTAAACAGTAATGTTGCCAAAAATTTCATGCTTTTCGAATTCTTTACCCAAACACTGCAGGTTAAAGGATTTAAAGAAAAACATTTTCCGCTTAAATATGATTTTGAAGATTACAGAGGAAATGAGCAATGGTCAAAAATGTTTGTGAGCAAACTTTTAAAAACGGGAAAAGGTCAATGTCATTCGATGCCTTTACTTTATTTAATTCTTGCCGAAGAAATTGGTGCAGAAGCTTATTTATCTCTAAGCCCAAACCATTCTTATATCAAATTTCAGGATGAAAAAGAAAAATGGCATAATATAGAATTGACAAACGGAATGTTTACCGTCTCTTCTTTCATTTTAAACTCAGGATTTATAAAAGCCGAAGCAATACAAAATCATATTTATATGAAGAACTTATCAAAGCAAGAATTGCTTTCTCAGTTTTACGTAGATCTGTCAATGGGTTATATACATAAATATGGTCATGATCAATTTGTAGAAAAAGTTACAAATAAAGCTTTAGAACTTTACCCTAATAGTATTGGTGCCAATATGATTTTATCAAATCTTTATACCATTCGGTTTGAAAATGCAACGAAAAAAATCGGCATAAATCCCAGGGATAATAAAGAATTACAAAAGATAAAATATTATCCTCAAGTTATAAACTGGCTGGATCAAACCAATAACCAATATGCAAAAATTGATGCTTTAGGTTATCAGGCAATGCCGGATGAAGCTTATGAAAATTGGTTGAACTCATTAAAAGAAACCAAAAACAAGCAAGATAATGAAAACTTCAAAAAACAGTTTAAGGGATTAAGTATCAAAAAAACAAAAGAATAAAGAAGAATTCAAAATGCAACAAATAAAATACAAGCCAAGAATAGTCAAAATAAGAATTTTGATGTTATTATTTTTACTAATTAGCACATTATGTGCAACAGCACAAAAGCAAGAAAAACTGTTTGAATACAGTTACACTTTGCTTACTTCAATGACAGCCGATCAAAGTAATTATAGTTTTAAAAAAGCCATTTTCTCCGTCGAAAATGCCTATTTAGATGGAAATCTGGATACAATTGCAGTCAACAAACAAATAAAATTTCTACAAAGTTTAAGCTTGTCGTTAATTAAGCAGCGATTTTTATCTTATCTGGAAAAAGACAAGGAAAAGGTGAATAAATGGGCATCCGTTTTTCAGGTGATGAGCGATACAATTCCTATAAACATGAACGATAAGATTTATAAATACGAACCTTTTGGTTATGATTTTAATGACGTTTTTGGACACAAAACAAGAGAAAATTTATTTGTATCAAAATTGCTTCAAACAGGAAAAGGCAATTGTCGCTCATTACCTTATTTATATAAAATTCTATGCGAAGAAATAGGTGCAGATGCTAATCTCGCATTGGCACCAAATCATGTTTACATCAAACACCAAAGCTTAAAAGAGGGTTGGTTCAACACAGAACTTACCAGCGGAATATTTCCTATAGACGCCTGGATTATGGCATCAGGATTTGTTCATATTGACGCTATTGCAAACGGAGTTTATATGAAAGCCCTGAATAATAACGAAAGTATTGCCTTGATCCTCATTGATCTGGCAGATAATTACAATGCAAAATTTCCTGATAACGATGGGAGTTTTGTCCTAAAATGTTGTGAAGCAGCTTTAAACCAATATCCAAATTTTGCCACGGCCTTAATTTTAGAAGCCGAAACACATTATAACCAAATGCAAAAAGAGCCAAACAAAGAAAAACAGGATTTGCTTTTAAAAAATGTAGAAAAAGAATATAAGAACATTCACAATATAGGATATCGCAACATGCCCGAAAGCCAATATTTTGATTGGTTAGTTTCATTAAAAACGGAAAGAAAGAAGTACGAAAATAAAAGCTTAACTAATTAAAACCAAAATGCTATAATGAAGAAAACATTATTTTTAATACTACTTTTGTTATCAACAGGAATAATAAAAGCGCAGGAAAAATTATCAAAAGAAGAAAAAGAAAGACGAGAGAAAAATGTTCAGGCAGGAAATCCTTTTGCAAAATTTGGTTCAAAAGCACCTGTTGCTACTTTAAGTAAAGGTAAATATCTCGAAGTTCATGATTTAGACAGTATTGTAACCATTGGTACAATTCGTTGGCATGTAGAAAACCAAAAGATCGTAGGCAGATTAATTCGTGATGCGAATGATCCCGATGCTCAGCCTGTAGGCGATGCAACAGGACGATGGATGTCGCCAGATCCATTGAGTGAAGAGTTTCCTAGTTATTCGCCATATACTTTTGTGCTGAATAATCCATTGCGATTGGTAGATCCTGATGGAAGAGCGCCAGATGATATTATTGTAATTAATAATAGTAATAAGGAAATAGCAAGAATAAAACTGCCAGGTCAAGATGTGAAAGTAAAGGTAGATACTAATTTAAGTCTTTCTTCTCCTTTAATTATAGATCCAATTAAAGAATCGTCAAATAGACAAGAAGTTGTTGATGCAGTAGGAGTAAATATTGGATACTCTGGAACTATGGGAGGAGGTATGGAAGCAGGGATTTCCGTAATGTATTTTATGAATGGTGCTGATGCTGGTAATGTAGGAGTTTATTCATATGTAGGAGGAAATGTTGGTATTGGAGGAAGTTTACTTGGAGTTGAAGGAATTGTTTCTCATTTTAACAAAGAAAAATCTACAATGAAAAGCTTTAATGCTTTAGGTTTTTCTGGAGAGTATAACGGTTATTCTATTCAAACTCCTTTCGGTAGTATATCTACTTCCTGGAGTAACACAGAAAATACACGCGATGAAGTTTTTCCAGGGCATAGATATGCACCAACATGGCAAAATACAGGAGTTAGTAGTTCTGGCAAGTATGAAGGGAAGTTTTCAGGAGGTACATTGAGTTTAATGAAACAATATAATTTGAATAAAAAATAATTATGATGAACAAAAATAAAAAGACAATCACAGCTTTTTTGTTAACTATATCTTTATTGATATTTATATATCTTATTCAATCTTCAAATGGTGTAAAGTTTGTTATTCGTGACATCCATGCAAATTTTAAAGGAAAAATAATAAATAAATATACAGTAAGAAAAGGCATAAGTCCAACACACTTAAAAGTAAAAACTATGGATTCTGAAATAGAAATAAATCCATCATATATTATTGTTGATTATGCTAATATCGGAGATAGTATTATAAAACCAAAAGATGATAATGTCTGTATTATTATAAAATCAAATGGAGTAAGGAAAAAGTTTTTTTATACAGGTATAACAAAAGAGCAAAGAGAGGATAGTAAATTTCCAAAAGAGTGGAAAAATAAGTGGATGGAATCAAATGATTTTGGGAAATAGATTTAATATTAAATCTATAAGGCATGATAGAAGTTAGTAGTTTAAAATGCAATAATAAAATTAATATGAATGATTATATTGGATTAGGTATTTTAGTAATATTCTTAATTATCAGCTTGCTAATAGCGAAAAAAGATTTTAAAAACTGGTATGAATTAGAAGCAAAGGATAAAATGTATACTTTAAGAGCAATAATTCTTATCAGTTTTGGAATTATGTTTTTATTATGGAAAATTATGAAACCTTAATTTAATGGAGTTTTTAAAAGTAAAAAACTAATGTGAATGATTATGTTTTTTTAATTTTTTTGAAAGCAATTTTAATTGCTTATCTTATGTTTTTTAGAGAAAAACTAATAAAATGGGAGGAGAGGGATTCTATTGAGAAATCTTATTCTATAAGACTTACAATATTTTTAATAGCTGGAATTATTTTATGGATATTAAAAATTATGAATAATTAGATTATCTAAAAAGAAAACCCTCGTGTAAACTAGGGTTTTTTTGTTATTAATTTTTCAATTTCTGCATTTAAAATAGCTTTAAATTGAGCGGTAGTTTCTTTAATTTCCATCATTCGTATTGTACTAACTTTAGAAGCCTTATTTTCTTCAAGCTTTCTATAAAAATTACAAGCATCTTTGTTTCTTAGTACAGGAGTTAATTTAATTTGCTTAGCCATGATATTATTATATTTAGGAAAAACTACAAATTTATAAAACGTCAAACGAAATGTAAGACAATACGCCACATTTTATTGGCAAATAAAAATATTAAATTTCGTTATGCAATTAAAATTAACACTACAATTAAATGGAATAAATTTATTTCAACTCAAATATCCGTTCCATCAAAACCCATTTTTCGCCCGATTTTGCCCATGGTAAAGCTTGTTGAAATTTCCACATCAGGTTTTCCCATTCCTGAACTTTTGGGTTTTCAGCATCTGCTTTAGATTTTTTTTCAAATGAAAAATCAGCATCGGCTTCGATGATCATAAACAATCTGTTTCCTGTACAATAAATATCCAGAACAGAGATTCCGGTACTTTTTATGCCTTCTGCAATTTCCGGCCAAATGTTTTGATGCAGGGTTTTATATTCGGCAATTAATGCGGGATCTTCTTTTAGGTCTAAGGCTAGGCAAAATTTTTGTGTGGTCATTATTATAGAAGTTAGTTTTTTTGAATAAGTTTTGTGAATGGATTAATTTACAAAAAAAAGACTGTCGTTTATAGACAGTCTTTAATTCTTCAAATAATATAGTAAAAAATTATACTACCAGAATTTAACATATAAAGCCACAATAATCAATAATGTGATTACGATTAAAACTGTAGTTTGTGGTTTTACTTTAAACATTTCTGAGTCAATTTCAAACGCTTTTGGATTAACTTTTGGACCAGCGAAACTGATTCCGATCATCGCCAACATTGTGAAGAAGAACGATAATCCCATACAAATATGGAAAGGAATTTCGTAAGCTCCTTTTCCGTTAGGATAAGCCGTATATAATAATGTTTCGTTTCCGAATAACATTGGAGCGTATTCGTTGAACAATACAGATAATACAAATCCTAAAATTACACCCACA
>Ga0247813_10000765_pt1 | contig 26661 bp, 24 predicted proteins | sample UWRJL169409C1_FD_180719 | JGI IMG/M metagenome (GOLD analysis project Ga0247813, IMG submission 180719) | Plant litter microbial communities from Arlington Agricultural Research Station in Wisconsin, United States - UWRJ-L169-409C-1 | ecosystem: Environmental > Terrestrial > Plant litter >...
AGTTCAGCGGTCTCCTCACCGTCATGTCCGATGACCGCAGCAACGCCGTCGTCGTCTCCGGCACCGTCGATGACATCCGCCTCATCCGTGAGTTGATCGACAAGATCGACATCGTTCTCGCCCAAGTCCGCATCGAAGTCGTCATCGCCGAGGTCACGCTCAACGACACCAAGAAAACCGGCCTCGAACAGCTCAATCTCACCGTCGGCCCCGACCCCTCCGGCACCACGCAGATCACCAACTTCTCCGGCGCCGTCTCCGGCTGGACCGTCTCCAACGGCACCGTCAACCCCATCGCGTTCAACAACGTGATGACCAACGCCGGCTCCAAAAACAACCTCAAGGTCCTCTCCTCGCCGACCATCGTCACCACGCATAACAACGAGGGTCACATCATCGTCGGCGAGTCCCGCCCCATCATCACCGGCTCCACCGCCACGCCCAACGCCGGCGCGGGCGGCGGCACCACCACCAGCTCCACCGTCACCTACAAAGACATCGCCATCGACCTTACTGTCACGCCCCTCATCGGCGAAGACGGCAACATCCAGCTCAAGATCAAGCAGGAGGTGAACGACATCGTGGACAGCGTCACCGTCGATGGCAACGAGCAGCCCGTCATCGGTCGCCGCGAAGCCACCTCCTTCATCAACGTCCTCGACGGCCAGATGATCGTCCTCGGCGGTCTCCAGCGCACCAAAAACATCAAGAACCGCACGCGCCTCGGTATCTTCTTCGAGATCCCCGGCCTCAGTCAGCTCCTCGGCGCCCGCACCAACACCGAGGAACGCACCGAGCTCCTCCTCTTCATCCGTCCCCACGTCCTCGCCCCCACCATCGGCACCGCCCAGGCGCAGACCGAGATCGATCGCATGTCCAACAAGGACGCCATCAACAAACACCTCGCCAACACTCCCTTCAACCCGCCTCCGCCCCCGCCCGAGCCCGAGGCCAAAAAGCCGGCCAAAGAAACCAAAGCCGAGCAGCCGGCCCCCGCCAAAAAAGACGCCAACACCGTCCCTCCGTCCACCCGCAAAAAGAGCTGAGCCGAGGCCGCCGCCATGACCGACGCCCCCGACACCCACCTGCCCGTCTCCCTCGCCGAGCGTATCTCCGACGCGCAGCGACAGACCATCGCCGAGACCCCGCGCGGCCAGCGGCTCAAGCTCCTCGCCTCCGCCCTCTCCCTCGATGAGCCGCAGGCGCTCGCCGCGCTCGCCGCCGCCGCCGGCGTGAGTGTCGCCAGCAACCTCGAAGCCGACAACGAAGCCCTCGGCCTCCTCCCTGCCCGCCTCGTCCACGACTACCAGCTCGTCCCCATCGCCTTCGGGGAAAAACCCGCCGCCACCGCGGCCGACTCCGACTCTAGCCTCTCAGCTCTGGACTCTCAGCTTCTCCGCCCCCTGCACCTCGCCACCGCCTGGCCGCCCGAGCCGGTCATGGCCGACTGGATACGCACCTTCACCGCCCGCCCCCTCGTCTGGCACCTCGGCGTCCCTGAAAAAATCCACCACCTCATCCTCCAGCACTTCGGCGTCGGCTCCGGCAGTCTCGAAGGCGGCGACGAGGATTACATCGCCCCCGAAACCATCCACCAAGCCGATGCCGACGTGGACGAAGAAGCCGCCGTCGTCCGCTTCGTCACGGACGTCATCTCGCAAGCCGTAAACGACGAGGCGACCGACATCCATTTCGAGCCGCAGGAATACCAGCTCACCATCCGCTACCGCGTGGACGGCCTGCTCGTGCAAGTCCCCGTCCCGGAAAACCTCCGCCGTTTCCAAGACGCGATCATCTCGCGCCTGAAGATCATGGCGAAGCTCAACATCTCCGAAAAACGTCTCCCTCAGGACGGCCGCATCAACTTCCGCGCCGGCGCCAACGTCCTCGACATCCGCGTCGCCACCGCCCCCACCATCTACGCCGAATCTGTCTCGCTCCGCCTTCTTAACCAGAAGAAGGAAGCCTACACGATGGACCGCCTCGGCATGAGCCCCGACGAGCAGGCTCAAATCAACCACGTCCTCGATTACCCGCACGGCATCATCCTCGTCACCGGCCCCACCGGCTCCGGCAAATCGACCTCGCTCAACGCCTTCCTGCGCAAAATCAATTCCACCGATCTGCGCATCATCACCGTCGAAGACCCCATCGAATACGAGGTCCCCGGCGTTAACCAGATCCAGATCCGCTCCGAGATCGGCCTCACCTTTGCCAACGCCCTCCGCTCCATCCTTCGCCAAGACCCCGACGTCATCATGGTCGGCGAAATCCGCGACCGCGACACCGCCGACATCGCCATCCGCGCCTCGCTCACCGGTCACTTGGTTTTTTCCACGCTCCACACCAACGACGCCCCCGGCGCCATCACGCGCCTGATCGACATGGGCATTGAGCCGTTCCTCGTCGCCTCGGCCATCGAACTCGTCATCGCCCAGCGCCTCGTCCGCCGCCTCTGCCACGACTGCTCCCGCGCCGAGCCGGTCCCCGCCGCGAAACTCAAGGACACCATGGCCATCCTCGGCCTCGCCGAATCCGAAGCCGCCGGCGTCACCCACCTCCATTCCCCCGTCGGCTGCGACCGCTGCCGCGGCACCGGCTATCGCGGACGCATTGGCTTGTTCGAAATCCTCAAGCCCAGCGACGAACTCCACGACCTCGTCCTCAAACGCGAGAGCACGCGCACGCTCGCCGAATGCGCCCGCGCCAACGGCATGCGCACCCTCGGCCAGTCCGGCTGGGAAAAAGTCAAAGCCGGCAACACCACTCTCGACGAAGTCCTCCGCGTCATCACGGTCGCCGAAAAGTAAGCGCCCGCCATGCCGTCCTTTTCCTACACCGCCCGCAGCCGCACGTCCGGCCAGACCGTCTCCGACGTGCTGACCGCACCCAGCCGCAAGGACGCCCTCCGTCTCCTCGCCGCCCGCGGACTCACCCCGGTGCACGTCAGCGAATCCACCGGCAGCGCCAAAACCAAAGCCGGCTCGGCGCGCAAATCCGCCGCCTCCGCCAGCTCAGGTTCATCCACCAGCTCCGCGCCCGCCTCCTATTCCTTCGGCTCTTCCAAAGCCCCGACCGCCGCCTCGCTCTCGCGCAAAGAACGCCTCCCGTTCCTTGAATCCCTCGTGGATCTCACCACCAGCGGACTCTCCGCCGGCGAATCCGTCCGCATGTTGAGTGTGCGCATCAAAGAGCCGCGCCTGCGCCTCCTCTGCGGCCTACTCTGGGAACAGTTGAGCGAAGGCGCGCAGCTCTCGCGCGCGATGGGCACGTTCCCGGCCGTCTTCGACAGCTCCACGCTCAATCTCATCCAATCCGGCGAAGCCACGGGCAACTTGAACGACGTGCTCCTGCGCCTCATCGCCCACCTCCAGGAGCAAAAAGAGCTGCGTCAAAAGGTCCTCCAATCCCTCGCCTATCCCGCCTTCATGATGGTGGTGGCCGGCGGCGTGATCATCTTCTTCATGGTGTTCCTGCTGCCGCGCCTGCAGCAGCTCCTCAAATCCCTCGGTGGTGAACTCCCGACCTCCACGCGCCTGCTGCTCGGCTTCTCCGACTTCGGTCTCAAATACGGCATCTTCGTGATCGTCGCGCTCATCGTCGGCATCGGCTCCTTCTGGCGCTGGCGCCTGACCGAAGCCGGCCGCCTGCAAACCGACGCCTGGGCGCTCAAGCTCCCGCTCCTCGGACCGTTCTCCGTTTCCCAGACCGTCCTCGCCTTCAGCCAGACACTCTCCGTGCTCCTGGAAAACGGCATCACGACGTCCGAAGCCCTCCGCATGACCGAGCGCCAGATACAAAACCGCGTGCACCGCGCCGCCTTCGACGCCGCGACGGACCGCGTGCTGGAAGGTGAAGCGCTCTCCGCCTCGCTCGCCCGCACCGGCTGTTTCCCCGACCTCGTCCTCGACCAATTGGGAGTCGGCGAAAACACCGGCAACCTGGTGCCCAGTCTGAAAAAAATCGCCGTGACGTATCAGAAGGCGATTACCAGACAGTTGAATTCCTTCACCGCCATCGTGGCGACGACCGTGCTGCTGGGCGTGTTCAGTTTCGTAGGCTTCATCGCCTTCGCGATCATCAGCGCCGTCTTCCAGCTCAGCTCCAGCTTCAAGATGTGAGCGAAGCCGGTGCAAGCCGGTGCGGGCGGGAGCTCCGGGACACCAAAAAAGAAAGCCCAGTATCCTCCCGAATTTCGCGCCCGCCCGCTGACGCTCACCGCGCGATCTCGATCGAAGTCACGCGCCAGTTGGCCGTGAGCTGCGAAGGGTTGGCCTGATTGCTCGCCAGTGCGAACTCCTCCAGCCCCAGATACGGCGCGCGCTGCCCCAGCAATTGATAAAACGCGATCAACGCCGACATGTCGGCATTGCGCGCCGAAAACATCACCGAGTGCACCGCAAACTGGCTCGTCCGCGACGTGCGGCTGTCCGACACCTCGTAAGTCACCAGCCCCGCCGACCGCGCCAGCGTGTTCAACTCGCTCTGCAAACGCACGCTGTCGAACGTCCGCGATGGATCCAGATGCTCGATCGCCAGCGTCGCCTCTTTTTCAATACGCGCACGCTGCAGCAACCAGCGCTGCTGCACGTCGAGATCCGTCGTGGTGATCTTCATCGCCTTCACTTGCGCGTTGGCGCGCTCGCTCACGCCCGAAAGCCAGATGAGCGCCCCGATGAGCACAAAGGCCAGCATCAGGATTTTTTCGCGCAATAAACGACTAAGGAAAAAAGCTTTCATGATTACTGGGTGACGGTGGCGGTCGCCGGAACAGCCGCGGCAGGCGTGGAAACGGCGGGAGCGTCAGGCGCGGGCGGCGCGGGCGGGACGTCGACTTTAACCTCAGCCTTGGCCTCGACGGCGGGCGTCGGCGCGGCTCCGGAAACCGCCGGCGCAGGCTCCTCGACAGCTGGCTTCACTGCAGCGGGTTTGAACGCATCGGCGGCAAACGTCACCACGACCCGGAAGATCGAAATGCCGTCGCGGCTGCTCGAATTCTGCACCTCGGCTTTTTCGCAGCCTTCGAGCTTCTTCAGCGACGAACGGAATCCATCGACATCCATCGGCGAACTCGTCTTCGCCTCGATCTCCAGCGTGTAAAGCCCGCTGGTTTTGGTGCGGATAAACTGAATCGTGCGCGGACGCACCGAGTTCACCAACGAGAGCATTTCCAACGGCAGCAGGCGCTTCGTCGAAAGCTCCTCAATACGCGTCGCCAGCGACTGCGAGGTCATGATGCCTTCAACCACCGGCTTCTGGGTCGCTTCCTGCGCGAGGCGTTGCTTCTGCCAAAACCCCGCGCCAACCAGCATGAGTTCCAGCACCAGCGAAAGTGCGAGCGCGGCCAGACACCCGACAAACACCCGCCACAAAATCACATCCCGCGCCTGGGCGCGGCGACGGGCCGTGAGGTCGTCCTTGTCGCGCACATCGAGCGGCGCGATGTCGGCCGCCTCGAAGTGCGTCTCAATCGTTCCCGCGCGGAAAACAAACTCCCCTTGCGGAGAAGCCGGATCGAACTGCGGTTCGGCCACGGCGTCGATCACGTGAAGTTTTTCGGGGAAGGCCCCGAGGATCGTAGCACGCACCGCCGAGCGCGACGCCTCATCCGCATCGGCGGCCAGCGTCTCGACGCGCATCTGCGTCGGCACGCCGCTCGCGTTGGCAAAATAAAGTCCGGTCAGCCCCGCTGCACACGGCACCAGCAACGCCGTGCCGGGCTTCGGCACGGGTGTTTTACCCAGCACGGTGACGAACGACGGCAGCACCGCCTCGGCATCGCCCCAAGTCTCGACTTCGTCGGACGGAAACCGCTTCCGATAAGCGGCATACACGAGGGTATTGACCGCACCCGGCTGCCAGTAGTGGCCGTAAAAAAGCTGCGCGAGCGGGAACGGGGCGAGGGACTCGATGGCCAGTTCGGCCTGCGCGGCCACCTCGGGCGCCGTGGCGCCTTCGGTCACCGGCACCGAACGCGTAAAGAAAAGGGTATCCGACACGAGCACGACCCGGCGGGGCGGCGGAGCGGGGAGAAAGCGTTTAAGCGAAGTAAGACTCATGCGGTCGGTTCGTCGGTCGGAGCGGGCAGCGGGGGCACCGGCTTATCGTTTTCACGGATTTCGAGAAACGTAAACGGGTATTTGAGATCGACGGGCTCGGGAACAGCCGTCGCTGGAGTGGAAGCGGAAGATGAAGTGGCAGTGGAGGAAGGTTGTCCGGTGGCGGCACCGGGCGCGGGCGTGGTCGAGCCGCCGGTGGGATCGGCGGCCGCCGCAGTCGCATTGCTGGCGGCCACGACTTTGGCGCCATCGGCCGGCGCCACCACCGTGGTTAGCCGGAATGACGAGAGCCCCTGCCTCACCGTTACCGTGATTCGCAGGGCTTTCACCGTGTAGCCGTAACCGAGTCGCGCCGGTTGCCCGCCGGCGACCGCCGCGAGGCTGCGCGCATTTTTGAAAAACCCCGGCCCCTGCGTCTGATACGTGCCCGCGCCGGTGAGGTATTCCGTCACGCGCAATTGCTGCTGCGCGTCGATCATCTCCTGCGCCAGCAACGGCTCAAGGCGGTTACCGTTGATATTAGGCGCGTTGAAACGATAGAGCGAAAATGTTTCGGTGAACCGGTAATAAAGCGCGTTGGGCAGGCCCGTCGTCTCGTCGAAAAACGCCTGCCGCACGCCTTCGATCGCGGAGAGTTCCGACCACGAACGCAGCGAGCGGGCCGGCGGGATAAACGGCAGCGCGGCCGTTTGATAATCCTGCGCCGTGGGCGCGCCGATCGCCGTGGGGGTGTAGTCTTTTTTGATCCAACCGAGCAGGGAATCGGTCAGGCGCTCGGCGTCGGTCTGCGGTATCTCCCAGAGCTTGAACAAAGCGATGAGCACTTCGGGCTTCACCGAGGGCAACGGGAGCTTCGCGCTCTCGTCCTCGAGCGTCACCTCGACCGTGCGATCCTCCGCTTCCGGCGCATAACCGGCGAAGCCTAGCGGATCGCTCCAGCCTTCGGCGGGACTGTGCAGGCCTTCGCCGACTTCACGGAAATCCTCCAGCACGGCGAGTGTCGTTTCGAGTGCCGAGTAGGCTTCGAGTCGGAGCCGGTTCGCATCGGCCTCGCGGATCGGCACAAGCAGATCTGTGCTGGCCTTCTCGATAAAGAGCAGCAGCGCCGACGTCGCGAAAACCAGCGTGATCAAAACAATGAGCAACACGGAACCGCGTCGGCGAAAGAGTGAATGAGGAGCGCGACTCATGTTAGAACGGAGGCACTCCTTGCGTCACGACCGGCAGCATCAACAGAACCTCTTGCGATCGTCCGCGGTAGGTGAACTTCAAACGCAGGCGCTGCGGCGCTTCGTATTCACCGGCGGAACTCTTGCGCGGCTGCGGTTCGTTTTTCCAGTTTTTGAAACTCGTGTCGTAGTAATCGTAACTCATCCCCGTCACCAGCGGCGAAACGAGGGTCTCGCGCGGCGTCTGCTCGGCGAAATCTTTTTCCAGGCGCGAGTGCCAGAGCATCAGCAGCCCCGTGCCTTCGCGCACCGAGAGCGAGCACACCACTTCCGGCAACGGCTGACCCGGCCAGTTGAACAGCCGGCAGCCTTCCACCATTTCAAACGTTAAGAGCGTTTCCGTCGGCCCCGCTTGCGTGCGGACTTCCTGCACGGCGATGGGGGCTTGATCCGCCACGGCGGAAGGCGGCAACGCGGCGGCGTGCAGCTCGTGATCGAGGAAACGCGTGACCGCGCGCACGTGCTGGTCGAAGAGCCGCAGGTCGGTGTTGCGCCCCCACAGTTCGCCCATCGAAAACACAAACGTGTTGAGCCCGACCATGAGCAACCCCGTGAGCGCGAGCGCGACCAGGGTCTCCAACAACGTAAACCCGCGACGAGAGAATGAACGACGGCGGCGGCTCATTTGTTCACGGTCTCCTGAATTTTAAGAATGCGGTCGCGCGCCGCGGCACGCAGCGTCGAGCGATCCGCCGCGACCGACCAGGTCGGTCGCAACACGCGGAATACTTGCTGGAGTTTTACCGGCTTCACCGATGCCGCGCCCGCGATTTCGCACGCAAAGGTCACGGTAAACAAATCCGCCTCGTTGGTCGGATCAATCGTCGCCGTCCAAGTCACGTGGCGTCCGTCGGCCGCATCAAACTCCCCGCCCTGCCGAGCCAGTTCCACATCGGGCTGCGTGAGCAGCTGGCGGCGGGCAAACTGCACCTCGGGATCGCTCACCGTCGCGCGCTTCGCGACCTCGTAGCCGTTGAGCACGTTCACGTAGCCGACCCCGATCGCGATGGCGGCGGACGCCAGAATCGCGATGCCGATCATCACCTCGATCAACGTTATGCCCGACGTGCGTGCGCGCTTCATCGGGGAGCCTCCGCTTTCAGCATCGGCGCGCATGTCCACGGATCGATTTCCTGAACGCGCGTTCCCGCGGGGGTTTTAAACTGCACGCGAAACGGCGAACAGGTCCCGTCTCCGTAAAACGTGACGGCCGGCAGCGTCTGTGTCTCGACGAGATCGCCGCCGATGAGCATCGCCGAGCCGTTGCCGGCGGATTTTGGAACGAGGAAATCCAGTTCGGCGGTTTCTTTGACGACAAAAGGATACCGCGTCTCGCCGCCCGAGGAGAGCGAGATGAACTCACGGGCCTTGGCATCGAACCGCAGGCGCACGTCGCGATTGTTGAGCAATGCCTCTTTGCGAGTGGCGTTAGCGGCGACCCAAAATAATTCGTCGGCACTCAGCGGCTTTGACCGCAGCAGCCGGTTGGTTCCCACGACCAGCACACCGGCCAGGAGCGCGATGAGCGCGATCGTGATCAACACCTCCAACAGCGTGAACCCGCGCCGAGACCCCTCGCAGGCGGATCTCGAAGCGGTTGCAGGCATGACGACGCGAGCCGGGGTATAGCGGATGCGAAAAACAAAAGCGGGGACCGTGCCGCGCTTACCAATTTCCGATATCGTCCGGCGTGCCTTCGGTCTTGTCGGCACCCTTGGAGTAGAGATCGTAACCATCTTTGTTTTTCACGCCGGGGAAGCGGTAGATATACGGCTCCTGCCAGGGATCGACGGGGAGTTTGCCTCCTTGGGATTCGATATACGGACCCTTCCAGCTATCGGCTTTGCCCTGCGGCGCGGTCACAAGTGCCTGAATACCCTCGGCCGTCGTGGGATAACCACCCATGTCAATGCGGTAGGCCGTGAGCGGTGTCTTGACGCTCGAATTAACAAACAGCCGCGCAATGTCTTCCTGCTTAGCGCCAAAGATGCCGCCGACCTTCGTCACGGCGAGACCGACGAGAAGGCCGATGATGGCCAGCACGACGAGGATTTCGAGAAGGGTAAACGCACGGCGGGCCGAGCGGAGGGAGTTACGATGGGGGAAACGCATACGCTTGTGGGTGGGATGACGATGGAAAGGCCGGAAAGTTGCGCGCACGTGGTGCAAAAGCGATTTGAAAGCTGGTGCCCCCGCCGGGAATCGAACCCGGATCCGTCGTTTAGGAAACGACTGTTCTATCCGTTGAACTACAGGGACCGTAAAAATGCCGAAAGCCGCGCCAACGTGAAGGGAGGATTGTAGGTTGACAATCCTTGCCTGCGCCTGTTTTCGTTCTCCCCTTTTTCAAATGAGCACGACCGAAACCACCCAGCAGAGCCTCACTCCTGAACAGATCCCGTTCACGACCCCCGCGGCCATGCGCAACTACGTCACCGACACCGGCAAGATCTTGCCGCGCAAATACACCCACCTGTCCGCCAAGCAGCAGCGCGCCGTTACGAAGACCATCAAACAGTCCCGTAACAACCTGCTCGCCCTCTAAGTCGACCGGTTAAAACTTTGCAGCGAAGGCCGGAGCTTATCCCTCCGGCCTTTTTCATGCCATGAGCACAACGCCCGCCGCACGGGTTTACCGCCCCACTCCGCGAAACCTGGCCTATCTCGCCAAGGTCCTCGCTTCCGGCGGCCTCGTCGCCGCCCCCACGGAAACCGTGTATGGCCTCGCGGCGGATGCCCTCAACCCCAAGGCGTGCCGCGCGATTTTCCGCGCCAAGGGCCGTCCCGCCAACGACCCGCTCATCGTTCACGTCGATTCCCTCGAACAAGCCGGTGAAGTCGCCGTGCTCAACGAGGCCGCGCGCCAAATCGCCCGCGCCTTCTGGCCCGGACCGCTCACGCTCGTGCTGCCCAAACAACCCGGCGTGCCCGCACTCGTCAGTTCGGGCCTGCCCAGCGTCGCCGTGCGCATGCCCGCGCATCCACTGTTTCGTGAATTGATCCGCCGCAGCGGCTGCCCGCTGGCCGCACCGAGCGCCAATATGTTTGGCTACGTCAGCCCGACCACGGCCGCCCACGTGCGCGACGGACTCGGCCGCCGCATCGGCCACATCCTCGACGGAGGTGCCGCCAGCATCGGCGTCGAATCCACCATTCTCGACCTGCGCGATCCGAAACACCCCGCGCTCTTACGCCCCGGCGCCGTCTCGCGCGAAGAGCTGGAATACGTGCTCGGCCGCAAAGTTGCCGCCTACAAACGCAAAGTCGCCGCCCATACCGCCGCCGTCGCCCCCGGCATGCTGGAGCGCCACTACAGCCCGCGCACCCCGCTCACCCTCGTGCGCAAACTCACCGCGCCCCACGTGCGTCGCGCGCGACCGGACGAAGCGTTTCTTTTCATCCAAAAACCCACGGCGACCAAAACTTCCGACTGCATCACGAAGACCGCGAACAACGTCTTTTGGCTATGCGATGCGCGCGGCGGACTCGCTCAAGCGGCCCACCATTTATTCGACCAGTTACGCTCACTCGACAGCGGTGCCTGGACCCGTCTCCACGCCGAACTTGCCCCCGGCCAGGACGCTCTTGCCCTGGCGATCAACGACCGCCTGCAACGCGCCGCGGCCAAACGATAAAACTGCGGGGCCTTGCCGCCTGCCCACAAAAAAAGCGGACCGCTGAAGGTCCGCTTTTTTGTGAAGGAAAACAATCCGCCAACCTGCGCCTGGCACGCTTGGGCCGAGCCTCAGCGCACCGGCGTCGTGTCGTCCTTGGACATCACGACGTAGTAGTCCTTGTAAGACTTGTCGTAATACTGGGCGTAATAGTAACCGGATACAGCGAGGTTGAGGCCGTTGAGCACGGCACCGAACACCGGCACATTGGTTTCGAGGAGCTTCTTCGCGCTGAACTGGGCGGCCTTGCGGCGCACCTTGTTGAAGAAAATCGTGAACACCGAACCGTCGACCAACGGAAGGATGATAAGCGCATCGCTCACCGCCGCGAGCGGAGGCGTGTCGAAGAACACGCGATCATAGCGCTTCCGCAGATCGGCGATCATCGATTCGAAATTCTTACCATTAAGAATCTGCGTCGGGTTCTTGGCGCGACCACCCGTCGGAATAACATCCAAGTTCGGGTGCACCGCACGAATCACGACATCGTCAATCGTCGCGGTGCCGGCGCAGATATCGATCACGCCCTTGCGATTCTCCAAGCGGAACGACTTGTGAATGTTTGGCTTGCGCAGATCGCAGTCCACGATGGCCACACGCTCACCATGCGCGGCAAACGTCAGCGCGAGATTCGTCGTGGTAAAGGACTTACCTTCACCCGGAATCGTGCTCGTCACCAAGATGCACTGGGCATTCTTGCTCTCATCCTTCAGTCGAAGACTGGAGTGCAACGTAAGAAACGCTTCGCACACCTGACGATCCGCATTGTTAACGACAATCTGAGCCTTGTCGGGCTGCTCCATCTTTTTTATCTGCGGGATAATGCCAACCAAGGGCAGGCCTACCACCGCTTCGATATCGAACGAGCTCTTCACCCGGTCATCGATAAACGCCACGAAGAAGGCAAACGCCAGACCCAGCGCCAGACCGCCACCAAATCCAACTCCGAGGAAGAGGGGGATCTTGGGATACACATAATCATCTTCTTGCGAAGGCGACGCACGATCCACCACACGGGCACTCTGCGTGTCCATGTTGGCAATCAAACTGGCACCCTTCATACGCGCGATAATGCTGGCGAGCATTTCCCGGTTGATCAGCAGCTTGCTGGCGCGCTCGTCATATTCCACGGCGGCGCGATCCAACTCCATGGTTTCCTTGCCGGCCATGACCAGCGAAGCCCGGGCCTGCTCGTCATTGCGGCGGGCATTTTGATAATCGGATTCGATCGTCGCGGCTGCGCTTTCAACCGCGCGCGTCAGTTCCTGCTTCGCCTGGTTCAACGAATTCACCGCCTCCATCATGATCGGATGCTTGGCGCGGTAACGATCCTTCAACTGAGCGACCAGGATGTTCTGCGAGGACACTTGCTTGACCAACTGGTCGATGAGCGCCTGACCCGAAATAAACGCCAGCTCCGTCAAATCCCCGTTTTTCTCTTTCCGCTCCTGCACTTGCTTCCAGCGGATCTCCGCATCCTTCAATTTCGCATCCATCTGCGTGACGTAAAGATTCAGCGCTTTCAGCTTATCCGTGACGATGTCCTTACGCTGATCCAGCGAGATCATGTTGTTTTTCTCGCGGTAGGTCTGGAGATCATTGGCCAGCTCACTGACGATGCGCTCCTGTTGATCCGCACGGATCTTCAATTCCTCGACCGCCTTCATCGAATCATCAATACGCTGCCGCGAGTTGTAGGCGATGAACTCATCCACAAACAAATTGGCTACACGCGCGGCGATCTGACGGTCGGGATGACGGTAAACGACACTGATCACCAAACTGAGTCGCTTGGGAATAATTTTACGGTTGTCGCCAAGCACCTCGAGCGGCGTCACCGGATCACTGCCCTTGCCCTTTTCATAGGGAGCCATGAACTGGCGCATGTCCTCACCCGTGATGCGGTCCGCCACTCGTTGAATGATGGCGCCGCTGCCCAAGAGCTCCACGACCGTGTTCAGATCCTCCGTGCCCTGAATCCGGTCATCGGTAACATCAGGCACACCCACCATCACCTGCGGGCCGCTACGCAGAATATGCAGGCTCGCCGCTGATTGATAGAGCTTGGTCTGGCTGAAGGTGTAAACCAGCGCCGACGAAAAAACGACGAGGAACACCACGATGATATACCAGATGCGCTCACGCAGAATGAGCGCGTAATCGCGAAATCCGCGCTGCATCGAACTTTCGCCTCCGTAGCCGACGGCGGAATAGCCCGCGTAACCACCGGCGTAGCCGTATTCACCTGAACCGTAACCCTGGCCTCCTTGATTCGAGGAGTGGTGCTTTAAATTGGAATCCATGAAGAAGCCTCTAAATTATTAAAGAATACCTTCGGGAACGAATACGATGTCGTTCACCAGCATCGGCCAGCTGTTGCTGGACCGTCCCTTGATGAGATCATCCACATCAATGATGTAGGTGTCGGTCTTACCGTCCGTGTTGGTGCGCGTCAGCTTCACTTTCTTCCGATCAGCATAACGGGTAAATCCACCCGCGCGCGCCAAGGCATCCAAAAGCGTGAGCCCCTGCTCCTGCGGAAACAGAACCGCGCCCGGTTGGTTCACCTGACCGATCACATTGACCGTGCGCTTGGCGTATTCAACAACCACTACGTTGACCTGCGGGTTGACCAGATAATCCCGGTCGTAGAGATCACGGATCATGTCCTCGGCCTGGCGCAAGGACTTCCCCTTGAGGTCCACTTTACCGATCAACGGAAGCGTAATCGAATACTCCTGCGAAACGCGAACATCGCGCTTCAAGTTATCCTCCTGGAAAACCTGGATATTCAGCAGGTCGGACGGCTGCAGGATGTAATCGGGCACCGCCACCGCCGGCAGCGGCCGCTGCTCTTGCGCGGGCAGCATCTGCGAAAAAACCAATGAACAGAACAATAAGACTAAGCGTTTTAACGTGGGCGACATGGGCACGGTCGATGGGGAAAAAAAAACGGAAGAAGACCAAATGATCTTCTTCCGTCGTATGAAATGGTCAAGCAGCCTGCTTAGTAACGGGCCGAAAGCGAAAGGCTGATCACGTTGTTCGAAAACTCACTCGCAGCGCCGGCATCGGAAGAGTTGTAACGATAGAGATACGACAGGCTCGTGCTCAGATGCGTGTTGATGATGTAAGTCGCACCCAACGAACCCTCATAATAATCATCCGTGCGGGAGAAATTCTGATAATCAAGCACGCGATAGGTCAGCGCGGCATTCAGGCGCCAATCAATCGCGATCTGGCTGGAGGCGCCAAGCGTGACCTGAGTGTTTTCATAAGAAGAACCACCCGAGGTCGCGTTGCTGAAATTACGGGAAAGCGCGAGGCTGAACTGCGTCTTATCCGTGTAGGCATACGCCAAAGAAGCATCGGCACCGATCGAGCCATCATCATCGGGCCCGATGTTCACGTTACGGGTGTTATAACCGACGCTAAAAGCACCGCTCAACTTGGGAGTAAAAGCACCGCGGGCACCGACATTGTAGTAAAATCCGGTATACTCATAACCATTATCGAGTTCCGTATAGGTGTAACGAATACCTGCGCTCAGATCAACCTTGGCGGTCAACTCGTAATAGAGGTTAACCGGCACCGCATAATCCTCAGACTCGGTGTAAGCAGGATCCTTGTAATCGGTGTGCGTGTAGGAAAATCCAATTCCACCGCTGGTCCGTTGCGTGAAACCGAGCTCACCATTGATGCCCGCCGTGGTTACGTGGCGCTCAACAAGCTTTCCCGCAGAGGGCACAATATCAACCGTCGGCTGGTCGAGCTCTTGAAATCCAAGATTCGCAGCGAGTTTCAAAGTGCCGTTGTCGTAGGTGGATTTCCCCAACAGCGCCAGCAACTGGTTATTCAAATCATTGTTGTCAGAATAACTCGTCAGCGTAGCAGTGCCGATAAGATCGCCCTTTAAATGGGACTCCTTGCCGAACTCCAAATCAAAGCCGGGGATAAAAGTGAAAACAGTGTCTTCCTTTTCGACACCGGAAGCCGCAAGCAGAATATTGTCATTATAAGCTGCTCGTGCTTCAGCAGTTGCGAATAATTCAGCATTATCGCCAATTGCCAGAAACGGAGCCGCAAAAGCAGTGCTGCTCACGCAGCTTAAAAGTGTCAGATTACGAACGATGTGCTTCATGGGAATAGGTGGACAAACGAGGGGATGGACTACTTTTAAAAACAGGGATCTAACTATGGAAACCTTAGACAAGGTGAGTTGCTGCTAGATATCCACTCAAAACTTTGTTGCCAAAAAAAGTCCGAGCGCAAGGTTGCTCCCTAGAATTGCTTAAAAAAACGCCCCTCACGGAGATTTCGCAAGGAAGGTGCAATAACGGATGCGAGGGGCAAGTCATTTCAAGCACCACGTCAAATTTAACCCGCAAAATACCCGCTCCATCATGGAAACCCCACCCCTCAATGCGGATAATTTTAAGCACATTGATCAACGACAACCCATTCCCTCAAAAGGAATAAAGCGATTTGCTCCATTTTTAATCCGCCGCGGCAGCAAGGGACTTCAGATTCAAATTTTCTGGAAGTGGCTAGCCGTCTGCACCGTTCTCTTCGGCCTCTTCGCCTGGCTCGGAGGAGCCGCCTCAGCCTATCTTTTTGTAAAATACCGCCGCGGATTCACCGAAGCTCGCTTCACGGACATCATGTTTTTGCGGTGGGATTCCTATCAGGTGTCCAATGGCGATTTCCTCATTAAAAATGCCCAGGAGAATCTAAAAAAACAAAAGTTCCGCGAAGCGTTCTACGGCTTCCGGTTGGGCTTGATCAAATCTCCCAAAAATAAGGAAGGCCGCCTCCTCCTCGCTCAGTTTTACGGTCTCTGGAAACGGCCCGATCTCACCCGCCAAACTTTGCTAGGCGGTTTCGAGTTCCACAAAAACGACCCCGAATACCTCAAGATTTTATTCTCCTTCCTCCTCCAACAGCAAGATGACCAGCAAGTCATCGCTTACTACAAGCTATTGCTGAGCAAAGACCAAACCATCACACCCAGAAATCAACTCGTCGCTTTGGCCGCCGCATCCTCTTGCTACTTTCGCGGCAACTTCGATCAAGCCGAGTCCATTCTACGTCTCTATCAATTGGAAGGCTCTCGCGATGGCCGCCTGCTCACCGCTCGCATCAACTGGGAACTCGGAGCCAAGGACCAAGCATTGGATCGTCTGCGCGAACTCTCGTCCGAATTGCCCAATGACGAAGAAATCTACACGCAAACTGTCGCCTACCTTCGCGACTTGGGCCGCGACAATGAAGCCCGCCGCGAAAGCTTTATGCGCACCATGGGGAACCCCCGCAACGCCCGCGCGCGCATCGACCAGCTCTACGCCTACCAAAAGGAAGGCGACACCGCTTCAGTGAGCGCCAACGTCGCGGAAATCTTCCGGGATTTCTCCACCGATTCCAACGCACTCCTCGCACTCGCCGACTTTGCCGCCAACTCCGGCGACCCTGCGCTCGCCCGTCGCATCTACGAACACAGCAAAGCCAATAATCTCAACTGGGAGGGCGCCGCTCTCATGACCGTCGAGGCCAATATCGTCGCCAAGCGCTACCAGGCCGCCCTCGAAATGGTCCGCCTCCTCCAATCGGAAAACCCTGACTGGAACAAGCGCTACTACTCCGTCTTTAACGGTCTCCAGGCCATTGCCCTCTACGGCCTCGGCGATCCCGAAGCAGCCCAACTCTTCCTTAAAAACTTCCTCGAACAGACCAACGTCCGCGCCGACAACCTCATTGCCGTCTCCAAACGCCTGCTCTCCGTGGGTGCGCGATCCCAAGCCCGTCAGGTGCTCGATCAGGCCGCCGCGTCCGATCCGCTCAACCAAGCCGCCCTCACCAATCTGATCCAACTCGATCTCGATCTTAACATCACCGAAGAGCTCTCCGGCAACGTCCGCAAACTCCTCTCCATGCGCAAACCCTCTCCGGACGTTATGCGCGCCTCGTTCCACAAGCTCGGTAGCGATCTTTTCCTCTTTAATCCTGACCGCACCGTAATCCTCCAGGATCTGCGCTCAGCCATTTCACGCTCGGCCACCTCCGGCTCCTGAGCCCTTCGCAGCCCGTCGCTCAGCGGCCGGAAGGCTCGCACGGGCTCCATCCACCGCGCCCGTGGAACCCGGTCCACTTGCTGCACGCCCTCCCCGCTCAACCCCGCATCACAGCTGCCAGCGTCGCCAGCAACCGCTCGTTCTGCACCGGCGTGCCCACCGTCACCCTCAGCCACTCCGGCATCCCGTAAGGCCGCATCGGCCGCACGATCACTCCGCGTTTTTGCAATTCCACAAACACCCGTGCGCCGTCCCCCACCCGCACGAGCATAAAATTCGCCACGCTGGGCACCGTCTCCAGCCCCAGCTTCGCGAAACCAGCGCCCAACTGCCCCAACCCCGCGCGGTTCTCCCGCACGCACTGCGCCACGAAACCCGTATCATCCAGCGCCGCGATCGCCGCCGCCTGCCCGATCGCATTCACGTTAAACGGCTGGCGCACCCGGTTCAGCAACGCCGCCAGTTCCGGTGACGCATATCCATAACCCACGCGCAGCGACGCCAGCCCGTAGATCTTTGAAAAGGTCCGCAAACACACCACCTTCCGCCCCTCGCGGATCAACGGCCGCAGATCAGGGGCCTTTTCCAAAAACTCCGCATACGCCTCATCAAAGACAAAGACCACGTGCTCCGGCAGTGCCCGCGCAAACGCCAGCAACTCCGCCTCGGTGTTCGCCGTGCCCATCGGATTATTCGGACTCGGCACAAACACCAACTTCGTCTTCGGCGTGATTGCCGCCGCCAGCGCCGCCAGATCGTGCGTATGGTTGACCAGCGGCACCTCCACCGGCTTCGCGCCGAACAACAACGTCACCAGCTTGTAAACCGCGAACGACGGATTCCCCATGACCACTTCGTCGCCCGGCCTCAGGAACACATGCCCGAGCAACTCGATCAATTCATTCGAGCCGTTGCCCACCACGATCTGACCCGCATCCAACCCGTAAACCTTCGCCAGTTTCGCCCGCAGCGCCACGCATCCGCCGTCCGGATACAACTCGCCCTGGTCCATCGCCCGCACCGCCGCCGCCTTCGCCAGCGGAGACGGCCCGAACGGATTCTCGTTCGACGCGAGTTTGATGATCGTCGCGGGGTCGAGACCCAGTTCGCGGGCCACATCCTCGATGGGCTTGCCCGGCTCATAGACCGGCTGCGTGAGGACGGAGGGATTGACGAGGGCTTCCAGCTTCATGAGCCGAAAGCCAAGCCGATCCCTCCCCGGGGCAAAAGCATTTTGTCACACCCCCGCCTACATTCAGCCGCGCGACAGTTTTTTCAGTTCCTCATATAGCGCCGCCAGTCTCGGCACCCGCACGCCCTTCGCCTGCGCGCGACGCAACGGCTCGCCCCAGATCGGCTCCACTTCGAGCGGTTTCCCCGCGACGTAATCCAACATCGTCGACGGTTTATACGGCCCCATCGGGCGCGTCCGCTCGACTTGATCCACCACAAACTCCTCCGGAATCGCCACGCCGTGCGCCGCCGCCGCCGCCTGCACTTCGCGCATCAACGCCCACACCTCCGCCTCCATCTCCGGTGAGCGCAAAATATCCTCCGTCGTGATCCCGCCGCGCGCCACCGCCAGCCCGTTGAACGGCACGTTCCACACCAGCTTTTTCCAACGCACGCCGGTGACGTGATCATCAACCGTCATCCGCACGCCCGCCTTCACGAACAGCGCCGCCACCGCCCGCGTGCGTTCCGTCGCCGCACCGCCAAACTCCCCGGCTATGATGTGCCCCGCCATTGTGCACTCCGTCACGCCTGCGCCGGTGCGGTTCACGCACACAAAACACAACCCGCCCATCGTCCGCTCCACCCCGGCCACCGCCGCGACCGCTTCGTCCACCCCGATCCCATTCTGTAAATTCAAGACCACCGTGTCCTCCTTCAACAGCGGCGGCAGCAACCGCGCCAGCTGGTCGTTCGCCGTCGCCTTCAACGTGATCACCACAAGGTCCATCGGCCCGATCTCCTCCGGCGTCGCCGCCACGCGCACCTCCGCCGGCGACAGCGCAAAATCCCCGTCCGGCGCCTTCACCTGAATCCCCCGCTCGCGCAGCGCCGCCACCTCGCTCCGCGCGAGAAACGCCACGCTTACACCCGCCCGCGCCAGCCGTCCGCCGTAATAAAGCCCCAGCGCGCCCGCACCGACGACCGCCACCGTTTTAATTTCCGTATTCATCATTCAATTACCTATAAACCGTCATTTCTGATTCAGTTGTCCCGGCGCCGCATAACCCTGCGACGCCTGGTCGAGCACCAGCACCCAGTCCAGCGCCTCGCCCGGCGTCGGCGACGCGAACACCCGCTCGCCTTCATTCGCAAACTCGCCCGCCGGCACCGCGCCGCCCGTGCGCGGATCAAACCACCAGGCCCGCACCAACGGTCCCGCGATACGGTCCATACGCACGCCAAACGCACGTCCCGCCGGCGCATACACCATCGCATAACGCCCGCCCGCGTCCTTGGTCGCAGCAAACCGGTAAACCCCCGCCCCCGGCACCCACGGCAGACTCGCCGCCGGCGCGATCAGGTCGTCGTCCGGAATGCGCGCAACCATCGGACGCGACTCCATCAACCTCCGCCCATGGATCATCTGCGACGCACCCGCCTGCCCCAGCGCCTCGCGCCAGAACATCGCCGGTTTGTTGATCGGCTCCCGACCCTCCGCCCAAAACTGCCAGATCGAATGATGCCCGTAAGTATAACCGCAGCCGCCATAAAACACCGACCAGTAAAACGTCCGCCGCACCTCCGCCGCCGTTGAATAACCCTGCGTGTCCGCCGACGCATTGATCGGGTGGTCTTCGTAAAGCGGCTCCATGTCGAACACCGGTCGCGCCGGCACGCGCTCGTAGTCTTCTTTGATTTTTCCGTAACGGTTCCAATGCGCTTCGTGCCCGTTCTGCCTCACGTTGAAATCCAACCAGTCCGCCCCGTGAAACCATTGCGCCGATCCATGCCCGCCCCACGGATGCATCGTGATCAAATGCGCCCCGCCATCCCCGCGCCGCAAGCCGCGCGCCATCTCCCGGATCACCGTCACATGCGCCTTGTGATCCGGCCCGCGATCCCCGCCCACCACCCACACGACGGCGGACTCGCGATACCGCCGCCCCAGCCATTCGCCAAAACTCCCCGCGTTCTCCGCCGTGAACACCTCTGGCCCGACGCCCCAGCGCCGGTTCCATTTGTCGCCCCACGTCGGCAGCAGCGCGACGCGCATACCGAGCGCGTTGGCCCGCGCGATCACCCAATCCACGTGCGCAAAATACGCCTCGTTGGGCCGCTCCGGATCGAGTCCGTGCAACGGCAGTTCGCCGTAAGCGTTTGGCGTCCGCAACCCGTCCAGCTCCGCCAGCGCCACCGCCTGAATCACGTTAAATCCCTTGGCCGCACGATCCCGCAGATAGTCATCCGCCTCCACGCGCGTGAGCCGGTGAAACAATTCCCACGCCGTATCCCCCAGCCAGAAAAACGGTTCCCCCTCCGCCGTGACGAAGAACCGCTGGTTATCACTGACTGTGAGCCGGGAAAGCATCGCCAAAAACAAAACCCCCGCCCACCAGACTCAAGCCTTCCCGTCCGCCCCGACTCGATGCCTCTCCGTTCAGCCGTAGGCCGCGAGCTCCCTCGCGCTCCAAATCCCGCCCGTCGCCTCACGCGCCCCTCCCGGTCCTCCACGCCCGCCAAAAAAAGAACCGCCCGGAAACCTTTCGGCTCCCGGGCGGCGTTGTTTACTGGTTTTAACTGCGATTCCGTTAGAACCGCAGGTGCGACGACATACCGCGACCGAGCACCTCGGAGAGGCGCGCTGCCTGGGCCGCCGTCGCGGCTTCATAGGATCTCGGACGAACGATTTCGGCTGAAGCACTTTTCCCTTCCGGCTTTTTCTTAAAAAAGCCCGAACGGCCAAATGCACCGAAAGTATTCATCGGAGTGATGTTACTTGTCTTATTCATGGTCAGATGGAGGCGACGAACATGGATTGTCCGCTTCCTCCCGACTGACCACGCACTTGCAAAGAACAGGCGCTAGCAAACTCGTTCATCCCCAGACGTCAATCTCAGCGTCGGGTTACGAAAGTCGAAGAATCCGCTCCGGCCATCCACCTTAACCGGCAATCCTCCAACAGTATCCATACTTAAACTACATCCGGAAATCCGTGCGAATGGATTCTGAATCACCACACCCGCTCCGCCCGCTTCGCCTCGAGCGCACTCTCCGCGCCATCCTCGAGTTCGCTCAAAAAATCCAATCCCGTCCGCCTCTCCACCTCGTCGATCGACACCGCGAAACGCCCCAACTCCGCCCCCGCCGGCGTCTCCTGCGGCAAAATCAACGCCTGCGTCCGCACCCGGCCGTCGCTCTCGTCGATCACGATCATAAAAAACGCCTCCGGCACCGCCGTCCCGTTCGACAGCCGCGCCGGCTTCGCCCCGAATATCGGCCCCGCCAGCACCCACACTTCGCCGAACCGTCCCGGGTAACTCGTCGCGATTTTCATCTCCAAGTCCTTCCACGGCCCCGCGTTCAACGCATGACGCTGCGGCACGATGTTCGACATCAGAAACGTCTCCCGTTGCGCCGCCTCGCCATACCGCGTCGCAATCGCGTAGTTCGGCGCCAGGTGACCGCGATCATATCCGCTGTTCGCATACGCCGCCGAAGTCACCCGCGCCACCGTGCGCCGGTCCGCCTCAAACGTCTCCGGCCTGGGCGGCGCCGCCACCGGTTTATCCAGGTCCCCCACGCGATACGCCACCCACACCGGGTTCTCCAACACCTCGCAATATCCCGCCCCGTAGCCCTTGTTCACCAGCACCCGGATCGTATGCGGAAACCCCTTTGCCACCGGCGCGCCGCCATAAACATGGGTGCGATCCCCCGCCGCCACCGCCCCGACAAAATCCTCCCCGTAATACAGCCGGTAAATATCCGCCGCCACATCGAGCAGTTCGATGCGTTTGCTCTTCTCCAGATAGTTCCCGACGAGCTTGGTCACCTCGTCGCGCCGCGCCGCCGGCTGCATCACAAACCACCCGCCCATCACCGCCAGCAACACCGCGTTGAACCAGAAGATCACCTTGATCCTCCGGCCCCGCTTCCCCGCCGCCCCCGACCGGCCGCGCGCGCTCATTTGCCGAATTTGCGCAACGCCTTGTTGATCTCCGCCAGATCACACCGCTCCGTGTCATGCTGCGGCCCCAGCCACTCGATCCACTCGCGCCCCAGCTCCGTCGTCGGCTCCGCGATGCACGCCAGCATGTCGTGATAGGCCTCCACCCCGCCGCAATCCTCGGGCGGCCCCGCCCGCCCGCCCGCGATACAGCTCGGGTAAACCACTCCCTTCACCACCGGCAGCACCTGCTCCACGCGAATATCCACGCGCCAGCCTTCGCCAAAATGATAGTCGTAAAACATCCCGCCCCGCTTCGCCACCTCGAGCTCCGCCAGCGTCAGATCGCGGTCGTCCTCGACGATCACGCCGTCGCGCTTCGACGGATTCCCCAGCCGTAAGTCCTCCAGGGTGAACGTGTGCGTCTGGTAATCAAACCAGTCGAAAGCCACCTGAATCGAGTCATGCAGACGCGCCAGATACATGGATTCCTTCACCACTATCCGCCGCCAGATACGCGGCGCGCATCCAGCGACCATGAGCCCGAGCACGAGCGACTGCGCGGGAGGTTTTTTCGCCCGGGAACCCCGGCCTTCATGCAGCGAAATCATCCGACCACACAAACAACCGCCCCCCGCCAAGCGACAAAAAAGCCGTGCGCAGTCAGCGCACGGCTCGCAGCCCTCACCTCGCGGCGGCTTCGACGCCGCTCAACGCCACCGGCCGTGATCCCGGTAGCCGTAGCCGCGCGGAGCCGGACTGGGATACACCACGACCGGAGCCCGGCGCGTGTAACCATAACTCTGATACACAACCACCGGCGCGGGCGCGGGCTGGCTGTAAACCACCACCTGCGGCGGCGGACTCGCCGGGACATACGTCGTCGTCACATACACGGGCGACGGATGCTGCACATAGACGACCTGCGTGACCGGCGCAGGCGGCGGGCAATACACCGGCTGAGGAGGCGGCGGTGTCGAATAAACCACCGTCGTCCGGTTGCCCTGATCATAGGCCGCCCCGAGCAGCGCGCCGGCGACCGCGCCGATCGCCGCGCCCCGGCCGGTATGCCCGCCCGAAGAATTATTGCCGATGATGGCACCCGCCACGCCACCGAGGACCGCCCCCGGCACGACGGAAGGGCTTAGCCCCTGGGCTCCGGCCGGAATCGCGGCCAAAGCCACCACACCCAACGCCAGTAATGTCTTTTTCATAACAACACCTGAGACGTTCAACTGCCCCAAATGTTTTCCGCCTCATCACCGAATCACGCAACCCGCTGGTTAAAAACCCACTTGAACCGCATCAAACTTCCGAGGCCCTTAAATACAAAAGCCGCCTCGTGAGAAGCGGCTCTTGTGACCTGAACACCAAGCAAACCTTAAGAACTATAAAACTGACTACATGGGGATAGACGCGGTCATCAACCAAACGCTCAAAAAAAGAATGCGATTAAATGACAAATTTTAAAATGCCTTAACCACATAACAATAAATGATATACGAATTGTTAATGACTTCCCGGTGACAATCTCCGCCAACGCGCATGAGTGATTCCGCACGGAAGTCCGCTCCGACCTCGCCATCTGGCGCGCCCATTTCACCTCCGACGCCGACACCCTCCTCGAGGCCCATCAACGCTCGAAAGCCGATCTCCTCCAAGTCGTGGCGTTCCTCACATCCGCCACCCAGAGCGCATCGGGCAAACGCTGGAAGTGCGTTCCACCGAAGCGGCCTCCCTGCCCAAACTCGCCAGCGACGCCGCCCAATTGATCGAAAAAGGCATCACCCTCTCCTCCGACGGCATGGAGTTCATCTACACCAAAGCCGGCGAGGCCAAGATCGAGATGATGGGCGAGGCCACCAAAGACGCCCGCACCCGCGCCGCACAGATCGCCAGCCAAGGCGGCCGCACCCTCAAGGAACTGCGCAACGCCCGCATGGGCGTCGTGCAAATCAACCCGCTCTACTCGACCGCCACGAGCTGGGAGGGGAACAACGACACGTCTTCCGTGGAGAAAACCATCACAACCACCGTCACCGCGACGTTCTCACTGGAGTAAAAACCGCGCGCGCTCCGCCTCCTCCTCCGCTCCGCTTACCCGTGCAGCTCCTCGTGGAGCTTCACGGGTTTTTCTTTGCCGGAATTCGCCGCTCCGTCCGCCTCGCCTTCCGGCGACACCGGCGTCGCCGTCAGCGGATAACGGAACGTGCGGCCTTCGTAGTTTTTAAACACCACTTCGTCGTCGGTGATCTTCTCGATGTAGTTCGGGTTGACCGGCACCTTGCCGCCGCCGCCGGGCGCATCGATCACGTATTGCGGAATCGCATAACCGGTCGTATGGCCGCGCAGCGCTTGGATGATCTCCAAGCCCTTGCGCACATCGACTTTGAAGTGCGCCCCACCCGTGATCAGATCCATCTGATAAAGATAATAGGGCCGCACGCGCATCCGCAGCAGACGGTGCACCAACGCCTTCATCACGTCGGCGTCATCGTTCACGCCTTTCAGCAGCACGCTCTGGTTGCCCAGCGGAACACCCGCGAACGAAAGCCGCTCGCAAGCCGCCTTCAGCTCCGCCGTCGCCTCCTTCGGATGATTCACATGAATGCTCATCCAGATCGGCCCGTGCTTTTTGAGGATCTCACACAACTCCGGCGTGATGCGCTGCGGCAGGAACACCGGGATGCGCGAACCGATACGGATAAACTCCAAGTGCTTGATCGCCCGCAAACGCCCGAGCAGGTGGTCGAGTTTACGGTCGGACAACAGCAGCGGATCGCCGCCCGAAAGCAGCACGTCGCGGATTTCCGGATGCGACTCGATGTAACGTAGTCCCTGCTCGTATTCCGGATGGAAGTTGTAGTCCTGCGCGTTGGATACCAAACGGCTGCGCGTGCAATAACGGCAATACGATGCGCACCGGTCCGTCACGAGAAACAACACGCGATCCGGGTAGCGATGCACCAGCCCCGGCACCGGCGAGTGTTCGTCCTCACCCAGCGAATCCAACATCTCCTCGGCGTGGAGCTGCCCTTCGCCTGCCCGCGGGATCATTTGCAGGCGAAGCGGACAGTTGGGGTCGTTGCGATCGATCAGGTTAAAGAAATAGGGCGTGATCGCCATCGCCAGCTTGTGCCCCGCAAACAGCACGCCTGCGCGCTCGTCGGGCGTCAAAGTCATGTAACGCTCAAGGTCTTCGAGCTTTGTGATGCGGTTCTTCAGCTGCCACGTCCAATCCGTCCAATCGCTTTCGGGAACGTGCTGCCAAAGTCCCTGGCCTTCAAACCAGGTGGAACGGTCTTCGGTGTAAGGCATGGAGGGTGTTGCACGGAGCTAAATTCAACCCCCGTCCCTGTCAAACGGTGGCGTAAAATACGGTAAATTCCCCATAACTCGCCCCGAACTCCGTCCCGCCCGCCGCCCCTCTCCGCAGGTTTTACACAGTTGCTCCACAAAACCCTTGGCAGGTCTGGGGGGAGGTCTTTTCGTTGGACTTTAATGTCCACGTTCAAACCTGCAGTCCTCGCTCTCGAAGATGGTTCCGTGTTTCGCGGCCGCGCCTTTGGCGCCGATGCCACGATCTCGGGCGAATGCGTGTTCAACACCTCCATGACCGGCTATCAGGAGATCATCACCGACCCGTCCTACTTCGGACAGATCGTCACGATGACCGCCCCGATGATCGGCAACTACGGGGTCAACGAAGAGGACACCGAGGCCTCCGTGCCCCGCGCCAGCGGCCTCGTCGTGCGCGAACTCTCCCCCATCGTGAGCAACTGGCGCAGCCAGTCCTCCCTTCACGATTACCTCCGCAAATACGGCATCCCCGGTATCAGCGAAGTCGATACCCGCGCCCTCACCAAAAAACTCCGCGTCGACGGCGCCCTCAAGTGCTGCCTCTCGACCCTCCCGCTCACCGACGCCGAAGCCGTCGCCAAGGCCAAGGCCTGGCACGACATGGCCGGCAGCGACTACGTCAAGGACACCACCTGCAAAGAGCCCTACCTCTGGAGCGCCGATGATGCCGCCAACCACAACGCCGTTTACGTTCCCGCCGGCACCACCTTCGGCTTGCCCAACACCCCGGCCAAACGCTTCACCGTCGCCGCCTTCGATTTCGGCGCCAAGCACTCCATCTTCCGCAAGCTCATCAACCACGGCTTCGACGTAAAAGTGTTCCCCGCCACGGCCACCGCCGAGCAAGTGAAAGAACACGCCCCCGACGGCGTATTCCTCTCCAACGGCCCCGGCGATCCCGCCGCCCTCGCTTACATCCACAAGACCGTCACCGGCCTCGTCCCCCACTACCCGATCTTCGGCATCTGCCTCGGCCACCAGATGCTCACCCACGCCCTCGGCGGCGAGACCTTCAAACTCAAGTTCGGCCACCGCGGCGGCAATCAGCCGGTGAAAAACCTCGAGACCGGCAAAGTCTCCATCACCGCGCAAAACCACGGCTTCGCCACCGACCCGAAGTCCCTCGAAAAAGGCGGCGCGCTCGTCACC
>Ga0247813_10000766_pt1 | contig 26657 bp, 21 predicted proteins | sample UWRJL169409C1_FD_180719 | JGI IMG/M metagenome (GOLD analysis project Ga0247813, IMG submission 180719) | Plant litter microbial communities from Arlington Agricultural Research Station in Wisconsin, United States - UWRJ-L169-409C-1 | ecosystem: Environmental > Terrestrial > Plant litter >...
GGGCGATAGTAGCATCCAGCGCAAATTTAACCTGTGCTGCACCATGTGCCAATACGTGGAAATTTGGATTAGTAGATGCCCCATTCATGTACCTGCGGTGAGAGAATAAATTAGCAGTTCCCCATAAAAGTTTTACACCGCTATCTGCCTGTTTTTGTTTTGCATACTCAACAAGTGCCTGTAAACGTTTTTCGTTATCTTTTACATCATTGGTATAATCTACCACATCCACATCGTGGAAACAGTAAAAAGGCAGGTTCATCTTGGTCAGAAACTCAAAAGCAGCATCCATTTTATCCTTTGCACGTTCTACCGCATCTGCTTTTTCATTCCATGGATGAATAATAGTAGGCTCTCCAAATGGATCACCACCGGTAGCTACAAAAGAATGCCAGTAAGCACCAGCGAAACGCAGGTGATCTTTCATAGTTTTGCCGCCAATCACTCTGTTTTCATCATAATAACGGAAAGCCAGTGGGTTATCTGAATCTACGCCCTCGAATTTTACTTGTCCTATTCCTTTGAAGAATTCTTTCTCTCCGGTAATTACGTTTGTCATACGGATCTTATTAATGGTTTTGTGTTAGATTAATTGTTTGTTTAAAAGTCTGAGCCAATCCTGATAGGCAGGTTCATAAGCATCAATTATTGTAGGTTCAATGAGTTGTAAAGATTTGATTTTGCTGAAGGCCTCTGCCGGTGTTGAAAATATGCCTGCACCGATTCCCGAACCCAGGGCCGCACCCACACTGCCATCATTTTCATACAGCTCTACCGGAACGCCCGTACTGTTTACAAAGGCTTCAAGGAAAAGGTCGCTCAGGAAAAGGTTTGCTCTACCGGCGCGGATCACCGTTGGATTGAGTCCGTTGGAACGCATAATATCAAGTCCGTATCTAAAAGAGAAAGCAATGCCTTCCTGTACGGCGCGGAAAATATGTGCCTGAGTATGTAGGTTCAGGTCGATATTTTGAAAATGCACACCTACCAGTTTGTTTTCCAGCATTCGTTCTGCACCATTTCCAAAAGGCAGGATGCGCAGACTATTTGATCCTACTTTTATTTTGCTGCCTTCGGAATTCATTTGCGCATAGCTGGTTTGCGGGCCAAATAAGTTTTTTGCCCACCGGTTTAAGCTGCCTGTACCGTTAATACACAGCAATACACCCAACCGCTTTTCTTCTTCTGTATAATTTACATGCGCAAAGGTGTTTACCCTTGATTGGGGATCGTAAGCGAGCTGGTCGCTCACCCCGTAAATTACTCCGGAAGTGCCTGCTGTAGCGGCTACTTCTCCCGGTTGAAGTACATTTAACGATAAAGCATTATTTGGTTGGTCACCTGCCTTATACGTTACCGGTGTACCTGTTGGGATGCCTAACAGCTGAGAAATTTCTGCCGTTACCCGTCCGTGTTCTGCAAATACAGGTTTAATCTCCGGAATAAGGTCGTGCGCAAAACCATAATAGTCCATCAGCTCTTCAGAGAGGCTATTCGTTTTGAAATCCCAGAAAATACCTTCCGATAAAGCGGAGATACTGGTTGTGATTGCTGAGGTCAGTTTCATCGCAATGAAATCACCCGGCAGCATGATTTTATCTATTTGTGCATAAATTGCAGGTTCGTTTTGTTTTACCCAGGCCAGTTTTGAAGCGGTAAAATTTCCCGGAGAGTTAAGCAGGTGAGAAAGACAATGTATTTCTCCCAATGCTTCGAAAGCTGCGTTTCCAAGTTCTACCGCTCTGCTGTCGCACCATATAATACTGTCGCGCAATAGTTTTTGCTCCTTATTTACCAGTACCAAACCGTGCATCTGGTAAGCAATCCCGATCGATGAAATATCCTGTGCATTGAACTTGCCTGTCGCCTTACATTTTTGGAAAGCCTGTTGTACATGCTCCCACCACATTTCCGGACTTTGTTCTGCCCAGCCTACCTGTTTCGCTGTGATTGCGCTTTCTTCTTCCGGATACTGTGCTGAAATTACAACTTGCTGCGTTTCTGCATCTACAACAGCAACTTTAATGGAGGAAGTGCCTATATCTATTCCTAGTAACAACATATGGATGGTGATTGCAATTTTATAAATGGTTATCAGGAACGAATTTAGGTTAATCTTTTAATATTGCAATCGATTGCCCAATTATTTTTTGCAGTTTTGTATTTCATATGAAACGTCAGAAAAGAACGACCATCTACGATATTGCCCTGAAGCTTAACATAGCGGCTTCTTCGGTATCCAGAGCCTTAAGTAACAGCAGTAAAATAAATGCTGATACCAAAGCGCTGGTGCTCAAAACAGCCGCTGAAATGAATTATCAGCATAACGTGATGGCTTCTAATCTTCGGAAAGGGAATAATCAGACAATAGGGGTAGTAGTGCCAAGGATCAACCAGAACTTTTTCTCCAACATTATTGCAGGAATTGAGGAAATCACATATGATAAGGGCTATAATCTGATTATTTGCCAGTCCAACGAGCTGCATGCACGTGAAGTAGACTGTGTAAATACCTTGATTAACCAACATGTGAGCTGTATTATCATTTCTATTGCTGCTGAAACGGGGAGTTATGATCACTTGCAGCAGGTGCTGGACCGGCAGATTCAGCTGATCCAGTTTGACAGGGTAGTAGAAGCGCTGGATACCTTTAAAGTGATCAACGATAATGAGCAGGCCTCTTTCGAAGCTGTTGCTCATTTGATCACACAAGGTTATAAAAGGATAGCGCTTTTAGAAGGGCCGCAACACCTGGATATTTTCAGGCAGCGAAAAGATGGATATCTGGGCGCACTGGCCAAACATGGTATTCCGGTGCTGGCAGAATTGATGTGTGAAAATGCATGGACAAAAGAGCTGGGGGCAGAGGCGACCGCAAAATTACTGAGTTTGCCTGAGCCTCCTGATGCGATATTTGCCTCTACATCGGATTTTTCGGCATTGGGAGTATTGGAGGTTGCGACAGATAAAGGTATTTCCGTTCCGGATTCGCTTGGTATCTGTGGTTATTCCAATGAACCTTTTACGGAAATCACCAGTCCGTCCATCACCACTATAGATCAGCATACGATGAGTATGGGCAAGACAATTGCAAACCTGTATTTCCAGGAGATGGAAGTTCAGGAAACCACTGCTGAACCTAAGATCGTGAGCATTATGCCCGAACTGATTATCAGAAAATCCAGTCAGAAAAAAGCTTACTCCTAAATACTTGTAAGATTAAATACCAAGCGGTACTTTTGATAGATGGAGGGACAATCAAAAGCAGAACGTACCCGGCAGTTTATTATCGAATCTACTGCCGGAATATTCAATAAAAAGGGATTTGCCGGTACTTCTTTGTCCGATTTAACTGAAGCTACCCGCTTAACTAAGGGCAGTATCTATGGGAATTTTGAGAATAAGGAGGAAGTTGCCCTTTGCGCCTTTGATTATAACCTTTCAAAAATCAAGCTCGCTATACAGAAACGAATGCAGCGGTCGCACTCCTTCCATGACAAACTTATGGTCTATGCGCAGGTATATCATAGTTTTAAAGGAGAACCTTTTCCTGTTGGCGGATGCCCTATTTTAAATACTGCCATTGATGCAGATGATACGCATCAGCTGTTAAAAGACAAAGCAGCCCATGCTATAGCAGAATGGAAAAAGACCATTATGGAATTGATTAGTGCTGGAATGGAATCAGGAGAATTCAAAGCAGATACCGATAGTTTACAAGTTGCCCTATCCATAATTGCACTCATTGAAGGAGGAATTATGATTGCAAAAGTAACCAATAGTCCGGCCAGTTTTGATAAAATTCTAAAGACTGTTGAGCTGTTGGTGGTACAGCTCAAAGCATAAAAAAGCCTCCGTAAATATTAAATTCCGGAGGCTTTGATCTGATCTTTTCAGTCCTTATGCTATAACTATACAGATTTGAATACCACAATACCATTGTGGCCGCCGAAGCCGAAAGTATTGCTCATTGTATTTTTGATCTTAGCTGAAACAGCTTCTTTAATTACAATATTCAGGTGACCAGGAATAGCCGGGTCAAGTTCTGTTGTATTGATTGTTGGCGGAACAATTCCATCCCTCATAGAAAGCAGGCAAATGATCGCTTCAATTGCTCCGGCTGCACCTAATAAGTGACCAGTCATGGATTTTGTTGCGCTGATCAGCAGGTTATTTTTCTCTGTGCCCAATAAGTTAACTACAGCATTTACCTCAGATAAATCACCAACCGGTGTAGAAGTAGCATGTGTGTTCAGGTAATCGATATCAAAAATACTCAAACCAGCTTCTTCCAGTGCTTGTTTCATTGCATGAGATGCACCCAGTCCCTGAGGATGGGTAGCCGTCATATGATAAGCATCAGCGGTCATAGATGCACCACCAACTTCACCATATATTTTAGCACCACGTTTTACGGCATGCTCATATTCTTCCAGTACCAACGCACCAGCACCTTCACCCATTACGAAACCATCACGGTTCACGTCAAAAGGTTTAGAAGCTGTTTCCGGCGTATCATTCTGTGCAGACATTGCTTTCATTGCACAGAAACCACCTACAGAAGAGGCAGAGATGGGCGCTTCAGAACCACCTGTTACGATCACTTTTGCTTTACCCATACGGATATAAGTAAAGGCATCCATAATGGCTGTGTTTGAAGTAGCACAGGCAGAAACTGTAGTATAGTTAATTCCCATATATCCGTTACGGATTGAGATCATTCCTGAAGCCATGTTAGCAATCAGCTTTGGTACAAAGAAAGGGCTGTAACGCGGAGTACCATTTCCAAGTGCAAATTCTGATGCCTGCTGTTCGAAAGTATCCATACCACCCTGACCAGAACCCCAAATCACGCCTACATCAAATGGATCCATTTTGTCGAATTCGAAACCAGAATCTTTAATTGCCTCATCAGAAGCTACTAATGCATATTGCGTAAAACGGTCAGTTCTTTTGATGTCTGACCTATCTAAATGCTGAGTGATGTCAAAGTCTTTAAGTTCACAAGCAAACTGGGTGCGAAACAATGAAGCATCAAAACGGGTAATTTTTGCTGCACCGCTTTTACCTGCTACTGTATTGCTCCAGAACGTATTTACATCATTTCCAAGAGGGGTTAGTGCCCCGATACCTGTGATAACAACTCTTTTTAACATATGTATTTATAAATTAATAATTGACCAGCGGTTTGATACACTGCTGATTAAAGATCTAAATTAAGAAATTTTTATACCATTTGGTATTAAACAAATATTTAATACGGTGCGAAAATACAAATAATCAGCCATATGAGGAGTGTCGTTTGACAACGTAACTGATATTTTGCGGGAAATAACAATGTTATAGCTTAAGGTTGAATAGATTTAGCGCGATATCATTATATTTGAAGATCAAATATTAGAAATATAATGTCAGATCAGAAAAAAGAAATATTCGACAGTGTAGCCCAACGACTTAAAATTGAGGGTTTTAATGTAGTTAACCGAGATGAGACCCGTCCATGGGGTGGTTTTTTTGTTATTGATGAGGAACAGGCGCAACAATTTGCCAATGTTTATTTTGACGGCTTAAATGTAGAAGACCTGAAAATTTCAGGTAAATTAAGTCCTAAAATTCTAATCGTAGCACCCAACACACGTCTGTCGTGGCAGTATCACCACCGCCGTGCAGAAATATGGAGAGTGGTGAGCGGTACTGTTGGTGTAATTACCAGCGAAACAGATGAACAGGGTGAGGTACAGCAGTTAATTCCGGCTACAACGATTAAGTTGAAACAAGGCGAAAGACATCGTTTAGTCGGTTTAGATGACTGGGGTATCGTGTCTGAAATCTGGCAGCATACAGATCCGTCTAATCCATCGGACGAATCTGATATCGTACGTGTATCTGACGATTTCGGCAGATAATACCGATAAGCAGACTATAAGTATAAATAATACAATAAGCACGTTTTGCCTGAGGTAAAACGTGCTTATCCTTCCTTTGTTAATAATTTCCTCTCCCAACAGGCCCTGTTCAACGGGCTTATATTCACAACATTCCGACTCATTCTGTTTTCTTTTACTATTTTTGTCGATTGAACATCTGGCGGAACCTTTTTTTCGTTGATATACCTACAATTTTATGATCATTCTACTATTTTTTCTACTTCATTGGTTTTTATCACTTTTTTCTCAAACATTCTTTTTACACCGTTATGCATCGCATAAAATGTTTAAAATGAACGCTTTCTGGGAGAAGTTTTTCTATACGATCACATTTTTATCCCAGGGATCTTCTTTCCTGAACCCTCGTGCTTATGCTATTTTACACCGCATGCACCATGCTTTCAGTGATACGGAAAAAGATCCGCACTCTCCACATTTTGTGAAGGACGTTTGGGGAATGATGATTCAGACAAAAAATATTTATCTGAACTATGCAAAATATAATGAGGAGCCTGAAGAGCAGTTCCGTGATAAGTACCCATCATGGCCGCTGATTGATAAAATTGGTGATTCATGGATCACGAGATTGATATTCATCAGCTTCTATATCTGGTTCTACGTAACTTTTGCTACCGCATGGTGGATGTTTTTATTGCTGCCTATCCATTTTCTGATGGGACCTTTACATGGGGCTATTGTGAATTGGTGCGGACATAAGTATGGCTATTCCAATCACGATAATAACGACCATAGTAAAAATTCTTTACCCCTTGACTTCCTGATGATGGGGGAATTGTTTCAGAATAATCACCATAAAAAACCTAACAGCCCGAACTTCGCTTCCAAATGGTTCGAGTTTGATCCTACTTATCCTTTGATGAAAGTGATGCACTGGCTGCATATCATCAGAATCAGAAAAACATAAGGCCTATGTATATCATTCCCATTCTTAAAATTATATTTTTATTACTACTGGGCTGGATTACTTACACGGTAATCAGGACCAGTCTGGAAAGTAATCTTTTTAAAGAATGGGATTTTCTGGGTAACATTCCATGGATGCGTGCTACGCTGTGGGACTTCTATGCCAATGCTTTTGTAATTTACCTTTGGATTTTATATAAAGAAAGAAGCGTGGGGATGAAAATCCTCTGGTTGCTGCTGCTTTTTTGTCTGGGGAGCATTGCAACATGTGTGTATGTGCTGATTCAGTTATTTAAACTGAAACCTGCGCAGGGTATAAGGGATCTTATCGTACAGAAAAACTAATAATAATATTGATATGACTATTTATTGGTTAATCCTGGCTTGTTTACTGGCATGCTGCCTGATCATGGGTGCAGTTTGGGTATGGGCAAAAAAAATTGAGAATGCTGGTGTAGTAGATGTTTTCTGGGCTTTCAATTTCCCTGTAATTGCCATCATCTTGCTTTTTCTTGCAGATGGTACGCCATTGCGTAAACAGTTGATCTGCGGAATGGTAGTACTGGCAGGTATACGGCTGGGCTGGCATTTATGGAATCGGGTAATCGGCCATCTGGAAGAAGAGGAAGGGCGGTATAAACAGCTCCGTAAAGAATGGGCACCTGCTGCGGATAAAAAGTTTTTTATATTCTTTCAGTTTCAGGCGATTTCGAATGTAGTCCTTGCTATACCTTTTTTCCTGATTGTGCTGAACCCTGCACCTGAGATCTTCTGGCTAGAATATGTGGGAATTGGATTATGGATTATAGCTGTAACAGGGGAGGGACTGGCCGACTGGCAACTGACACAGTTTAAAAAAGATTCTGCAAATAAAGGACAGGTATGCGCTGTAGGTTTGTGGAATTATTCACGCCACCCGAACTACTTTTTTCAGTCGCTCATGTGGATTGCCTATTTTGTTTTTGCAGTAACAGCTCCTTTAGGCTGGATTGCGATAATCAGTCCTGCAATTATTTTATACCTGCTCTTTAATGTGACAGGCATTCCCGCGACAGAAGAACAGTCATTAAGGTCGCGCGGCGACAAATACCGCCAATATCAACAGACCACCAGTGCTTTTATTCCCTGGTTTAAAAATTAGTCATAAGAAAAATGCTCCCTATATGTGGTATGATAGCTTAATAGAAGAAAATAAACTGCCCGATTTTATCCTCCGTGCAGGTGTCCGTAAATTATTAAAACAGCGCTTAGCTGATGAAAAGACTGGCGATGTGGAAACGCAACAGCAAAAATTTAATGACCTGCTTGAGGAGCTCAGCAATTCGCCCATAGCTGTTAATACTGCTGACGCCAATCAGCAGCACTATGAAGTGCCTACAGAGTTTTATCAGTATTGCCTTGGTAAACACCTGAAATATTCTTCAGGTTACTGGAGGGCTGGGGTAACTGATATTGATACTTCAGAAGAGGATATGCTGGAACTCACTTGCCAGCGTGCAGACCTTCAAAACGGTCAGGATATACTTGAATTAGGCTGTGGCTGGGGATCACTCTCTTTATTTATGGCAGCAAAATATCCGGCAAGTACGATTACTGTTGTTTCGAATTCCAATACCCAGAAAATCTATATCGACCAGACTGCTAAAGACCGGAACCTCACTAACCTGACGGTGATTACTGCAGATATGAACACTTTTCAGATCCTGCAGCAATTTGACAGGATAGTTTCTGTAGAAATGTTTGAGCATATGCGTAACTACAAACTACTGCTGAGTAAGGTGAATGGTTTTCTCAAGGAAGATGGGAAGCTGTTTGTTCATATTTTTACCCATGAAACGCTGGCCTATAAATTTGAGGTAATCGATGAGAGCGACTGGATGAGCAAATACTTCTTTACGGGGGGAATAATGCCTTCAAACCATTTGCTTACCTATTTTAATGATGACCTGACTATAGCTAAGCTGTGGGTGGTCAATGGAACAAATTATTCTAAAACCTCCGAAGCGTGGTTGCGTAATATGGATGCCCATGAAAAAGAGATTATGCCTTTGTTTGAAAAGACTTACGGTAAAGATCAGGCCGTGAAATGGTGGGTTTACTGGCGTTTATTTTATATCGCCTGTGCAGAATTGTTCGGTTATAGAAATGGGAATGAGTGGATGGTTTGTCATTACTTATTTAAAAAGAATCCATAATGGAAAAAATTGCCATCATAGGTACTGGGATAGCAGGAATGGGCTGTGGTCATTTCCTGCATGAAAAATATGAACTCACTTTTTTTGAAGAGCAGGACTATGTCGGCGGACATACCAATACCGTCACCATAGAAGAAGACGGTAAACCCATTTATATTGATACCGGATTTATGGTTTTCAATGAGCAGACTTACCCTCATCTTTGCCAGCTCTTTAAAGAGATTAAAGCGCCTGTAAAAAAAACAGATATGTCCTTCAGTGTTCAGTATCTCCCTGCAAAACTGGAGTATAGTGGCTCGAATATGAATCACCTTTTTGCACAGCGCAGAAATATCTTCAATCCTTCTTTTTTGAAAATGCTGATGCAGATCAACAGGTTTAACAAAGAAAGTGTCAACATTCTGGATCAGCCACAATATGCCGATTATTCCATAGACAGGTACATACAAGAATTTGGCTATAGTCAGGATATGCTCTGGAAATACCTGATTCCGATGAGTTCTGCAGTATGGTCTACGCCGATGAAAGATATTCTTGATTTTCCGGCGGTTGCACTCATTCGTTTTTTCAAGAACCATGGATTTCTTGGACTGGATACTCAACATCAATGGTTTACACTCCATAACGGTAGTCAGGCTTACAGGGAATTACTCATTGCCCCCTTTCGCGATAAAATTCAATTGAATAAAAAGGTGGGGATTGTAGAGCGACTGGAAGATGGCGGGGTAAAAGTGCTGGCTACAGATGGCACTGGCGGAACATTTGATAAGGTGATTATGGCTTGCCATGCCGATCAGGCCTATCAGATGATCCGTAAAAAAACGGCTGATGAGGAGCGTTTACTATCTAAATTCAAATACCAGGCAAACAAAGCCGTTCTGCATACTGACCGTAAGTTAATGCCTCAAAAAAAACTAGCCTGGAGCAGCTGGAACTACCGGGTGGAAGAGAAAAATGGGGAGCTGGTTCCAAGTACAATTTACTGGATGAACAAGTTACAACAGGTCTCAGATAAAAAGGATTATTTTGTCTCCATCAACCCTTCAGATCAGCTTGACCCGTCCACGATTTTAAAGGAGATCAACTACGAACACCCGTTATTTGATATAGCAGCAATGCAGGCACAGGATGAACTCCATTTACTGAATGCTGCCGGACCTGTCTATTATTGTGGCAGTTATTTCAAATATGGATTTCATGAAGATGCATATGCCAGTGCAGTTGAACTTTGTAAGCTGATTAAATAATGAATTCCGCGATCTATACCTGCAAGGTAATGCACAATAGATTATCGCCCAAAAAGCATAGCTTCTGGTACAATATCTATCTATTTTATCTTGACCTGGATGAACTGGAAGTACTGGCCAAAAAATATAAGTTATTTGGCTTTAATCAGTTCAGCCTTTTTAATTTCAGGGATAAAGACCATATGCAGCTACCCGCCGGGCAGCCTGAAACAGGAAAGAATGTAAGGTATCATTTAACACGATACCTTGAAAATAATAATATTGTGCTGGGAAGGGGGCGTGTGATGCTGCTGACCAACATGGCGGTGCTGGGCTACAATTTCAATCCGGTATGCTTTTATTTTTGTTACGATGAACAAGATCTTCCCCTGTGTGCTGTAGTTGAAATCACCAATACTTACCATGAGAAAAAACTGTTCTTTATAGACCGGTCGGAGCTTGAAGGTGACCGGTTCCGTTTGCGTGCTGAAAAGTATTTTTATGTATCTCCATTTACGGATTTAGATACTGTATTTGATTTTAATCTGAAAATTCCCGCAGCAGAACTGGATATCAGAATTGACGACTATAACAAAGACGGTGAAAGGTTTTTTATGAGTACCCTGAAAGGGAAGAGCAGAGATTTAACCCATACGGCGATGTTGAAATACTTCTTTTCTATCCCCTTAATTCCCCTATGGGTGATGGCGATGATCCATTGGCAGGCATTTTTGCTGTGGAGAAAAAAACTGTCATTTCATCCTAAAGCTGCAAACCCTGAATTACAAAAGGACGTATATAAAAGATATCAGGACAAATAATCATCAAATATGCCGACGCTATCCCTAACCAAAAGTAAAGCAGGGTTTTACGAAAATGCTGTACTCAATCTTATTAGTAAGATGGATAAAGGCAGCCTGTCGTTGACTTTGCCTGATGGACAGCAAGTTCATTTAGGGGATGGGAACAGTACGGTGAAAGCTACTATTGTGATCAAAGACGCTGCTTTCTACAAAAACCTGTTTTTATATGGTGATATTGGTTTTGGTGAAGGTTTTGTGAATGGCATCTGGGATACGGATAACATCACCAACGTAATCAAATGGGTTTTGCTGAATATTGAAAATGCGCCATCGGTTTCTGGCAGCAAGGCGAAAACGACCGCGCTGAATATCTTTAAATGGTTAAACAGGATTTACCATAATAGTCGCGCTAATACAATTACTGGTTCGCAAAAAAATATTGCAGAACACTACGACCTTAACAACGATTTTTTCGCCACCTTTCTTGATCCTACAATGACCTATTCAAGTGGATATTTCAAGGACGAAAGTATTACCCTGCAAGACGCGCAATATGCAAAATACGAGCGACTGGCACAGCAGTTGAATCTGAAAGCTACAGACCATGTCTTAGAGATCGGCAGTGGCTGGGGAGGAAATGCAATTTATATGGCCAGTACTTACGGATGTAAAGTTACTTCGGTCACCATTTCTGTGGAACAGCAAAAGATGGCTATGGAACGTGTAGCTGAAGCAGGATTAACAGATAAAGTGGAAGTAGTGATCAGAGATTACAGAGCCATCACCGGAAAGTATGATAAGATAGTTTCTATTGAAATGCTAGAAGCGGTGGGACATCACTATTACGAGGAATATTTTGCGAAATGTAACGAAGTACTCAAGCCAGATGGAATTATAGCCATACAGGTTATTACCTGTCCAGATTCCAGATATATGAGTTTAAGCAAAGGAGTTGACTGGATCCAGAAGCATATTTTTCCGGGATCGCTGTTACCTTCTGTAGCCAAAATAAATGAGGCTATTAACCGTACAGGCGATCTAACGATGGTAGACCTTAAAGATCTGGGATTGGATTATGCCCGTACTTTGCACCTATGGAACACGGCTTTCCTTACAAATATTGCGCAGGTCAAAGACCTGGGATTTGATGATACATTTATTCGCAAATGGCGGTATTATTTTAATTATTGTGAGGCAGCTTTTGCAATGCGGAACATCAACGTAATGCAAATGGTATATAGCCGGCCGAATAATATCAGGAGGTAGAAACACGCACCATATCTATATGAATAAAAGGCTCCGATGCAGGGGCTTTTTATTTTTCTGCAAAATTGTAATCTTATACCTATTCTGCATAATGTACGTTATGACATTATCATCTCATTATAAAAACATTTTTGTTTGAATAGGGAGAAATTCTCATTCAGGATAACAATATGTATAGAAATAATGCCAGATTCGCAGTTTATAAAATTAGAATTTTGAAAATTAAGATAACTGCCATTTTCTTTGTCTTGCTGAGCCTTGCCTGCGGAATAACTGTAAGCGCACAAAGTTTACATAAAGTAAGTGGTACAGTGCTGGACACTACAAATACGAGCATCCCAAATGCAATAGTCAGGCTTATTGCCGGGAAGGACACCTTAAACAGCAGTACAGATACTGCCGGGAAATTTGTTTTCATTAACCTGAAGTCCAGTACCGTTTCTCTGCTTGTCCGCAGTATTGGTTATCTGCCTTACAATAAAGAGTATACGCTGACAACCTCCTCCCAGCTATTACCCTCAGTTATACTCAAAGCAGAATCCCAGCAATTAAATGAAGTAGTCATCAAAGGTAAGATTGTACCTATGCGTTTGATGAAGGATACCGTAGAATTTAACGCACAGGCATTCGATGTGCGTGAAGGCGATCGCGTGGAGGATTTATTGAAACAGCTGCCTGGTATGGAACTGGATAAAGAAGGCAATGCAACTTCAGAAGGTAAAGCACTGACTAAAATACGGGTTAATGGAAAAGATTTTTTTACAGGTAATGTAAAAGAGTTCATCGCGAAACTACCGGCAAATATTGTGAGCAAACTGCAGGTGATAGATGATTATGGCGAAAAAGCTAATTTTACCGGCATCAAAAGTGGCGAGCCGCAAAAAATACTCAACCTGGTATTAAAACCCAATATGAACAGGGGACGATTTGCCAAAGGTGCAGTAAGTGCTGGAACAAATGACCGTTATGCCGTAAATCTTGGCAATAATTTCTGGAAGGAGAGCAGTCAGTTAGGTATCAACGCGGATGCCAGTAATACGAACAACGGCACAGGTGTTAATAACAACATTAATCTGGGCGGCGATTATAGAAAAACGCTGAGTAAGGCCCTGGTGCTGAGCGGGAATTATAATTATAGTTACAATAAAAGTGAACTGTCACAGCTGAATTATACGGAGACGGCAAATAAAACGAGTACCATTTTTAACAATTCAACTAATGAATCGTTAAGCAAAAACAATAACCATAATTTTGGTGTCAATGTGCAGTCCACAGACAAAGAGAATTTTTTGCAGGCTGATGTAAGGGGTACGCTCGCTAACTCAATCAGTAATGCACTCAATTCCTCCACACAAAGCGAGGCACTGACGGGGACACAGACGAGGACTAACAGACAAGATCTTTTAACACGAAGTAAATCCAATCAACGCAGTCCGAATCTGAATGCGAATTTGATGTTGGGTCGCCATTTTAAAAAAGAGGGCAGGAGCCTGACTGCCGGTGCTACTTTTAGTAATTCCATCAGCAATAATAACGACGACTTATACAATAGTATCGGCTATTATGATCCGGTTAGCGATTTAAAAGTTAAAGACTCATTATTAAATACCCTCGTTTTGACCCGGAACAGGACTAAAGGAGGAACCGCGAATTTTACTTATACCGAGCCACTTGGGAATCCAAAAGATACAGTTGCGAAGAAAAATATAGATATCAGTTATGTGTTTTCACTAACACATACAGGAAATGATCTGGAGACTAATCTCAATAATGACGTGGGTGCAATCAGCCGTATAGATTCATTGAGCAATAATTATACTTCTACATTCAGCACACACACTATAGGCCTGAATTACCGGTATGTAACCGATAAACTGAATTATAGTCTGGGAGTAACCGGACAGCCTAATCTATTAACCGGATCATATGAGGGGCGTGAAGATAAAATTCACCGTTCCGGGTTTAACTTTTCTCCATTGGCACGGGTTTTTTACAAATTGTCGCCCAACCAGATCATCACCTTCAATTATAACGGGAACAGCGTTGCGCCCGACTTTAACCAGTTACAGCCCGTTCGGGACACGAGGAATCTGCAGAACGTAATCATTGGAAATCCGGAATTAAAAGCCGCGTTTAACCATACTGCAAGTATTAGCTTCCGTAATGTGAATACAACCAATGGACAGACTTTGCAGGTTGCATTAATCGGTGGAACGGTTCAGGATAGGGTAGTCAGTAATTCTATACGTATAGTTGATACGTTGAATACTTTTAAACAGGAGACACGTTACCTGAACACAGATGGAAATTATAACCTGGGAGGTAATTATAATTTTTCTCTTCCGCTGGGCAGTAAAAAATATAACCTTGATTTCAAAGGAGGTCTGAGTTATAACCGTCAGGTCTCTTTTACAGAAGGAGAGAAAAATTTTGGTAAAGGCTTGAACTTAAATCAGGGTTTGGCTTTCAGGATGAATCAAAAATGGCTGAGGATGAGTTCAAATGTGAATTATACTTATAGAAGTAATGTCTATTCCATTTCTACACTGCCACAAAATACGATACAGACCTGGATGTTTAATCTCGATGCCAGAACATTTATTCTGAGGAGTCTTACTGCTGGTGTTGCTGCGGCAAAAACCATTAACCAGGGGTATTCACTCGCGGCATCCAACCCATTAATTGTTAATGGATATATTGAGAAAACCTTCTTTAAGAACAGAATGGCCAGTTTGAAGATAGAGGGGAATGATTTGTTGAATGAGGGTAACAGTTTGAATAATACGATATCAGGTAATGTGACTACAGAGACCAGATCCAACCAGATTACCCGCTATTTTTTGTTTAGTCTGAATGTGAGGCTGGATAGTTTTGGCGGGTAAGAGGAAAGCTTTGATATAACGCTCTTAAATCATCATAATTTTCTAATTCCCAAAACAGGCCTATTTTGGGGATTACGATCGACAAATTCAAGATAATAGTTAAGGTTGTATTAGATAGTTATTTCAAAAATATGAAATTATGTAATGTTATTTTGATTAAATGTAAAGTATATTTGATATATTGAATTGTTTGCTTTACATTAGATTGATCAAATAGATATAGCTTATGAAAAACACATTTCTCCTCCCGGGCAATTATAAAATAATTGGTTGGCTCCTCTTCCTGATTTTTGGAACACTCGGAATATTTAGTATCAATTATGAGTACAAAGTGCCGTTTCTTTCCACCCCTAGTTTCAGTGGGAGTGACCTGGTTAGCGATGGTAACTTAACAAATGAATTTGCATTGGCAGGCAGTATCATTGGTTTACTGATGATTTGTTTTGCCAAACATAAAAATGAAGACGAATACATCACCCAGGTAAGACTCAATAGTTGGCAATGGTCGGTACTGATCAGCTATGTAATACTCGTTCTATTGAATTTTACTTTTTATGGCGGAGATTTTTTACTCGTTCTTTTTTATAATACATTGACCGTTCCATTGATATTTATCATCAGGTTTTATTACAGTATGTATAAACTGAGCAATAATAACCTGGAGATATGAAAAATACAATCAGGGTTCAGCGTGCTATAAAAAACATTACACAGGCAGAGCTGGCAGAGCTTATCAGCGTATCCCGTCAGACAATTAATACCATAGAATCTGGTAAATATGTACCATCTACAGTACTTGCTTTAAAGATGGCAAAGGTATTTCAGGTTGCCGTAGAGCAGATATTTGAATTGGAAGAAGAAGATTAAGTATATCGTTCTGCGCTAAAAAAACAGAAAAAAAAGAGGGTTGACCTTTTGGTAACCCTCTCTTGTATAGTAACAAATTTTAATCTGTTTTTGCTTTTGGTCTTGAATTGTTGAACCTGCGGTTTCCACCACCATTGCCGCTTCCGCCACCTGGTTGTCTTTTTGCACCACTCAGGTTTGGTTTATGCTCCGTTCTTTCCGGGCGTGCACCTCTCGATGGTTTGCTTTTACCCTTTACTTTTGCAGCTGCTGCGCCAGACATCAGGCTCTGCCAGCTCATTGCATAAGGGTGATCTTCCTGAACCGGAATTTTGATAGCGATTAATTTCTCGATATCATCCAGGTATTCCTTTTCTTCTCCATCACAGAAAGAGAAAGAGATACCACTGTTACCTGCACGTCCTGTACGTCCGATCCTGTGTACATAAGTTTCAGGTACGTTAGGCAATTCATAGTTAATCACGTGAGTTAACTCATCCACATCAATACCACGTGCGGCAATGTCTGTAGCTACAAGAATACGTGTAGTTTTAGCTTTAAAGTTTGTTAAAGCTCTTTGTCTCGCATTCTGAGATTTATTACCGTGGATAGCTTCAGCTTTAACACCTACTTTAATCAGGTCTTTAACAATACGGTCCGCACCATGTTTAGTACGTGTAAATACTAGAGCTGTAGCGATCGTCTTATCTTTCAGAATATAGATTAAAAGATTTTTCTTATCATTTTTATCTACATAGTAAATTGACTGCTCAATTTTTTCTGCCGTTGAAGAAACAGGTGTTACTTCAACTTTTAAAGGGGTAGTCAGAATTGTATCCGCTAACTTTTGAATTTCAGTTGGCATGGTGGCCGAGAAAAACAATGTTTGTCTTTTAGCAGGAAGTTTTGCGATGGTTTTCTTTACATCATGGATAAAGCCCATGTCCAGCATTCTGTCTGCCTCATCCAATACAAAGATTTCAATATCTTTCAGGTTGATGAATCCCTGGTTCATTAAATCAAGCATTCTGCCTGGAGTAGCGATCAGGATATCTACACCGCGGTGTAAAGCATCAGTTTGTGATTTCTGACCCACTCCACCAAATATAACCAGGTGGCGTAAAGACAGGTTTTTACCATAAGCCTTGAAACTTTCTTCAATTTGTATAGCAAGTTCACGTGTTGGTGTTAATACCAGCGCCCTGATTGGTCGTTTAGGGTTTTTGGCATTATCATGTTCTTTATTCAGCAATTGAAGCATTGGGATTGCAAAAGCCGCTGTTTTACCAGTACCAGTTTGTGCGCAGCCTAATAAATCTCTGCCGGTTAGTATAGTGGGGATCGATTGTTCTTGTATGGGTGTTGGGTTAGTATAACCCTCTGCTTGCAGCGCTTTTAGAATAGGCTCAATCAGGTTTAATTCTTCGAATAACAATGTGTTTGAATTTAATGTGTATAATGTTGAAGAAACGTTTATTCGCCATTTTACTAATAAATAGACTGTTGTTTAAACATTTACGTTTCAGACGCAAATATACATATAAGTTCTGTAACTATTTGTCTTCTTTAAAACGGCTGAAAAACAATAATGCGAAAAGGCATAAAACGAAGCCAACTACCCCATTTAACCTTAAGCCAAAGTCGTTACCAGGATCTTTACCATAGATAGTGAGCATAGCAAATATAGCGATCCCTAAAGTTTGCCCCAGTTTGACAAACAGGTATTTTACAGCAAAGAACATCCCCTCATGGTTTTCACCCGTTTCAGTAGTGTCTTTCTGAGCAATGTCTGCCAGGATAGCATTAGGTAAAATTCCCAGGGCCGCTAAAGGAAAAGAGGCGCAGATTACGAGGATATACATTTGCATAGTAGGAGAGAAGGGCATCCTTCCCAGGAAATAGATCGTTACAAAAATAAGACTGAGGACACCAAAGGCAAAAAGTACAAGGGGTTTTCTCCCAAACCTTTTTGCACCATAATTGATGAAAGGGTAAAAAAATAGGGAGAGTACGACCATGATTCCCATGAACATGCCGCCGGCAGATTCCGGCAATTTCAATAGAACTGTCACAAAGTAGAGCAATCCGCTGGAGATAATGCTTAGTGCGGTATAATAAGAGAAATCTGAGATCAGGTAATATTTAAAATTGGCATTCCTGAATGTATTTTTAATGGCAGGTAGCAGTGCAATATGTGTGGGTTTGCCTTCCGTATATTCTTTTTCGTTGATTAATATAATCGGCAGCAGCATCACGATTCCCGAAAATATACTCAGTCCGTAGATCGTATACTGCAGTGCTTCCATTCTTTCCTGCACCAGGAAAACATGCTGAATCAGGTCGGCAAAATTATTTGTCATCGCAGATAAGATCATGCCCATCACAAATCCGACCTGCTGAAAAGTGGACAGCTTAACCTTCTGATCTGCGGTATGCGCAAGTTCTGCCAGTAGCGCATTATAGGGAATAATATAGGTGGTAACCGACATGAAAAATCCAATCAGCATTAAGGTCAGCCACCATGCGTTTGCTGTAGATTCTGTCTTTACCAGCGGGTGAAAAATTAATCCGCAGAAAATAACAGCCGGTATAATTGCATAACGCATAATAGGTATTCTTCTGCCATTCGGATTTTTACTGCCATCACTCACTGAAGCGATAAATGGATCATAAAAGGCATCAAATAGTCTTCCCGAAGCAGCAATGAGGGAAAGAATATTAAATGCACCAAATACCAATAACTGCGGAACGAGCGGCGTCAGCCCAGAATTGTTGGGCGGCAGGTAAAAGTAAGGAAGCATGACGATGATAATGTTCGTCATGATGCTCCATCCCATCATTCCCGCGGCATAAGCAATCTCCTTTCCTAGTGGTAACTCTTTAATCTGCATCGGCAATTTTTGTATTTAAGAACCTCGAAATAAAATAGATCACTATAAAACCGGCAAAAATTAACAATCCGTTCAGTGCTGCCGAAGGATCATCCTGGTAAATGCTGATTCCTACAAAAAAGAAAAAAGAAATAAAGAGGATCGGTACAACCGGGTACCATTTCAGCGTATAAATATTGCTGTTGTCTAAATGAGCAGTCTTTTTGCGCAGGATAAACAAGGTGGCTGCGGAGCTTGCCGTACCAATACATTCAAGAATAATGGAATAGTTTAGAATTTTATCGAAGGTTTGTGCGAAAAATAAAGTGATGATGACCAGTGCCGTAAAAGTGGTAAGGCTTATGACCATCACATCCGTTTTTTTACTCTTTTGAGCGAATACGGCTGGCAGTGCTTTTTCTTCGCCCATGGCATACATTGCCCGCGGATTGCTTAGCAAATTTACATTGACATAGCCCAAAACAGAAAGGAAGATCACACCTGATAAGATGGTATATCCCGCCGGACCAAATATCTTCCCTGCCAGGATTGCTGCAATACTATTGGCTGTTTTCAGTTCTTCAAATCCGATCACTTTTACATAGGCGTAGTTAATGAGGAGGTATAAAGAGATAATGATGAAAAGACCTATTTTAATTCCCTTTGGAACAATAGTTTTTGCATTTTCGACTTCTCCACCAAGGTTTATTGTTTGTGTATAACCAGCAAATGAAAATGTAACCGCAATGAGGCAGACACCTAATGCCCTGCCGTAATCTGACCATACCGGTAAACCACCGGAAGCAGTTTTAAAAATAGGAGAGACTGACGCTGTATTCCCGCCAGTAAAAATTGCACAGATCAGCATGAGCACCAAGGTGATTTTGATGACTGTTAATATATTCTGTGCTTTCGAGCTGGCGCGTAAGCCCAGCAGATTGATCCCATAAAAAATAAGTACAGTAATACCGGCAATTAATAATTTTGAGGAGTCGGTCTGATGAGCGGGAGGAAGGATGACACTACTCAGGTATTCTGATCCGATCAGCGTAACTCCCGCCATTGATGCTGCACTGGTGAGCACTACAACTCCATTTACAGCAAAAGCAATAGAGGGGTGGTAGCAGGCAGAGAAGATTTTATAATAACCACCTGTCACAGGAAACCTGGAACCTATTTCCGCATAAATAAGTGCCCCGCAGTAGGCGACTATTCCTCCGATAATCCATGCCAGAAAAAACAATTCAGGAATCTGCGCTTTTGCGGCAACCGATACCGGGGTCCGGAAAATACCCATTCCGATTACTAAACTAACAACGATCATCGATAGATCGAAAAGGGAGAGCTGTTTTTTAGGCTGCATGCATCAATTAAATAATGGATGAAGGTACGGCAAAATGTGCATTTGTTGAAAATTGTAGGATAACTAAGACGGTTATTTGACTAAATTTGTAATTCTACTCAAAAACTATGGCTGAACCGATTTATAACGACGATAGTATACGCTCACTGGATTGGAAAGAACACATCAGGCTGCGTCCTGGTATGTATATCGGAAAATTAGGTGATGGATCTGCACATGATGACGGAATTTATGTTTTGCTGAAGGAGATCATGGACAACTCAATTGATGAGTTTGTGATGGGCTCGGGAAGGATTATAGATATTACAGTTTCCGACTCTAAAGTAAATATCCGTGATTATGGCCGTGGAATACCCTTGGGTAAGGTGATCGACTGTGTGTCGAAAATCAATACTGGTGGTAAATATGACAGTAATGCTTTCCAGAAATCTGTAGGATTGAATGGGGTGGGTACCAAGGCTGTAAACGCATTGTCTACCAACTTTGTGGTACAGTCTTACCGTGATGGTAAAACTAAAAAGGTAGAATTCTCCAAGGGGGAGATCATCACTGATCATCCTATCATAGATACTACACAGCGCAATGGGACGGCGATTACATTCTATCCTGATGATACTATTTTCCGTAATTACCATTATATCCCTGCATTTGTAGAGAGTATGATTTGGAATTATGTATTCCTGAACACCGGACTTACAGTGAATTTCAATGGGCAGAAGTTCTTTTCAGAACGTGGATTATATGATTTGCTAAATAAAGTGGCCGATGTAGAAAACCTGCGTTATCCAATTATTCACCTGTTGGGGAATGATATCGAAATTGCAATGACCCATGGTCAGCAATACGGTGAAGATTACCATTCATTTGTGAATGGACAGCATACCACCCAGGGGGGAACACATCAGGCAGCTTTCAGAGAAGCCGTGGTGAAAACGATCCGTGAGTTTTATAAAAAAGAATATGAAGCATCGGATATCCGTGCATCAATTATAGCGGCAATTTCTGTACGTGTGCAGGAACCTGTGTTTGAGTCGCAGACCAAAACTAAATTGGGCTCTCAGAATATGGGGCCAGAAGGGCCGTCTGTACGTACGTTTATCGGCGACTTTGTAAAGAAGGAGCTTGATGATTACCTGCATAAACATACTGATGTTGCAGACGCATTACTTAAACGGATCCTGCAATCGGAACGCGAGCGTAAGGACATTGCCGGTATTAAAAAACTGGCAAACGACCGTGCAAAAAAGGCTTCCCTGCACAATAAGAAGCTGCGCGATTGTAAAGTGCATTTTAATACACCGCATGATAAAAGATACGAAACTACACTCTTTATTACTGAGGGTGATTCTGCTTCGGGTTCTATTACGAAATCAAGAGATGTGGATTGTCAGGCCGTATTCAGCTTAAAGGGAAAACCTTTAAACTGTTATGAACTGACTAAAAAAGTGGTGTATGAGAACGAAGAGTTCAACTTGCTGCAACATGCGCTGAACATTGAAGACGGGTTGGACGGCCTGCATTATAACAATATTGTAATCGCGACCGATGCCGATGTGGATGGTATGCACATCAGGCTACTGATGATGACTTTCTTTTTGCAGTTCTTCCCGGACCTGGTAAGAGCGGGACATGTTTATATTTTACAAACACCATTGTTCCGTGTCCGCAATAAAAAGGAAACCATTTACTGCTACAGTGATGATGAGCGCAAGAAGGCAATCGTTAAATTGGGTAACAAGCCGGAAATAACCAGGTTTAAAGGGCTGGGAGAGATTTCCCCTGATGAGTTTGGTTTGTTCATTGGTAAAGATATCCGGCTGGATCCTGTGATCTTAAAAGACCAGACGATTAAAGGATTGCTGGAATATTACATGGGTAAAAATACCCCAGACAGACAACAGCACATTATCAGGAATCTTAGAATAGAGAAAGATACTATTGAGGAACTGATTTCATCAGATGCTGATGCAGCTACCGCCGCAGTTTCGGAGGATATTGTTGAAGTAGCTTAATCTCTTAATTTTAGACTCAAATGTAGATCGGTTCAACTTGATATCGCAAAATGCGATATCAAGTTGAACCGATCTACATTTGAATTAATCCTTTGCGAGGACTGTATCTTCGGGATGTTGCGGAGGCAGTACATCAACCTTCTCCTCTACAATCGTAATCTTAGTGTGTACCGCATATTTACTCGGACGTATCCCTCCATCAAATTTCTCTGCATATGCCTGTGTAAATTCAGCACCGAAGTATAAAATGATAGCTGTATAGTAAATCCATAAAAGGATGACAATGATTGAGCTGGCTGCACCAAAAGCTGATCCCGGATTGCCTTTCTCAATATAGATTCCTATCACATATTTACCAAGGCTAAATAGCAGTGCTGTAAACAACGCACCGATAATAGCTGATTTCCACTTTAGGTCCACATCTGGTAACACCTTAAATATAATGGTGAATACGGCTGTTACAGCCGCAAGTGTAATGGCATTGTTTACGATATAAATCAGCAGGGTTGCGGTATCACCAGCGACAGGTATCACATCACCGACATTACTGTTTTTTACCAGATAGCCGAGTTTGTCACCCAAACTGACGACAACGCTATTAATCACCAGCGAAACCAGTAACAGGAAACCCATCGAAACGATTAAGGAGAAGGAAAGGAGCCTGTTGGTCAGCATCTTCTTCCAACCCTTTTTTGGAACCGCCTTTACTTTCCAGATCAGGTTAATACTATCTTGTATTTCTATAAATATAGCGGTGGCACCTACTATTAGTGTAATTGTACCTACAATTAAACCAAAGGTGCTCTTTCCGGTCAGGTTTGCATTATCAACGAATCCCTGCAGTTGTTTCGCTGCATCCCGGCCTACCATACTACTAATCTGATCAAACAGTTCTGTTCCCGGGTTCAGCTTATTACTAAAAAAAATACTTGCTGCAGCCATGATGATGATAATCATCGGTGTAAGTGAAAATATCGTGTAATAAGCAAGGGCTGCACTTAGTTTCATTACCCTGTCTTCTATAAAACCCTTACCCGCTGCTACAAACAGATGATAAAGGGCAATAAAAAAATGTCTGATTTTGTGTACTAACTTCATTCTTTCGCTTAAAAAGGATAGCCAATCCCGATGTTATAAATTAGATTTTCACTTCTCCATTCCTTGTCGCCAAAAGCGATTTTGTCAAAGACCCAGCGGTCACCTGACGCAAGGTATGGTTTTCTTACAGGGAAGGCAACATCCAGACGAATAACGAAGATAGTGGCATCAACACGCAAACCTGCACCAGTACCTACCGCCAGTTCACTTAGTGCTCTGCTCGCTTTAAAACCTGAACCTGGTCTTCCTGTGGTTGCCGGCCGATCTGCTGTAGCAGGGGTGCCCAGATCTTCTTTCCTTAACCAGATATTTCCAGCATCTGCAAATAAAGCACCATACAGAATACTTACCAGCTTAAAGCGGAGCTCGGTATTTAGCATCAGCTTAATATCTCCGCTCTGATCTGGAATAATATTCTGATCAAGCGTAGCATCATTCTTATAATAATAAGTACCCGGACCTAAAGATCTGGCTGCGAACGCGCGGATATCATTACTACCTCCTGCAAAAAACTGTCTTACAAAAGGTAAAGAAGTATTATTTCCGTAAGCATATCCATATCCAATATTCAGCCTGTTCGCCCAGGTAACATTACGTGTAATTTTGAAATAATCCCTTAAATCTAATTCCGCTCTTACAAACTGTGATAAATCTGTATTGAATAACTGTTTTTTACCCTGGTCGTTTTTGCCGACAAATGCGCCCCAAACATTCCCTCCGGTTTCCAGGCTTCCACTGAAATAAGTAGTATTCCTGCGGGAATCATCCATCTGATTACTATAGGTGAAATTATAGTTACTTCCAATAATAAACTGAGGCTCTAAAATGTTACGTAGTCCAATCCTGAACAAACTGTCACGTTTTAAAGTATCCACACTCGATCTTACATAGTTAATAGAAATAGGATTAAAAGTATGCTCTTTATGGATATTCTCTTTCCAGTTATAGCCAAATTCCCCTTTAAATGAATTCAGACCATAAAGCGATCCCCTGTTGATACGCTGATAAGAAAGGGAAGTAATTGTTTTAGGAATGAAAGCAGTTGTACTTTTAGGTTTATAAAAAGGAACAATAAATCGTGGAAAAGTAAGCTTCGCCTCTGCAGTGATGGAGTTTGAATTCAAACCCTGGGATGCACCGCTAACTTGTGTTTCAAATCCTCCACTCACGCTGATATCCAGCTGTTCTGCTCCTCTAAAAAGGTTTCTCGTGGTTTGGGTTACTTTTACCTCAGAACCAACGAAGTTGTTAGATTTACTGGTTCCGGTTACGCCAAATGATAACGAGTTTTTCTTTAATGGCGTAAGATAAATATTCAGGTCCAGTTCATCATTTTTGAAACTATCCAAAGGAAGGAACTCTGCTCTCACATCCTGAAAAGCATTGATGTTTACCATCCTGTTGAGGGAGCGGCTATGATCTGTTCTATTGTATGTTTCTCCCTTTTTGAAGAATACCAGCCTGTCAAAAATTCTTGGTTTGAAAGTATTCCTGTTATCGTAGATCCTAAAATCATTATATTCTAAAGGAGTTAGCTTTCTAAGCGCGCTATCTCTTCTGAGTGAATAATTAGGGTAAATATTAATGTTTTTAATGGTATATGGTTTTACACCTGCATCCGGTGCGATATCTTTTACTTTGACAGTCACATTCACCAGATTTTTACCAATGGTGCTATCTACCTGTAAGATCATATAATCAGGAGCAAAGTAAAAGTAACCGCGCTCTTTAAGGTCGTTATCAATCCGGATACGTTCATTTTTGAAAACATCAAGATCATAAAAATCACCAACTTTGATAAGGCTGCTCCCTTTTTTTTCATTTATGATAGCAGATAAATTACCCGTGTCCTTTGGGAAAGTTACGCTGTTAATCTTGTAGCGGTCGCCCGTGTTTGCTGTATATATCGCTTTGGCTTTCCTGTTTTTAACAACAGTATCTCCAGTCACCACCGACTGCAGGTATCCTTGTGAAATCAGGAAACTGGTTAATACATCATTGTTATACTGGATTTTTACCTGATCTAATAATACAGGAGCTTCCCCAACCTTGGTACGTAACCAATGTTTGAAACCCTTTGGTTTCTTAGGTTCACCAGCCAGGTTATAAATATATAGCTTAGGCTTCAGCCCTAAAATAGATTTATTGGGTCTTGGTCTGGTTTTACTCTCTAACGTTGCTTTAACATCTTTTTCATTATCAATCCTGCCTGATGAGTCAGGATTGATTTTAACCTCAGCTCCTGTATATAAGTTCTGTCCAGGTTTTAAATATTTAGTATTGCTGCAGGCAGCCCAGATTAGGCATACTAAGATAAATAAGCTGAGTTTAATTAGTTTTTTCATTTTTGGGCTTCTGTTCTGTTTTTGACTTGTTTCTATTTCTTTTCTTCTGGAAGATCTCTCTGAACTTATTGTAATCTACCACCAGTGCAAATCCCAATCCGGTTTCAATAATCTGGCCTTCTACCACACCTTCATTTTGGTTGCGGCGATAAGCCCTTAAGCGATACCTGCCATCGGCAGATAATGCATATTCTACGTTCACATTTCCAGCAATATTACTAGAGCTTTGTCCCTGCGGCTGCGGACCTTCAAGTCCGAATGAGCTACCCACTGTTACCGTTAGTCTGTCGTTTAATAATTTTTTCGACAGGCCGATATCGAGGTCAGTTTTTTGCTGCAGAGATCCGGTAGAGTAATCTTCTGAACTATTTACTCCGAAGTTGATATCTACACCCTGAATCAGATCTGAAGCTAAATTATTGAGCTGCTCTGTTAATAATTTGCTTACACTAGAGCGTGCCAGGGTTGATACTCCGCCACCACCTCCGGCAAGACTCTGGAATGGATTACTCGCCATAAACCTATTTAGTGCCAGTAAAGAGAATACTTGTTTATTCAATTCATTTTCATCCCTGTTCACCTGTAATATTCTCGGATATACGGAACCTCCTCCTGCACCACGTTCATTTTCAGGTAAGTCCAGTCTGAATGAAATAATAGGTTTCAATAATTCACCTTTCATAATCATATAAACCTGAACTGGTATTTTGGTTTTTAATGCGACATCGTCTTCTTTGTTCATCAAATCAATCGGTGCTGCATTTACCTCATACATTGCAGATAAATTTACATTAGCAGACATCGGATCACCTGTCCACACGATAGTACTTCCTTTGACCAGCTTAAATTCTTTTCTACCCAGTGCACTTACTGAAATGCCAAATACACCATCATTAATTT
>Ga0247813_10000767_pt1 | contig 26653 bp, 26 predicted proteins | sample UWRJL169409C1_FD_180719 | JGI IMG/M metagenome (GOLD analysis project Ga0247813, IMG submission 180719) | Plant litter microbial communities from Arlington Agricultural Research Station in Wisconsin, United States - UWRJ-L169-409C-1 | ecosystem: Environmental > Terrestrial > Plant litter >...
GATCCTCCAGCTCATCCGCGAGCTGCAGACCGAGATGCAGATGGGCGTGCTCTTCATCACGCACGACATGGGCGTGGTGGCCGAAGTGGCCGACCGCGTGCTCGTGATGTACCGCGGCGACAAGGTTGAGGCCGACACCGCCGAGCGCGTGTTCGCCGACCCGCGCCATCCGTACACGCGCGCGCTGCTGTCGGCCGTGCCGCAGCTGGGCGCGATGCGCGGCAGCGACCTGCCGGCCAAGTTCGAGCTGCTGCGCGTGGACGAGAACGCGGCGCCGATCACCGCCGTGCCGCAGGACACCGTGCGCGCCGACCAGCCGCCCATCCTGCGCGTGAAGGACCTGGTCACGCGCTTCGACCTGCGCAGCGGCATCCTCGGCCGCGTCACGCGCCGCGTGCATGCGGTGGAAAAGGTCAGCTTCGATCTGCACGCGGGCGAGACGCTGGCGCTGGTCGGCGAATCGGGCTGCGGCAAGTCGACCACCGGCCGCTCGCTGCTGCGCCTGGTCGATAGCCAGCGCGGCGCCATCGAGTTCAACGGCCGCAACATCCTCGAGCTGCCGAAGAAGGACGTGCAGGCGCTGCGCCGCGACATCCAGTTCATCTTCCAGGATCCGTTCGCCTCGCTCGACCCGCGCGTGACGGTGGGTTACTCGATCATGGAGCCGCTGCTGGTGCACGGCATTGCCAGCGGCGACGCGGCGCAGCAGCGCGTGCGCTGGCTGCTCGAGAAGGTCGGCCTGCCGGCGGACCATGCGCAGCGCTACCCGCACGAGTTCTCCGGCGGGCAGCGCCAGCGCATCGCCATCGCGCGTGCACTCGCGCTCAACCCGAAGGTGGTGGTGGCCGACGAGTCGGTGTCGGCGCTCGACGTGTCGATCCAGGCCCAGATCGTCAACCTGCTGCTCGACCTGCAGCGCGAGCTGGGCGTGGCCTTTCTCTTCATCTCGCACGACATGGCCGTGGTCGAGCGCGTGAGCCACCGCGTGGCCGTGATGTACCTCGGCCAGATCGTCGAGATCGGCCCGCGCCGCGCCATCTTCGAGAACCCGCAGCACGACTACACCAAGCGCCTGATGGCCGCGGTGCCGGTGGCCGACCCGACGCGTCGCCACATCGGCCGCACGCTGCAGAAGGGCGAGATCCCGAGCCCGGTGCATCCGGTGGGCTACGAGCCCGACGTGCAGCCGCTGGTCGAGGTCGGCCCGGGCCATTTCGTCGCGCGGCATCCGGTTGTCTGACGCGGCTTCAGTTTCTTTTTTATCCCCACCCCAACCGACTTCAAAGGAGTCTTCGCATGTTCACCCAACGCCTTTCCCGCATCGCAGGCGCGCTGGCCCTGGCCGGCGTCGCGTTCTCGGCGCACGCCGCCAAGGACGTGGTGGTCGCGGTCTATTCCAGCTTCACCACCACCGACCCGTACGACGCCAACGACACGCTGTCGCAGGCCGTCGCGAAGTCCTTCTACCAAGGTCTCTACGGCTTCGACAAGGACATGAAGATGGTGCCCGTGCTGGCCACCGGCCACACCGTCAGCAAGGATGGTCTGGTCTACACCTTGAAGCTGCGCACCGGCGTCAAGTTCCACGACGGCACCGACTTCAACGCCGAAGCCGTGAAGGCCACCTTCGACCGCGTGACCAACCCCGACAACAAGCTCAAGCGCTACAACCTCTACAAGAACATCGCCAAGACCGAAGCGGTCGACGCGACCACGGTCAAGTTCACGCTCACCGAGCCCTTCTCGCCGTTCATCAACACGCTGGCGCATCCGTCGGGCGTGATCATCTCGCCGACCGCGCTGGCCAAGTACGGCAGCAAGGGCATCGCGCAGAACCCCGTCGGTACCGGCCCGTTCAAGTTCGTCGAGTGGAAGGCCACCGACTACCTGAAGGTCGCCAAGTTCGACGGCTACTGGAAGAAGGGCTACCCCAAGGTCGACACGATCACCTGGCGTCCGGTGGTGGACAACAACACCCGCGCCGCGATGATGCAGACCAACGAGGCGCACTTCGCCTTCACGCTGCCGCCCGAATCGGTCGCGACGTTGCGCGCCAAGCCCAGCCTGGAAGTGACGGCGGCGCCCTCGATCATCCAGCGCTACATCTCCTTCAACACGCAGCAAAAGCCTTTCGACAACCCGAAGGTGCGTGAAGCCATCAACTACGCGATCAACAAGGAAGCGCTGGTCAAGGTCGCTTTCTCCGGCTACGCGATCCCGGCAGAGGGCGTGCTGCCCAAGGGCGTCGACAGCGCCATCAAGACGGGCCCCTGGCCGTACGACCCGGCCAAGGCCAAGGCGCTGCTGGCCGAAGCCGGTTACCCGAACGGCTTCGAGAGCACGCTGTGGTCGGCCTACAACCACACGACCGCGCAGAAGGTGATCCAGTTCGTGCAGCAGCAGCTGGGCCAGGTCGGCATCAAGGTGCAGGTGCAGGCGCTCGAAGCCGGCCAGCGCGTCGAGCGCGTTGAAAGCGCGCAGGACCCGGCGACCGCACCGGTGCGCATGTACTACGTGGGCTGGTCGTCGTCGACCGGTGAAGCCGACTGGGCGCTGCGGCCGCTGCTGTCGTCGGAATCGTTCCCGCCGAAGCTCTTCAACACGGCCTACTACAAGAATGACGAGGTCGACGCCGGCATCAAGAAGGCGCTGGTCACCACCGACCCGGCCGCCAAGGCGAAGATCTACGCCGACGTGCAGCAGCGCATCTGGAAGGACGCACCCTGGGCCTTCCTGGTGACCGAGCAGATGGTGTCGGTGCGTGCGCGCAACCTGTCGGGCTTCTACGTGATTCCTGACGGCAGCTTCAACTTCGACGACGTCGAACTGAAGTAAACGCTTCAACGCGGATCTGCGACGATGACTTCCTACATCCTCAAGCGCCTGCTGGGTCTGCTGCCGACGCTTTTCATCGTCGCGGTGCTGGTGTTCCTGTTCGTCCACATGCTGCCGGGCGATCCGGCGCGGCTCGCGGCGGGCGTCGACGCCAGCCCCGAGACGGTCGAACTGGTGCGACAGGACCTGGGCCTCGACAAGCCCATGCCCCAGCAATTCCTGAACTTCTTCGTGAACCTGGTGCAGGGCGACTTCGGCCACTCGCTGCGCTCGAAGCGGCCGGTGTCGACCGAGATCGCCGAGCGCTTCATGCCGACGCTGCTGCTCACCCTCACCAGCATGGTGTGGGCGGTGGTCTTCGGCATGGTGATCGGCATCGTGTCGGCCGTGTACCGCAACCAATGGCCGGACCGCATCGGCATGACGCTGGCGGTGTCGGGCATTTCCTTTCCCGCCTTCGCGCTGGGCATGCTGCTGATGCAGGTGTTCTCGGTGCAACTGGGCTGGCTGCCGACCGTCGGTGCCGACACGTGGCGCCACTACATCCTGCCCTCGCTCACGCTGGGGGCGGCCGTCGCGGCTGTGATGGCGCGCTTCACGCGGTCGTCCTTCATCGAGGTGATCCAGGAAGACTTCGTGCGCACCGCGCGCGCCAAGGGCGTGAGCGAGAAGTGGGTGGTGCTCAAGCACTGCCTGCGCAACGCGCTGATTCCTGTGGTGACCATGATGGGCCTGCAGTTCGGCTTTCTTCTCGGCGGCTCGATCGTGGTCGAAGCCGTCTTCAACTGGCCGGGGCTGGGCCGCCTGCTGGTCGATGCGATCGACATGCGCGACTACCCCGTCATCCAGACCCTCGTGCTGCTCTTCTCGCTCGAGTTCATCCTGATCAACCTCGTCGTCGACGTCCTTTATGGCTTCATCAATCCCACCATCCGATACAAGTGAAGCGTCCGTGACGATGGCCGCCGCCGTGGCGGTGGTCGAGGCCGGCGTGCGCACACCGTGGAGCGAGTTCTGGCGCAAGTTCCGCATGCAGCACGTCGCCTTCGGCGCGTTGATTTTCGTGGCGCTGCTGGTGCTGGTCGCGGTGCTCGCGCCGTGGATCGTGCCCTTCGACGCCGAGAACTTCTTCGACTACGACCGCATCAACCAGGGCCCGTCGGCCATGCACTGGTTCGGCGTCGACCCGCTGGGCCGCGACATCTTCAGCCGCATCCTGATGGGCACGCGCATCTCGCTGGCCGCGGGCTTCTTCTCGGTGGTGTTGGGCGCGATCATCGGCACCGTGTTCGGTCTGCTCGCGGGCTACTACGGCGGCTGGTGGGACCGCATCGTCATGCGCATCTCCGACGTGCTCTTCGCCTTTCCGGGCGTGCTGCTGGCGCTCGGCGTGGTGGCCATCCTCGGCAGCGGCATGGTCAACGTGGTGATCGCTGTGTCGGTGTTCAGCGTGCCGGCCTTCGCGCGCCTGGTGCGCGGCAACACGCTGGTGCTGAAGAATCTGACCTACATCGAGGCCACGCAAAGCATCGGCGCAAGCGACCGCACGATCCTGCTGCGCCACATCCTGCCGGGCACCATCTCGGCCATCGTCGTGTACTTCACGATGCGGCTGGGTACGTCGATCATCACGGCGGCGAGCCTGTCCTTCCTGGGCCTCGGCGCGCAGCCGCCGACGCCCGAATGGGGCGCGATGCTCAACGAGGCACGCGCCGACATGGTCAATGCGCCGCACGTGGCGCTGTTCCCGTCGCTGGCCATCTTCTTCACGGTGCTGGCCTTCAACCTGCTGGGCGACGGCCTGCGCGACGCGCTCGATCCGAAGATCGACCGGTTGTAACCATGGTGCCGGTTCCGCGCATCGGCCGCTTGCCATCGGGTGCGCGCGATGCGATCACCGATGTGGCGGGCGTCACCGTCGGCCACGCGACGTTGGACGAGGGCGAGGTGCAGACGGGCGTGACCGTCGTGCTGCCGCATGGTGGTGACCCGTACTTGCGGCGCGTGCCGGCGGGCTTCGCTGTGCTCAACGGCTTCGGTAAGAGCGTGGGGCTGATGCAGGTCGAGGAACTCGGCGTGCTGGAGACGCCGATCGCGCTGACCAACACCTTTTCGGTGCCCGCGGTGGCAGCGGCACAGATTCGCCAATGCGTGGCGGCCAACCCCGAATGCGGTCGCGACCTGCCGACCGTCAATCCGCTGATCTTCGAGTGCAACGATGGCTTCCTCAACGACATCCAGCGCATGGCGGTGACCGAGGCGGACTATGTGCGGGCCTGGTTCGGCGCGGATGAGGTCTTCGCGCAGGGCTCGGTCGGCGCTGGGCGCGGCATGTCCGCCTTTGGCCTCAAAGGCGGTGTGGGCAGTGCCTCGCGGTGCGTGGCGATCGGCGATGGCACCTTCACAGTCGGCGCACTGGTGCTGGCGAACTACGGCAGGCCGGAACAACTGACGGTGGCCGGCGACGCGTGGGGCCCGCGGCTTGCGGCGCAACTCGGCGCCATGGATGCCGGCCCCGAGAAGGGCTCGATCATCATGCTGCTGGCCACCGACGCGCCGCTCGATGCGCGCCAGCTGCGCCGACTCGCGCTGCGCGCGGGCGCGGGGCTCGCGCGCACCGGCTCGGTCTTCGGCCACGGCAGCGGCGACATCGCGCTCGCTTTCTCCACTGCCTACATCCTGCCGCAGCGCGCCGATGCGCCAATGCCCGCGGTCGCGCTGCTGCACGATGCGTTGCTCGACCCGCTCTTCCAGGCCGCCGCCGACAGCACCGAACAAGCCATCCTGCACGCGCTGTGGCGCGCCGAGACCGTCACCGGCCGCGATGGCCATGTGCGGCGCGCGCTGCGCAACATGCTGCCGCTCCCAACGAACTGACCCCATGAAAATCCTGATCTCCACCGACATCGAAGGCGTCGCCGGCGTCTACCACCCGCAGCAAACCCGATCGGGTAACGGCGAGTACGAACGCGCCCGCCGCTGGATGACCGACGAGGCCAACGCCGCCATCGCCGGCGCCTTCGACGGCGGCGCGACAGAGGTCTACGTCAACGACTCGCACGGCGACTTCCGCAACCTGTTGCCCGACGTGCTCGACCCGCGCGCGCAGGCGATCCAGGGCAAGCCGCGTTACCTCAGCATGGTGGCGGGCGTTGAGCTGGGCATGGACGGCGTCTGCATGGTCGGCTACCACTCGCGCGCCCAAGGCGCCGGCATCCTGGCGCACACCATCAACAGCTTCGCCTTCGCGGCCATCGAGTTCGACGGCCAGCCGATGAGCGAAGCCGGCATCTACGGCGCGCTGGCCGGCGAATACGGCGCGCCGGTGCTGATGGCGAGCGGTGACGACCTGTTCATTGCCGAGAACCGCCCGCTGTTCCCGCACGCGACCTTCGTGCCGACCAAGCGCGCGACGGGGCAGACCAGCGGCATCTCGTTGTCGCCCGCGCAGTCCTGCGTGGCGATCCGCGCGGGTGTCGTCGAGGCCATGGCAATGGCAGTGCGGGAAGACACCCGGCCGCTGGTCTGGGCCACGCCCCTGACCGTGACGCTGCACACGCAGAGCCCGGCCCTGGCCGACCTGTTCTGCCAGTGGCCGAATTTCGAGCGGGTCTCGCCGGTGGCGCTGCGTTTTTCGGCCCCCACGGTCGAAGCCGCGGTAAGAATGCTCAATTGTTGCTCAGCGATGTCGGCGATGCTGCGCTGAACACATCGACCGTGATCGCCGTAAAAATCACGCAACGCCGTCAAATTCCCTGCTTGTGCCACGACCGGCACAGTAGCTGGTCAACAATGCCGGCTCAAAAAAACAATCAGGGAGTTCTCGTGGAAAAACTATTCAATTGGGTCGCCGCCATTTTCATATCGGGGGCGTTGGCCTTATCGTCCGTGTCGGCGTTTCAACTGTGGACGCCACCGGCGCATGTCACCAACAAGGTGATCGCGATGCTCATTGCGTTACGGCAGTTCATGGTCGGCTTGCTGGGCAACGTGCTCACCGGGATCGTCTTTGCCCTGTGCGCTGCGGGGATACTTGTGGCCGCATGGCGGCACGAAGAGAGCAAGCCTCAACCTCTTTGATGCTGTGCAGGGCAACCGCGCTGCCTGCGTACTGAAACAGCCTTGTTTCGCCAAGTTTTTGTAGATACGATAACCTCGTGCAGATCAAGTTCGATCAGGCCAAACGAGTCAAGACTCTGGCTGAGCGGGGGCTGGATTTTGCCGATGCCGCCCGGGTTTTCGCTGGCGTGACGCTGGAGGTCGAAGACACCCGGCAAAACTACGGAGAGCCCCGCATCATCTGCTACGGCCTTCTTGAAGGCCGGATGGTCGTCGTCGGGTACACGCCGCGTGGCGCGGATCGCCATGTTTTCAGCATGAGAAAAGCCAATGAACGCGAACAAGCCCGCATCACGCCCCTCCTTCGGGTCTGACCTGGGCCGGGTGGATGCGCATGCAGTCCGCGCCGACGAGTACGGCGATCTACCCGAACTGACCGACGACATGCTCGCCCGGGCCAAGGTCAACAAGGGAGGTCGACCGCTCTCGGCGCACCCGCGCAAGTTGATCTCGCTGCGCTTGCCCGCCGACGTCATCGAGCGCTGGAAGGCGACCGGCCCCGGTTGGCAAACCCGAATGGCCGAACGTCTCAGCCAAGGCTTCTAGCAGGGCTGCTCAGAGCCCCAGCATCAGCTTCAGGTTCTGCACCGCCGCGCCGCTGGCGCCCTTGCCCAGGTTGTCCAGGCGCGCGATCACCACGGCATGGCGATGGTCCTCGTTCGGGAACACGCGCAGCTCGAGCTGGTTGGTGTCGTTGAGCGCGGTCGGCTCGAGCTTGCCATCCTCGGTGGGCGGCAGCACCGAGACGAATTTGTCCGCCGTGTTGCTGCGCGCATAGTGCGCAGCCAGCGCGTCGTGCAGATCGCCGGCCTTGGGCTTGCCCGGCAGGTCGTCCAGATGCAGCGGCAACTGCACCAGCATGCCCTGCTTGAAGTTGCCCACCGACGGGATGAAGACCGGCCGGCGCGTGAGCCCGGTGAACTTCATGATCTCGGGAATGTGCTTGTGCTTGAGCCCGAGCGCGTAGATTTCGAAAGGCGGCGCATTGCCGGCTTCGTAGGCCTCGATCATCGAGCGGCCACCGCCCGAATAACCGCTCACCGACGGCAGGGCCACCGGGAAGTCCGCCGGCAGCAAGCCCGCGTCGATCAGCGGGCGCAGGATGGCGATGGCGCCGGTGGCATAGCAGCCGGGGTTGCCCACGCGGTCCGCCTTGGCCACGGCCTGCCAGTGGCCTTCGACGAGTTCCGGAAAGCCGAAGGCCCAGGCAGGGTTGGTGCGGTGCGCGGTAGAGGCGTCGATGATCTTCGGCTTGGCACCCGACAGCTGGTCGATCAGCGCAACCGATTCGATGGCCGCGTCGTCGTGCAGGCAGAGCACCACCAGGTCGACGCCGGCCATCAGTTCGCGCTTGGCCGCCACGTCTTTTCGCAGCTCGGGCGCGATGCTCACGAGTTCGATGTTCGCCATCGTTGCGAGACGTTCGCGGATTTGAAGGCCGGTCGTGCCAGCCTCGCCGTCGATGAAAACCTTGGCCATGGTGGGTGTGCTCACTAGAATCTGGGAGGTGACCGCGCTACCGTGCGGGGCTTGTTGCGGCGCACCATGATACAGTCTGAGGTTGTTCCCCGCCCCCGCCCATCCAAGGCGCCGTGGCCTGCGGACAACAGCCAATTCAGACTCCGTTCTCAACCCCCCGTTCCGAGAGACACCTCATGAAGATTCACGAGTACCAAGGCAAGGAGATTCTTGCCAAGTTCGGCGTGCCCGTGCCGCGCGGCATTGCGGCCTACACGGTCCAGGAGGCGGTCGAAGCCGCCCAGAAGCTTGGCGGCCCGGTGTGGGTGGTCAAGGCCCAGATTCACGCGGGCGGCCGCGGCAAGGGCGGCGGCGTGAAGGTCGCCAAGACCATCGAGGACGTCAAGCGCATCGCCGGCGAAATCCTCGGCATGCAGCTCATCACGCACCAGACCGGCCCCGAAGGCCAGAAGGTCCGTCGCCTCTACATCGAAGACGGCGCCGACATCAACAAGGAATACTACGTGTCCGCCGTGACCGACCGCGCGACCCAGAAGGTCGCGTTCATCGCGTCGAGCGAAGGCGGCATGGACATCGAGGAAGTGGCGCATTCGTCGCCCGAGAAGATCATCACGGTCTTCGCCGACCCGCAGTTGGGCCTGACCGACGCGCAAGCCAAGGAAATCGCCGACGGCATCGGCATGCCGGCCGATTCGACCGCGCAGACCGTCGACATCCTCAAGAAGCTCTACACCTGCTACATGGAGACGGACGCCTCGCTGGTCGAGATCAACCCGCTCAACCGTGACAGCAAGGGCAACGTCATGGCGCTCGACGCCAAGTTCAACTTCGACCCGAACTCGCTGTTCCGTCATCCCGAACTCGTGGCGCTGCGCGACCTCGACGAAGAAGACGCAGCCGAAGTCGAAGCCTCGAAGTTCGACCTCGCCTACATCTCGCTGGACGGCAACATCGGCTGCCTGGTCAACGGTGCCGGCCTGGCCATGGCCACCATGGACACCATCAAGCTGTTCGGCGGCGAGCCGGCCAACTTCCTGGACGTGGGCGGCGGTGCCACCCCCGAGAAGGTGACCGAAGCCTTCAAGATCATGCTGAAGAACAAGAACGTGGAAGCCATCCTCGTGAACATCTTCGGCGGCATCATGAAGTGCGACACCATCGCCACCGGCGTGATCGCAGCCTGCAAGGCCGTGAACCTCTCCGTGCCGCTGGTCGTGCGCATGAAGGGCACGAACGAAGTCGAGGGCAAGAAACTGCTGGCCGAATCCGGCCTGCCGATCATCAGCGCCGACACGATGGCCGACGCGGCCCAAAAAGTGGTTGCGGCAGTCGCCAAGTAAGGAACAAGTCATGTCGATCTACATCAACAAAGACACCAAGGTCATCACCCAAGGCATCACCGGCAAGACCGGTCAGTTCCACACGGAAAAGTGCCAGGAATACGCGAACGGCAAGAACGCCTTCGTCGCCGGTGTGAACCCGAAGAAGGCCGGCGAGTCGATCTTCGGCATCCCCATCTTCGGTTCCGTCAAGGAAGCCGCATCGCAGACCGGCGCGACCGTGTCGGTGATCTACGTGCCGCCTCCGGGCGCCGCTGCCGCGATCTGGGAAGCCGTCGAAGCCGACCTGGACATGGCGATCTGCATCACCGAAGGCATTCCGGTCAAGGACATGCTTGAAGTGCGCAACAAGATGAAGGCCAAGGAAGCCGCCGGCGGCAAGAAGACGCTGCTGCTCGGCCCGAACTGCCCCGGCCTCATCACGCCCGACGAAATCAAGATCGGCATCATGCCCGGCCACATCCACCGCAAGGGTCGCATCGGCGTGGTTTCGCGCTCGGGCACGCTGACGTACGAAGCCGTGGCGCAGCTGACCGAAATCGGCCTCGGCCAATCGTCGGCAGTCGGCATTGGCGGCGACCCGATCAACGGCCTGAAGCACATCGACGTGATGCAGGCGTTCAACGACGATCCGGACACCGACGCGGTCATCATGATCGGCGAAATCGGCGGCCCGGACGAGGCTGACGCAGCCCGATGGTGCAAGCTGAACATGAAGAAGCCGGTCGTCGGCTTCATCGCTGGCGTGACCGCGCCTCCGGGCAAGCGCATGGGCCACGCCGGCGCGCTGATCTCGGGCGGTGCCGACACGGCCGACGCCAAGCTCGCCATCATGGAAGAGTCGGGCTTCACCGTGACGCGCAACTTCTCGGAACTCGCGAAGCTGCTGAAGGCCAGGCTCTGATCTGAGGCCTTGAGCCTCAAGAGCTGAGCACTCCAAAAAGGACAAAGCGCTCGCAACTTCGGTTGCGGGCGCTTTTTTCCGTACATAACAAAGGAGAAGACAAATGGAATTTCTGAACACGGCCGATTTCTGGATCGGGCTGGTCAAGATCATCTGGATCAACATCATTCTCTCGGGCGACAACGCGGTCGTGATCGCGCTGGCCGCCCGTTCCCTGCCTCCGGCGCAACAGAAGAAGGCCGTACTGATCGGTTCTGGCGCAGCAGTGGTGCTGCGCATCGCGCTGACCGTGGTGGCCGCGCGCCTGCTGGCGCTGCCGTACCTGCAGATCGTCGGTGGCCTGTTGCTGCTGTACATCGGCTTCCAGTTGCTCAGCGACGAGGAGGACGGCGAGGGCGAGTCCAAGGAATACGGCAGCATGTTCGCCGCCGTGCGCACCATCCTGATCGCCGACCTGGTGATGAGCCTGGACAACGTGATTGCGGTGGCCGCTGCGGCGCAGGGCGACAACGTCCTGCTGATCCTGGGCCTGGCCATCAGCATCCCGCTGGTGATCTTCGGCAGCACGATGATGATCAAGCTCATGGAGCGCTTCCCCATCATCGTGATGCTGGGTGCCGCCCTGATCGGCTGGGTTGGCGGCGAAACCATTGCCGGCGACGTGTCGTTGCGCAGCCTGGTCGAAGCCAAGCCATGGCTGCATTACGTGGCAGCTGCGTTGGGCGCCGCCTTCGTGGTGCTGGCCGGCCGCTGGATGCAGGTTCGCGCGCAACGCTCGGCGCACTGACGTCACGGCGGGGACGCCACGGCGTTCGAGTTCGAGACATACGCCGCGGCAGCAGCGCTTTTCGCCAGGCCGCGCTGCGCGGCGTGAGTGACAATCCGCCGATCCATGACGCAAACCATGACGCAAAGGGCGGACCGCCGCACACATCGGCGGCAATGTCACGCGTGAAGATTTCCACAGCAGATCCCGGGTTTGCCACGGCTGTGGGGCAGCCATGGGCTTGAAGCTGCTGCGCCGGCATGCGGCGCGCATCGTGCTCACCCTGCTGCCTGTCGTGCTGGCCCTGCTGAGCGCTGCGGGCGTGTGGCAGCTGCCGGCGGTCGAGCGTCTGGACAACTTCATCTACGACGTGCGGCTGCGCGCCAGCACGACGAACGCGCCGAACGTGCCGAACACGCCCGACCCGCGCATCGTGATCGTGGACATCGATGACGCCAGCCTCCAGCAGTTTGGTCATTGGCCGTGGAGCCGCGACAAGCTCGCGCGTCTGAGCACCGAGTTGCTGGAGCGGCAACAGGCGGCGGTGCTGGGTTTCGACATCCTCTTCCCCGAGCCTGACGGAAGCTCCGGCCTGGCCGAACTGCGCCGGCTTGCCCACGGCCGCCTGGGCGGTCAGCCCGGTTTTGCGGCCGAGGTGGAACGCCTGGCGGTTTCGCTCGACCATGATGCCGCCTTCGCGCGGGCGCTGGCCGGCCGGCCCGTGGTGCTGGGCTACTACTTCGACGGCACCCGCAACGCGCGGGCCAACGGCTACCTGCCCGCGCCCGTGCTGCGGGCCGATGCATTCGAGGGGGCGTCGCCACCGCCGGTGGTGTGGAACAGCTTTGGCGGGAACATCGCCCCGCTCGTCGACGCCGCGCCGCGCGGCGGTTTCATCAACGTCCTGATGGGCGACAACGACGACGGCGTGGTGCGGGCCGTGCCGCTGCTGGCGCGCTACGAGGGCGGGATCGCGCCGACGGGCTACTACGCCTCGTTCGCGCTGGCGGTCTGCCAGTTGGCCAGCCGTGGCATGCAAGCCGAAAGCAAGGTCGAAGGCGAGTTTGAAGACGACAGCGCGTCCGTCACACCGTTGTTTGCGACCCAGGGCGTGGTCGGGCGACCGCTGCCGCTCGCCGCGCTGCAGGTGGGGCAGGGCGCCACGCAGCGGCGCGTGCCGGTCGATCAGAGCGCCAGCATGCTGGTGCCCTACCGCGGGCCGGGCGGTGTCGAGGGTGGATCGTTTCGCTATGTGCGGGCGGCCGACGTCTTGCGTGGCGAGCTCCCGCCGGACGCGTTGCGCGACAAGATCGTGCTGGTCGGCACCACGGCGCGTGGGCTCCAGGACCTTCGCGCGACGCCGGTCGGCAGCATCTTTCCGGGCGTCGAAGTGCATGCCAACGTCATCGCCGGCCTGTTGGACGCGCGCTTTGCCGTGGTGCCGGACTATGCGGCTGGCTACGACGTGGTGCAGATGCTGTTCGCGGGACTGCTGCTGGCCTTCGGCATGTCGGTGCTGCCGGCCTTTCGCGCCGTGCTGCTGGGCGTGGGCACGGTGGCGATGTTGGTCGTCATCAACATGTTGCTGTACGCGCGCGGTGGCCTGGTGATGCCTTTGGCCGCGGTGCTGGTGATGACGGCCCTGGCATTCGTGCTGAACCTGAGCTGGGGCTTCTTTTTGGAGACGCGTGCGCGACGGGGCCTGGCACTGCTCTTCGGTTCTTACGTCCCGCCGCAACTGGTCGACGAGATGATGGAACGGCCGGAGCGCTACAGCATGCGGGCCGAGAACAAGGAACTCACGGTCATGTTCTGCGACATGCGCGGCTTCACGCGGCTGTCTCAGCAGGTCACGCCCACCGAATTGCAGGCGCTGCTCAATACGCTGTTCAGCCGCCTGACCGCCATCATCAGCCGCCGTCGCGGCACGGTGGACAAGTACATGGGCGACTGCGTGATGGCTTTCTGGGGCGCGCCGGTCGACACGCCCGGCCACGCGGCGCTGGCCGTGCAGGCGGCGTTCGAGATGGCCGCTGCCGTGCGCGAGTTCGACGAGGCGCAGCGCCTGGCCGGGCGGCCGCGCATCGACGTGGGCATCGGCCTGAACACGGGCGTGATGAGCGTCGGCGACATGGGCTCTGCCGTGCGCCGCAGCTACACCGTGGTCGGCGACGCAGTGAACCTGGCCGCGCGGCTCGAATCGCTGAGCAGCACCTACGGCGTGCAGATCGTCGCAACCGACGCCACGCGCCGCGCTGCGCCCGATTTCGCCTGGCAGACGCTCGACACCGTCTATGTGCGCGGCAGCGCGCGCGCCGTGACCATCTGCACGCCGGTGGGCCACCCCAGCGACTTCGCGTCGGACGTGCTGGCACCCTGGGAGGCGCTGTGCGAGGCCTACCGCGCGCAGCGCTGGGACGTGGCGGTGGCGCTGCTGGCATCGCTGGAGGGGCAGCCGAATGCGAACAAAGTCCTTGTCGATTTGTACCGGCAACGGATAGCCTCGAACTCCGCGCAACCGCCCGATCCCGACTGGGATGGCGCCACGCGCTTCGACACCAAATGACTGACCTTCTGCAGGTTCGTGTCCTGGGCTGCTCCGGGGCCATCGCCCGGGATTGCCGGACCACCTCGTTCCTGGTCGACGGCACGCTGCTGGTCGACGCGGGCACGGGCGTGGGCGACCTCACGCTCGACGAGATGGCCATGGTCGACGACGTGCTGCTCACCCACTCGCATCTCGACCACATCGCCGCGCTGCCCTTGATGATCGATGCGGTCGCCAGTCGGCGCGATCGGCCGCTGCGTGTGCACGCGCTGCAGGCCACGCTCGACGCCTTGCGCACCCATGTCTTCAACAACGTCATCTGGCCGGACTTCGAGCGCATCCCCAGCGTCGAGGCGCCGCTGGTGAGCCTGCATCCGATCGCCGTCGGCCAGGTGTTGTCCTTCGACGGGCATGCGCCCCTGCAGGTCGATGTGTTGCCTGCGCAGCACACGGTGCCGGCCTGCGGCTTTGCAGCGCGGCGCGCGCTGCCCCAGGCGCGCTGGTGGGTGTTCACCGGCGACACCGGAAGCAATGCGCAGCTCTGGACGCGCCTGAATGCCCTTGACGTCGGCGCGCTGGTGATCGAGACGGCCTTCAGCGACCACGAGCAGGCACTGGCGCGGCGCAGCCGGCACCTGTCACCGCACAGCCTGGCCGCCGAGCTCGCCCAGATCGCGCCCGGCCGCCGCTACCCGATCTACATCACGCACACCAAGCCTGCCGAAACGGCCGCCATCATGCGCGAGATCGCGGCGCTGTCCGAGTGGGGTGCAGCCCGCGGCAACGTGCTGGACATCCGCGGCCTGTCGGCCGACGACATTCTGCAGGTCTAATAGGCGCCGGCGCGTTGCGCCTCGTGCGTCCCGGGAGGCGCTGCACAGCTGCGGCAGGCGCCGCGGCACTGTTTTCAGATAACTGGAGGATAAGAATGAACCGTGGTTTCAACGCACGCACCGTGCAGCAGGGCTTCACCCTGATCGAGCTGATGATCGTCGTGGCGATCATCGGCATCCTGGCCGCCGTGGCACTGCCCAAATACCAGGACTACGTCTCGCGCACACAAGTGACGGTGGCGCTGGCCGAGATCACGCCCGCCAAGCTGGTCATCGAGGAACGGGCGAGCCAGGGCTTCACGACCGAACAGCTCACCGCCCTCAATGGCCGCGCCGACACGAACGCCCGCGAGGCCGGACTCTCGGGTTCGCAGACCAGCCGCTGCAGTGCGATCGTCATCGCCGCCGACGTCAGCGGCACGGCCAGCGTGCAGTGCACGATCCAGGGCAATGCCCAGGTCACCGGGCAGACGCTCACCTGGGCGCGCGCCGCCGACACCGCTGCGAACGCGCCGGGCGTGTGGACCTGCGCGACGACCGTGGCCGCGCGGCTCGCGCCGAACAGCTGCCCGTCGACCGCTGCAACGCCGACACCTGCGACGCCGCCGGCAGCGGGCTGATCCCGCGTCATGGCAGGTGTGCCGCTTGGGCACAATTCCGCCATGACGTCCACGACCGCTTCCGATCGACATGCCGGCGCGCTGGCGCTGGCCGCCGGCGCCGGGCTGGTCGCTTTTCCTTTTCTTTCGCCGCTGGTCGCCGGGCCGTCTGCCAACGCCTGGCAACTGCTCGCGTCCTGGACCTGCGTCTGCTTCCTTGCGCTGCAGTGCCGTGGCGCCTTGCCTTCTCGAAGCCTGACGCTGTGGCTGGGCGTGGTCGCGCTGTCGATCATGCTCGCGCCTGCGGGTGCCGCCGCCCTGAAGTTCAGCGCCGTGGCCGCAACGGCCGTCGTGGCGCTTGCCGCCTGCATCGGCGCGGGATGGGTGAGGCGGCCTGCCGACCCGGCTTCGATGACGCCGCCCACCGCACTTGCGTGGGGCCTGCTGGTAGCGGGGCTGGGAAGCGCCGTGTTGGGCTTGCTGCAGTACTACGGCCACGCCCAGGCCCTGGTGCCCTGGACGACCGCGCCCGAACTCGGGCAGGCCTACGGCAATCTGCGCCAGCGCAATCAGTTCGCGACCCTCATCGGCATGGCGCTGGTCGCGGGGCTGGCACTGTATGGCGGCTGGACGCCACGCCAGCGCGTGGCCTGCCTGCCTGCCGCGCTCCTGCTGCTGTTGGCCGCGGCGGCGTCGACCTCGCGCACGGGCCTCCTGCAATGGTTGCTCATCAGCGGTGTTGCCGCCTTCCTGGCCCGGCGCGAGCGGCATGCAACCGGCCGACGAGAGGCTGACGCGCCGGGTTCGGGTATGCCGGCGCCGCTGCGCCCCTTTCGCCTGCCGCATCCGGCGCTGCTGCTCGCCCTCGTGCCGGCCTATTTCATCGTGGCCTGGATGCTGCCGATGCTCGCCGGCCCGGATGTCGAGGACATGCTGCGCCGTCTGCGCGAAGGCGCGCCCGAAGGTCACAGCCGACTTCTGTTGTGGCACAACGTGCTGGAACTGATCGGGCAGCATCCCTGGCGCGGCTGGGGTTGGGGTGAACTGAGCTTCGCGCATTACACGCACCCGTATGCGGGGCCGCGTTTCGTCGAGATCCTCGACAACGCACACAACCTGCCGCTGCACCTGGCGGTGGAGCTGGGCATTCCAGCGGCCGTGGCGATCTGCGGCGGTTTCACCTGGCTGGTGCTTGCCGTGCCGCCGTGGCGCGAGCGCGATCCCTTGCGGCTCACAGCCTGGGGCGTGCTGGGCGCGATCGTGCTGCACAGCCTGCTGGAATATCCGCTCTGGTACGGGCCGTTCCAGCTCGTGTTCGGGCTGTGCCTCGGGCTGCTGTGGCCGAGCAGGACCGCAACGATTTCAACGGCAGGTGCGCCGCAGCAGCGCTGCCCCTGGCTGACAGCCCACGCCAGCAGCGTGGCAGCGGCCGTGCTGTTGGCGGGCGTGGCCTACGCCAGCTGGGACTACACCCGCATCAGCCAGATCTACCTCGCGCGCGAGCACCGGTTGCCGACCTGGCGGGACGACACGGCCCGGCAGCTGCAAGCCTCGTGGCTGTTCGCGCGGCAGGTGCAGTTCGCCGAGCTGTCACTCATGCCGGTCGACCGCGCCAACGCCGCGGACGTGCATGCGCGGGCGTTGCGGGCGCTGCACTTTTCGCCGGAGCCGCGGGTCATCGTCAAACTCATCGAAAGTGCCGCGCTGCTCGGGCGCAACGACGAGGCGATGGCGCAGGCGGTGCAACTGCGGCGCGCGTTTCCCGAAGACTACATCCGCTGGCTGGCGGGCAGCCCGCCGGAGGCGACAGCCGACTGAAACTCGAAATCGCAGGGAGCGCCGAAATACGCGCGGCGCCGCGCCCGTCAGTCCGCCACGTAGCTCCCCGATTTGCCCCCGTGCTTCTCCAGCACATGCACGTCGTTGATGCGCATCCCGCGGTCGACCGCCTTGCACATGTCGTAGATGGTGAGCAGGGCGATCTGCACGGCCGCCAGCGCTTCCATTTCGACGCCGGTCGGGCCGACGGTCTCGACCGTGGCGGTGCAGGTGACCTGCGGCGGGCCGTTCTCGGACACGGCAAAGGCCACCGCCACCCGCGTGAGCGCCAGCGGATGGCACAGCGGAATCAGGTCGCTGGTCTTCTTGGCAGCCTGGATGCCTGCGATGCGTGCAATGCCGAGCACGTCGCCTTTCTTGGCGGTGCCCGACTCGATCAGCGCCAGCGTGGCCGCCTGCATCTCGATGCGTCCCGTGGCCACGGCCACGCGGTGGGTGGCCGGCTTGGCGGCGACATCGACCATGTGGGCCTGGCCCTGGCCGTCGAAGTGGGTGAGTTTGCTCATGTGAACGTTCCGCGCAAGCGTGCATCATAAGAGGCCGAGCCACCGACCAGGAAATGCAGCGCCCGATGCCCGACGCACTTTCGATCTCTCCCCACCGCGCGCCCGCCGTCCGCCCGCGGGCACGCAGCCTGCGGACGGCCTGCGCGGCGGTGCTGGTGGCCTGCCAGCTGCTTGCGCCCCCGGTCGCACGCGCTCAGTTGCTGCCGGGGATGGGCGACGGCGGCGAGATGACGGCGGCGGCCGAGCGTCGGCTGGGCGACCAGATCGCGCGCGAGTTGTACCGTGACCCCGACTACATCGACGACCCGGTGCTCGAAGCCTACGTGCAGGACATCTGGGGCCGGCTGCTTGCGGCGGCGCGCCTGCGCGGCGAACTCACGCCCGAGCTGGACGAACGCTTCGCCTGGACGCTGCTGATGGGGCGCGACCGCAACATCAATGCCTTCGCGCTGCCCGGCGGCTATCTGGGCCTGAACCTGGGCCTCATTGCAGTGACCGACAGCCCGGACGAACTGGCCACCGTGCTGGGCCACGAACTGTCGCACGTCACGCAGCGCCACATTTCCCGCATCATGAGCCGGCAGGGCCGCCAGATGCCCTTGCTGCTCGCGGCCATGGTGCTCGGGATGATCGCCGCCGCCAAGAGCCGCAGCGGCGATGCCGGCCAGGCCGTCATCATGGGCAGCCAGGCCATGGCAATGCAGAACCAGCTGAGCTTTTCGCGCGACATGGAGCGCGAGGCCGACCGCATCGGCTACGGCGTGATGACGCAGGCCGGTTTTGCGCCGCAGGGTGCCGCCGCGATGTTCGAAAAGCTGCAGTATGCGTCGCGCCTCAACGACAACGGCTCCTACCCCTACCTGCGCAGCCATCCGCTGACCGGCGAACGCATCTCCGACATGCAGTCGCGCTTCCAGTTCAAGGCGACCGAAGGCGCCCCCGCTGCAGCCCTGCCGCCGTCGGCCAAGGCCCCGCAGATGACGCACGCCCTGATGGCCGCCCGTGCGCGCGTGCTGTCGCGTCCGGGCGCGGACGTGCTGCGCCAGTGGATGCGTGCGTCGTCGGGCGGTGAATTCGAGCGCAGCACGCCGGTCGCACAGGCCGCGACGCTCTACGCCGCAGCGCTCGCCGCGCGCGAAACGCAGGATCTGCCGCAAGCCCGTGCGCTGGCTGATCGCCTGGCGGCACGCACCGCGGGCGACGCCGGAGCAAGTCGCGTGGCGCGATTGCTCCAGGCCGAGATCGCGCTGGCGGCGGGCGCTGCGCCCCAGGCAGCCACCTTTCTCGACGCGAAGTCGAAGGAAGGGCCCGAGATGCTGTTGTCGGCGCAGGTTGCCATTGCGTTGCGGAGCCCCGCCCCGATGGTCGCGCCGCTGCGCGACTGGGTGGCCGTGCATCCGAAGGATGCCGGTGCCTGGCGCATGCTCAGTGCGCTGTACAACGCGCAGAACGACACGGTGCGCGCCGTGCGGGCCGACGCGGAGGCGAACGTCGCCATGCTCGACTATGCGGGAGCCCGCGATCGCTTCAAGGCGGCGCAGGAACTCGTGCGCCATGGCGGGGGCGGCGTGCCCGTCGACTTCTACGAGGCGTCGATCATCGATACCCGGGCGCGTGCGGTGGACGCGATGCTCAAGGATCAGCAGTCGGATCCGCCGTTGTGATGCAGCGTCAGCGCTTGAACAGCCCGCCCAGCGCAGCTTCGATCACGAGATTGAGCAACGAATAGATCAGCGAGCCGATCAGCGCTGCGGCAAAGCCTGCCACGGCAAAGCCATTGAGCAGTCCCGATGCCGCCCAGAACATCAGCGCATTGATCACGAAGAGGAAGAGCCCGAGGGTGACGATCGTCACCGGCAGGGTCAGCACCACCAGCACCGGTCGCACGATCATGTTGAGCAGACCGATCACGGCCGCGGCGATCAGCGCTGACGTGAAGTTGTTGATCTGCACGCCGCTGTAGATGTAGGTCACCGCCAGCAGCGCCAGCGCGCTGAGCAGCCATTTGATGAGTAGTCGCATGGCCGCAGGATACCGCAGCGGCAGGAGGGCCAACCCAAAAGAAGAACGGCCCGGCACCCCGTTGCAGGGTGGCGGGCCGCAGCGCGTGGGCGCGACGCCAGGCTATTCGGCGAGCTCGTTCGCCAGCACGAGCAGCGCGCCCATGCTCGCGACCGCGCCGGGCAGGGCCCAGCCGGACTGGCCAGCCGGCTTCTGATCGGGCGCCACGGGTTCCATGTCCACGCCGATCTTCGGGCGACGGGCATCGACCACGCGGGCCGACGCGCCATGCTCGGTGCGCAGGCGCTGGGTCATGGCCAGCAGCGGGCCTTCGGCCAGCACCGGCGTGACGACGTCGCCTTCGCGTTCCAGCAGCGGCAGCATCTGTTCCTGCGCCTTGGAGAACCACTTGGCGCGCCAGTTGACGCGCGCACTGTGGCTCACCCACTTGCTGATGCGTGCCGTCATGCGCGGTGCGCACGCCACCAGCACCCAGTGGCGCTGCCCGGCGGCCGAAGGCGCGGGCGCCTTGGCCAGGAATTCGCGCGCATAGGCGGCGTCGTCCACGTACAGGATGATCTTTTCCATGAGTTGCTCCTATCAGTTAGTTAGAGTGGCAGAGACATTCATTCGCGGCAGATCAGGTCCGGGCGGTCGCTCAGACCGGTGCGTGGGCCTTGGCCGCATTGCGGCTGGCCATCCACTTGCCGATCAGGAGCACCAGCACCGCACCGATGACGCCGGCGGCGTACTTCACGGTGTCGGTCTGCGGGATCTTGGGCACCCAGTTCCAGGCCGCGGTGTTGGCCACGGCCGGGTCGGACACCAGCATCGTGCCTGCGATCCAGCCGAGCAGCATGCCGCCCAGCGTGATGATCAGCGGGAACTTGTCCATCAGCTTGATGACCAGCTGGCTGCCCCAGACGATGATCGGGATGCTCACGAGCAGGCCGAAGATCACGAGCGGCATCTGGTGGCCTTCGCCTGCGCCCTGTGCGGCACCGGCGATGGCGATCACGTTGTCCACGCTCATCACGAGGTCGGCGACGATCACGGTCTTGACCGCGGCCCACAGCTTGTCGTTGGCGGCGATGTTGCCGTGCGCATCGTCGTGTTCAGGTGCCAGCAGCTTCACGCCGATCCAGACCAGCAGCAGCGCGCCGACCATTTTCAGGAACGGAATCGCGAGCAGGGTGAGCGCAAAGAAGATCAGGATCACGCGCAGGATGATGGCGCCGGCGGTACCCCAAAGGATGCCCTTGGTGCGTTGCGCGGGCGGCAGCTTGCGGCATGCCAGTGCGATCACGACGGCGTTGTCGCCGCCCAAAAGAATGTCGATCATGATGATCTGACCGACGGCGACCCAGAATTCCGGGGTCATAAAGGCTTCCATAGCGTCCTCTGTACGTTTCGATATTTTCCGAGCGGGTCGGATCGAAGCGGCTGTAAGAGGACCCAGGGCGGTCCGGACGTGCAATCGCTTCGATCAAACCTGCGCAGGTTCCAATCGAAGGTCTTGCTCGGCCGCCCACGGGCGGCCCGACAGGCCGGAAGATTGTTGTGCTTCGTATTGACGACCTGCCGATACCCGCTGCGTGCGCAACGGGCGGGAGCTACTCCCCTTCGTGCGCGGATTAGAGCATTGCGCCTGCGCCCTGGCAATCGCACGTACCCTGTGCTTCAAGCCGAAAGCCTATGGAGGCCCTGCCCGCAAAGGATTCTTTGCTCTTCTATCGATAGCATGAAGATGTCCTTCGATTTCGAGTGGATTTTGCTGGAACTATCATTCCTGCCCGCTGTTTTCGCTTCCTTCATGGCTGCCATCCACATCACCGACATCGAGGCCGCCATCAACCACTGGCGTGCGAAAAAGCCGTCGCTCGATGGCGTCACGCTCGCGCCCGAGCTGCGCGCGCTCGCCGAGGTGTACGCGCTCATGGTCTATCACCACGAGGACGAGGTCGACGAAGCCGGCTTTCCCGCCAAGGCCTGGAGCGCATGGCTCGCCTGGTACGACAGCACGCCCGACACCCCTTGCATCGCCATCTGCTCGACCAGCCAGGGCGACGACGAATGCAAGGGTTGCGGGCGCAGCTTCGAGGAGGTGCAGCATTGGCCGGCGATGACGCCGGTGGAAAAGCGCGTGACCTGGCGCCGCATCACGATGGAAGACAAGGCCTGGCGCTTCAACACGTATGCCGAACGCGCCCGGGAAGCGGTGCCGCAGGCTGGCACGCTGCCGGCACCCGGCGACGACGCGTCGGCCTGAACCCATGCGCCGGCTTGCCCAGGCACCCAATCTCGCGATCGCCACGCTGTGGGCGCACGCGTTGCTGGAAGAAGGCGTGGCCGCCTCGGTCCAGCGGGAATTCCTGGGCGCGGCGGTCGGACAGCTGCCGCCCGACCAGTGTCTGCCTGAAATCTGGGTGAAGGACGATGCGCAGTTCGAGCAGGCCCGGAGCCTGCTCCATGCGCTGCAGCATCGTCCGCAGCGCCGCTGGCATTGCGGCTGCGGCGAACTGGTCGAGGGCGGATTCGAGCAGTGCTGGCACTGCGGCCGAATGATGCCGGGCTGAATGCGCGGCCGTCGGTGCGGGTCGCACCAGCGCCGCACTACTTGAGGCGCTGCAGCTCGATGTCGATGCTGTTCTTCCCGTCGCCCAGCATCAACGCGTTCTCCTGGATGGTCGCCTGAAGCTGCATGCTGCGCTGCGCCAGCGCAGCGACTGCCTGCGACGTCTCGCTCGGGATGCGCCACACCTGCAGATTCTGCAGGCGCGTCAGCTTGGTCTCGATGCCCTTCCACCAGATCCCGGCCGCATGGCTGAAGCAGTAGAGCAGCACCTCGTCTGCCTTGCTGCAGGCTTTGGAGAGCGGTTTGTCCTCGGGCTGGCCGACCTCGACCCAGACGCGCGTGCGGCCGGTGAAGTCGCGCAGCGACACGTCGGGGTCGTCCGGGTTCGACAGCCCCGCACCGAAGCCCAGCACCCCGTCGCCGTCGCACACGCTCTGCAGTTTGTAGGCATTGAGTGCCAGCGCGATGAGCCGCACCATCATCCGCTCGTCGTTCTCGCTCGGATGGCGAGCGAGCGTGAGCGCGTGGTCGGCGTAGTAGTTGTGGTCGATGTCGGCGACCGCGAGGTTCGCCTTGAAGATGGTGGATTTGAGGGCCATCAGACCCGCTTCGCCAGTTCCGCGGCCTTGCCGATGTAGCTGGCCGGCGTCATGGCCAGCAGTCGCGCCTTTTCTTCCTCGGGAATCTCGAGCGAGCGGATCAGCCCGTGCAGCGCCTGTGCAGTCACGGTCTTGCCGCGCGTGACTTCCTTCAACTGCTCGTAGGCACCCTGCACGCCGAAGCGGCGCATGACGGTCTGGATCGGTTCGGCCAGCACTTCCCAGGCGGCGTCGAGGTCGTCGGCCAGGGCTTCCTCGTTGAGCTCGAGCTTGTTCAGGCCGGTCATCAGGCTGGCGTAGGCGAGGGTGGCGTAGCCGAGCGCCACGCCGATGTTGCGCAGCACGGTGCTGTCGGTCAGGTCGCGCTGCCAGCGGCTGATGGGCAGCTTCTCGCTCAGGTGGCGCAGCAGCGCGTTGGCCAGGCCCAGGTTGCCCTCGGCGTTCTCGAAGTCGATCGGGTTGACCTTGTGCGGCATGGTCGACGAGCCGATCTCGCCCTTCTTCAGGCGCTGCTTGAAGTAGCCCAGGCTCACGTAGCCCCAGATGTCGCGCGAGAAGTCGATGAGGATGGTGTCGGCGCGCGCCACGGCGTCGAACAGTTCGGCCATGTAGTCGTGCGGCTCGATCTGGATGCTGTAGGGCTGGAAGACAAGTCCCAGGCCGAGCGGCGCGGGCGTCTCGATGACCTTGCGGCTGAAGGCTTCCCAGTCGAAGTCGGGCCAGGCGGCGATGTGCGCGTTGTAGTTGCCCACGGCGCCATTCATCTTGCCCAGCAGCTGCACGGCAGCGATCTGCTCGCGGGCCTTGGCCAGGCGCATCGCCACGTTGGCGATTTCCTTGCCCACGGTGGTCGGGCTGGCCGTCTGGCCGTGGGTGCGCGAGAGCATCGACACGTCGGCGAACTGGTGCGCCATGTCGCGCAGCTTGGCGATGATGCCGTCGAGCGCGGGCAGCACGACGGTGTCGCGCGCGGCCTGGATCTGCAGCGCGTGGCTGGTGTTGTTGATGTCTTCGCTGGTGCAGGCGAAGTGCACGAACTCCGAAGCGCCGAGCAGTTCCGGCCGCGCCTCGAACTTCGACTTGATCCAGTATTCGACGGCCTTCACGTCGTGGTTGGTGGTCTTCTCGATGTCCTTGATCGCCAGCGCGTCGGCTTCGGAGAAATTCGCCACCAGGCCGAGCAGGTACTTGCGCGCGCCGGGCGTGAGCGGCTTGAACTCTGCAAAACCGCAGTCCGACAGCGCGATGAACCAGGCCACCTCGACCTGCACGCGCCGGTGCATGTAGCCCTGTTCGCTCATCAGGGGCCGCAGCGCAGCAAGCTTGGCGGCATAACGGCCGTCGAGGGGAGAAAGGGCGGAAACGGTGGAAAAGCTCATTCTCCGATTTTAGGTGGCTGCAGCCCGCGTGGCGTGGCGTGCCGAGAAGGCGCCCACAGCGCCAGACAGATTCGTAACAGCCGCATTCCCCCTAGAATCCAGGCGACCAGAGACCACCGTCCCGGAGGGGAGAGGAAGAAATCGCATGAAACTGATCGGATCCGCAGCAAGCCCATACGTTCGCAAGGTGCGCGTGGTGATGGCCGAAAAGCGGCTCGACTATCAGTTCGTTGTCGAAGACGTCTGGGCTGCCGACACGTCGATCTCGACGTCCAACCCGCTGGGCAAGGTGCCTTGCCTGGTCATGGACGGCAGCGAGGCGATGTTCGACTCCCGCGTGATCGTCGAATACCTCGACACCCTGTCGCCGGTCGGCAAGCTGATTCCGCAGCAAGGCCGCGAGCGCGCCGAGGTCAAGACCTGGGAAGCGCTGGCCGATGGCGTCATGGACGCCGGCGTGCTGTGGCGCCTCGAAGCCACCTGGACCGGCCGCGCCGATGGCGAGCGCAGTCAGGCCTGGATGGACCGCCAGCGCGCCAAGGTGGTCGCCGGTATTTCCGCCATGAGCAAGGGCCTGGGCGACAAGCCCTTTTGCAGCGGCATCCACCTGAGCCTCTCGGACATTGCGGTGGGCTGCGCGCTGGGGTGGATCGACCTGCGCTTCCCTGAAATCGAATGGCGCGCCGATCACCCCAGGCTGGTCAAGCTCATGGACAAGCTGATGCTCCGGCCGAGCTTTGCCGACACCCGGCCCTGAGTCCCTGATGCCTCAATCCTGACGGGCGCTGCGGCCTCGCGGCCACAGCATCCGTCAGGCCGCTGCGCGTTCCTTCTCGGGATGGCGCCAGGCCGTCATCAGCGCTGCCCAGCGCGTGCGGGCTGCGGCGAGGTTGCGCTCCTTCACGTGACCGTAGCCGCGAATCTGCTCGGGCAGGCTCGCGATGTCCAGTGCCGCCGCGTGGTTGCTGGCGGCGAGCCCGCCCAGCACTTCCTCGATGCTCGCGCGGTATTCGCCGATCAGCGCCCGTTCGGTCCGGCGTTCTTCGGTGCGCCCGAAGATGTCGAGCGCCGTGCCGCGCAAGCCCTTGAGCCGTGCCAGCACGCGGAAGCCGGTGAGCACGACCGGGCCGAACTTCTGCTTCTGCAGTTCGCCCTTGGTATTCTTCTTGGCGATCATCGGCGGCGCGAGGTGGTAGTTCAGCTTGAAGTCGCCCTCGAACATGCCGTTGACGCGGTCGAGGAAGGCGCGGTCGGTGTGCAGCCGCGCGACTTCGTACTCGTCCTTGTACGCCATCAGCTTGAACAGATAGCGGGCCACGGTTTCTGTCAGTGCAGTCTTGCCGACGGCAGCCTGCTCGGCCTGCTGCACCTTGGCGATGAAGGCCGTGTACTGCGCGGCATAGCCGGCGTTCTGGTAGGCGGTCAGGAACTCCGCACGGCGTGCGACCAGGGCGTCGACCGTCTCGCGCTTCTTGAACGCGATCACCTGGCCCGGCGACACCAGCTTCTGGACCGCCGCCAGATCGTGCGCTGCATGGCGGCCCCATTCGAACGCCGCCTTGTTGTTGTCGATGGCCACGTTGTTGAGCTCGATGGCACGCATCAGCGACGCATGGTCCAGCGGCAACCAGCCCTTTTGCCAGGCGTAGCCCAGCAGCATCGGGTTGGCGTACAGGCTGTCGCCCATGAGCGTGGTTGCGGCGGCGTCGGCATCGAAGACGCCCAGCGCGCCCGCACCGACGATCTGCGCGATCTGGCTGGCGCAGTCGTCCTGCGGGTTCTGCCAGTTGGCGTTGCGCACGAATGCGGCCGTGGGCGTGCTATGGCTGTTGAGCGCCACGTGCGTGCGGCCCTCGCGCATGCGCGCCAGGGTTTCGCTGTTCACCGCCACCAGCGGGTCTGCCGCCAGGATCAGGTCGGCCGCCGCCGTGCCCACGCGCGTGGTCCGGATCGCATCCTGGGAAGCGCCGATGAGCGCATGGCTCCAGGTGGCGCCGCCCTTTTGCGCGAGGCCCGCCGCGTCCTGCGTGACGATGCCCTTGCCTTCGATGTGCGCGGCCATGCCCAGCAACTGGCCGATGGTGATCACGCCGGTGCCGCCCACACCGGCCACCACCACGCCCCACACCTGTCCCGGCGCGAGCGCGGGCAGCGTCGGTTCGGGCAGGGCGCCGAGGGTGGCAGGTGAGTTGGCCTTGTCCTTGGCCTTCTTGCGCAGTTGCCCGCCTTCGACCGTGACGAAGCTCGGGCAGAAGCCCTTCAGGCAGCTCGTGTCCTTGTTGCAGGTGCTCTGGTTGATGGTGCGCTTGCGGCCGAATTCGGTTTCCAGCG
>Ga0247813_10000768_pt1 | contig 26640 bp, 18 predicted proteins | sample UWRJL169409C1_FD_180719 | JGI IMG/M metagenome (GOLD analysis project Ga0247813, IMG submission 180719) | Plant litter microbial communities from Arlington Agricultural Research Station in Wisconsin, United States - UWRJ-L169-409C-1 | ecosystem: Environmental > Terrestrial > Plant litter >...
GATCTCCGTGCCGTCTGTCAGGGTCACGGTGAGGGTCCCGTCGGCGATGCCCGTGATCTCTCCCGAGGTCAGACCGCCGCCTCCAGGCATCGCGCCACCACGGCCACCGGCATCAGGGAGGGCACCGTCGGGTGCGGTCCCGTCGGCTGCTGCAGCGTCGGGCGCGGTCCCGTCGTCCGCGGTCCCCTCGGGCGCGGCCCCGTCCGGGGCGGCAGCCTCCCCGGCACCAGTCGCCTCGGCTGCGGCGCTCGAGCTCGGTCCGTCGGCCGTGGCCGACCCGACGAGGAGCCCGCCGAGGAACAGCGCACCTGCTGCGGCCACGCCGCCGACGGCTGCCCCGACGCCCAGGCGTCGCCGGGCGGGCGGCTGCGTGGTCGCCGAGCTGTTGACGTAGCCCGGCGCTCCGGGCGGCATCGCTGCGGCCTCGACCGTGGGGCCGTCCTGAACCTGGTGCGGTGCCTGGTGCGGAGCCTGGTGCGGTGCGGCCGGGGCCTGCGGCGGCCCGGCAGGTCCGCTCGAGCTCTCCGGCAGCGGCGGTGGGGTGGACAGTGGCTGGGTGCGGTCGTCTGTGCTCATGGCGACCACCCTGGCGCCGGATCCTGTCTGCGCAGTCTGGGCCTCCCATGAGCCCGCTGTGAGTCTGCGGTGCGCGGCGTCGGCCGAGCCAGCGGTGCGGGTGGCCCACCCGCCATCACGACCTCCACCTGCGCGGCGGCCCTGCAGGTCCACCCGCGCGGCTGTCCTCCTGCTGCAGCCGACCACGGCCCGGCCGTGATGGAATCGAGGGTGTGGACCACAGCGAGATCGACGTCGAGACCAGCCCCCTGACCGCAGCCGACGCAGCGGCGGTGCACAGGCTAGCCCGCGCGGCCGAGCACGTCGACGGCGTCGCACCGCTCTCCGAGCAGCCGCTGCTGCACCTCCTCGACGCCGAGGCTCCCGTGACCCACCTGATGGTGCGTGCGGCCGACGACCTCGCCGGGTACGCGCAGATCGACCGCGGTGCCGCGGGGACGGCGAGCGCCGAGCTCGTCGTGCACCCCCTCGCGCGGCACCACGGCGTGGGCACGGCGCTGCTCGAGCACTCCCTCGAGCTCATGGACGCCGAGGACCGCGTGCTGTCCGTGTGGGCGCACGGCGACCTCCCGGCCGCGCGCAGCCTCGCCGCGCGCACGGGGCTCGTCGTCGTCCGGGAGCTGTGGAAGATGCACAGGCCTCTCGACGCCCCGGGTGCTGCGCCCGAGCTCGCCCCGGGTGTCACGCTCCGGAGCTTCAGTCCGGGTCAGGACGACGCGGCGTGGCTCGCGGTCAACGCCCGCGCCTTCGCCTCGCACCCCGAGCAGGGGCGCCTGACCCTCGGCGACCTCCAGGCCCGTGCCCGGGAGCCGTGGTTCGACGCGGAGTCGTTCCTGCTGGCCGAGCGTGACGGCGAGATCGTCGGCTTCTGCTGGTTGAAGGTCCCGGCGGACCAGGCGCAGGACGCGCCCCGGGTCGGGGAGATCTACGCCCTCGGTGTCGACCCCTCCGCCCAGGGCCTGCGGCTGGGGACAGCGCTGACGGCTGCGGGCCTGGCCCGCCTGCACGACCTCGGGGTCGAGGTGGTCGAGCTCTACACCGAGGGCGACAACACCGTGGCGATCCGCACGTACACCGCGGCAGGCTTCACGCGGGCCACGGCCGACGTCCAGATGGCCCGCCCCAGCGCGACCGCAGGCACCGCCGAGACCGTCGCCTGACCTCGGCCGGACCTGCGTCGGCGCAGGCCGTCGACCACCGGCGACCTGCGCCGACGCACCGAACTTCGCGCTGAGCACCCAGAGTTCACCAACAGGTGTCACGATGAACCCATGAGCGAATCGACCGCGACCTCTCGGCGCACCCCTGAGCCCGGCCCTGTCACGCCCTCCCCGGGCTCAGCGCCGATCGACCCCGAGCTCGCAGCGCACATCGCCGAGCACATCGGCGAGCGCGACGCCGTGGTCCCGGCCGTCGGCACCGGCCTCGAGCCGCTCCCGGACGACCGCTTCGGCGACCGCGAGCTGTCCTGGCTCGCCTTCAACGAGCGGGTCCTCGAGCTCGCCGAGGACGAGTCCCAGCCCCTGCTCGCCCGTGTGCGCTACCTCGCGATCTTCGCCTCGAACCTCGACGAGTTCTTCATGGTGCGCGTCGCCGGGCTCAAGCGCCGTATCGCGACAGGCCTGGCCGTCAACGCCGCCTCGGGTCTGACCCCGCGCCAGGTCCTCGACGCGATCGGCACGCGCGCCCACGACCTCATGGACCGTCACGCGCGGGCCTTCGCCGAGCACGTCCAGCCGGCCCTCGGCGCCGAGGGCATCACCCTCGTCCGGTGGGAAGACCTCTCGCAGCAGGAGCAGGACCGCCTGCACAAGTTCTTCCGCAAGCAGATCTTCCCGGTGCTCACCCCGCTCGCGGTCGACCCTGCGCACCCGTTCCCGTACATCTCGGGGCTCTCGCTCAACCTGTCGGTCGTCGTGCTCAACCCGACGACGAACAAGGAGCACTTCGCCCGCGTCAAGGTGCCGCCGCTGCTGCCCCGCTTCATCGCTGTCGACGCGAAGGGCCGTCCCAGCGCACCGAGCACGCAGGCCTCGGGCAAGGGCCCGACGTCCTTCGTGCCGCTCGAGGACATCATCTCCCACCACCTCGACCACCTGTTCCCCGGCATGGAGGTGCTCGAGCACCACACCTTCCGGGTGACCCGCAACGAAGACGTCGAGGTCGAGGAGGACGACGCCGAGAACCTCCTCAAGGCCATGGAGAAGGAGCTGCTGCGTCGCCGCTTCGGCCCGCCGGTCCGGCTCGAGCTCGCGCAGGGCATCAGCCCGCGCATCCGCCAGCTGCTCATCCGTGAGCTCGGCGTGGTCGAGGACGAGGTGTACACGCTCCAGGCCCCGCTCGACCTCACGGGCCTCAACCTCATCGCCGACCTCGACAGGGCCGACCTGCACTACCCGCGATTCGTGCCGACCACGCACCGCGCCCTCGCCGAGGTGGAGAGCGCGACGCCGACCGACATCTTCGCGGCGATCCGCGAGCGCGACATCTTGCTCCACCACCCCTACGACTCCTTCTCGACGTCGGTCCAGACCTTCCTCGAGCAGGCCGCGGCCGACCCAGACGTGCTCGCGATCAAGCAGACGCTGTACCGCACCTCGGGCGACTCACCGATCGTCGACGCGCTCATCGAGGCTGCCGACGCGGGCAAGCAGGTGCTGGCCCTGGTCGAGATCAAGGCGCGCTTCGACGAGCAGAACAACATCTCGTGGGCCCGCAAGCTCGAGCAGGCCGGTGTGCACGTGGTCTACGGCATCGTCGGCCTCAAGACGCACTGCAAGCTCTCGCTCGTGGTGCGCCAGGAACCTGACGGCCTGCGCCGCTACTGCCACGTGGGCACGGGCAACTACAACCCGAAGACGGCTCGCCTGTACACCGACCTGGGGCTGCTCACCTGCGACCCCGACGTCGGCCAGGACCTCACGCGCCTGTTCAACCAGCTGAGCGGCTACGCCCCGCAGTCCAGGTTCCACAGGCTGCTCGTCGCCCCGCGCTCCGTGCGCTCCGGGCTCGTCGAGCGGATCGACCGCGAGGCCGCGGCCGCCCGTGCGGGCAAGCCGGCCTGGATCAAGATGAAGGTCAACTCTGTCGTCGACGAGGCCACCATCGACGCGCTCTACAGGGCATCGCAGGCCGGGGTGCCGGTCGACCTCGTGGTCCGTGGGATCTGCGCCGTGCGCCCGGGGGTCCCCGGGCTCAGCGAGACGATCCGCGTCAGGTCGATCCTCGGACGGTTCCTCGAGCACTCACGGATCTTCGCCTTCGCGAACTCCTCGGGTCCGGCGATCGCCGAGGGGCCGGCGAGCGGCCCTGAGGTGTTCATCGGTTCTGCGGACCTCATGCACCGCAACCTCGACCGCCGGGTGGAGACCCTCATCCGCCTGACGGACGAGACGCAGATCAACGGTCTGATCGACCTCATCGACAACTCCATGTCACCCGAGTCCGCCTCGTGGCACCTCGCCGCGGACGGCACCTGGACCCGCCACCACCTCACAGAGGACGGACAGCCTCTCGGAGACGTCCAGCACGACCTCATCGTGCGGCAGCGTCGTCGACTGAGCCTGGGTCGATGAAGTCGAGCACTCCCCCCGTCGTCCCCTTCCGCGTCCGCGGAGCCACCGGCGTGTCCGACTCGGCGACCGACAAGACCCCGGTCATCGAGTCCGCCGGTGCGCTCGTGTGGCGCGTGCGGGAGGGGCGGCTGCAGGTCCTCCTCATCCACCGCCCGCGCTACGACGACTGGTCCTGGCCCAAGGGCAAGCTCGACCCCGGCGAGACGCTGCCGACGGCCGCGGCCCGCGAGGTCGCCGAGGAGACCGGTCGCCCGGTGACCCTCGGGCTGCCGCTGCCCGGTCTGCAGTACCTCACGCCCGACGGCGCCGTGAAGCGGGTGCACTACTGGGCTGCGACCACCGGCGCAGCCTCGCCCGCCCTCGCGGCCCGCGCACCCGTGCCGCCTGTCGACCCTGCCGAGATCGACGCCAAGAAGTGGATGGACGTCGAGCAGGCGGCCGCCGCGCTGACCCGTCGCGCCGACACCGTCCCGCTCGCCGCCCTCGTCGCGGAGCACGAGAAGGGCCGGCTCGCCACGACGGCCCTCGTCATCGCCCGGCACGGCAAGGCGCAGGCCCGCAGCGCGTGGCACGGGACCGAGGTCGACAGGCCGCTCACCCCGACGGGGCACGCGCAGTCGGCGGCGCTCGTCCCGGTCCTCGCAGCCTTCGGCGTGAGCACGGTGGTCACCAGCCGGTGGCGACGCTGCTCCGAGACCATGGCGCCGTACGCCCGGGCAGCCTGGCTGGACACCGAGTCGAACGAGAACCTCACCGAGAGCGACCACGAGAGGTCCCCCGGACGCGTCGCCGCTGTCGTCAGGTCCCTGCTGGAGTCCGCCGAGCCGACGGTGCTGTGCACGCACCGCCCCGTCCTGCCGACGGTCCTCGACGTCCTCGGGCAGCACTCGCGCCGCTCGGTCGCCTCGGCGCTGCCGACCAAGGACCCGTTCCTCGAGCCCGGCGAGGCCCTCGTGACCCACGTGAGCCAGACGGCCAAGGGACCCCGGGTCGTCGGCGTCGAGCACGTCCGGCCGCCGCTGCACTGAGAGAGCGCGCCGGTCCAGGTGCGTCGTGCCCGCGGCTGCGGGCACGTCGGCCGTGGGCACGGCGCACGCGCACGCGCCCGCACGACGGTGCGCGGCGGCGGGTCCTGGCCTATCGTCGACTCATGGCTCGCTACGTCGACATCCATCCGCAGGACCCACAGCCGCGCCTGGTCGCGCAGGTCACCGAGATGCTGCGCGACGACGCGCTCATCGCGTACCCGACCGACTCGTCCTACGCCTTCGGGTGCTCCCTCGACAGCCACACGGGCGCGGACAGGATCCGGCGGATCCGTCACCTGAACGACAAGCACCACTTCACGCTGGTGTGCGCGGACTTCGCGCAGCTCGGGCAGTTCGTGCGGCTCGACAACTCAGCCTTCCGCGCGATCAAGGCGTCGACCCCCGGGGCCTACACCTTCATCCTGCCGGCCACCAAAGAGGTCCCGCGCCGGTTCGCGCACGAGAAGAAGAAGACCGTCGGCGTCCGGATCCCCGACCACCCTGTCGCGCTCGCGCTCGTGCGCGCCCTCGGCGCCCCGCTGCTGTCGAGCACGCTGATCCTCCCCGACAGCGAGACCCAGCCGACGGACGGCTGGCAGATCAAGGAAGAGCTCGAGCACGTGGTCGACGTCGTCGTCGACGGCGGCGACTGCGGGACCGAGCCGACGACTGTCGTCGACTGGTCGAGCGGCGCCCCCGAGGTCGTCCGCGTCGGCCTCGGAGACCCGAGCCGCTTCGAGTAGAGGGCGTCCCGACCTCGCCACGGTCACATGCCAGGGCAGCGCCCGCCCTCGGGCGGCCCGTACCGGTCAGTAACATACCTTCCTCGAAAGCACCATCTTCCGGAACTGAGAAACACCTGACAGGGTGAACTCTGGTCCGGACGCGCGTCCAGGACGGCGTCATCTCGCCGTAGAGCCGGACCTGCGGCCGCACCCCCCGGAGTTCACCCGGAAGAAACCTCATGGTCACGATCCGGTGTTCGCGGTCTGGTCGCATAGACGCACCATCCAGGTCCCGCGAAGAGAACGGCTCCACATGCGATCACGACACCTGGCCGGGGGTGCGGCACTCGCCGTCGCCCTCGGTACCACGCCGCTGCTGGCGACACCCAGCCAAGCAGCCGTGGACATCTCCGCCTCGGTCATCATCAACGAGGTCTACGGCGGGGGCGGCAACAACGGCGCCCCGCTGAAGAACGACTTCGTCGAGCTCTACAACCCTGGAGACACCGCCGTCTCCCTCGACGGCTGGTCCGTCCAGTACACCTCAGCAGGCCGGGGCTTCGAGAACGCCGTCCCGCCAGCCCCGCTCACGGGGACGATCCCCGCCAAGGGCACCTACCTCCTCCAGCTCGCAGCAGGCACCGGCGCAGCTGCGGCGCTGCCGACCCCCGACGCGACCGGAGGCATCAACGCCAGCGGGACCTCAGGGACCTTCGCGCTCGTCTCGTCGACCGATCCCCTCGCGTGCGCGGCCACGGCCTGCGCCGCCGACCCTGCCGTCGTCGACCTCGTCGGCTTCGGCACCGCCGCGACCTTCGCCGGGACCGCCCCGGCCCCGGCCGGCAGCAACTCGACCTCGGTCGCGCGCTCGACGCACACCGCCGACAACGCGGCCGACTTCACCGCGGGCGCCCCGACCCCCACCAACGCAGCAGGCGCGACGCTCCCCGAGCCCGAGCCCCCGGTCGACGCCGGGACGCTGCGCATCTCGGAGATCCAGGGCACCGGCGCCACGACCCCCGTCGCCGACCAGACCGTCACCACGACGGGCTGGGTGACCGCCGCCTACCCGACCGGTGGCTACAACGGCTTCGTCATCCAGGAGTCCGACACCGGAGCCACCTGCCCGGCCGAGGGCACGGCCTCTCCGGCCGTCTTCGTCTACACCGGCGCAGCGCCGACGGTCGCCGTCGGCGACTACGTCGAGGTCACCGGGGTCGCCGGCGAGTTCAACGGGCTCACGCAGATCGCCACGCCGACGGTCGTCCCCGGCACAGCGACCGGATCCGCCCCCGTCGCAGCATCCTGCGCGTGGCCCGCGACCGAGACCGGCCGCGAGGCCCTCGAGTCGGTGCTCGTCCTCCCGCAGGGCGACTTCACGGTCACCAACTCCTACTCCACGCACCAGTACGGAGAGGTCGGCCTGGCGACGGGCGGCACTCCCCTGCGCCAGCCGACCGACATCGCCGCCTTCGGGACACCTGAGCAGCAGGCCGTCGCCGCCGACAACGCAGCCCGCGGTGTCGTGCTCGACGACGGTGCGTCGTGGAACTACCTCACCGCGCCGAACAACGCGAGCGTCCCGCCGTACGTCACGGCTGACGGTGCAGTCCGCGTCGGCACGTCGGTCGAGTTCACCGACCCCGTGGTCGTCGACTTCAGGAACAACACCTGGAAGCTCAACCCCACCAGCCAGGTCACCCCGGCCGACACCGCTGCGTACCCCGTGTCCTTCTCCGGCGCCCGTCCGGCGGCCCCCGACACCGCAGCCGTCGGCGCCGCCGACGTGACCGTCGCGTCCTTCAACGTGCTCAACTACTTCACCACCACGGGTGCCTCGGTCACCGGGTGCAGCTCCTACAAGGACCGTGAGGGCAACCCCGTCACGACAGACACCTGCCCGGGCAACGGCCCGCGCGGTGCGTGGGACGAGCAGAACCTCGAGCGCCAGCAGGCGAAGATCGTCGAGGCGATCACCACCCTCGACGCCGACGTCGTCGGCCTCATGGAGATCGAGAACTCGGCAGCTCTCGGCGAGACCGCTGACGAGGCGCTCAAGACCCTGGTCGCCGCGCTCAACACGAAGGCCGGCGAAGACCGCTGGGCCTACGTCGCCTCCCCCGCCGACCTGCCCGCCACGAGCGACCAGGACGTCATCTCGACGGCGATCATCTACCAGCCCGCAGCCGTGAACCCCGTCGGCAGCTCCCACGCCCTCGGTTCCCTCAGCGGTGCCGGGCAGACCTTCGACAACGCCCGCGAGCCCATCGGTCAGGCCTTCGAGCCCGCCGCGGGCGGCGAGCCGTTCTTCGTCGTCGCGAACCACTTCAAGTCCAAGTCGGCCGGCAGCGCCTCGGGCGCCGAGAAGGACCTGGGTCAGGGCGCCTGGAACGCAGCCCGCACCGAGCAGGCGAAGGCGCTGTCCACCTGGATCGACGAGACCGCGCTCCCCGCTGTCTCGACCGAGGCGGGCACCCCCGTCGAGGACGTCCTCCTCGTCGGCGACTTCAACGCCTACACCTTCGAAGACCCGCTCCAGCACCTCTACGGAGCCGGGTACCAGGACGCGACCCGCCTCGAGGGCCGCGGCGAGTTCACGTACTCCTTCCAGGGGCTCAACGGCTCGCTCGACCACGTGCTCCTCAACGCCTCGGCCGCGGAGCGCTTCACAGGGTCTGACGTCTGGGACATCAACGCCCCCGAGTCGATCGCGCTCGAGTACTCCCGCGTCAACGCCACCGCAGGCGACTTCTACACGGCAGACGCCTACAGGTCCTCGGACCACGACCCGGTGATCGTCGGCCTGACCGCCGACGCGGCCGCGGCCGACACCACGACGCTCACGCTGCTCAACATCAACGACTTCCACGGGCGCATCGGCCCGACGAGCAACGGCGCGACCGTCGCCTTCGCGGGGACCGTCGAAGAGCAGCGCGCGCTGGCGGGCGAGGACAGCACCCTGTTCCTCTCCGCGGGCGACAACATCGGGGCCTCCCTCTTCACCTCCGGCATCCAGAAGGACCAGCCGACCATCGACGTGCTCAACACGCTCGGCCTCGCGGCGAGCGCGGTCGGCAACCACGAGTTCGACAAGGGTTTCGACGACCTCACGGGCCGCGTGTCTGACGCGCTCGAGGCGCCGTACCTCGGTGCGAACGTCTACACCAAGGGCACGACGACCCCGGCGCTCGACGAGTACGAGATCGTCGAGGTCGACGGTCTGCAGGTCGCCGTCATCGGTGTCGTCACGGAGGAGACACCCACGCTCGTCACTCCCACGGGGATCGCCGGCCTCGAGTTCGGCGACCCCGTCGAGGCCGTCAACCGGGTGACAGCCCAGCTGACGGACGGCGACCCTCTCAACGGTGAGGCCGACATCATCGTGGCCGAGTTCCACGAGGGGGCAGGCGCGGGGATCCCCGACGGCTCGACCCTCGAGGAGGAGGTCGCCCACGGCGGGGCCTTCGCCGACATCGTCACGACCACGTCCCCCGACGTGGACGTGATCTTCACGGGCCACACCCACAAGCAGTACGCGTGGCAGGCACCGGTCCCGGGCGCGACCGACGGCTCGACCCGACCGGTCCTCCAGACCGGCTCGTACGGAGAGTTCCTCGGCAAGGTCACCCTCGACGTCGACCTCGCCACGGGTGACGTCGTCGCGTCGGACGCTGTCAACGTGCCTCGCACGAAGACACCCGAGGACCAGCTCGTCGCGACGTTCCCCAGGGTCGCCGAGGTCAAGACGATCGTCGACGAGGCCGTCGCCTACGCCGACGAGATCGGCTCCGAGCCTGTCGGGTCGGTGTCCGCCGACGTCACCACGGCCTTCTCGGGCGGCACCGTCGTCGACGGCGTCTACACGGGCGGCACCAGCGGTGACCGCTCCGAGGCGTCGACGATGGGCACCGTGGTCGGCAACGCCCTGCGGGACAGCCTGTCCACGCTCCCGGCGGCCCCCGACTTCGGGGTGGTCAACCCCGGTGGTCTGCGCGCCGACCTCCTGTACGGCGCCGACGGCGTCGTCACCTTCGCCGAGGCCCTCGCGGTGCTCCCCTACTCGAACGACCTGACGATCGTCACCCTCACCGGCGAGCAGGTCGTCACGATGCTCGAGCAGCAGTGGCAGCGCGGTGCCGACGGGTCGGTCCCCTCACGCCCGTACCTCCAGCTCGGGCTGTCGGACAACGTCACCTACACCTACGAGTCCGTCCCCGACCCGGCCGACGCGACCCGCACCGTCGGGAAGATCAGCTCGGTGACGATCGACGGCGAGCCGATCGACCTCGCTGCGGACTACCGCATCGGGACGTTCTCGTTCCTCGCCGCCGGCGGAGACAACTTCAGGGTCTTCTCCGAGGCGTCCGCGACGATCAACACGGGCCTGCTCGACTGGGAGGGCTGGGTCCAGTACCTCGAGGACTCCTCGCCCGTCGCGCCGAGCTACGCCCGCACAGGCGTCCAGGTCTCCGGTGTCGAGCTCGAGGCCGGCGCGAGCCTGCCGCTCGAGGCCGGCAAGACCACCTCGGTCACGCTCAGCCGTGCGGACCTGCACAGCCTCGGATCGCCGGTCAACACGACGGTGGCCGCGGACCTCGACGGCACTGCCGTCGGGTCCAGCAGCTTCACCGACGGCAGCACGACGGTCGAGGTGTCGGTCCCGACCGACGCGACGAACGGCGCGCAGCTGCTCACCCTGACGGCCGCCCCGAGCGGCACGACGGTCGTCCTCCCGGCCGAGGTGACCGGTGGGGTCACCCCGCCGACCACGCCGCCGACCGACCCCGAGACCCCGACCCTGACGCTCTCGGCCTCCGAGGTCGTCGCGGGCGGTTCGGTCTCCGCCACGGTCACCGGCGGGACGCCTGACACCTCGACCGAGGTCTGGCTCAACTCTGAGCCCGTCCTGCTCGGCACCCTTGCGCTCGACGCCGACGGCGCGGGCACGCTCACGGTGACCATCCCGGCCGCGACGCCTCTCGGGGAGCACACGGTTCGCGTGCTCGGCGAGGGCATCGACGTGAGCGCTGCGCTCACGGTCCTCGCGGCCGACGGCACACCCGGAGCAGGTACACCTGGCGCGGGTGCTCCTGGCGCCGGCGGTCCCGGGTCGAGCACCCCGGGCAGCGGGCTGGCCCTCACCGGTGGTGACGTCGCAGGTCTGCTGCTCGTCGCAGCCCTCGCTCTGGCCGGCGGAGCGGTCCTCCTGGTCCGCAGGCGCCGCACGGCCTGAGCCGCACAGCACCACAGCACCACAGCACCACAGCACCACAGCAGGATCGGGGCCCGTCGCACACAGCGGCGGGCCCCGTCTGCGTCTGAGACCTCAGCGTCGGTCCAGGCCTGGGTCGAGGGCCCGGTCGTGGTGCCCGCCCGGTACCGGACCGGGTCACGTCGCACGGTCGTGGTCTCCCGGCATCAGTCCCGGCCGGGCAGACGTCCCGCTCACGTCCCTCCCCCGGAGACGTCGCAGACGCACGACGCCCGCCAGGTCTGCCTGGCGGGCGTCGTGCGGTGCCGGGGTCTTGCCGGACGGTGCTGGTCAGCCGAGGATCGGGTGCACGATCCAGTACATGATCGCGGCCACGAAGGCGGCTGCGGGGATCGTCAGGACCCAGGCGATGCCGATGTTCTTGGCGACCCCCCAGCGGACGGCGGAGAGACGCTTGGTCGCACCGACACCCATGATCGCCGAGGTGATCGTGTGGGTCGTGGACACGGGCGCGTGCAGCACGAAGGCGTTGACGTAGAGCACCACGGCCGAGACCGACTCGGCGACGAAGCCCCGGGCGGGGTCGAGCTCGATGATCTTGCGCCCGAGGGTGCGCATGATGCGCCACCCGCCGGAGTACGTGCCGAGGGAGATCGCAGCGGCGGCGGCCAGCTTGACCCACAGCGGGATGCCGTCCTCCGCGCTCGCGAAGCCGACGGTCAGCAGTGCCATGTAGATGACACCCATGGTCTTCTGCGCGTCCTGGAGACCGTGACCGAGGGCCATCGCCGCGGCCGAGGCCGTCTGCGCGATGCGGAACCGACGGTTCGTCTTGCTCGGCGAGGCGCGGCGGAAGAGCCACAGCACGGCGACCATGACGAAGAACGCGAGGCCGAAGCCGATGAGCGGCGAGAAGATCATCGGCAGGACGACCTTGTCGACGATCGCGCTGCCGTAGATGCCGAGCCCGCCCGCGAGACCTGCTCCGACGAGTCCGCCGATCAGCGCGTGGGTCGACGACGACGGGAGACCGAACCACCAGGTGATGAGGTTCCAGGTGATCGCGCCGACCAGGGCGCAGAGGATGACGACGAGGGCCGTATGGTCAGGCGCCCCGTCGAGGTTGACGATCGACTTCGCGATCGTCTCGGCCACCTCGGTGCCGAGCAGCGCACCTGCGAAGTTCATCACCGCGGCCATGATGAGCGCGGCACGAGGGGTCAGCGCGCGGGTCGAGACCGAGGTCGCGATTGCGTTGGCCGCATCGTGGAATCCATTGGTGTAGTCGAAGCTGAGAGCGAGCGCGACGACGACAACTACGAGCGCGACCTCCACCGGAGTCAGGACTCCTTGAGGGCGATGGTCTCGACCATGTTCGCCACGGTCTCGAACGCATCGGCCGCGGCCTCGAGGGTCTCGACGACCTCTTTGAGCTTCATCAGCTGGATGGGGTCGGCGATCTCGTCGAACATCTGCGCGAGGAGCTTGCGGTGGATCTTGTCCGCCTGGTTCTCGAGGCTGTTGACCTCGACCCAGTAGTCCGTGAGGTCACCCATCGAGCGCAGGTGCGGCATGGCGTCGGCGGTGAGCTCGGCGCAGCGCTGGAGCACCTGGATCTGGTCGGAGACGCGTGCGGGGAGCTCGTCGAGCTTGTAGAGCACGATGAGGTCACCGGCCTCCTCCATGTAGTCCATGCAGTCGTCGAGCGCCGACGCGAGCCCCGAGATGTCGTCCCTGTCGAAGGGCGTCACGAAGGTCGAGTTGAGCCGCCGCATGATCGAGTGCGTCGCGTCGTCCGCGGCGTGCTCGACGTCGGACAGCTTCTTGGCGATCACCTTGCGGCCCGGCCGGTCTGCCCCGAGCAGCTCGCTCAGCAGGTTCGCGCCGGTGACGAGGTGGCTCGCAGAGTCGGCGAGGAGATCGAAGAACGAGGTATCGCGCGGGGTGAGGCGCAGGCGCACAGCAGGCTCCGTTGGGGGGAAGCGACGTTAACTGACAGTGAGTGACGACAGTGCAGCAACTTGGTGAGATCGTCTGATCGTCCCCAGCGTAGGGCAGCAGTTTGGTGAACTCACAACTCCGAGGGTGTCACACGACCATACTCACGGTGAACGCACAGGTCACCGTCTGACCTGATGAGACGAAGGTCCCACTTCTTCGTGGGCCAGGGCCAGCGGCCGCCCCGTGGACCTGGGCCCCGGGAGCCGACGAGCACCGTTGCTCGGAAGGCCGTCCTGACAGTGCCGTGTGGCGGGGTGGGGTGTGCGCTGAGAGCTTCGAGGACGCCGGACCACGTAGCGCCTGACGGCGCGAAGGCCGCTCGTAGCGGCTTGTGTTGGAGCCCGGGGCCACAGTGGCCCGGCGTCGAGAACAAGCCTACGCGCCCTCCCGCGATCATTCGAGTCGGTCGGCCCGCCACATCGTCGCGGCCTGCTCGAGCTCTTCTGCGGTGCGTGTCAGCGACGCCGCGCCACGGGTCAGCCGGGTGCCCCGGTCGCTGTCGACGAGGTCGACAGCGTCGGCGTCGAAGGCCGCGCCGACCGCCAAGATCCGGCAGAACGCCGCGGCTCGCTCGAGGGCGACGGCCAGGTCCCCCGCGAAGACGCCCGACAGCACGGCGTCGGCGGCGGTCCGCACGTCGTCGGGTCCGGGTGGGCTCACGACGCCCGCGACGACCTCGTGGACGGGTGCCGCGTCGACGCCCAGCCTGTAGCGCTCCGCGACGGTCGAGGGGTCGCGACGGACCCACTCGCGCAGGACGTACAGGCGCCAGAGCGCGCCGGGGAGCGTGTCCGCGGGGCTGTCCGCCCACAGCGCCGCGACCACGTCGAGCCCTTCGTCCTCGACCAGTCGCACGAGACGCGCGACGACCTCCGGGTCTTCCTTCGCCCGTGCCTGGTGCACGATCGCGGCCGCCGTGGTGTGGGCGATCTCACCCCGGACCGTGGGGTCGACCGACCCCGGGATCTCCTCGGCGGCGCGCGGGTCGAGCATCGCGGGGCGCCGTGGCTGCGGGCGCCCGCCGGTCGGTCGGGTCGAGTCGGTCATCCACCCAGTCTGGTCCTCCCGCGGGCCTGTCGCCAACCGCGTGGGAGCACCGTGAGTGGTCCTTGCGCCACCCAGGTCGACGTGACGATCGACTCACCTCGCCGACCCCACGATTCTCTGCTCGCGCCGATATCGTCTCCCGTCGTTACAGTGAAGAAGACCCGGAGGTCCTGTGGCCGCGACGCGAGCGCCGCTGGCCGCCGCGACCACGAACCAGCGGAGGCAGCGATGACCACGTCGTCAGGGAAAGAGCAGGCAGGCGGGAGCGAGGTCGCTCCCGCCAGCCCGGAGACCAGAGCCGCGCACCGCAAGGCGATCACCCTCGCGGTGTCCGCTGCGGTCGGAGGGTTCCTCTTCGGCTTCGACAGCTCCGTCATCAACGGGGCCGTCGACGCGATCGAGAAGGACTTCGAGCTGAGCTCGACGCTCGTCGGTTTCTCCGTCGCCGTCGCACTCCTCGGGTGCGCGCTCGGAGCCTGGTACGCCGGGCGTCTCGCGGACCGCTGGGGGCGTCCGCGAGTCATGCTCGTCGGCGCGATCATGTTCCTCGTCTCCGCCGTCGGCTGTGGTTTTGCCTTCGCCGTGTGGGACCTCATCCTCTGGCGGGTGGTCGGCGGCATCGGCATCGGCATCGCCTCGGTCGTGACCCCGGCGTACATCGCCGAGATCTCGCCGACGGCGATCCGCGGCCGGCTGGCCTCGCTCCAGCAGCTCGCCATCACCATCGGCATCTTCGCGGCGCTGCTCTCCGACCAGCTCTTCGCCGAGACCGCCGGCCCCGTCGGCGACGGCGACCCCATCGCCCTCGGTGCGAGCCTCTTCGGCCTCGACGCGTGGCGCTGGATGTTCCTCATCGCGATCGTGCCGGCAGCCGTCTACGCCTGGGTCGCCCTCACCGTCCCGGAGTCGCCCCGCTACCTCATCGGCAAGGGCAAGATCGACGAGGCCCGCGCCGTGCTGCGCTCGGTCCTCGGCCCGGTCGACCTCGACGCCAAGGTCGACGCCATCGAGGCGTCGGTCGTGCGCGACGCGAAGCTCGAGAAGCAGGCGTCGCTCAAGGGTCCGCGCTTCGGCCTGCTGCCCATCGTCTGGGTCGGCATCCTGCTGTCGGTGTTCCAGCAGCTCGTCGGCATCAACGTGATCTTCTACTACTCCACGACGCTGTGGCGCTCGGTCGGCTTCGACGACTCCCAGTCCTTCACGGTGTCGACCATCACCGCCGTGACGAACGTGGTCGTGACCTTCATCGCGATCGCGCTGGTCGACAAGATCGGCCGCAAGCCCCTGCTCCTCGCCGGCTCGGCCGGCATGACGGTCTCGCTCGTGATGATGGCCATCGCCTTCACCCAGTCGAGCGGCTCGGGCGACGACGTCACGCTCGCCGGCTCTTGGGGCACGATCGCGCTGATCGCCGCGAACGTCTTCGTGGTCTCCTTCGGCGCCTCGTGGGGGCCCGTCGTGTGGGTCCTGCTCGGCGAGATGTTCCCCAACCGCATCCGCGCCTCGGCCCTCGCGATCGCCGCAGCGGCGCAGTGGATCGCGAACTTCGCGATCACCGTCAGCTTCCCGCCGCTGTCGGAGAACCTCGGTCTGCCCTTCACCTACGGCATGTACGGCACCTTCGCGCTGCTGTCCTTCGTGTTCGTCCTGGCCAAGGTCAAGGAGACCCGCAACCGCGATCTCGAAGACATGGAAGACGACGTCAAGGTCTGACGACCACCACCGCGCACGGCACGCCCGAGCGCAGCACGTGCAGCAGACCAGGTCTGCACACAGCGCGTCTTGATACAGCGCGTCTTCACACAGCACAGCGGCCCGGTTCCTCGCGAGGGACCGGGCCGCTGTGCTGTGTCCAGCCCCGGTCTAGCGGACGACCGCGAGCGGGTTGGCACCGAGCGCCGCGAGGATCGCCCAGGCCGTCGAGCCCGTGTGCAACGAGGCGTAGACGAGGTCGCCGAAGCCCGAGTCGAGGTCGTCCGAGGACGCCGAGGGGATGCCGAGCCCGTCCGCGTGCGGTGACGAGGCCTGCGCGACCCACACCGAGTCGAGGAGCGCCGCCGCCCGGGCGAGGTCGCCCGAGGCGTCTCCAGTCTCGGTCGCACGGACCGTGAGGGCTGCGGCGAGGTGCGCCGTGCCCTCGAGCCACACCTTGTCCGTGCTCGCCACGTGGCACACGGTCACGCCGTGGACGTCGCCGTCGTGCGCGGCCAGGTGCTCGGCCGCCCAGTCGAGGGACCCTGCGTAGGCGGGCTCACGCAGCGCGAGGTACGTCCAGGTCTGCGCGTCCTCGGCGATCGGGTGCACGTTCGGGGTGACCCCGTCGTCGACGGTCCCGACGAGGAAGTAGCCCTCCTCCGGACGCCAGAGCGACTCGACGAAGGCCCGGGCGTCGGCCGCACGGTCGGCCCACTCCTGGTCCGCGGTGACGCGGGCGAGAGCGCTGAAGAAGGCGTAGCAGTCGGTGTTGTGCTCCGTGGAGCGCCACTGAAGCATCCGTCCGTCTTCGCCGCGCCCGCCTGAGAAGGCCGGCAGACCGCGGTCGTCGAAGGACGTCGACACGACGGCCCGGGCGAGCGTCAGGGCGGCGACCAAGAACCTGTCGTCGTCGACAGTCGCGTGCAGGGCGAGCAGCGCGATGCCGACCCAGGCCTGGTTGCCGGTCGTGGCGGCGTGCGAGGCGATCTGCGGCCGGCCCACGTCGTCGACCGACAGGCTCGCGATGTAGGAGTTGCGGAACCGGCCGGCGAGCTCGGGGTCGCTCTCCTGGAGCGTCACGAGGACGTCGCCGATGGTCGTGGCGCGCTGGACGTCGTCGGCCGTCCCGCGGGCCAGGTAGGCCAGGACGACGAGCGCGCAGTCGTAGGAGAACGCGACGTCGAAGCCGATGGACTCGAGGTAGCCGCGCGAATAGCTGCGGGGCAGCGCACGGCTGGCGACGGGTGCAGGTGCGCCGGGGAGCACGGGCGGGGCGAGCGGCACGAGACCGTCGAGGAAGGCGAAGGCCGCGTCGACCCCCGGCGAGGGCGCGGCGACCTCGGGGTTGCCGGCGGCCGCCGACTCAGTCCTGAGCACGTTGACGACCCAGGGCGTGGCTGCTGCGAGCGCTGCGAACTGGAGCACCGTCCGTCGTTCGATCCGTGCCATGTGTCTCTCCTGAGCTGCGCGCGGGCCGAGGTCGTCGTCCGCGCGCTCCTGCGGCTGTGGTGTGCATCGACGACCTATCGACAGCGCACCGGGCGGCATGAGGTCCGAGGCGGCGGGAGGGCGGGTGGTCTCTCACCTTCACCCGCCCGTCCTCGCAGGTCAGCGGGTTGTGCGAAAGATACCGCAGCCCTCGCCGCCACGCGCGGCGAGAGGGCGGCTCGCCGCGACACGACGCCTGTCGGGAAGGCCCTCGGTCGGTGCGGCGGATCACACAGCAACTACTTGCATTCTGCAAGCAACGACTTAGGATGGAAGAGTTCCAAGGAGACGACATGATCGACAGCCATGCGGTGCAGGACATGCTCCGCGCACTCGACGAGTTCGGCCGCGCCCAGCGTGAGATCGGCGCCCGCCTCGCACGCTCGATGGACCTGCCGCGCGCAGGCATCGGCATCCTGCGCTACCTGTACGCGACCGCCGAGCCTGTCTCGGTCGGCTGCGCAGCGCAGCACCTGCGGGTGGACCTCTCGGTCGCGAGCCGCCAGGTAAGCGCCCTCGTCGATGCCGGGCTCGTGCGCCGCACGGTCGACGACGGTGACCGCAGGTCACGCTCGATCGAGCTGACCGACCTCGGCCACGCACGCGTCGACGAGCTCAAGGAGCACATCACCGTGCTCATGACCGACATGTTCGCCGACTGGGAACCCCACGAGCTGTCCGCAGCGACGGACCACATGGCGGCGCTCGCCCGCACGATCGCCGACCACCACAACGAGCCACCTGCCTCGCTGCAGGTCAAAGAGACGTTTGACGCAAAGGAACCCGTATGAGCAAGACCACCGAGACAGCCGGCTCAGCGCCGGTGACGACCGGGGACGAGCACGTCCCCGGCGAACCCCAGCAGATGACCCACCGCCAGGTGCTCGAGGCCCTCTCCGGGATCCTCCTGGGCATGTTCGTGTCGATCCTCGCCACCTCCGTGGTGTCGTCGTCGCTGCCCGTGATCCTCGCGGACCTCAAGGGCACGCAGACCGCCTTCACCTGGGTGGTCACCGCGACGCTGCTCACCACCACCATCAGCACCCCGATCTGGGGCAAGCTGGCCGACCTGGTCAACCGCAAGACGCTGATCCAGATCGCCCTCGTCATCACCGTGATCTCGGCCGCCCTCGCCGGTGCGTCGCAGAGCTCGGGCACGCTGATCCTCTTCCGCGCCTTCCAGGGCATCGGGGCCGGTGGCCTCACAGCCCTCGCGACCGTGCTGATCGCGGACATCATCTCCCCGCGCGAGCGCGGCAAGTACATGGGCCTCATGGGCGCCATCATGGCCGTCGGCATGGTCGGCGGACCGCTCCTCGGCGGTGCGCTCACGGACAGCGTCGGGTGGCGCTGGAACTTCTTCGTCGGCATCCCCTTCGCGATCGCCGCGATCATCACGCTGCAGCGCACGCTCAAGCTCCCGCCGATGCCCAAGGTCCGCGTCCGCCTCGACTACTGGGGCGCGTTCCTGCTCTCCGTCGGGATCTCCGGGCTGCTGCTCTGGGTCACCTTCGCGGGCGACCAGTTCGCGTGGGGCTCCTGGCAGTCGGTCGCGATGGCCGCCGGCTCGGTCCTCGTGCTCGTCCTCGCCGTCTGGGTCGAGAGCCGCGTCGAGGCCCCGATCATCCCGCTCAGCCTCTTCCGCAACCGCACCGTCGTCCTGGCCGTGATCGGCAGCGCCGCGGTGGGTATCGCGCTCTTCGGCACCTCGGTGTTCCTCAGCCAGTACATGCAGGTGGCCCGTGGCAAGTCCGCGACGGTCTCCGGTCTGCTGACCATCCCGATGATCGCCGGGCAGTTCATCGCCTCGACGGGGATCGGCACGCTCATCACCCGCACCGGTCGCTACAAGCGCTTCATGCTGGTCGGAGCCGTCTCGCTGACCGTCGGCCTGGCCCTCATGGGCACGATCGACTACCACACCAACATGGCGCTCATCGGGGTCTACCTGTTCGTCGTGGGTGTCGGCATGGGCATGCTCATGCAGAACCTGGTGCTCGCCGCGCAGAACACCCTCTCCCCCCAGGAGATGGGCACAGGGACAGCGACCATCGCGTTCTTCAGGACCCTCGGTGGTGCGATGGGTGTCGCAGTCCTCGGCGCGATCCTCGGGTCGCGGATCACGACAGACGTCACCGCCGGGCTGCGCAGCCTGGGCGTCGAGGGCGGCGGGCTCAGCGGCGGGACCATCCCCGACGTGAGCACCCTGCCGGCCCCGGTCCGTGACGTGGTCGAGAAGGCCTACGGTGCCGGTGTCGCGGAGATCTTCCTCATCGCCGCCCCGCTCGCGCTCATCGCGCTCATCGCGGTGGTCCTGCTCAAGGAGATCCCGCTCGGCACCAAGTCCGGTGTCCAGCAGCGCCTCGAAGAGCTGGGGCACGACGCAGCCGACACCGCAGGTGCGGTCCGCAGCGACGACGACCTCACGGCCGAGGAGGCCGAGGTCCGCGCGGGTCAGAGCGCGTCAGCGGACGACGGCTCGGCCGAGTCGCTGTCAGACGCAGGCACGACAGGCCGGGCTCCCCGGGCCTGACGGCCAGGTAGCCGCAGCACCAGCGGGTCGCACGCACGACAGAGGCCGGGTCACCCCTCAGGGGTGGCCCGGCCTTCGTCGTGCCCCGTGCGTCGCGCGCAAGGTCCTGTCGCGAGCGAGGCTCCATCGCGCGAGGTCCCGACGCCCGCGAGGCCCGGACCGTGACGGTCCGGGCCTCGCGGGGTGATGCTGCCAGGTCTCGTAGACCTGGCGTGCTCGATCAGCTGGCAGTCGAGTCCTCGAAGGTCAGCGAGATCGAGTTCATGCAGAACCGCTCCCCCGTCGGGGTCTGCGGCGCGTCGTCGAAGACGTGCCCCAGGTGCGAGCCGCACCGGGCGCAGCGCACCTCGGTGCGGACCATCCCGAGGGTGCGGTCTTCGATGAGCTCCACGGCGTCGGACTCCTTCGGCTCGAAGAAGCTCGGCCATCCGCAGTGCGCGTCGAACTTGCTGTCCGAGCGGAACAGCTCGGCGCTGCAGGCGCGACAGCGGAACACACCCTCGCGGTTCTCGTGCAGCAGCTCGCCTGTACCCGGGCGCTCGGTACCGGCCTGGCGCAGCACCTGGTACTCCTCGGGGCTGAGCTCGTCACGCCACTGCTGGTCGGTCTTGGTCACTTCATAGGACATGGGTCCACCTCCGCAGGGATCAACTGTTCCTCACCCTCCGTCATTCCCCGGTCTCACGCGACCTGAGGGGTCGACCGCTGACCAGCAGTCGACCCCTCGGCTGACCCCGTGGGGTCTGCGCTACAGGACGGCGCGAGCGCCGTCGCGGGCGGACCTGGCGCGGGCCCAGGTGCGCAGCACCAGACCGCTGCTGAGCAGGGTCAGAGCACCGAGCACGAGCGTGGTCCACCCTCCACCCGTGGACGCGAGCGCGCCGACACCGGCCTCGGCATCCGCAGGCGCGGTCATGACGTCAGGAGTCGGCTCCGCCGGGACCGCGGCGGCCGAGGGCACATCGGTCCGACCGGCGCCCGACGGGTCGACTCCCGGGGCGAGGGGGACCTCCACGTCGACGATCGGCGCTGTGGGGACTGTCGGGTCCACCGGGACGGTCGGGTCGACGGGGTCGGTCGGATCGACGGGGTCGGTCGGGCCGACGGGGTCGGTCGGGTCGACGGGTCCTGTGGGGTCGACGGGCGGGTCCGTCGGGTCGACAGGGGGGTCAGTGGGTTCGACGGGCGGGTCCGTCGGGTCGACGACAGGGTCGACTCCCGAGCCCGAGAAGCGGACGATGCCCGTCGCGCGCGAGTCAGACCCGGGGAGCGTCGTGCGGAACCAGGCGCTCGAGGAGAGCTCGTAGGCCCAGGTCGGGGTGTACACAGCGTCGAGGGTCAACGACTCACCAGCGGGCACGAGGACCGGCTCCACCGGACGGTCTGGGAGGTCGACGGGCGCGTACGGCGCATCGACAGCGAGCAACGCGTCGACTGCCGAGACGTTACGGAACGTCACGGGTCGGGTCGCGCTGGTCCCCACCGTGACAGGGCCGAAGTCGACGTCCTCGGTGAGGAACACATGAGTCATGAAGCTGAGGTTGTGCTGACCGAGGACCTTCTCCCCGGTCGGCACGCCAGCCGGGTCGACCGGGGTGGCGTAGAAGCTCCAGCCCGCGAACACGCTCGACAGCTCGACCGGGTGGATGGTCCACGTCACCGTGCACGTGTCGCCCGGGGCCATGCGGGCGCTGCCGAACAGGCTGCTCGGGCACGTGCCGGAGAGCGCGAAGTCGAAGTACTCGGAGCCGGAGTACCAGTTGCCCGGCCGCAGGACGAGGTCCTGCTTGGCGGTGATGGTCATGGTGGCGACGGTCGAGGTGCCGACAGGGACGTCACCCGACCAGCCCTGGCTCGTCATGTCGAAGAGCTCACCGACCACGGGGTCCGGGCTCCACGGGTCCGTCGACGTCCGCACGTCGGCCAAGACCTGAGCTGCCGCAGCGGTCACGGGAGCTGCGGACGCCCCTGTCGCTGCCCCGAGCACGAGGGCGGCGGCTGCAGCGAGTGCTGCGGCTGCTCGGCGGGTCCGTGTGGTGGTGCTGACGATCATCGCTCTCCTCCGTGAACCAGCGCGCGAGGGATCTCCTCCTCCGCACAGTGGTGGCAGGCGGGCGCCGGGGTCTGACGGCCGGCCGCTGGTGCGGAGGGCCCGTCGACGTCGACGCTACGCACGCCCCGACCACGCTCTCCGGACGATCCGGGCACAAGGGAAGCGGTCTAGGTAGCCGATGAGTGGTCAGTATTTAGAGGTGAGCGCTCCACCTACGCGATCTGTATGGGCGGAGCAACCAGAGACAGCACGAGGCCCGCCGGTATCACCGACGGGCCTCGTGCTGGTACTGCTCAATGCTGGGTACTGCTCAGGCTGAGTAGCTCTCGTCAGCCCTGCGCACGACGGCGCCCGCGAGAGGCACCCGTCCGGGCGCGACCGCCACCGGCCGAGTCCGCCGAGGAGGACTGGCCGCCCCCGCCTGTCGACGAGCGACGCTGCGAACCGCCACCGGCGGCCGGCGTGCTGGTCGAGTACGTCGTGACGCCGCGCGAACCACCGCTGCGTGCGCCGCCCGAGGCACCACGGCCACCACCGGCCCCGCCACGCGAGCTGCTGCGGCCCTCGCCGGACGCCGAGGCACCCGAACCTGCTGCGCCGCCACGACCGGAACGGCTGCGGCCGCCCCCGCCGCTCTGGCGCTGCTGCGGCTGCTGGACGACGACGGGCGCGGGGGTCACGTAGTCGGCGACCTCACCGATCAGGTCGGTCACGACAGCGTCGCCGGGGGCGACCTTGCGCGGCTGGGCGTTGATCTTCGCCTGGCGCGTGAGGTCGCGGACGTCGCCGCGCTGCTCGGGGAGCATGATCGTCACGACGTCGCCGCCCGACCCGGCACGAGCCGTGCGGCCCGAGCGGTGGGTGTACGCCTTGTGCTCTGCGGGCGGGTCCACGTGCACGACGAGGCTGACCTCGTCGACGTGGATGCCACGTGCTGCGATGTCGGTCGCGACGAGCACCTTGACGGTGCCGCTCGAGAACGCCTCGAGGTTGCGCTCACGCGCACCCTGGCCGAGGTTGCCGTGCAGGTCGACCGCGGGGATGCCGTCGGCCGTGAGCTGCTTGGCGAGCTTCTTCGCCTGGTGCTTGGTGCGCGTGAAGAGCACGCGCTTGTCGACGCCAGAGGCGAGCTCGCGGATGACGTCACGCTTCGCGGCGGCGTCGGCCACCTCGAAGATGTGGTGGCTCATGGTCGAGACGTGCGAGTCGGCGCTGTCGACCGAGTGGCTCGTGGGGGCGTCCATGTAGCGCTTGACCAGCTGGTCCACGCCGTTGTCGAGCGTCGCGGAGAACAGCAGACGCTGACCCTTGGCCGGTGTGCGGTCCATGATGCGCTTGACGCCGGGGAGGAAGCCGAGGTCGGCCATGTGGTCGGCCTCGTCGAGCACGGTGATCTCGACGTCGTCGAGGGACAGCAGGCCCTGACCGAGGAGGTCCTCGAGGCGCCCGGGGCACGCGATGACGATGTCGACGCCGCCCTGGAGGGCTGTCACCTGACGGCTCTGCGCGACGCCCCCGAAGATGGTGGTCGTCTTGAGGCCGAGCATCTTGGCGAGCGGCTCCATGGTCGCGTTGATCTGGTTGGCCAGCTCACGCGTCGGGCACAGCACGAGACCGCGCGGGCGGGCCGGCTTGCGGCGGCCGCCGTCTGCAGCGAGGCGCGTGACGGTCGGGAGCGAGAAGGCGAGGGTCTTGCCCGAGCCCGTGCGGCCCCGGCCGAGGACGTCGCGTCCCTGGAGGGTGTCGCCCAGGGTGGCCGACTGGATCGGGAAGGGAGCCGCGATGCCGTTGTCGGCGAGGTAGCTGATGAGCTGCGTCGGCAGCGCGAAGTCGTCGAAGGACGTCGCGAGCGGCGCTGCGGGGGCTGCCGGGGCAGCGGGGGTACTGGGGGCCGCGGTGGTCGGTGCACCGGCCGGTCGTGAAGACTGGCCAGACCGGTTCCGGTTGCGGGAGGATGCGGGCGCGCCGGAGCGCTGGGAGTTCGTCAAGGGTTGCCTTATCTCTTGGCGCCGTCGGGCTGTTCCCTCGACGCTCGGTGCGCGTGATGTCGCGCTGCCTCCTCGTATTCTCTCACGGGGAGACTGTGGACTGTCTGGAGATCGTGTGATGTGACGAGCGACTCGCCGCTCTCACAGTGCGCTGTGGTCCAATGCTCGGGTGTCATACCTCTCCGAGATCTGGTCCCGCGCGACCGAGCAGCTGCCCGCTCCCGACCAGTGGGTCGTGTGGGCCACCGCCGCCGTGGCGCTCGTCGTCGTGTGCTTCCGCCCGACCTGGCGGGTGTCCCGCCACGTCGTGACCATCGCCCACGAGGGCGCCCACGCCGTCGCCGCGCTGATCACCGGACGCCGCCTGAGCGGGATCCGGCTGCACTCCGACACCTCGGGCCTGACCCTCTCCTACGGCAAGCCACGCGGCTTCGGCATGATCCTCACGGCGCTCGCCGGGTACATCGGCCCCGGGCTCGTCGGTCTCGGTGCTGCCTTCATGCTCCGCCAGGGCTACGGCGTCGGGCTGCTGTGGCTGCTCATCGTGGTGCTCGCCCTCATGCTGCTGCAGATCCGCAACTGGTTCGGGCTGCTGTCGATCCTGGTGAGCGCCGTGGTGCTCGTCGCCGTCTCGTGGTTCGCGAGCACCGAGTGGCAGACCGCCGTCGCCTACCTGGTCACCTGGTTCTTGCTGATCGGTGCGCCCAGGCCCGTCATCGAGCTCCAGGCCTCGCGGCGACGCGGCAAGGCCCGGACCTCCGACGCCGACATGCTCGCCGGGCTCACGCCGTTCCCCGGGCTGTTCTGGGTCGGGGTGTTCCTGGTCGTCACCGTCGGGGCCCTGGTGCTCGGTTCCTGGTGGATCGGTCTGTGGTCGATCGAGGACCTGCCCCGGTTCTGAGGCGCTGGCGGCGTTCTGAGGCTTTCGCGGGGTTCTCGGCCCAGGCTTGCGGTACAACCGTGAGCCATTGCCGTGCAGCCATACGGCCCCGCTGGTGACGCACTTCCCTGGAGTCGCACCCCCGACGCGACGATGCCCCGGTCGCCGTCCCAGGGGGGTGGGCGACGACCGGGGCACCTGGCGTCGGCTGGTCGAGACCGGCCGACGCGGCTCAGGTCAGGATCACGCCTGCTGCGGGGTGAGGCTGAAGGCCGTCGACGCGCCGTTGGGCTCGGCGTCGAGGCTGAGGTCTGCGAGGACCGTCGAGGTGACCTTCTCCACGAACACGTGGGTGGTCCCGAGGTCGATGACCTCGTCCTCGGTCTTGGCCTCGGTCACGAGGGCCAGGTCGAAGTCGCCGGGCGTCCCGTCCGCAGCGGCGATCCGAAGACCTCCGTCGGCGGGCAGCTCGGCCTGGGTAGCGAGGTCGACGACGGCCTGTCGGGCGTTGTCAGTCAGAGTCAGCATGCTGGTCTCCTAGGATCTTGCCGGGCACTCCGGGGTTGTCGCGGCGCAGGGATGGCGCACCGTTCGACGACCCCTCGTGGAGTCTTTCGGACCACTCCACCGAATCAAGCCTGGCGACGGCACGCAACCTGGGGCGGCCCCGCCTCGGGCCCACCAGGCTCTGCCGAGCAGCTCTCAGCCCCGGCATCCTGGGCCTGGCGCAGAGTTGTGAAACTTCTGCACCCGATCCACCCCTCAGGACCCGGTTCGCCCCCAGAGCACCCGACCGCGTAATCTGTCGCTGGCGCGTCGCTCCGGTCGACGCCGACCTGCACTCCGCCCGCAGCCACCTGCCCAGGCGTGCCGGACGGCACGACAGCCAGGCACGCCGAGGGCCTCTAGCTCAGTTGGCAGAGCATCGGACTTTTAATCCGCGGGTCGTGGGTTCGAGCCCCACGGGGCCCACCGTGCACCCGCAGCGCCCTCCGACCGGAGCCCCCGACCTCGTCGAGGTCGGGGGCTCCGGTGCTTCTCGTGTCGAGCAGCGACCCGCGTCAGTACCCGACCGCGGTCGCGCCGTGCTCCGCCTCGGCGACGCTGAACCCCTCGAAGACGAGCTGGTCGATGAGCCCCTGCCGCGCGAAGGTGCTGAAGTCGAGGTAGGACTGCGCCTTCTCCGCTGCCTGCGCGTTCCAGTCCGGTGCGATCGAGTCGACGGCGAAGGTCGCGTCCTCGGTCGAGAAGCCTTCGAACTCGAGCTGCCCGATGAGCCCCGTGCGCGAGAACGCGCTGAAGTCCAGATAGCTCTCGGCGGAGCCGATGGCGTTCTGCTGAGAGAGCGAGGCTGCAGGGGGTGCCTCGGGAGCCGGAGGCGCCTCGGCCACAGGGGGCGCGGCAGGCTCTTCCGCCACGGGCTCTTCGGCTGCGGGCGCCTCGGTCTCGGCCGGGGCCTGTGTCTCGACGGGCTCGGCCGCGGCCTCCTCGGCTGCGGTCTCGAGCTCGCTGACACGGGCCTCAGCCTTCTCGAGGTCTGCCTTGAGCGCGTCGACCTCGTCCGACGCCGTCGCAGTGGCAGACGGCTCGGCGGACGCGTCGGGCGTCGACGACCCGCCACTCCCGATCCCCACGCCCACGAGCAGCGCGACGACGCCGACGATCGTCGGGACGAGCCACGCACGCCGCTTCTTCGCCGGTCCCGGGGCTGGAGCGCCCGGTCCGCCCCACGACCCAGGTGCCCCAGGTCCGGCGGCTGCGGGTCCGGGCAGGCCCGGTCCGGGTGCGCCAGGCCCTGGAGCACCTGACCAGTGCGTTCCGGGGCCGCTCGGGCCCACA
>Ga0247813_10000769_pt1 | contig 26606 bp, 20 predicted proteins | sample UWRJL169409C1_FD_180719 | JGI IMG/M metagenome (GOLD analysis project Ga0247813, IMG submission 180719) | Plant litter microbial communities from Arlington Agricultural Research Station in Wisconsin, United States - UWRJ-L169-409C-1 | ecosystem: Environmental > Terrestrial > Plant litter >...
AAACTCATTACTTTTTATCGAAGAATTGTCCAGGAGGACAAAGGTACCAGGGACTGTTCTTGCAGGCGCCACAGGATTAGACTGCCCTTCATAGGTGTAGCCAAGTGCTGTCACCGAAGAAAGCGAGCTAACAGTAAAATTAACCGGAAGCCCATCCGCACCATAAAAGTTGGCGTTAAATAAATGGCTGGTGTAAACACTATCAACGGAATTTAAATGCCCCATGATGTTCCATGCATTCCATAAACGATCTATATTGGCATGGTGAAGCCAGAAAAGCGGGTCGAGCGCTGCGGTCTTTGCATCAGCCATTTTACCCCCCACAAAATTATGGATATGGTTGTGTGGACCGCCCTCCAGTCTTCCTGAAGCAACCCGCTTCTTTTGTATACTGGTCTTGGCACTTGCAAAGTCCTGGAAAGGCGATGTATTCAATATGGAATTAATTGCGTTTTGACCCACAAATTCTGCGAGAGCAGAACCATTACCATTCGCAGCTGCCCTTCTGGAACTTTCATATAAGGGGCTTGAGGTATCTTTAAAGGGTTGCGGGATTTGAGGGTTTAACGTCCAGTCCCAGTATGGAAGGCAGAAAGAAGGAACTCCTGAAGCCTGACGGCAGATTTCTTCAAATTTCAAAATATAAGCGCGGTGCCATGGTAAGAAAAACCAATTTTGATGGGGGCAAAATTGATCATGTATAGTGGCTTGAAAAGCCCAGCTGGTAGGGTCACTGGCAGGTCGTGATTTCATCACTTGAACAGCCTGACGGTAGGCAAGCAAATCCGGATCAGTAGGGCCAAGTGTGCTGACGTCTTTACGGATTCGGAGTAGTTGTTTTGGTGTATTAAAATCAAGAGCTGACAAACTTGTTGGTAAGCAGAATCCACCTGTCAATATAAATGAGTTTTTAATAAAATCCCTTCTTTTAATATTCATTTTGAGTGCGATTAAAATATTTAGAATATAATTTACTTACATTAATTTACTGATTATTAAGGGATAATAATGTCCTAAATGGCCGAATAAGTGATCCTTTAAAATCAAAAAAACCCGCTTTAATAAATTAAAGCGGGCCGCATATAGAAAAAAAAACTCTATTTAATGATGATCCATTGATTGACGCTATTATTCGGCGCTTCAACCACTACCTTATAAAATGCTGATGGATACTTTTTAACATCAGCAAGGTAATGCTGTTGCGATAAATCTACTTCGCCTAGAAGCTGATAATCATCCTTTCCTCCTGATTTAATAGTATTTGTTGTCGTGATCCAGATCTTCGCCTTTCCATTTTTCTCCAGGGCTTTCCAGCTAATATCTATCAGGCCCTGGGTATAGATAGTCTTTAAACCAGTGATCGAAACCGGTCCTATGAACGTAGTACCGTCCACTTCCCTTGCTACAGGCGCTGAAAATTTAACGTTCAGGTACTGTGCGATGGACGGCATGATGTCTACAATACCAAGGTCAAAATACTGACCATAGGTGTTCAGGTTTTTATAGTTGCTCACCATCCAGGTAGAACGTTGCCTGTCTGACTGTCCACCGTGCCCGCGACCGGATTTTTCATCCCTGCCGTGATCAGTGGTGATTATAATCAGCCAGTCTTCCTTGAAATTTTTCTCCCGATAGGTAATCGCATCCCAGATCTTGCCCATTTGTACATCCAGCATTGCAATTGCTTTATAATACTCCGGACTATCGCCATAGCGGTGTCCCATATCGTCTGTATATTCAAGATATACCCAGGACAGATCAGGCGCATCTTTATGTATAGTATTTGCAGCTTGTTTAACTACTTCTTCATCAATCTGATGCATATAGGCCGAAAGCTTGTCGTGTTTAAAACGTACTGTATCGAGTTCATAACCATCAAAGGCATAGTCTGGCTTGTAGTTGCCGGTTTCAGGCAAATTAGCACCCAGTAGCTTTGTACGGTTGTCTGTCCAGCTGGAAAAAATTGCTGTTTTTTTGGCAGGGTATTGTTCTTTAAACAACCTGAAAATGGTTGGATAATTATAATTTGGGGCCTTAATATCATTATCAGGCACATTGTGTTTATTTACCCATGTTCCTGTGAGCAAGCTATTGTAACCTACTGCCGAAATGGTAGGGGTTTCATTATAGCTACCTTTATCTCCGCCAACATGCATGCGTGAATAAGATCCCGCATGTATAATCTTTTTAAAATTAGGGAGGTTTTCCCGTTCAAATGCATCTGCCGCGATACCATCGGCAATAACGTAAACTACTTTTTTTGTACGCTGTTGTGCGGAAGCATTTAAGGCTAAGGCCATACAGGCGGCAGAAATAATTATTTTAATCATCTTGATTTTCTTGTTTTAAAGTTAAAAAGAATGTGGGATATATTGATTTTCAATTGTTCCATCCGCGTAGAATTTAAGGATCGCATAACCGGGCGGCGTTTCCAGATAATACCCGATACCAGCGGAGTCCTTATCTCCTTTCCCCCACCAGAATCCGCTCATCGCCCCATTACAGCAATACAATACATCGTTATAGATACTATGGTCAGAAAGATGATTGTGGCCACTTAAGCATACCTTAACTTTGTCACGGTGAGTATAAAACAGATCTTTTAACTTTTTACAGTCGGAATGACCACCCCCTACCAGTACTTGTGTGGTACCGAGAATGGGATAATGCGACATCATCAGCGTAGGTGTATTAGCAGGTAAATGCTTCAGTTCCTGCTCCAGCCAGGCATACTGTTCATCATCAAGGGAGATATTAGCATTATTGCCGTCCAGGATAATGAAATGCCAGTTTTTCTTTGAAAAACTGTAATATCTTTTTGGGATTTTGAGACGTTTGACCACATATTCTTTACCATACATTTCATCGGTTTCAGCGGGGGCTTTCCACCAGCTGTCATGGTTACCGATACAGCTATATACCTGGTAATTGCTCAGCGTTTTCATACAGTCATCCCATATGCCCCATTGCTCCGTTACCTGCTCACGCACTACATTATCATATGAAGCGTCATTGATCGAGTCGCCGCCGTTTAAAAAGAAATCAGGCTGGTGTCTGGTTACAATTTCTTTCAGGCAACTTTTAAAACGTTCCGGTGCATTGTCGCCAGCGCGGATGTGTACATCGGTGATGTGCGCAATAGTGAGTACCGGCTTTTTTGTTCGTTCTTCGGCAAAGGCCGAAAGTCCGCCGGTGGCAAGCAAGGTTGCGGTCATGCCAGCGGACTTTAACAGGGTTCTTCTTTTGATCTCCATGCAATTACCAGCCAAAGTTTTGTTTGAGGTTCGGGTTTAAGATAACCTGCTGTTGCGGGATTGGTCTGTAATAATACTTGGGTTCTGCAAACGTACGGACGGTACTTTCGGTCACTATATTTCCCCCACTGTTTCCATTTTTAAGGTATACTGTAGCATCACTGCCAATCGTTCCGGCGCGGTAATAAATCAATACTTTGCCCAGGGAATTTTTCTCCTTAGCTTCCTCTGCAGGAATTGTTGCCGATCGGTCTATCAGGATAATATCTTCAATACCGTCTCCCGTCATGTCATATTTCCCTAGTCCTTTAAAATACATCCCCTCAGGGATCTTAGTTAGCAATTTACCTGCTTTCCAGCGCATCAGGTCATCAAATCGGGTGTTCTCAAAAGCGAATTCTATCCGGCGCTCACGTCTGATCTCGAGGATGACACCTGTATTGGACGTCACATTCGGATATTGCTGCTGTAAGAGTGGATCAATGTTTCCATTAGCTTCCGCAAGGTTGAGATCAGGTATACCCGCCCTGCGTCTCAGCAAATTGACCGACTGATCCAGCTGTGTTTGTGTTAAAGTACCTGATTCTGCTAATGCTTCGGCATAGGTAAGCAACACTTCCGCATACCGGTACACCGGAAAATCTACTCCATTGATGGTATTGTTGTCTGTACTGTTTACATATCCTTTCAGCTGATGATAGCCTGTAAAATTTTTATTTAAGCGCTGAATATATGGCGTTGGATCCGGTACACTTACCCAGCCAGGATACACAATGCTCTGTGCCATGCGGGGATCACGATTTTTAAACTCTTCTACAAAATTCATTTGTGCATAGTTGGGTACACTTGTAAACCTGGTTCCATCTTTCATAAGGTAAGTCTGCAGCAGGTCTTTTGAAGGGCCCTGTTCATAATCACCAAACACAGCTCTTTGCACATCCTGCCCTTTACCTTTGGTCAGGTCGAATATATTCACCAGAATCACCTCGGGATTAGCGGTCAAATCCTGACTATTAAACAAAGCGCCATAATCCTCGTCAGGCTTACCGGTAGTGTAAATACTAAACTTTTTTGCGTCGATAATCTCGCCTGCTATCCTGGAGGCAGTTTGCAGATAGGTACTTGCTGTGCTAGTCAGGCTCAATTCATCGTGATATTTGCGGAACGTTCCTTCATAAAGGGCTGCCCGGGCATAAAAAACAGCTACTGCCCATTTTCCCGGAGTACCTATAGGAACTGTTTCACGTACATTTTTATAAGCAAAATCCAGATCTGCCATAATGCTGTCTACAATTAGGGTGCGTGGATCACGACCTTTTTTTAGATCCGGACTGTTAGGCCCTAATGTGCCGGAAAACCATGGCACATCAGAGTAGCGTTTAACTTTATCCAGATAAAACATGGCACGATAGTATTTTGCGAGGCCGGCATAATGATTTTTTGAGGCGGTATTTACATCAGCCTTCTGGTAGTTTTCCAGAAAGTAGTTGATGTTACGTAACCTGCTCCAGCCCCAGCCTGCCGAGTCAATGTTCATCGCAGTAATATTTCCCAGCATCATGTTCTTGACTTCCACAGCCCCTGTGGTCGCTGCGTTATCAGTATTCTGATCATTTGCATACGAATTGCGGTCTGGCTGAGACAATAGGCCGTTGATATATAAGGTGAGATCATCCTCCGTATTAAAAAACAGAGTCGGGGAAATGGATGTTTGCGGGTAACGGTCCAGGCCACCTTTTTTACAGGCTGCAACGATACTTAATGCGGCAAGGCCAAGGATATATATATAATTCTTCATTTGATATGTTTTGAATGATAGGGTTATGAATTAAAAGTCCAGGTTTAAACCAAAAGCATAACGGCGCTGGTAAGGGTAAGCCGCAGCATCTGCTCCTTTGTTAATTGATTCCGGATCAACAAATTTCTTGATTGCAGAGAACTCATATAAATTCTCAGCCGTTGCGAACAAACGAAGGCGGGAGATGCTGAACTTTTTGGTCCATTGTGAAGGAAAAGTATAACCTAAGGAAACGTTTTTGATACGCAGGTAGGCGCCATTTAACAGATACTTTGTTTGCGGGATGTCTAATCCGGATCCATAATTGGCATCAGCAAGCCATGATTGTAATACAGGGTAATAAGAATCAGGATTGGCATCGGCCAGGCCGGCAGCGATATAGGACGCCGAATGTTTGGCACGTTGCTCAGGCGAGTCGGCCTCAGCACGGTAGTAGTCCAGGTTCCATGGATAGACATTAGCATAAGGCTGTTGGTATGGTCCCCAGAATAAATAATTATGTGGATAGAAGTCACGCTTTAATACCCCTTGCAGGAAAATTGAAAGGTCAAATCCTCTCCAGTCCATATTCAGGTTAGCACCCACAGTATAGCGGTCGGTACTGTTACCTATCACTTTCATATCTTTAGGATCGTTGGCACTCAGCCCTTTCTCAATCTTACCATCACCATTAAGGTCTTTATATTTTGGCCAGCCGTTTACGATTGACAATGCACCCCAGGGAACAATTGCGCTCTGATCAAGCGCAGCAATTTCTGCCGCATTTTGAAACAGTCCATCATTTTCAAGTCCCCAGATTTCTCCGATAGTTTGTCCTTCACGGAATCCGGAAAACAACTGCTGTTCGTTTTTAAAACGTGTAATCTTAGATTTAGAATCGGAAACAAACACTTTTGCATCAAAACTGAAGGGTTTATCACCCAAATTGAACCTGTCTTTATAGCTTACCGAAAGCTCCCATCCCTGCGTCCGTAAATCGGCCGAATTTTGCTTAGGTACGCCGGTACCCAATACTCCCGGTAATTCCTGACCAGCGGTGAGCATTCCTTTGGTATCACGAATAAAGTAATCAAAAGTGAAAGAAAGTTTGTCATTCAGCAAGCCGATATCTGTACCCATATTCCAGGTAGATACCCGTTCCCAGGTATAAGTTTGCGGATCTACAGTTAATCCGGGAGCTCCGGTGATGACCTGATTTTGTCCGGCCCCACCAATCAGATAAGGTGAAGTCCCTGTTGCGAGCGATTGGATATAGTTAAAGTTACCCACGTTCTGGTTACCCAGTTCACCATAGGAAGCTCTTAATTTGAAAGTGGACAGTACTGGTGCCAGGGGTTTGAAAAACTCTTCCTGGCTAGCTATCCACGCAGCCGATCCGGACGGGAAGAATCCCCAGCGGTTCTGTACAGGGAAGCGTGATGAACCGTCATAACGACCTGTCGCTTCCAGAATATACCTGTTTTTGAACGTATAATTTAATCTTGAAAATGCAGAATTCGTAGCATAAGCTTCGTAACCGCCGCTGGCCGTTGCAGTGCCACTAGCTAAAGATAAGTAAGGCAATAAAGAAGAAATCAACCCTTCCTTAGCTGCAGTAGCAGTGGAATAGCTGTAATCTTCGCTGTTAAAACCCACCATTGCACTGAAGGCATGATCGCCGATCGTTTTCCTATAGGTAGTATATACGTTGAAAGCATTATTATAGAGGTAACTATTGCTTTCGCTCACGGAACCTATCCCTCCTTCTTCCCGCACATCATTAGGACCGTAACCTATTTTATACTTCCTGGCATCCATATGCGTTTTCCATAATTCACGCTTGAAAGATGCATCGGCATTTACCTGCAGGTCGCCATTTAGAAACAGTGCAGTAGCGCTGGTAATGTTCTGGAATCCAACCATACTCTGGAGATTAATTCCACCATCTACCAATTTGGCAGCAAGCCTGCCCGTCGTATTGTTTGCCCAGGTGCCATCAGGGTTTTTCACTACGTCTGTAGGCCTCAGGTAATAGATATCAGTTAAATTAGCGTTTGGCAGCGCTCTTTTTGTTTCGTATACGTTGGTGTTATTGTCTAATTTTAACCAGGAAACAGGTGAGAAACCAACTCGAGATCTTAGCCCATGACGGGCAAAATAATCATCTGTTAATTTATTCAACCCGTTGTCTTTACTATAATCTGCAGACAGGTAATAGGTTAATGGTTTTTCATTGATGGTGGCCCCACCAGACAGTGTTAGGGTATGACTGGTAGACATACTGGAGTTGTTGAGGAAGTAATCATACCAGTTGTTACTGCCCATATAGTCCCATTTAGTAGGATCATTGGGATTGATCCGTGTATCAGGAATAGCAGGGTTATCAGAGCGTTCTTTTGCCCAGCGGTAATATTCGTCAGAATAATTTACATAATCCCAGGGTGTATTATCGGTAGATGTTTCCAGTACCCGCGAGAAAATATATGGATCTGTTACGGGTTTTGGCAGCAAAGTAGGTCTTCCGAATGAGGTGAAAGTATTATAACTGACTACATTATGGCCGGCCAGACCTTGCCTGGTAGTAATGAGGATAACACCAAATGAAGCTCTTGCACCATAAATAGCTGCCGATGCGGCATCCCGTAGTACAGTAAATGAAGTGATATCTGATGGCGTTAACCGCAGCATATCATCGTTACTTGTTGCAGGGATTCCATCAATAACAATTAGTGGTGAACCGCCGTTGATAGACGTAAAGCCCCTGATATTGATGTTAGGCACCGCTCCCGGTCCGCCACCAGCATAGGTGATATTCAAACCGGGACTAATCCCTTGCAAACCAGCGGCAGCACTAACCAATGGTCTTGATTCCAGCTGTTTTCCAGAGATCTGGTCGACTGCACCTGCGATGTTTATTTTTTTCTTGGTACCAAACCCGACCACCACTACCTCGTCAAGATTCGCGTAGTCGGATGCCATCTTTACGTTAATTACTGTACGTGCGCCTACGGTAATTTCCTGCTGTTTGTAGCCCATATAGGAAAACACCAGAACCGAGGTTGATTTTAGATCGCTGATGGTGTACATACCATCAATGTTGGTAGCAAGGCGCACATTTGTCCCTTTTACATTGATGTTTACAGCAGGGATAGTCTCTCCTGTTTTTTCATCAGAGACCACCCCTTTTACGGCGATGCCCTGGGCAAAGACATTTGCTGAGGTGAACAGGAGGAAGAGCATCCAAAGTAGTTTTCTTTTCATAATGATTCATTTTTTTTAGGGTCATGAAGCTTTAATAAGCTCATGCAGGTGAAATATTGATTTGAGCAAATGATTAGCTTTTGGTTTTGACATGTCTTTTGACGGCAGTAAAATTGCCTATATCATGTTAATGGGAGGTTACCAAAAAATTAAAAGATTAATTGAACATACAGTCAATCTATTATTATTTGAATTTGAAGATTTCTTTTCATTAGTTTTGTCGAATCCAAATAATAACGGAACGAAATGGGGAGAAAAAGTCTTAAGGAAACAAGACAACAGGAGATTATCAAGATATTCTATAAGGTTGCGAAAAAGGAAGGTTATGAAAACACCTCCATAGCGAAGATTGCAAAAGTGATGGATATTAATCCCAGCCTGATTATACACTACTTTGAGACCAAGGAAGATTTGACTTACGCCCTGATTGATCATATACTGGATAGGTACCTATTGATTTATACGATCAAACACCGGGAGCAGGTAACATTGGAAGACTTACAGCATACGATAGAAATGCTGTTTTCAAAAAAATGGAATCTGCTTTTTGATGATGGTCTGTTCTATACTTTTTATGCACTATGCTTCCGTGAAAAAAGAATAAAATCCAAGTATAAAGTGATCCTGGATTCGCTGCGGGCAGGATTGGCGACAATGATTGAACAGTGTAATGCCGGGGGAATAACCACAATAGCGGATCCGCAAACTACCGCTGATTATATTTTTGTAATGGTAGACGGTGCTTATTTTTACTTGTCGCTCGAAAGTGATAAAGTAGCCTATGCAGAACGACTGGATTATTACAAGCAAAAGGCGTACGAAACTTTAGGTATTGCACACCTACTGTTTGCTACCTCTCCTGTTCCAGAACAATCTGCCTAATGTGAAGATGCCGATAAACATCCAAAGTAAGTTCGCTGCTGCATTGGGAAGATCGCTGGCGTCTATAGCGGTGACGCTGAGGCAAAACCCACCGAAGATATTCAGTAGCTGGAAAGCCAGAGATTCTGCAGTGATCATCTTGGCACTTACTAAAAGATAACCTAAGGTACATAATAAAGCCCCCAGCCAGCCTATACTGGTCAATACTGTTTTTGGCATTTTAGTAATTTATAAAATGCAAAAATAGACATTGCTTGTTAAGCTATTGTGAAGTTATGTGTTATGCACCTAATTGTTATAAAGCTGAAGTTTTACTTGACTTCCTATTAAAATGGCCTTATCAGTAGGATGCCAAAGGGATAATGAGTTTAGTAATTGACGGTAAGGCAAATGCTTATATTACGCCTGCTACTGTTCATATTGTAGGGTATTGGCTTGCAAAGGCTTACGGAGCAGAAAAAGCAAAGCAGCTATTATTAATTCAATCGGAATATACACGAGACAAAAATGCTCACTGCAGGATGCTTTTTGCTCAATCAACTTCTGTTCGTTCTTATAAGAAATATTGTATATTTGTTTAAGTGAAGCATAAAGAAAACATAGCAGATATCTTCCCTAAGCATTTATTTTGGGATATGGATCATAGTAAGCTTGACCTCAAAAAGGATAAAGACATTATTATTCCAAGGGCTTTGTATGCAACAACTTCAGAGTCATTCAATAGTGATATTTTAAAACTTGAAAGGCTTTACACTAACAACCAGATTGTAATGGAGCTGAAGAGTACAAAGGAGCATATCAGCAATGAGGTGTGTTTATTGGTAGCAAATCGTTATCATATTCCCAAATTTTCACGTTTCAGTAAATGAATGGAGTATCCCAAATACTTCTAAAAACTATAGCTGACTTACAAAAATTACCAAGTCTTAAGGATTCATCTTTGGGTGGCGGAACAAATTTAGCAATCCGTTATGGTATAGCTACCTGAACTATCGCATTGAAGGATATAAAGTCATCGGAATTAACCGTAATTTAGAGTATTAAACTCTTAAAGATGAACTATTCAGAACTGGCATTTACTGATGCCATCAAAAATTTGCAAGACCGGCTTGGAAGCAGACTGAGTTATGAAAGAATGGAGAAAGTAAGCTTCGTAGATGGTTTAACTGATCATGAAACAGAATATATTGCCCAGATTGACAGCTTCTATCTGGCATCGATAGGAGAAAATGGTTATCCTTACATTCAGCACCGTGGAGGGCCAAAAGGCTTTATCCGGGTAATTGATAAAGAAACGATAGGAATAGTAGATTTTGTAGGAAACAGACAATACATCTCTGCTGGCAATATCTCCAAAAATGCTAAGGTTTCGCTAATCCTGTTATCTTACCCGCTAAAAACGCGTTTAAAAATCTATGCCGAGGCAGAAATTATAGAACTCAGTGAAGATAGCAGTCTGTATGATTTCCTGCGTCCGAAGGAATACAAATTTAAACCGGAAAGAATAATGCTGTTTAAGGTAAAGGCCTACGACTGGAACTGTCCGCAACACATCAACCCTAAATACAGCATCGAAGAAGTTCAAGAAATCTTAGCACCACAACAGCAGTACATTCAGCAATTAGAAGACGAGCTTAAAACACTGAAAGAAAAGCTCAGATAGTATTTTTTCTTCATTTCAAATGCATTGGTTTCTCCCAAATAAAGCGATCCACTACCTACATAAAACTATCCTCTTCCCTATAGGCCTCGATTACCCGTAATTCTCCGGATTTACCTGCGATTGAATTGCCATGCTCCATCCCCATTACACCCTTGTAACCTTTCTCATAGAGGTGTTTAAACAGGTTTTTATAGTTGATCTCTCCGGTAGTAGGTTCCTTTCTGCCCGGATTATCACCAATCTGCACGTAGGCAATTTCATCCCAACAACGGTCGATATTGACCATCAGGTTACCTTCTGTTTTTTGCATATGGTAAATGTCATACAGGATTTTACAGGAAGGGCTGTTGACGGCTTTACACAAACTGTAGGTTTCATGCGTTTGCTGTAAGAATAACTCTGGTGTATCACTTAAGGTCTCCAATACCATGATCAGGCCATGAGGTTCAAAGATTTCGGCACCTGCGCGCATCGCATCCACCACATTAGCCATTTGCAAGCCGTAAGGAAGCTTCCTTTCATAAAAGCCGGGTACAACTGTCAGCCATTTGGCGTTACAGCGTTTAGCGGCTTCTACGGAGTTTTTACAAGTAGCAATGAATTTATCTTTGAATTCCTTTTTTCCTGTAGTAAGTGAAGTTTTCCAGTTGTCGCCGCCATCCACCACAAACACACCCATCCGCATGCCAAGCTTGGCCAGCAGCTTACCTATTTTTTCCTGTTCGTCTTTAGAACGACCCAGATACCCATTGTCTTCAATGGAGCGAAAGCCCTGATCATACATAAACTGGATCTGGTCAAGGAAGTTTTTGCCGGCATGACTGGCAAACATCCCTTCATGGGGCGCATAATCCAGATTAAAGGTTTTGCCGGCTGCCAAAGGGGCATCCTGATTTTTTACCGCCTGCGGATTCATTGAGCCTGCAGCGCTTACACCAGCTAATGCCGGAGCAGCCAGCACGGTACCTGTTGCAATCAAACTATTTTTTAGAAAATCTATCCTGTCCATGTCTAATTTTATTAATTGTTCGCCGGTCTAATTTACCAGCATTTTTTTAAATCCAACGGTCATCGTGTCTTTTATCGCCTCACCTTTCTGCTGATAGATCATATAGGCTTCCATATCTTTTCTGGCCTTTACAAAAGCCAATGCTTCGGGTACAGTCATCGCCATCAGGGCATTGTCGTAGCCATCGGCAGTGATGGCATCTTTCGCAAAAACAGTCACGCTGATCATCTCGGTATTCAGGGGGAAACCTGTCTTCGGATCAATCAGGTGAGAAATCTTTCTGCCGCCGAATTGCAGGTATTTCTGGTAGTTGCCAGAGGTGGTCAGCGCCGCATTTGTAAAGCCGATGACGTGTTTAATCTGTGTTCCACCTGCGTCATTTTCCAATGGTCCTTCTATCCCAATCCGGAACATATTGCCGTCCGGTTTTACACCCCTTACCCTGAGCTCCCCACCAATTTCCACGACAAAAGAACTGATGCCTTTACGGGCTAAAAATTCTGCCAGCAGATCAACTGTGTAACCTTGTGCAATCCCGTTAAGGTCGACTGTTACCCCCGGCCTCAGCTTGTCCAATTGCTTTCCTTCGAGCCGTAAATATTTCATGCCCACGTTCGCCAGCAAAACTTTCACTTTGGCACTGTCGGGAAATTGCTGCAGGCCATCCGGACCAAATCCCCAGGCCTTTACCAGAGGCGCAACGGTCGCATCAAATTTGCCCTGGGTATCTTTTGAAATCTCGAATGCACGCACCATTACAGCTTTAAAATGCGAATCTATTATTAAACCTTTTGTTGAGTGATTAAATGTATTGATTTGAGAATAAGATTTATATAGCGACATAGAAGAATCTACCACCGATAAAAGGCTGTCTATTTCCCGCCCAGACACCTTGAGCTTTACAGCAAAGTACTTGATCGAATATTCCGTTCCCTGCGCAAATCCGCTAAGCACAAATTGTTGCTGCGGCTCCTCTTTTAAAAGAAGAACCGGCAGCAAACTGAGACATAAAATGAAGGTTCTGATCAACACTATTTTCCTGTTTTATGCTATTTAAATGACCTTTGTTTTTCCGGGTGTAGGAATCGGATATAATCCATTTGCATCTGGCAGCACCTTCGGTTGAGCGGTCCAGCTGAGTGTTTCCGGCATCAAACTATTGTCTGCTTTTAGTGCTTCATCCCACTGGATTGTCTGCCCCGAGTAGGTAGCATAACGACCAATGATTGCGGTAAAACAACTCTTCGCCGCACGCTCTGCATCGTTGAATTTATACTCCCCTTTTGCTACCGCTGCAAAGAGTTCATCGTGCTCGGTCTGGTACGGATTTGCATTGCCTTTGGAGGGATGGTTATAGAGCTCGTTGCCGGTATGGTCCCAGAGTACGGCCTGGTTGCCACCGGATAAATAAGTGCGACCTTTAGTTCCCTGAAAGCTTTCATCTACACGGTTAGCGGTACCTTCAAAATGACGGCACTGACTATGGATCACAGAACCATCTGCGTAGGTAAGTTCTACGGAATGGTTGTCATAGATCTCCCCATAGTCTTTACCTGTTCTCCAGGCGCGACTACCAGTTCCCTGTACGCTGACCGGATAGGCATTTTTAACCCAGTTGGCAATGTCAATGTTATGGACGTGCTGTTCTACGATATGATCGCCGCACAGCCAGTTAAAGTAGTACCAGTTACGCATCTGATATTCCATTTCCGTTTGGCTGGCCTGACGTTGTTTTACCCAGACTCCCCCACTGTTCCAGTAAACCTGACCAGCGAAAATATCTCCTATGGCGCCGTCCTGGATTCTTTTGAGCGCTTCACGGTAATTGGTCTGGTAGCGGCGCTGTAAGCCAACCACCACGTTTAATTTCTTCTGTTTAGCGATTTCAGCTGCTGCAAGTACTTTACGGATGCCTGGTGCATCTACTGCTACCGGCTTTTCCATAAAGATCTGCTTGCCTTGTTTCACTGCCTCTTCAAAGTGGAGGGGCCGGAATCCCGGCGGCGTGGTCAGCAGCACCACATCGGCCAGTGCCATGGCTTTCTGGTAAGCGTCAAAGCCCACAAACTGACGGTCTTTTGGCACATCTACTTTGTTTTTAAATTTGTCAGACAGCACTTTATAGCTGCCGTCCAGACGGTCCTGAAAAGCATCGGCCATAGCCACCAGCTTCACGTTTGCCGTGGTGCTTAAAGCCTGAAAAGCCGCCCCCGTACCACGGTCGCCACAGCCGATCAGCGCAATCTTAATGGTATCGTCTGCCCCGGAATGCCCAGTTGCAAATGCAACCTGGCTTAATAATACACCCCCTGCCAGCAAGGCAGAGTTCTTGATAAATTCACGGCGCTTTTCGCGCAAGTCATTCGTATCCATAGTCAATTTTTTAATAAGTTAATAGTCAGGTATAAATGGTTGGTCATAATAAGCATTGATTTCCGCAGCTGTAGGTACTTTTAGCGGCCTTACGAGTCGCATTCCCACAAAGGGAGCCTCCGGGAACCACCAGTTGCTTTTGGGGATCTGCGGATCGAGTTGCTTCCAGGAAGGATCTGAAGCCGCTCTTGCGGCTGATCTTAAGTCGCCGGCCTTATCTTCATAGGAGCCTCCTCTGATCACATGAGCATAGAGCTTGTCTGGTGTAGCTACAGGGTTTACTACGCCAGATTTGAGCCGGGCATAATAATCAGGCATATACTGGTCATAAGTCCATTCTGCTACATTGCCATACATATCGTACAGACCCCACTTATTGGGCTTCTTCTGCCCCACTTGATGGGTTTTGCCACCGCTGTTCTGGCTAAACCAGGCATATTCTTCCAGCTGCTGCTCCTGATCGCCAAAAGCATAACTGCCTGCATTTCCCGCGCGGCAGGCATATTCCCATTCCGCCTCTGTAGGCAAACGGTAAAATACGCCCGTCCGTTTATACAACCATTTGCAATACTGAATGGCATTATAATGGGTCATAGCCAATGCAGGATGGTTTTCTTTGCCCATGCCGAAGGTCATATCGAGATAGGGTTTGGTAGGTCTGGTGACAGCATCTACCTCGGCAGGTATGGGCGTAGTACTGTGGCTCAGTTCAAAATCCTTATAGAGGAATGGTTCATACAAATCCCAGGTCAGCTCATAACTTGCCATCCAGAAGGCATCTAGTTTTACGCGGTGTACGGGCTTTTCATCTGCTTTGCCGTTTACGCTCCCCATCAGGAACTCGGCAGCAGGAATAGCCTCCATTGTAAAACTTAGCGCTGTACCAGTGATATCTTGCTTGTAAGCGCGAAACTGCGGTTGATTAACGTTGTTATTTTGCTGGGCGCCGACAATCATCGGGACAAGGAGCAGCACCTTAAGGAAAGAGAACCATTTGATTTTCATTTAGTAACCTGGGTTTTGTGTGAGTAAGTTATTTCTGTTGATTTCATCGCGACTAAAGGGGCGGAAATAGATTTTATCATCCCATCTCCGGTCTTCCTGTGCGGTTTCTATTGTTGGTGTATAGGTATAATCATACACCGAAGGGTCGTAATGATAAGGTGCAGACATGGTTTTACCTGGCTTAAACTTACCGGAAATCTTGATATAGGTGGTTTTACGTCCCAATACTGCGGGCGCAATCATCCATCGGCGGGTGTCATGGTAACGCTGTTCTTCATAAACCATTTCGATTCTTCTCTCCTGACGGTAGGCTTCACGGAGTTCTGCCTGCCCACTGACTGTTAAAGCAGGCATACCGGCCCTGAAACGGATCCTGTTAAGCCATAATATGGCCTGGTCTAACTGCCCCAGCTCTATACTGGCCTCTATGTAATTCATAACCGCTTCGGTATACCTGAAGAAAGGCCAGGGTACAAACTGCGGCATATTGGCATCCACAATAGCCGGATCCGGATCAATAAACTTTTGGGTATAATAACCTGTCCAGCTGCCATTCCAGTTCTCAATAGAGCTGCCCCTGGTATCTAAGCCCTTAAGCGTAATCACGCTGCTGCCTTCCTGCAGGTCGTACTCCCCTGTCTGGATCTGGTTTGCAGGATCTACATTGCCAGAAACCTTATCTCGCGGTTTCCAACTGGCACCATCAAATAAAATAGTGGCATACATGCGTGGGTCGCGGTTAAGATAAGGTGCCGCTTTTTCAGTGGGATTGCTCCAGCTGAATTTGGTACCGTCCAGCATTTCATAATCATCCACCAGCAGACCGATGGGTGTATTTCCTGCCCAGTTGTGGTAGCCATTGGGTCCATTGAAACGACCATAACGCATATCGTTGAGGCTCACAAAGTACCGTGCCAGGATCAGTTCGGACGCCGCATTGGCATCTATACCCGGCGCTTTACTTCCACCACCCATGGCTACGCTTTTATAATTCAAACGGCCTTCTTCTGCAGTTACTTTAGTACTCAAATTCAGTTTATAACCAGTACCCATATCAACTACAGCTTTAGCTGCAGCCTGGGCTGCTAACCAGCGCGTATTACGGTCGCCCGTTAAATAACCCAGCAATTCCGGTTGGGCAAAACCTGTAATTACGGCCGACTTCCCTTTGGCGGTAGGGATATCATGCAGGTCGCTCGCCGCATAGAGCAACACACGCGATTTTAGCGCCATCGCAGCCAGTGCAGAAGTACGTCCTTTCTCGAGACTCTTACCGGTTAATAAGGTGATTGCGGCATCACAATCTTTGACTATAAAATTTACGCACTCCTCATACGTAGCACGTTTAATAGCAAAATTATCCGCCAAAGCATAGGCTTTATCCACTAGCGGAACGCCACCATAATAGCGCAACAGCTGCTGGTAAAAGTAGCCCCTTAGAAAATGCGCCTGGCCCAGCAACTGGTCTTTCAGTCCCTGATCCGTAATGGCGTTATCCGTACCGGAAAGCTTTTCAATAGTGAGGTTACAAGCGCGGATTTTGATGTACATCGGGTTATATCCCCAGGTATCATCTACCCAGCCCAGGGTTGTAGGATTGATGGTACTGGCATTTACGAGGTCGATCCCCCGGTTGGGGTGTGTAAACAAAGACTCGTCAGACACAGAGGATAACATCTGCTCCGCAAAACCACCTACGCCGAGGCCATTGTAAATATCGCTCACGAAGGCCTGCGCCAGTGCCGGATCTTTCCACACCATTTCTGCCGGGATTTGTGTTGGCGGATCTACTGCAAGGAAATCCTTTTTACAGCCTGTAGCCAGCAGAACCAGACAAGACAAGCTGAAGATGTATATATAGTTGATGATTGGTTTCATAATATTTACGCTTTACAAATGCTGCTTAAAATGTTGCTTTGATACCTGTATTGATGACCCTTGCCTGCGGATAATACTGTGCGCTGGCATTGGTAGACTCCGGATCCCAGATCTTTATTTTATCCAGCGTCAATAAGTTAAGTCCGTTAACATAAACCCTCAAAACAGATAAACCTATCTTCTTACACAGTTCTGGTGCAAGGGTATAACCTAGTTCCACATTTTTGATACGAATATAATTGTTGCTACGGATCCAGTAAGTATTACGCCCTGCTATATTCAGATCGGTAAAATAGGTTTGCCCGCGGTTCGACAATCTTGGGAATTCTGAACTGGGGTTATCAATGGTCCACCTGTTGGTATATGACCATTCCAGGAAGTTCCCGATATCGCCCGACTCAGTTAGCCCCACACTTTGCACACCACCCGCAGCGCCTTGTATCAGGGCAGAAAAATCGAAACCTTTGTATTGCAGGTTCAGGTTAAAGCCACCCGTAAATCTTGGTGTACTGGTCTTGTCCAGCCTGATCTGGTCATCGCCATTCAGCTTACCATCACCATTCACATCCTCAAACTTCATATCTCCCGGCAAAAGCTTACCGGTAAAAGCGCTATAGTCGATTTTGTTGGCATCAACCTCTGCCTGGTCTCTGAATACGCCCGTATATTTGTAAGCCAGCTCTGTACCTGTTGGCATCCCCGTAGACCGTTGCCAGTCGGGCGCACCCGGTGTTTCATCCCAATACACAATATTGTTCTTAGAAAAACCGCCATTCACGCTTATCCCGTAATTCAGCTCTCCTACTTTATCGTTGTAGCTGAGCTTGAATTCAAAACCCTTGTTGTTTACTTTCCCTAAGTTCACCGGCGGAAGTTTGTCCGTAATTCCAGAACTACCCGGAACGGAATTGGCCTGACTGATCAGGATTCTGGTCCGTTTGTTATAAAAATAATCCAGCTCCAGGCTCAACCTGTTGTCCAGAAAAGAAGCATCCAAACCAACGTTGGCATTGTTGGCTACTTCCCAGCCGAAACTCAGGTTAGGCACACGACTTTCAAATAAGGTTTGTCCCAGCTGGTCATTGATCACATAATTGCCAAAACCTACTGTACTTAAATACTGGTACTCTGCCAGCGCGTCGCCAAAATAGGCTTCAGCCCCCATCTGTCCCCATGAAGCCCTTAATTTCAGGTTGTTCACAAACTTTACGTTGTCTTTAAAGAAGTCCTCTTCAGACAATCTCCATCCCGCAGAAACCCCGGGGAAGAAACCAAAACGTTTGTCTTCCGGAAATATATAAGATCCATCTGCCCGCCAGAGAAATTCTGCCAGATACTTCTCTTTGTAGTTGTAGCCTACCCTGCCGAAATAACTTAAACGTGCGCGTTTAAATAAACTATAAGGTTCGGTGGTAGGGTTGGTGATTGTCTGTTCCCTGTCGCTCCCCGCAATCAATTCCTGCAGGGCTGTGGAAAGGAAATAGCGGCGTGAGGCGGAAAAGGCATCATTATCAACCTTTTCTTTAGTTACACCCGCCATCAGGTTGAGCGTATGGTTGCCTATTTTTTTGTCGTAATTAAGCAGTCCCGTTAAATTGATGGCCAGTTGTCCACCTGCTGTTTCAGAAAGACTGGGATCGGTACGTTGAGAACGCACAGAGCCTACCAGAACCGGTGTTACGCCGTCTGCCTCGAAGGTCTTTTTGTCCCAGTCGTACAAGGTCCATGGCGTCTGCCAGTTCTTTTGCCTGCCGGAAAACTTATCTATAGCCGCCGTACCGGTTAACTTTAATCCCTCTACACCCGGTATCAGGATCTCTATCTTGCCCGTCGACTGAAAATAGTCCCTCGTATCGCGGTTATAGCCGGTCAGGTCGGTCGTGATTACATAGGGGTTAAATCCATACTCAATATCACGTCCGGGTAAACCATTGGGCCAAACTTCCTGCTCGGTAGGTTTCCCCCGCATTAACATCCTGAAGATATCTGTGGCGGCTACGGTTGGATAATTACGTGATTCTTCCCTGGCGGTAATTCCCAGACTGGTGGTGACGTATTTACTGATTTTGGCCTCCAGGTTGACCCGCATATCATACTGTTTATAACCGGTTGCGGATTTTTCATAGTAGCCGTCCTGATCCAGGTAGCCCATGGAGATGAGGTATTTGATGTTTTCTGCACCACCATTGATCTGCATATTGTGGCGCTGTTGTGGCGACCAGGTTTTTAAAGTAGTGCCAAACCAGTCTGTATTCGGATAACGCAGTGGGTCAGAACCGTCAATAAACTTCTGCACTTCATCCGGGCGGTAAGCAGCATTCAGCGTTTCCCCGTTATCCGTCCGCAAATAGGCACCTGTATTTTTAAAATCCTGCCAGGCTGCATTCCACTGGTTGGTAGGTAATCCAGCCCCGAAAATCTTCAGTTCATTCAGGATCTCTGCATACTGTGGCGAGCTGGACATTTTTGGCGTCCTTGTAGGCTGCTGTAAACCATAGCTAAAATCATAAGAGAGCACTGGCTTGCCTGTTTTACCCTGTTTGGTAGTGATCAGGATTACTCCGTTGGCCGCCCTGGAACCATAGATGGCAGCAGAAGCATCTTTCAACACCGATACACTTTCTATATCATTAGGGTTGATTCTTTCCAGTCCCCCTGCCCTGTTGGGCACCCCATCGATAACGATCAGCGCATTATTATTGCCCAGCGAGTTTACCCCCCGGATTCGGATGGTGGAACCGTCATAACCCGGTTCCCCGCCAGCCTGCACGGCTGTTACGCCGGGCAGGCGACCAGCGAGGGAATTTGAAAGATTAGCCGTAGGGGTTTTGGCAAGGTCTGAACCTTTTACAGAAGCTACTGCACCGGAAACGACTGCTCTTTTCTGCGTACCATAACCTACAACTAAGACCTCCGAGAGTGCCTGGCTATTTTCCAGGAGTTTGATATTGATAGTGGTTCGTCCACCGATCGGTACTTCCTGGCTCACATAACCCAGAAAAGAAAATACGAGGGTCCCATTATCAGGCACCTTTAAACTATATCCTCCATCGGCATCCGTACTGGCACCTATAGTAGTGTTTTTTAATTTTACGCTTACTCCCGGTAAACCGACACCTTTGGCATCCGTTACACGCCCTTTGACCACGATATCTGCATAGCTGAGCTTAGGCCGCAGCACTATAAGGTTATCATTAAGCGATTGGTATTGCAGACCTGTATCCTTCAGCATCAACTCTAATGCCTCCGAAGTGAGGATATTACGTTCTACCAATGTGATCATTTTATTTAGCGGCAAGTCCTCCTCGCTATACAGCAAGCGAAAGCCTCCTTTGTCGCCCAGGATCAGCAGCGCATCCTTAAGCCCGACCTGCCGGAGCTCCAGGTCAACTTTCTTAAACTGAGAGTAACCTGCAGCAGAGACCTGCAGACAGCCGATAAATGATAAAATGAAGATCCAGTTCAACATTAATACTATCGTTTTTTTTGAAAAGCAGGCACAAGGAAGCTCCTTGCACAATCCTTTTTTTTTCATAGATTTGTCAATTTCAAGTTAAAAATCTGATAATGGTAGTGTTATACTACCGTAGGAAGGATAAAGGGGAAGAATGTTAGTCGCATTCTCCCCTTTATATTAGTAAATGATCACGTCATATCTAGTTAGTTTAAAGGTGAATGGTTTGATTAATTGCATTGCCATCAGGGCATCATTGATGGTCTCATTTTTAAACACTCCCGTGAATCGGTAATGCTTAGGTTGTTCGGAACGGATACTGATCTGGATGTTAAACCAGCGTTCCAGTCTCGGTTTCAGGTCTTCCAGCGTTTCGTTTTGGAACACCAGCTGGTTATCCTTCCATGAAGTTTCTTCAATATATTCGTCGTTGCCAATTTTTACCGGCTCTACATGGTCAATCACCATCGTCTTTTTCTCTGTGCTGAAGGCAAACTTCTCGGATGGATTTAAGATTACTTTTTGTCCGGATTGGTCGTTCACCGACAGTTCTATAGATCCCCTGATCAGTGTGGCTTCAGATTTATTTTCTCCGGGATAGGCCTGGATATTAAAAGCTGTCCCGAGAACTTTAACAGAGATCTTTTCTGTGTGAACAATAAAAGGTTGTGATTTGCGGTGTGCCACATCAAAAAATGCTTCTCCAATTAAAAATACCTGACGTATTTTTTGCTGGTTAAATCCGGTATCATAAGAAAGCTTACTCCCCGCATTGAGCCAAACCAGTGTACCATCCGGTAAAACCACCTTTTTGCGGATGCCTTTACCAGCAACGATATGGGTATCATGGGTGGACAGCTGTTCCTTTTTCTGCCAAAGTCCAAAGCACAGCAAGCTAAGAACAACAAACACTAGCAGTATCCCAGTGATTTGCAGGTAACCGTGCCGGCCTGCTGGAATTTCTTCCACGGGGTTAATTATAAAATCAGCTTTGTATTTCTGCCTGTGCAAGGCATAGATTTGATCCAGATCGGACTGCGGCATCTGACTATCGGAATTATTTTCCCATAGTTCCTGTAAAATTTCTTCGTAATAAATCGCATCAGGATTCTCTTCAATCAGCAGCCTTAACTGCTCAAGCTCTTCCTGAGTAGCTTCAGCAGCCATTTTTCTGCTGAGCAATGCGATGATTAGACTTTTATCCATACAGATGTCCGTTCTATTTATACCTGGTTGTATAGATAGGACACCATAATTCAAGAAACTCCCTAGTCTGTTTGAAAAAACAATTTAGCCTTACATCAAATTGAATTCCTCCCTGAGGATGGTACTGAGCTTTTTCACCGCAGTAACCAGGTGTGCATCTACCGTTTTAACAGAAATATTGAGGATGGTAGCCGTTTCCTTGTAAGTCAGCCCATCTTCTTTAATCAGCTTAAAAACCAGCTTACATTTACTCGGCAGGCTCTGAGTGGCCATTTCCAGCTTTTTCTTCAGTTCATCATTAATCAGCAGCTGTTCCGGATTATGTGCATCCAGGAGAATATCTATCTGAATATCATCCAGTGATATCAATTCCTCTTTATGATTGCGGTTGAGAATATTTAAGGATACATTTCTGGCAATAACAAAAGCATATACTTTGATATTATTGATCTCCAGCATTTTTAAACGGTTGCGCCATAAGGTAATCATCACATCACTTGCGGCTTCTTCGGCCAGCTCCCTTGATTTTAATATGCAATAACAAAACCGGTACAATGAAGGAAACAGGTATTTAAAAAGTTGCTGATATGCACTCTCGCTATCGTACAAGGCTATATGAGTTTTCAAGTCATTTAGGTCCGCCAAAGATTTGGGCATAAGGTATATAGTTGGTTAATCAAATTTAACAAATTAACCGAACCATCAAAATGTCAATCGTAACAATAAAAGAATTTCATTTAACTTTCAATAACTCTTGGACGCGATTATCAATCTGCGGGATTAAAAATTTTTATTGGGTCAGCTTTTTAAATTTTGCATTTTGCTGTAATTTTAGCTAGTGGTGTTATTGCAATAATTATTATGCTTAGCATTCCCAGTAAAAACATTCAACATGACAACTGAACGGGCATAGCAAACTAATTACCTATATTAGAAAAATGAAACTTTTCACGGATCTGGCATTCCGCTACCTGACACATTTGTACAAGCTATTCCCGTTATGCATATCATAAAAAAAGAAACCTTTGTAATAAATTACAGCGCAAATATTTTCATTAACATAGCGATTCAATGCATTGAAAAACTAGGCTGGCAATATATATCAAGCAATCACACCACCCTTATAGCCAAAATAAAAGGACAATTTGAGGAGAAAATCACGATCAATATTGTTGATCATGAGGTTATTGTAACGAGTATATCAAAAGAGCGGCTTTTCACCCTCAAAAGAACAGATCCTCCTGGTATAGGAAACTTCAGAACTACTTTGCCTATAATCGAACAAGAATGGGCCTCAGTTGCTGCAGAGGAAAAAGCCAGGCGTATTAAAAAGCTGATTACTGGTGCTGATCAAAAACAACACTTAAACATTCCGCCTCCAGCTGCTTTACAGTTTTTTGAAACAACCACCTTTCGGAACGTAAAAAATCGCTATGCCTACGATACATCTTTTTATCTGCATTTCGCAACACTCTATAATAAAGACCCCTATCTATTACAATTTGAATGTGAGGACCAGCTTAGGTTTTCAGCATGTATCAACAGCATGAACCTGCTGGAGGAAAAGCTGGATGGACAAATTGTATTGAATATAGCCACATTTGCAAAAATAATTACAAATCCAACGATCAGCGATAGTGTTAGAGATATCACTAATAACTTCGATATGCAACTGGAACAGGTAATATTTGAAGAACTTTCGCCCTATGATTATAGTGATCATCTCCACAAGCTCATCATCCGGGGTGGTATATTCATCGATGCCAATCTTCCAATTGGCATCGATGAAGCGAAAGTAGTAACAGATAAATTTGTTGAAACTCTATTTGATAGTAGAATTGAAGACTTTAAAATTTATTACACGGATCAAAGCTGGTCTGGCTGGTTCTACGATATGGGCTATGACATGACTTACCTTATTTTCGATAAAGGTTTAGGCGAATTTACATTATTCGCCAAATCAGACGGAGATTAATATTCTTATGGCTTAATTTATGAGCAATTGCCCCACGAATTATATGGAAACAGCATTTTCCATTTTCTTTTATATCTTTGTAAAAAAATACTACTATGTTATCTATCATACATATAGCACTCAACCCACTATGCGACTTATCGTTGCTAGCGGTTTCTGGTATGAAATAATACCAGAATTATTAGTCAACAGGGGTTTCACCCGCATCAATATTTATTAATTATTAATAATCATTTGTAAGGTCTTTTTTTGCCTTGCGAATACAACATATCCTTATGGAGATCTTATACACTGTAGATGAGAAATATCTGCAAGCAATAGATGAACTGACTTTTGGCGAGCTGCCTAAAGCGCTTCATTTATTTAATGAAATAATAGACACTGATCCTGATTATGCCAGAGCACATTATCAATTAGGCTATTGTTATTTCTATGGATTCAAAAATTATCAAACGGCCGGATATCATTTTAAAAAATGTATAGAACTGGAGCCAGCATTCCCTGACAGCTACATTGAATATTTGAAACTTTTAGTCACGCTCAAAATGCATAAAACCATTTCTCAGATAGCTGAAAAAGCAATGCTGACACCGGGAGTACCTTTAGTTGAACTATATGAACTACTCGGGAATAATGCAGAACAGCAACAGGATTTTATTGCTGCAAAACAGCATTATGAGAAGGCGATGCAAGTCACTACGGATCAGACTGCATACGGGACGTTTCAGGAACATATTAAACGTACATCCTCAAAACAGAAGTCGGCAGCTAAAATAACGTACGTTTATAAGGAAGAGTAATGAAATTGGTGCAGCTATTGAAAGCGAATATGCTGCACCATAATTGAATGATTTAAGTATATTTCCTTTGACATTATCAAATTTGATTCATTAAATAAATCACCTATATTGATGGTCATGAAAATTCAATTGAAAACGCCCCTGGTTGAACTGCTTATTTGTCGATTTTATGAGGACAAATAATGTCTATGCGGCTGGCAGTTGTAGAGTTATATTGAAATATGGATTATAGCTATATAAAATTCGTTATATGAGCAATATATTTGACACAAACATTTTATATCCAGCATACGACTCACCCTTAAAAGAGCATTTTATCGACAATTTTGAGGCAGTATTTATTGCCTTCTCACCTTTTTTTCTAATTGGAAAGGCTGAGAATAGGAAGGCAGAAACACAAATAAGGAGTACAAAAATCATTACGCTTAGCGAGCTTCAGAAAAAGTATAGCATTTTTAAAAATATTCAACTTGCTGCGGATCGTTTAATATATTCAAGCGACAATGCCAACTATCCAACAGACGATGAGATTTTAGCATACGGCAAGGTTGTTACCTGGCAATATATTTTAGAAAATGCAGGTTTTAAGAATTTAGGGGAAATCAGTCTGGCACTTAGAACATCAATTGGTGCCTTGAACAAAGAATTTAAGACCTCCCATTTAATTAAAGTCCTTGATGAATTTACAATCCATAATTCTATTTATCATCCCGTAGAAGGACGCATAACAATCTTGAGCCTAATTCAAATTTACCATTGCCTCTTTGCAATGAAAAAATTCGACATTGTGATAGCTGATGAATTTTTCCAGGATAGTACAACAATTAGCCTGTCTACTGTTACCTGCTCCGAATTTATTTCAAAAGTCAAAGGCTATGTATATTTTTTCCCAACAGACAAATCAATACTTTTCACGATTGAATGGGACAGCTTCTTTTTCTTAATATGTGGTGATCAACTATCCCTGGATTTTATCATAAATAATTTTGACTTTGAGGGCTTTTATTGCGACAGTGATACAATGCATAATTGGGATCTTTAGAATAAAAAATATAATGAACCGATACGACTACATAAACCTGCTTATTGAGATTGTAAACGAACCGACGTTTACTCTTGGTTCTGCTGATAATGTCTTCCAATATTCAAAATATTATTACAGCGCCGATGCCACAGCATATCAAACTTCAAAACATGGCATAAAAATCTATGATGAAGGTCAACTCATAAATGATTGCATTGTTATTGGATCCGGAGGCTCAACAGGTATTTTTGAAAACTCTTCCATTGTCGATCGTGATGAAATATTAGTATGTTGTTGTGACACAGTTTTCTGTTTAACGATCAGCAATCTGGAACTTAAATGGCGAACGAGAGCTGATGAGGCGACTTGTTTTACAATTCATAAATTAGACGATGACTATATAGTTTACGGAGAGCTTCAAATATCAAGGCTTGATAGAAACGGAAATATTATCTGGAGCTTTGGTGGCGCGGATATTTTTGTTTCGCTAGATGATGAAAATCCTTTTAAGTTAGAGACAGACCATATTGCGTTAAGAGACTACAGCAAAAATGAATATAAAATTGATTTTGATGGTAAGCTAATTAGTAGTTGCATTAGATAGTATAATATAAAAGATTAGAAAAACAGAATAGCCTGCATCTTAATGAAGCAGGCTATTCTGTTATATAAAAAACCTCCAGTTCAATCATCAGGCAGCAACCCTGATTACAAGCTCATATGATTGAATATCTTTTCTGTTTAAATCATTTAAAAACGATAAGCAACAGACAGACGGAAATTACGTGGTGCATCTGCCTGATAATAGTAAGCACTTAAGAATGAGTAATAAGACCCGCTGTAAGTATACTTGTCCAGGATATTAAAAGCATTACCGGATATACGGATTTTGCTGTTTTCCCAGAACAGACCGCCATCAAGTTTGAAATAGTTTGGCAGTTTTTGCAGTCCTACGCTCCAGGTATCAGTTTGCCTTCCGCCAAGATAAGTTCCACCTAATGAAATACCGGCACCACTTACTTTACCAGCAAGTAATTTATAGCTT
>Ga0247813_10000770_pt1 | contig 26596 bp, 20 predicted proteins | sample UWRJL169409C1_FD_180719 | JGI IMG/M metagenome (GOLD analysis project Ga0247813, IMG submission 180719) | Plant litter microbial communities from Arlington Agricultural Research Station in Wisconsin, United States - UWRJ-L169-409C-1 | ecosystem: Environmental > Terrestrial > Plant litter >...
CATAATTTCTATTTCGATTCCATGAACCAAATTTTGATGGATACTTGGTCAAAGGGAAAAGTTACGCTTGTGGGCGATGCCGGCTACAGCGTATCGGTTTCACTCGGTCAGGGAACGACAGTGGCAATGGTTGGTGCTTATGTATTGGCAGGTGAATTAGCCGCTCACAAAAATGATTTGCAAAAAGGATTAAATAATTATGAAACAGCATTGAGAGAATACGTCGAAAGTAATCAGAAACTTGCGTATGACTCTAATGCTGAGCTACAGGAAGCAAGCATGACAGACCCGGATAATATTCCTGATTTTACGCAATCTGTAGTTCAGTATTCTCTTAAAGTATATTAAATCCATTTCAATCAGAATTTTAGTTTTGATGTTGATAATTTGCATATAACATCTTTATAAGGCGGTGCCCTTCTCATTTGCTTCTCATTTGCTTTGACGGCCCTCTAGTAGGGTGTTAGTGCGGGGTTAGTGGGGGGTTAGTGCGCTTATTAGCGCTAAAAAGGGCCTTTAACCCTCCTTCAACCCCCTTTTTGCCCCGAAAAAAAGTAAAGTTAAATAGCCACTAAAGTCGAGTGAAACCACACTGATACTATCATAAACAATGTTTTTGAATAAAATAGGTTACAATGAAGACGCTGTGAAATAATAAAAGCATGGGGATTTTGGATACACTTTTGACAATCCAGACTAATTTTTAAATAAGGCCTTTACTGACTTTTGTATAATAAGAAGAACAAAATCAGATGGAACAATTTAAAAACAAAGCAGATAACACAGCTAACAAACCGTTGATGAAAGCCGTCCGGTTACATGAGTTTGGTGGCCCTGAAGTATTAAAATATGAGGATGCACCAGTTCCTGAATTGGAACCTGGTGAAGTACTGGTTCGCGTTCATGCGGTTGGCATTAATCCGCCCGACTGGTATCTGCGCGACGGATACAAGATGTTGCCGCCTGAGTGGCAGCCAAACGTGCCTTTTCCGGTCATCCTTGGAACAGACATTTCAGGGGTTATTGCGGCTATCGCCGATGATGTGAATGATTTTTCCATTGGTGATGAAGTGTATTCCATGGTTCGCTTTCCAAGTTTCGGACTAAGTAAGGCCTACTCAGAATACGTCAGCGTTCCGGCTTCGGAACTCGCGCTCAAACCCGCGGGTATCAATCATATTCAAGCCGCTGCGGTACCCATGGCAGGGCTTACCGCATGGCAGTTCCTTGTAGAACTTGGGCATAATGAGCCGAATCCCCTTCAGCCAAACAGGCATGAACCAGTTTCCCTGGAAGGTAAGACCGTTCTCGTCAACGGAGCCGCAGGTGGTGTAGGGCACTTTGCGCTGCAGATAGCCAAGTGGAAAGGTGCAAAAGTGATCGCAGTAGCATCTGGCAAACATGAAGCTTTGCTGCGGGATCTTGGCGCAGATGAGTTTATCGACTATACAAAGACGCGTCCTGAGGATGTGGTGCAGGATCTGGATTTGGTTATTGATGCAGTCGGCGGCCCCACAACCGGTCGTTTCCTGCGTACACTTAAACGTGGTGGTGCTTTATTCCCAATATTCCCTTTAGGTTTTTCAGATAAAGGAGAGGCAGATCAATTGGGTGTGACGGTTTCGGCCACTCAGGTTCGCTCGAATGGCGCACAGCTGGAAGAACTTGGTCGGCTACTCCATAACGGAACAGTCCGGGTTGTGATAGACAGTTCTTTTCCGCTGGCGGAAGCTCAAAAAGCACATGAGAGGGCTGCTCTTGGTCATATTCAAGGCAAGATTGTACTCACCGTGGTTTAATAACAGGAGAAATCTTAAATTAGCTTCATCATGAAAGTTAAACCACAGCCTAACGTTATCAAAAGCATTTCAGCATTTATGCGTGATCTGGGTCTGCCTAAACCGCTGCATCCTTTAGTTGCGCTGGTGAAATACGATAGTGATCAGGTGAGCCGTGAAAATGCCGGAAAAAATTTCCTGATTAACTTTTACAAGGTCTCATTGAAGGAGAATTTCAGTGGCCATGTGAAATATGGAAAAGGGCATTATGATTTTGAAGAAGGGGGGCTGGCTTTTCTGGCTCCCCATCAAATGATCACCATGTCTACCGAAGAAAGCTGTTATGAGGACGGGTACATGTTGTTTTTTCATCCCGATCTGATACGGAATTATCAGCTGGGAAAAAACATTCAGCAATACGGTTTCTTCGCCTACGAGGTAAATGAAGCATTGTTTGTCTCAGACAAAGAGAAAAAAGTTTTGGTTGGTCTATTTGAAAATATTGCTGCTGAGCTGGAAAGCAATACCGACAGCTTTAGTCAGGATGTGCTCGTTTCCCAAATCGAGCTATTGCTTAATTACAGTAACCGTTTTTATAACCGGCAGTTTCTTACCCGCAAAGCAGTTCATCATGATCTGATTACACAAATGAATACGTACCTGGCAGAGCGTTTCGCCAGTCAGGTAGAGGGTTTACCCACAGTTCTTGAAGTTGCTGAACATCTTCATGTTTCTCCAAGATATCTAACGGATATGCTGAAGACATTGACCGGACAAAGCGCACAGCAGCATATCCACGAACAATTAATTGAAAGGGCTAAAGTGAGCTTGAGTACCACGAGGCTCACTATTGCTGAAATTGCTTATCAGCTAGGTTTTGAGCACCCGCAATCCTTTAATAAATTATTTAAACGCTACACCGATCAATCACCGAATGTGTTCAGGAAGTCTTTTAACTGATAAATTCTACACCTGCAGGTTGTAAATAATCTCATGAGATTGTCATGATGATGGTCTCAAGTGGATCAGGAGCATATTATATTTATATTTTCAATTTCAAAGTTTATAAAAAGTACGTGTTTTCTTTTATAATCCATATTTTTAAGCCTTTTCCGCTTACATCGGCGGGTGTTGCTTATGAATGAAAATAAAAACTATGATGCCGCATTTTGTGGTAATCTGGCTATACATCAAACCAATTCTATACAGGATTACGGATACCTGATAGTGGCGGATATCGAAAATCTGGAGATTGTTCAGGGAAGTGAAAACTTAGACCTCATCTGTTCAAAACCTGTACGCGAACTTATAGGAGTTCACCTTTCTGAATTTTTGACTGCTGCTCAGCTGTCTGCACTTCAAAAAGAGATTGCACGTGGACCCAGAAATAGAGTGCCATTTAGCTGTTCTTTTAACAATGATGGTGTATTGATTCCGGTAAATATACTCTGTCATATTAAAAATAATCTGATTATCCTGGAAATTGAAAAAGACGACGAGGAACCTGAACGGAGCTTCTCTGCTGTTTTTCAGGAAGTACGGTCGTTTATTTCTACGCTTGAAAATACAGCCAGTCTGCAAGATATCTGTGAAGCGAGTATTCATGAAATCCGTCGTATCACAGGATTCGATGGTATCAGGATGTATCGTTTTGATAAAGACTGGAACGGTACTGTAATAGCAGAAGAGATTGAAGGGGAACTGGAAAGTTACGTCGGACAAACCTTTCCTGCATCGGATGTGCCAAGACAGGCAAGGGCATTGTATATTAAAAATCCGTTCCGGTTAATTCCGAACAGGAACTACAAATCATACAAGCTTTTTCCGGTGATCAACAGTATCACGGATGGATTTCTTGATCTGTCTGACTGTAACCTGAGGAGTGTTGCAGGTGTTCACCTTGAATATATGGCGAACATGAATGTTGCCGCATCCATGTCTATCAGGGTAATGGTTGGTGACGTACTGTGGGGATTAATATCTTGCCATCATACCAACCCAAAGTACCTCAGTACCGAAAGCAGGTTTATATTTGAGTGGCTGAGTTTGGAGATCTCTTATCGTATTTCTTCGGTAATTCAACAGGAACAACTGGCTGTTTCTGCGCATTTGCTTAAACTGAAAGCATCGGTTACAGAAAATATCTTTTCTAAAGGAGATGTTGTAAGGGGATTAATTGAAGATGAAAACCAAAACCTGAATAAATTGTTTAATTGCAGCGGATTTGCTGTGAATCTGAATGGTAAAATTTCATCTATGGGAATTGTTCCGGAAGAGGAAGAACTGGAAAGTCTGCTGCTGTGGGCAGAAGGTAAGGTTTTTGGAAACGTTTTTGCAAGTGATGAACTAGGCGAAATTTACGAAGAGGGAAAGTCATATGCGGATATCGCCAGCGGTATATTGATTATTCCGGTGAGCGGGAAAAAGGGTGACCTGCTGGTATGTTTCAGACCGGAAAGAATCAGGGACATTAAATGGGGTGGTGATCCAAATCAGGCCATCAATTTTGAGAAAGATGGTTTGAGTTATCATCCTCGAAACTCGTTTAAACTCTGGCTGGAGACTGTTTACGGACAATCTGAAATATGGAATGAAACTGAGCTGGAACTGGCAGAATCACTTAGGAACTTCTTATTTCAATTCAGCGCTGACCAGCAATTTAATTAATGCAAGAACCTGTAATGAGGCAAGAAATCACAAAAGAAAACAACAAGAGATACGATAAGTACATAGTGGCCATAGGGGCATCGGCAGGAGGATTGGAGGCTATTCATCAGTTCTTTGACCATATGCCAGCAAATGCCAGTTTTTCCTTTGTGGTGATTCAGCATTTGTCTTCGGACTATAAAAGCCTGCTGGTAGAACTGGTAGGCAAACATACGCACATGAAAGTGTTTGAAGCAGCGGATGACATGGCTGTACAACAGGATTGTGTGTATATTATCCCAAATAATAAGTTAATGACGGTTAGTCGCGGTAGGTTGAAGCTGACGGAAAAATCGTCGGTGAAAGCTCCGAATACGGCAATAGATCATTTTTTACATACGCTGGCGAAGGATAAAAAGGAAAAAGCTATAGCGATTATATTATCCGGAACAGGAACAGATGGTACCAGGGGAATCCAGGCGATAAAAGAATATGGAGGGATGGTCATTGTACAGGAGCCTTCAACTGCAAAATTTGATGGAATGCCGAACAGCGCAATCGCCTCGGGTAATACAGATTTTATTCTTTCTCCTGCAGAAATGAGTGCCGAACTGTTCAACTATGTAAAGGAAGAACCGGTTAAAGTGCTGGAAAACGGCAAGATCAACGAGGCATTGCTGGATGAGATTTTTACGCTTGTTCATCAGCAAAGCGGCAATGATTTCAACTTATATAAAACCCCAACCATTATCCGCCGCATTGGCAGGAGGATGAATGAAAACAATATTAAATCCCTTGATGCTTATGTTGACTTCCTGAAAGAAAATACAGAGGAGGTAAAAATACTTGGGCAGGATTTCCTGATTGGGGTAACTAAATTCTTTCGGGATACTGCCGCTTTTGAACTGTTTTCGGAACAGCTGGAAGAAGTACTTGAACGAAAAACGCATGGAGATACTTTAAAAATATGGGTTTGTGCCTGCAGTACTGGGCAGGAAGCCTATACGGTTGCAGTGCTGGCCGCTGATGCGGTTAAAAGATCAAGGAAAAGAATTGATATTAAGGTATTTGCTACAGATATCGATGATAAAAGCATAGAGATTGCGTCAAAAAATCAATATCCTCCAAATATTAGTAAAGAAATTCCTGCCTCCCTGTTCAAGAATTATTTTGTGCAGGACGGAAATTTTTATGGAGTTATACCGGAGATCCGGAAAATGGTGGTCTTTGCGAAACATGATGTGATCAAATCCCCGCCATTTATCAAAAATGATATGGTCACCTGCCGGAACATGCTGATTTATGTGAACAGTGTTCTCCAGGAAAAGATACTTTCAATATTTCATTTTTCGCTGGTACAGGAAGGATACCTTTTCCTGGGATCGAGCGAGACCATTTCCTCACTAAAGGAAGGATTTACGGAGGTGTCTGGAAAATGGAAATTCTATCAGAAAACAGGGACAATCAACTATGCGAGCTATAACACCTATAATACAGGTGCAAGATCGCTGGTAGACAAAACGAAGAAACCTATCCTCAGTGAGCTGGCAATGAGTTCGATTGAGAAGAGTTTCAATAGTTTTCTGACCAGAGATTTGGGTTATGCGGGTGTGTATGTGGATAAAGCGTATATCATGCAGGATGCTGTGGGCGATTACCGCAGGTATCTTTCACTGCCGGATGAAAAAATAGAGCTGAATATCCTGAAAATGGTACCGAAAGAAGTGTCTGTTATTTTGAATACTGCTTTGAGAACGGCATGGAAGGAGAAGGAGATCACGTACCTGAAGCGTGTACGATTCCACATTGATCAGGTGGAAACGTATTTGAATATTTCGGTTAAACCGCCGGATCAGGAAAATGGGGTGGGTTTCACCTTGATTGTATTTGGTGAAAGTACGCTGGAGACTATTCCTGAGAAAGATGACCGCGGCATGGTTGGATTAAGTGATGGTAAGCAGGACGAATATATTTTTGAGCTGGAAGCGGAGCTGAATGAAACCAGAAATAATTTGCAGCTGGCGGTAGAGGAGATGGAAACGACGAATGAAGAATTGCAGTCTACCAACGAAGAGATGCTCTCGGCAAATGAAGAACTTCAGTCGAGCAATGAAGAATTACAATCGCTGAACGAAGAATTACATACTTTAAATACAGAACACCAGATCAAGATTAAGGAGCTGGTGGATCTGAATGATGACCTGGATAATTATTTCAGGAGCACAGATATAGGTCAGATTTTTGTTGATGCGGGCATGTTTATCAGGAAATTTAATCCCGCTGCCATTAGTATGGTAAACCTGATTGCGGCAGATATTGGGCGTTCTATTGAGCAGATTTCGAATAATATCAAGGCGGATAACCTGAATGGCGACATACAGCAGGTACTGGAAAGTGGACAGGTGATTGAAAAAGAGGTGCAGATCAGGAACGGTGACAGTAGTTTAATGAAGATCATGCCTTATGTGAGGAAAGACAGAAAAACAGATGGCGTAGTCATCACTTTTGTGAATATTTCCAAGCTTACTGAACTGAATAATATTATTACCGGGGTTTTTAATGCGAGTTTAAACGGAGTAATAGCTTTTAAGTCTGTGCGCAATAAGCAGCATTTTATCATAGATTTTGAGTGTATTTCTTTCAATAGTGCTGCCTTAAAAATTCTGAAGAAAGAGGAAAGTGAGCTGTCTAAAGCAATGATTCTGGAGCAGCTGCCAGAGATTTCGGATAGCCATCTGATGGAGCGGTACATCAACGTGGTAGAAAAGGGAGGTCAGCTGCAGGTAGAGTTAAAATTAAACGAAAAAACCTGGCTGGAGCTGGTAGCCGTTAAAATGTCTGACGGTTTTGCAGCTACGATTACAGATATTACCAAGCAGAAAATATCAGAAGAAAAGCTGAAGAAAAATTACAATGAGCTGCTGGGAACACGTGAGAATCTTAAATTGCTCAACAGTGAACTGGAACTTAAGGTCCGCGAACGTACCATGCGTCTTTCTGAAAGTGAAGACAGGTTTAACCTGGTATCACAAGCGACTAATGATACGATTTGGGACTGGAATCTGGCAGATAATACGATGTGGCGAAGTGCTAATTTCAGCACCATGTATGGCTATGGAAAAGACCCTGTGAATGAAAATATAGGATTCTATTTTGATCTCATTCATCCTGATGAACGCAAAGCGGTCAAAAAGAGCGTTTACGATGCGATAAATAATGGAGACACGCAGTGGACAGCGCAGTACCGTCTGAAAAAAGCTGATGGTGAATATGCGACTATCCTGGACCGTGGAAGTATCCTGACAGATGAAAATGAGATTCCTTACCGTATGGTTGGCTCCATGCTGGATATCTCTGTGCTGATTGATACGGAAACACGACTCAGTTCTACTGAACGTAAATTCAGAAAGATCTTCGATTCTAATGTAATTGGTATGCTTTTCTCTAATATCGATTCTGGTAGAATTGAAAATGCCAACCATATCTTTCTGAATATGCTGGGTTATACCATGGAAGATTTTGAGCAGGGTAACATCAACTGGAAAGACATTACTCCGGAAGAATTTATGCCGGTAAGTCGTATCTCTGCACAACGGCTAAAAACACAGGGTTTCTGTGAACCTTTTGAAAAACAATATTTGCACAAAAATGGTACGCCCTTGGATGTGCTGGTAGGTTCAGCTATTCTTGATGACAACAACTTCAGGGAAGCCGTAACTTATGTGATTGATATCAGCACACAGAAGGAAAATGAAAAAAGAAGATCAGAGCTGCAGGAACTGATCAAAAAGCAGCAGGATGAATTTTATAGTATTTTCAAAAAGGCGCCGGCGCTGATTAGTATCAGGAGAGGAGAGCGTTTGGTTTATGAGTTTGTTAACGAGGCTTTTATTCAATTTGATGGCGGTACAGATTTTATAGGTAAGGAAAAATTACGCGAGGGCTCGCAGCTTGATAGCGAAGAACTGAAGGGTTTCGAGAAACAAGTAATGGCCACAGGTGAAACATTTGTTGCAAATGCTTACAAACTGAACCATCAGGATCCCGAAACAGGAGAAATGAAAGACAGCTGGTTTGATATTATCATCAATCCGGTCTATTCTGCTGAGGGCATTATTGATGGCATCTCCTTTTTTGGCTTTGAGGTAACAGATCTGATGATTGCACAACAGACTACAAAAGATCTGATGTATAAAAAAGATGAGTTTATGAGTATTGCCAGCCATGAACTGAAAACCCCGATCACCACGATCAAGGGCTATCTGCAGTTCGTATTGAAAATGGCAGAACAGGAGAAATTCGGTCATATTTTTGGATTTATTGATAAAGCGAACAAACAAGTTGGCAAATTAACTACGCTGGTGGATGACCTTTTGGATGTAACAAAAATACAGGCCGGTAAAATGAACTTCACCTTCTCTTCTTTTAATATCAAAGAAGTGATAGAGGAATCGGTGGACGGGATCCAGGGTAATTTAGGTGGTCAGACGATCATTCAGGAAATTGAAGATTGTGTGATTACTGCAGATAAAAACCGGATTGAACAGGTCATTTCAAACTTTATATCCAATGGGTTGAAATACTCCCCTAAAGGAAAAGTGATTGTGATCAGGGCAAAGAAAATTGGCGTAAACCGCGTAAGAATAGCAGTGAAAGACCAGGGCATAGGAATACCTAAAGATAAGGCTGAATTGATCTTCAATCGCTTTTTCAGGGTAGAGGAATCTTCTAATATGTTCTCCGGACTTGGTTTAGGACTGTATATTTCTGCTGAAATTATACACAGACATCATGGAGAGATTGGGGTTGAAAGTGAAGTTAACGAAGGATCTGACTTTTGGTTTGAAATTCCAATTGAACAACCGGAGGTGTAAAACAGACTTTGTTATTTTTATATTACATTTGATCTATAGCTAAGCCGATTTATGTCTGAATTTCCTTATCCGCCTAATGAAAAAGAACGCCTTGCCGTATTAAAAAGCTATGGGTTAATGGACAGTGGTGCAGATAAGGAATTTGATGCTATTGCAAGTATTGCTGCTGCAATTTGCGGTATTCCCATTTCGCTGATTACTTTCATTGATGATGAAAGACAATATTTTAAATCACATATTGGAACTGACTTTACAGAAAACCAAAGAGAGCTTTCCTTTTGTACCCATGCAATAGCTTCCTCCGAAGACATCATGATTGTACAGGATGCAACCAAGGATGTTAGGTTTGCCGATAATCCTATGGTAACCGGCCCTACAAAACTTGTTTTTTATGCAGGTGTACCTTTGATCAATGAAGAAGGTTATGCGTTAGGTACGATATGCGTGATTGACCAGAAAGTACATGATTTATCTGCCGGACAGGTCGCTGCACTAAAATCGCTCGCGGTTCAGGTTGTAGATAAGATAGAGCTGAAAAGAAAGGTTGCCAAACTGGAAAAGGCGAATCATGAACTGATGAATTCAAATGTGCTGATCCAGAAGTTTGCTTCAATGGCTGCACATGATATTAAAAATCCACTGAGCAGTATGTTGCTGACCTCCCAGCTCCTCAGGGCCAGTACAGAAAAAGCAGGTGATGAAAGGTCGCTCAAACTGATTGATATCAATATCACTTCCACAAGGACATTGCTTAGTCTTGTAGACGAAATGCTGGAATATTCAAAGTCGCCGGGATCTTTAATTGCGAGAAAGCAAAAAATTAACCTAAAGACCTTATTTGAGAGGCTGAAGAATTTAGTGCAGGTACCTGCAAATTTCAGAGTAGATTTTAATTCACCCCTAACAGAAATCTATTATTCCGTAATTGCTATTGAACAGATCTTACTGAATCTGATCAGCAATGCTATTCGTTATAATGATAAAGCAGAAGGCACCGTGATAGTGAGTATCCTTGATGTAGAAGATCATTATATGCTTGAAGTAGCTGATAATGGAGTTGGTATCGCACCAGAGTTTCATCAGCAGATCTTTTCCTCCAACTTTACCCTGAACCAGACAGATCGTTTTGAAAAAAAGGGAACAGGTATTGGGCTGTCAACAGTAAAAGATTTAGTAAATGTGCTTAATGGCGACATACAATTAAAATCACAATTAGGAGCAGGATCTGTTTTTACCGTCAGGTTCAGCAAATCAATTTAATTTGCTAATAGCGGCAGAAAAAACAGGTGACTTCATTTAGTGTAAATCCTGTCTTATAAAAACTTCTGAAAACAGTAGAACCGAAGGCCCGGACGTTTAGCGAGACCAATTTCGCCGCTAAATTCATATCCCAGCTTTGGGAAAAGTGCCCTTGTAGCCATATTTTCACTGTTTGTATCGACTCTTAAAATCGTTATACCTCGATCTTTGGCAACCTGCTCAGCCTGCGCCATCAGGGCCTTTGCGATACCTTTGCCCTGACAGTCAGGGTCTACAGCGAGGCGGTGCGTAACAATAGCTTCTTCAGTAATGTCCCACCCGGCATCAGCATATTCAGGATCCTGATCAGTAGTGATTGCAGAAATTCCTACAATGGCATTTTCCAGTTCTGATAGCCATAACTGACCGATAGCAATATCTTTTGCAAAAACTTCGGGATTTGGATAATCATCTCCCCACTGAAAGTTCCCGGATGCATGCATCAATGGAACAACTTTACGCACCAAAGCCATAATTTGAGGTATATCTTCTGTTTTTGCTAACCGTATGCTCATTTAGCAAAGATACAAAATGGATTTTAGCCGTGGTATTGCGCATCATTAAATTAATCCACAGGGTTATCAGGAAAAGGATAAAACTGATAAGGCTGATCATTTTCATGACCAGCCTTATCAGTTGAAATATATTCTTTAAATTTTTAATGCGCTGCTAGAAGCTGTATCTCGCACCAATTTGGCCTCTCCATCGGGAGTCGAACGGTGCATTAACGAATGAGCTGCTCACAGGTGTATAACTGTAGGTGGCTGTCTGCACATTATTAACAGTGGTTAGACCTCTGAAAGTAAGTATTGAACCGCTTAAAGTAGCTGGTAACTGTGCTGTGGTGATGGAAGGGAGTTTGATCAAACCCCACTTTTTATTTAACAGATTACCAACGTTAAAAACGTCAAAGGTAAGCTGCAGATTATGTCTTTTTCCACCTGTATTGATGAAGAAATCCTGTGCCAGATGCATGTCGAAAATATGAGACCATGGTGTTCTGGCACCATTTCTTTCTGCAAATTCGCCGCGGTGTTGTTTTAAATAAGGATCCTGCTCAATAAAGGCGTTCAGTTGATCATAGATTTGTGCGGGGGTACGGGTGTCTTGTGCATTGGTAGGGATCAGGACGATATCGCTGGCCGATTTTGGGATATACATGGCGTCGTTCTGCGTCTGTCCGTCATTATTGATATCTGAATTCAAACGGTAAGTATAAGGCAGACCGGACTGTCCGTTATAGACCAGGCCAATGGTGGTAGCGTAATTTTTAAGATATTCAAAACGATAAGAAGCAGTGGCAATTATCCGGTGATCCAGGTTCCAGTCAGAATAAGTAAGATAAGGGGTATTTGGATTATTAGCAATGGTATTGTTTCTGAAGTTGGTAGAAGCAATTGTTGAGTTCATGCTGGAGATGTCTTTCGACTGTGCATAGGTATAAGCAATCGATCCGGATACTCCACGGGCCACATTGCGTACCAATTGGGCAGTTAAGCTATATTGATAACCTTTGTTGGTATTGGTGAGTATAAACGCATTGGTATATTCCGGATATTTTAACCTTGCTGTACCGGTAGGATATAAATCACGACCATCTGCTAATTTTGCAGCAGGCTCAACGAGGTTTAAATCCTGGATATAGGGTGCATTCAATTCTTTACCATAGATCGCTTCGAGCGTTCCTACAAAACCCCAGATCAGCTTTTGATCAATGGCCAGGTTTGAACGCCATACCTGCGGCATTTTAAAGTTTTTATCGGTAAGGTCTATTTCTGAAGTAGCAACGGTTGGGGTACGTGGCTGATTGTTCACATCACCGCTAAAACGGATAGGGGCTGTAGCGGTACCTGTCGCATTGATACGGCCAAGATCCACACCTGAATTGTTATAAGCATTACCCAGCCACACATATGGTAACCTGCCGGTGAAGATTCCTGTTCCGCCTCTGATGATGGTGGATCCGTCTTTCATCACATCCCAGTTAAATCCTAATCTTGGTGAAAAGAGGAGCTGGGATTTTGGTTTGGTATCTGTTGTAAGTCCCTGCGACTGAAACGAAGCTGCGAATTGCTCATTGGCTAAAGGTTTGTCGAGAAACACAGGGATATCGACTCTTAATCCACCGGTAATTCTCACTCCTTCGGCAGCAGTATATTCATCCTGCGCATAAAAACCAAGTTGCATTGCCCTGAAAATGGAAGTAGGGATAGCCACATCAGGCACTTTTGAATAGGTCAGCTGATAAACAGAAGGAGCCTGATTGGTCATGAAAGAAGCCAGACTGCTGTAAGTGTAGTTACCCCAGATATTCTGGATAAACTGGTTATTGAACCTGAAAAACTCATTCTGCGTACCAAAAGTGAAATGGTGGTCGTCATGGATCACATCAAGGTTATCTGTCAGTTGGAAAAGGTTCTGCGATTGTTTTGCTGAGGGAGAATAACCTTCAGTCCCTGCAGTAATAGTTCCTGAAGCACCGAGCTGGATCATGAGCTGCGGAAATGGACTGCCTGGAATTTCCCGGTTGTCGCGCACATTAGAATAACCCACAATCAGGTTGTTCACCACATTATTAGAGAAATAAGTATTTAGCTCTGCTACGGTAATATTTGTTGTGCTGGTTTGTATGTATTTATTGTTTTCGAAACGCAGCGCATTGATGCCGTTGCTGATATCGTCACGTTTACCATGTACATAATTATGTCTCAGTGTCAACCGGTTTTTAGCATTGATGAGGTAATCAAAGCGGACAAAAAACTTTTCGCTGTTGGTTTCTTTGCTGATATTATCAAATTTTCCTGCATCATAGTTATACCTTTTCATGAGCGTATCGGCAATCTGTTGTGCGGTCGCCGCATCTACTAATGATTCATTAGCGGCACCTGTTCCCCTGTTCGCATTGTAGAGGAGGGGTTCTTTCCTGCGACTAATTTCTGCATTCACAAAATAGAACAATTTGTCTTTGATAATTGGGCCACCCAACCTGAATCCGTATTGTAAATCTGTAAACTCGTTGTATTTACTGCGGTTAGCATCGGGACTTTTACCTACCAGTGATTCATTCTTTCCATAAGTATAAACAGATCCGCTGGTGGTATTGTTACCACGGCGGGTTACTGCGTTTATTCCGGCACCGGTAAAGCTGCCTTGTTTCACATCGAAAGGGGCAAGGACTACTTGAATTTCGTCAATCGCATCCAAACTTATAGGTTGTGTGCCTGCCTGTCCGCCGGGTGCTCCGGTAGTGGTACCACCGCCAACACCATAACCCATGATGTCGTTATTCTGAGAACCATCAATCTGGATGTTATTGAAACGGTTGTTACGGCCGCCAAATGATAATCCGGATGACTGCGGCGTAAACCTCGTATAATCAGATAAAGATCGGTTTAAGGAAGGGTAGCGGTCTATATCTGCGCGACTGATATTTTTAGAAGCACCAGTTTTAGAAAGATTTCTGGAAGAACCGGCCCTGGCACCCTTAACTTCTACGGCATTCAGTTGCTGATCTTCCGAATCCATAAATACTTTCATCGTATAGACCTGTCCTAAAGGTAAAGTGATATTTTGTTCGGTGTATTTGCGATTGCCAACATGGGTAATTTCGATCGTATAAGGTCCGCCAACGGGTAAGTTTTGCAAGTTGAAAGCTCCTTTTTCATTTACCTGTACTACAAAGCGACTGTTTGAGGGCAGATAAGTTGCGGTAACACTGGTGCCGGTAAGTGGCTGGCTCATGTTGTTAAAAACATATCCTTTAATGCCTGAAGATGTAGTTCCCTGTGCGCTGGACGCAAGCTGACTGAATAACATGATGCTAAACAAGAGCAATACCCTGGCGCATTGAAACATACATTTAATTGATGTAGCGTTTGTTTTCATTTTATATATTTGTTCTTTAACTGTAATGAAGCTTGCATAAGCTTAATAATTGAAGGCCATCAGACCTTTCTGGTGGTTGTCATGATTCCATGAGTGTTCGAACCACTCATGGTTTCGCTTCTTAATCCTGTTGTTTAATATTGATTTCGTTCTTTTTTATGTCATAGCTGATAGGTATTTGTGATTGAATGTCATGCATGATCATCTCTAATGTTTTATCTTTTGTATTTAAGCTGACTGGTAAATTGGTGTCTATGGTCTCCTGAAGGTTAATCCTGATATGGAAATTTTCTGCAAGCACTTTGATGACCTGTTTCAATGGTGTCTCATTAAATGCCAGTGCTGTCACCACTAGTTGTTCTTCATGTGCCAGTTTTTTAGCTGCTGCAGGTTTAACTTTTGCCAGCACACCACTAATGGTATTGAACACTGCTTTTTCTGTCGGTAACAGGAATATTGCTGGCTCCTTACGATACACTACACCTACCTTTCCTGTTTTTACTTTTACACTGATCGTCCTGGCATTTTCTCTGGCATCAATCCAGAATGAAGTACCCAACACTACGGTAGTTATCGCACCTGTTTTCACTGTGAAAGGACGGTGCTCATCATGTTTCACTTTTAAGAATGCCTTTCCAGAGAGCAGGATCGCTCTGTTTTTACCTTTTAATCCTTCAGGATAATTTAGTGCAGCACCAGGATAAAGACTCACGATAGTGGAATCTGGTAATTGAATGTCTTCAGTTTTATTTAACAGGTTTTTTATGCGTATAGTCCTGGTGACAGCAACTCTGGTTAATCCAGGTGTAGCTTTATGTTGAGGAGCAGATTGCTGAAAAATAAGATAGCCGATAAGGAAAGGAAGAATGGCTGCTGCAATTTTTAATGCACCAAGTTTATGAGTTAAGGAGAATCGTTTTTTATGATAAATTTTTGTCTCGATGAATGCGAAATCTGGAACGGAGGTTTGGCTAGGTGCATCTGTTCTGCTCTCCAATACAACGAGCTGCAGGTCCATAAATTCAAGCTGTTCATCTTTAGTGAGCGATGAAAACCAGTTCAAAATTGTGGTATGCTCTGCCTCCGGGAGGGAACCTTCAAAAAAATGCGTTAATGTTTCTTTACTGAATGGCTGTTCTTTCATGATTTATACGAGCTATACGTATAAGCCATCAGGCAACCCTACCTTGTTTTAGAAAAAAAAGATAAAAATAATAAAAGGCTCAAGATGTGCTGGCTTTTTAGAAAGGCCTTTAGGAAATGCAAAGTTTTAGTGATGTGTTTTTCTACCGCTTTAACAGAAATATTCAGTTGTTGTGAGATTTCCATATTGCTGAGTTGTGTGGTTCTGCTCAAAGCAAATACCTCTCTGTTTCTTGCTGGAAGCTGCTGCAATGCATTAGCCAAAAGTCGGTTATAATCGGCCAGAATCACCTGATCCAGCGTACTGAATGTACCTGAATCTTCTGTATGTCGCATTTTGATGATCCTTGCCTGATTTTGTGTTTTACGGATATAATCCAGCGCCTTATGTTTAGCGATAGTAAAGAGCAGATTTTTAGTGCTGAGTGCAGGATTTAACTGCATTCTGTTTTCCCAGAGTTGTATAAAGGCTTCCTGGGTCATTTCTTCAGCCATTCCTTCCTCCCTACAATAGGTTTTAAGGAAAAGCTGAAGTGTTTTTTGATAGCAATTATAGAAATATTCCAGCGCACGCATTTCTCCATTTTTCAATGCTGCGGCCGCTTCAGAATCATTTTCAAATAAATGCATGGATCAAATAATTTTCGATCCAAAAATATCCCTATAGATTATGATGGGTGTTCAGAGAATGTTATCAAATCATTAAACTATAAACTTGTCTGGTTCAGCAAAGGGGTTTTGCTGGCATTTACCTGATAAGTAGTGATTTTATCATTTTCGTCTACTTCAACAATTCTATAACCGCGGTACGCTGTTCCCCAGCTGCCACCAATGTGCGAGTCAAAAAAGTGTGGAAGTTTGTTGGTGTAAAACACTGCATCCAGACTATGGTCATGACCATGAAACACTGCCTTTACATTTGGATATTGATGTAATAAATTGACAGTCTCAGGAGAATCTACGAAAGCATTTTCCGGTACCCACAGATGTGGCGGAATATGTAAGATCACAAATACTGTTTTTAAGTCTTTAAACTGATCTAGTTCTTTTTTGATAAAGTCGTTGTTAGGGGCAAGGTACTTGCCAGTTGTATTGGAGGTATTGGCCAGCACAAATCCTACACCATTTTTTTCCATCGAAAAGTTATCCTCATAACCAAAAATAGATTTCCAGGTAGCGGTATCTGTATGGTCGTGATTGCCAGGAATGGCATAAAAAGGAACTTTTAAATGATCGTAATAATCTTTTTTAACCTCTGGAAGTAAATCCGGGCGGTCATGTACTAAATCACCATTGATAATTACAAAGTCGAGCGCAGTTGTGTCATGTGCCTCATTCAGCCATTTTACCATATTGCTATGGTCATTTTTATAATCCGTTCCCGGCTGTCCGTAATGTCCATCGGATGCAATCGCAAATCGTAGTTTAGCTTTTTTGCCAGCAGCAGGAAGTGCATGCTGATCTGCCGGAGTTAGAGCTGATACACTGGTTGAGATTCCAGCCAGTGCTAAACTTGCAAGGCTGCTTTTGATAAAAAATCTGCGGTTGGACATGATGAAAGTTTCAATGTAAAAAAGATCACAATACTAAGCTTAAACCGGTTGAAATAATAATTTTCAAGGTTAAACTTGTGTTAATCTTTTATATCGGCAAAGATTTGCAGAAGCAGGGGATTGACCATATCCGCATATGGTCAATCTCTTGGTAAAACTATTTAGTTTCCGGTTCAGCTACCGGAGTAACAACCGCTTTTACTTTAGCCTCTTTTTTTACCAGGATAGGTGTTTCGACAGTGGCAAGCTCAGCAACGTTCGCATCTTCTTTTACCTCAATAAAAACTGACTTATCTATTTTAATATTTGCTGACAGCTTTTTAGCTAGTCTCCTTGCACCTTTTTGAATATCTTTATTCAGTTTTTTAGCACCTTCTCCGTAATTTCCGGCTATTTCACTTAAAGTAGACAGTAAGCTCTGATGAATATCTTTTTCCGCAGTTTTTCTCGCCGCTTTAACCAATGATTTAAGTTTGCTTTTTTTCATAATCTTGTATAATAAGACAAAGATAAGTTATCGCAATGTTAGTGATATATTATTTTTATGTTAAGATACCTGATTTAGTTAACATTACAAAGCGTTAATGAGCCTTTGATGTTCTAACACCATTGCAGATGCTTTTGATAATGCGGACAGTAAACTTTCCAGATGAATAGGTTTGGATAAGTAATCATTCATACCGAGACGAAGACATTCATCCTTATCTTCCTGCATGGCATTGGCGGTCATGGCAATAATTATAGGTTGCTTAACTTTGCTGGTCCTTATGGCTTGTGTAGCTTCTAAACCATCCATTTCAGGCATTTGAATATCCATTAACACCACATCAAAATGATCATCTCCTATCACGCGGAGTACTTCTTTTCCATTCGTTGCCAATTGAGGTTGGTAGCCCAATTTGTGGAGTATCTTTAAAATCAGTTTCTGGTTAATGATATTATCTTCAGCCACCAGGATCCGTAAGGGATTGCTGCCAGCAAAATCATCCGACAATAATTCTGGCGCTACAGGTTTTTGCAGGGCTTCAATCTGTAATGACACCTTGTTGCCGACTGATGATTTCATGGTGAAAAAGAAGGATGTTCCTTTGTTGACTTCACTTTGTACAGTGATTGTTCCGCCTAAGAGATGAACCAGCCGCTCGCAGATTGCCAGCCCCAGACCTGTGCCGCCATATCTTCTGGTGGTTGAGGAATCAACTTGAGAAAAGGCCTTAAATAACCTGGAAATCCTGTCTTCGGGAATGCCTATGCCTGTGTCTCTTACCTCGCATACCAGTTCTAATGTGCCGTCTGCATGATATCTGTTCATGCTGATAGCCAGGCAGACGCCGCCTTTGCCGGTAAATTTCAGCGCATTACCCATCAGATTAATCAGCACCTGTTTCATTCTCAGGCTGTCGGCTACCAATAGGTTGGGCACATTTTCAGCAATACTATAACCCAAACTCAAACCTGCTTCTACAGCTCTTCCTGCAAACATAGCTATTACTTCTTCTATACACAGCTTTAGATTGAAGTTGTGCGGATCCAGTTCCAGCTTTCCCGACTCGATTTTAGAAAAATCAAGTACATCATTGATCACACTTAACAGGCTTTCTCCACTCAGTTTGATCGTTTCCACAAACTCGGTTTGTTCGGTATCCAGCTTAGTTTCATGCAATAGGGAAACCATACCTAAAACACCATTAAGTGGCGTTCTGATTTCGTGACTCATGGTAGCCAGGAAAATACTTTTTGCCTGATTGGCTTTATCTGCCAGTTCACGGGCAATTTCTTCCTGCTCTTTTTGCGTTTGCAATTCAATATTCAAAATATGGAGCTCTTCCGACTGCGCCTGCATTTCTTCGGATTGTACCTGCAATTCTTCGTTTAATTCCTGAGACTTGATAGATTGAATTTTGATTTCAGCTGCATGTCTGTTCAGGTTACTGATATATGTTTTTAGGGTAGTTTTTAACAGGCTGAAATCCTGATATAGCTTACTCAATTCTATACTATTGGCCAGAAGTCGTCCACCATCAGAGGATTGTATATCCATGAAATCTGAATTAATAAAGGCTTCCATGCGGTGATTCAGCTCTTTGATGTCCCGCGTAAGGTAATCAGATAAAGAAAGGCTCAGCCAGATGATCAGAATCAGGACGGCTAAGGAAACAACAATTAATATGATATTGAACTGTATCTGCACTTCATGCATATCATTGTCTGACGCCTCATTGGTTACAATAAACTGGTTATGGAAATGATCTATATTGGCCTGAATTGCTGGTGCAATACCTTTTTTACGGTCTATCCCCAATTTCTCGGTATAGGCTACAAAATTGGTAAAGTACTGCTTGTAGTTTTGTAATGCTGTTACCTTCGTGTCATTATTTACCAGTTGCAGCAGGGAATCTATCTCTTTAAAAAAAAGTTTTGCATATTCCTGCTTACCTCGCAGCATATAATCCTTTTCATGGCGTCTCAGTTGCAGGATCTGCTTGCCGGGGATTACATTTGAATTTTCAATACGATGCGCGAATTGACGCATTTCACCTTCTATGCCATAATCCTCAAATCCTTTTTTCAGGTAAATCTGTTTCAGTGTATAGCCTAACTTCAATGTCTGCAAATTTAAACTAATGAGACTGTCTAAGGGGTTGTTGATTTGCAGGTGGTTTTTTACCGCGCTAATTCTGAGTTTATTCAGGTGATTGCTGATGTACTGTTGCAGCTGCAGGAATTCATCGATATCCCGCTGCCTGCCAGTTTGATAAAACCCGGCTTCATGATAGCCGGATAACATGAATTTCTGGAGATTTCCTGTGCTTTCCAGATACTGAACTTGTATATGTGTCAATGCTACAGAAAAGGCCTTCAGTTTCCTTTGCTGGTAATTAATGTATAGATAAGTAGTTAACCAGATTAATATGAGTGGGATAAAAGAGCAAAAACTTAAGAGCAGTCTGGCTTTGAAAGATTTTAACATTAGTTGTATTAAGGAACGCAGGGCGAAATTACGGATTGGCGGACATTAAGGTGTTAAATTCATGTTAAGCTATGGTTATTTGAATGGTAGGGCAGCGGAGGGCTTATTAAATTCATTTAAAACAAAGGATGACGGCCTTTGTATAAGCTGGTAATAATTTTTTGTTGCCCGCATATAAGGGCTGTACCTAAAAACAACACTATGTTAGCAATGGATTATCGAGGACCCTATAGGGTTCGGGCAGTAGAAAAGCCCATGCCAGAAATATTGCATCCAGAAGATGCAATTGTTCGTGTTACCCGTACCTGTATCTGCGGATCTGACCTTCACCTTTATCATGGTATGGTTCCTGATACGCGGGTTGGTTCTACCTTTGGCCATGAGTTTGTTGGCATCGTTGAAGAAGTAGGCCCGCTGGTGCAGAAGCTGAAAGTAGGCGATCAGGTACTAGTGCCTTTTAATATCGCCTGCGGAAAATGTAATTTCTGTAAGCAGGGGCTTTATGGAAACTGCCATGAATCGAACCCGATGGCTACAGCAGTAGGTGCAATTTTTGGTTATTCACATACGGCCGGGGGCTATAATGGCGGACAGGCAGAATATGTAAGGGTCCCTTTTGCAGATGTTGGTCCAACAGTTATTCCTGCTGATATGGATCCGGATGATGCTGTGATGCTGACAGATGTGGTACCTACAGGGTATCAGGCAGCCGAAATGGGCGGGATCAAACAGGGTGATACAGTAGTCATCTTCGGCGCGGGTCCTATAGGAATTATGGCGGCCAGGTGTGCCTGGTTTTTCGGGCCTTCCAGGGTAATTATTATTGACCATATCGATTACCGCTTAGAGTTTGCACAGAACTATGCTAAATGTGAAGCTTATAACTTTAAGGATATGGAAGATCCTGTGGTATTCCTGAAGAAAACAACCGATTGGTATGGAGCTGATGTGTGTATTGACTGCGTAGGCTGCGAAGCTGAAGGAAATACCTTACAGACTTTAAGTGGCAGAGTGATGTTGTTGCAAGCTGGTGCTGCAACTGCACTGCAGTGGGCAATCAACTCGGTGAAAAAGGGTGGGATTGTTTCTATAGTAGGTGTATATGGTCCGCCATTCAATTTACTGCCAATTGGTAATGTAGTGAATAAGGGGATCACCATCAGAGCAAATCAAGCTTCTGTGAAAAGACTCTTGCCTAAACTGATAGACCATGTACAATCGGGTCGCCTATCACCTAAAGACCTGATTACGCACAGGATTCCACTGGAAGAAGTAGCAGATGCCTATCGTCTCTTCTCGTCCAAACTGGACAATTGTATTAAAACAGTACTTATACCTTCAGCAAAACATTAAGGTTATGAAAAATTACAGTATAGATTATAAACAGATACCCGGTTGGGGTATGGATTCCGATCCGGAAAACGAGCCGACCTATCCAATGAAGAATTACACGGGAGACGATCACAATAGAATTAACTATGAAAGATCTCAACCACAGCCGCAGGATGTTGAAATCCTGATGTCGAATGAACGCCCGGCTATGACAACAGTTTTCGGTACTTCAGTTCCCCCATCGGGATTAAGCGGTGTGATCAGACGATGGGCCTTTACCCATAGTGAAGACCGATACCGCCATTGGATACCGCTCATCCTTGCAGACCGGGTAAATGTAGTAGAGGGGATTATAGAAGATATCAGTAAAGGCCAGATTCCAAACTGTTTTGCCGAAGGCGGCTGGAAGATGGAGTTGAAATACAATCCAAAAGGAGTGATCATTAAAGCTGCTACCTACGCTGCTGTTGGTTTTTTTCTATATCAGGCGCTAAAGAAAAAGAGATAGTGACTTTTAAATAAGTTGATAATTAGAAATGATCAGATAATATAAAACCCCGGTCAAGCCGGGGTTTTATGATTAAATACTAAACTTCTGATAATTTACTATCGTAATCGCTCCATTGCGCTATACCTTCAGGATCAGCTTTTTTAACTTCTTCGCTTTTAACTTTGCTCATTTTTTCATCAAGCTTAGCTGTTGCTTTCAGTTCTTTCGTCTTATCTTCCTCAGTGATTGTCAGACCAGCAGTTTCTTTAACATGACTTACCGGATCTGCAACGTATTCCCATTGTTTGCCCATACCTGGCATTTCGCCTTCGTTCCATGGTCCTCTCACGCTTTGCTCAGGAGAGAAGTTGAAATATTGTTGGGTGAAACGTGGATCTGCTTGCAATACCGCTGGAGGGAAATTAGGTTGAATTGAATCCAGTGCAGCCTCAAACATCTTGTAATGTGCTACTTCACGCGTCATTAAAAATGAAAGCGTATCCTTTACATAAGGATCATCAGTAAACTTCATCAGGTGTTCGTAAACTATTTTTGCACGTGATTCAGAAGCAAGGTTACTTCTTAAGTCGACCGTTAAGTCTCCATTGGAGTGAATGTAAGATGCACACCATGGAATACCCTGGCTATTCCTTAAAGTGGGGCCGCCACCTGTAATAATCGGAAACTGCGGATTAGCTGATAAAGCTGCATGAATGATCGTTTCTTTAGTCGCTTTTCCATCCATTACCTGCATAATTTCACTCTGGTCGGCCGCATCTTTTAACTCTCCGTTTACCCCTTTAAGCAGCATCTGGATAGTTGCACCCACAATTTCCAGGTGTGAAAACTCTTCTGTTGCAATATCCATCAGCATATCGTATTTGTCAGGATGGGGTAGCTTCGCACCGAAGGCCTGAGTGAAGTACTGCATTGCCGCTGCAAGTTCGCCGTTTTCGCCACCAAACTGCTCCAGTAAGATGTTTGCAAAATAAGGATCAGGTCTTGATACTCTTGCGTTGAATTGTAAATCTTTTGAATGATGAAACATAATCTTATTGTTTTTAAGTGTAGATGGTGCTTAAACCTAGGCCACAATTTTAAGTTTCAACTTTGCGCTATTGATAACTGTTATAAAGAACAGTACCAACAGCATGCATTAGTGATTGAGTTTTTTGATCATACTATCCAGTTCTTGTGTACTTTCCAGCAATAATTCCATCAGCGTCTTCAGGTCACCGTTCACATTTTCCATCTCCATTAACTTTACCAACCCGAGAATATTGGCAAGAGGTTTACGTACCATGTGCGAATGGTTCATCGCAATGGAAACAAACAGCTCTGCATTCTCATCCAGTGTTTTGTATGCAGAAGATAAACTGGATTTTAAATCGGCCTGGGTAGCTAATTCCAGTAGTTTTTGCTTATTGATATTAGTACCAGAGCAAAACCATATTTCAATTACTCCATCCTCATTATAAAAAGGTTCGGCCCTGATGAGAAACCATTCCGGAAAACCACTTACTCCCTGCAGCCTGATATGTCTTTCAAATACTTTACCACTTGACAGGCACAACTTCCATCTGCTCAACCACTTTTTACGATCAGCGGGCCATATGCCCGCAAGGCCATAGAAATCTGTAGGCTGTTCCAGGTTAAAATAGTCTTTAACTCTCTGATTGATCATTAAGATTTTTCCCTCAGAATCTGTTGTCCAGATATGATTGGGGGCAGAATTAAATAAGAATTCAAATTTCCGGCGTTCTGTTTCTGCATGTCGCTTTTCGTAAAGCAGTTCATTTTCATATCGCTTTCTCTCCGAGATCTTTTGAATGGTAGCGTTGATCAAAAAAACATCGCCCTGATCATTTTTATAACTTTGTGCATTGAGCAAAACATCGAAAAATCCATCTTTGGCCAGGAATTTCAGACTGATTTCGTTCACGCTCTGATTCACATATAACAGCTGTGCAACCACCATATTATAATATAACATGCTGGATTTAGTCATCAGTGTTTTAAAGTTTCGTTCTTTAAGATCCGCCAGATCTGTTTCAAGCCAGGTTGCCATCGTTTTATTGATGGAAAGGATTTTGCCATCGGGGCGAAATGATACAAAGCCACAAAGCAGCTCGTCATATAAAAAATCTTTTTGTAAATAACGTTCTACCTGGTCTGTTTTCATATTACCTTAAATAAAGGTTTTTATCGCCTTAATTACGCCATCAGGATCACTGAGGTGCGGACAATGACCGCTTGATTCCAGCATGATGATCCGATTATTAACCGTATGGTGATTGATATATTCAGCTACGGCATATGAAGTTAAGAAATCATCATTACATTGTATAGTTAAACTTGGGATTGTTAAATGCCGGAGATCCTCACGGTTATCTGATAAAAAAGTAACACGTGCAAATTCTTTCGCAATCGCCGGATCAGTAGAACAGAAACTTTTAACCAGACCTTCAGCGAGCTGGGGTTGGTCTGCATTTCCCATTATTGAAGGGGCTACCATTTGAGACCATCCCAGGTAATTGCTATCCATCACCTCTAGCAATTCTTCCAGATCTGCCTGATCTATTCCTCCATGATAACCGGGCTCATTGATATATCTTGGAGACGGGCCGATAAAAACAATTTTTTCAAATATGGAGGGCTGGAGTTTCAGTGCCAGTAAACCTATCATACTGCTCACAGAATGCCCAATAAATGTGATTTCTGATAAGTGGAGTTGCCCGCAGATCTCAACTATGTCCTGCGCATATCCCTCTAAAGAATTATAACGGGTTTGATCATAGGCACTCAAATCTGAACTGCCGGCACCAACATAATCGAACAGGATAATTTGATAGTCGCCCTCAAAGACGGGTATGATAGATCGCCAGGTATTCTGATCACAGCCAAAGCCATGGCCAAATAGCAGCGTTTTTGTGCCCGAACCCAAGATTTTGACATTATTTCTCAATAGAACATCATCAGAAAGATTGTGGCTCATAATTTATCTGTTTAGATTGCGAATATCAGCGTATAGGATTGAGATTGTATTTTGCTTTTATACTACGTTAAAACTGGCTTAAAAGTTTTAGTTTTTCATGACTATAATATATTACATATGATTAAAAATCAGTGTATTGAAGTATAATCATGTTGTTAAAACAGGTATAAAGCGCATAAGAATACGTATTTATCTCCTGTACCAGCCATTTTAAATTTAATGTCGAAGGTAATTTCCTGAAAAATGCCTGCTTAATGTTTTGGCAATTTTATATAGAAAGTAGTTCCCTTGTTTTCTTCACTTTCAAACCAGATTTCGCCATTGTGCCACTCAATAATAGTTTTGATGATCGACATGCCCAGACCCGTTGAACGCTCTCCATGAAGTCCACTTCTGCGTGCTTCAGTAAATTTATCAAAAAGTGTTGCATGATACTTTTGAGGTATACCGATCCCATTATCAGCTACAGTTAACAGGATATCTTTTTTGTTCTCTTTGATATTGACTTCAATCTTCCCACCTGCAGGGGTGAACTTTAGTGAATTGGATATCATGTTGTTGATCACTTGCATGAACTTATCCTCATCAATATCTGCATATATAGTTTCCTGCTCAGCAATGCAGGAGAAACTAATTCCCATTTCTTCCTGCATTGCCAAAAATTCTTCTGTACCCAGCGTGATTTTTTTCACCAGATCTATCCTTTTTTTAAATAACTGGACACCAACGCTTTCTAAAAATTCCTGATTCAGAAAATTTTGGATAAGGTGAATGCTGCTTTTACTTATTTTAGTGATGATATCGGTATACTGGTCAACCTTATCATTTTGTAATTCAAGCGTCTCTTGTTCAATCATTTTCGATAGGTTTTGGATGACGCCTAATGGCCCCGCCAGCTCATGCGCCAGAATAGCCAGTATCGAATTTTTCTTGATATTGTGATTATTCAGCAATTCAAGCTGTGTTTTATATCCAGTAATATCTTCTGCTTGTACCAGTAAAAGTCTTTCACCATTTTCAAGAATTAAGTGGGGACTAATACGTAACCATCGTTGATACTTTCCACGGATGAATCTGCATTCTACTTCATCTATTATTTTACCATCTATACAAGCGTTCAATTTGTCCAGAACATATTTTTGATCATCCGGATGTACTTTACTTAACAGTAGATCAGCCTTCACTACCTCGCTCTCTAACCCGAAAAAAGAAATACAAGCAGGATTCATGTATTTAAACTGACCGGATGACAGGTCGTACGCCAATGAAAGATTGCTCGAACGTTCAGCTAAATGAAGATGATAATTGGAATATGACATAGACCAGCAAAGTTATCATTTAATGAGGTGAAATATTTTTATATTTATTTTAATAACTATAAACTTACGGTTGGCTGACAGGTGTCTCTTTATGAAATATTTTTCATGGTAATAAGCTGATAAACATATCGTGAACGAGCCGAAAGGGTAATTTACATTATCTTAAAACAAATGACAGGCGTGGATGTATGAAGGATAGATTAAACTAAAACCCAACAGCTTATGAAGAGCTTAAAATCTTTAGCAGTTATTGCAACTGCGTTAGTTTGTACAATAAGTTGTAGCTCCGGTCGACAAGATAGCAAAGACGA
>Ga0247813_10000771_pt1 | contig 26594 bp, 26 predicted proteins | sample UWRJL169409C1_FD_180719 | JGI IMG/M metagenome (GOLD analysis project Ga0247813, IMG submission 180719) | Plant litter microbial communities from Arlington Agricultural Research Station in Wisconsin, United States - UWRJ-L169-409C-1 | ecosystem: Environmental > Terrestrial > Plant litter >...
GGGGAAAAGAAGTAAAAAGGTCACTTTTTCAATCTTTTCAAAAACCCGAAAAAAACGTGGTAAAAACCTGCAAATCCTAGGATTCGCAGGTTTTTTGCATTTAAGACCCTTTTCAAACTTTGTAAAAAAACTCAGAAAGCTAAGGCGAATTCTGTTTAAATGGGCAGAAAAAAGTTAGAAAAACATATAAATTACAGACTGTTTACAGCAGAAATAATATCTCTAACTTTTCACAAGATGAAAAATGCCAGAAAAAAATACAGCACCGAGTTTAAAATCTGGGCAGCCAATACCAGCATGCAGTGTAAAAGCGTACAGCGCGCCGTTGATTAGCTACCACTGGAGCCAAGACAGATACTGAAGCGCGAGAATATCCAGAGAATTGGCTGCACTAGGTATTAAAGTATGCCCTTCTGGTCAGAAAAATAATAGCCGAGCAGCAACTCCGCTGGATTACAAAATTAAAATTTAAAGGACCACTCTCTCCTCCCCCCAAATATCCTGCGGCAGAAAATTTATTAAATCAGGATTTTAAGGCCAGTCGCCAGAACCAGGTATTGGTCAAGGACATTAGCTATATCAGGACAGCAGAAAGCTGGGCATATCTAACCACAGTTACAGAATTATTTGACCGAAAATTTATAGGATGGTCCTTAAGCAAAACCCTGAAATCAATGGGCAAAAGCGTCGCTGCATTTAGAAAAGCCTTACTAAACGGTCCTTTGCTTCCCTACCGGAAATTAATATTTCATTCTGACAGGGGAATCCAGTATAAGTTACCTTGTATTAAGTTCTAATTTAAAATAGTGTTGATTATTTCAACTCTTTTAATGCATCTTCAAGTTTATATTTTTCCCGAACATAATCTTCCTCTAATGAGTCAATAGTCTGTTGTAAAGATGGATCATAGTGCGTAATATCCCCAGCAAACTGTTTAGTAAATTTTACTTTTTCCTTCAGTGCGTTAAGTTGCTTCTGAGCATCTCCTAGGCACGTATTCATGTATTCCCGCTCGTCCTGCGGATGAGATTCGACTTCATTTCTTTGCTTATCAATAATTAGCTGTGCCGATTTAATTATACTGTCTGATTCTCTGTTCAATGCGAACCACTTTCTAAGTAGATTATCATTGATGCCGGACATTTCACCTGAATCTATTTCTATGTCATTTTCATTTGGATCTATCCAATCCTTTTTCTGGCAGCAATATGATAGCATAATGATGGCAACTGGTACATAGAACTTTATTTTCATAATATTACTTATTAATTTATTAAGAATCTTTACTTTAAAGCATTATTTATAAAGATTTTATTTTAACTCAATATCTCCAACTGGCTGATGTTTTCTTTTTACGATTATTTTCTGAGTGCAATTTTTATCATGCTTTTGTTGCAGTGTAATACTATCCATTAAGAGCCTATTCTATGGCAATGTATTTCCGATGTCTTCAATTGCCTTATGAGCTTTTAATCCAACCGCAAAATGAACACTATTAGCCTTGGCACTATCCTTCACATTTTTATCATTTAGCTTTTCAGCGGTGTGAGTGACACGAAATAAATTGACTGCTAATTCTGTACTATCCATATGATCGAGAATGTTTTCATCAGAATCAAAACCGCTAATCTTGCGTATCGCTTTTAAATCCAAACCTCCATAAAGTCCTCTATATCCATGGTTTTGAAAAAAGGCATAATCTGCAGTCTTAAAAATACCGGCTTTTCGTTCGGCTCCAGCCAACTGAAGATTTCTATTAGTCAATTCTTTGCGAAGAAAATATCATCGGTTTTTTTAGCATTTTAAAATTTTTATTTTTCTGCTGTTGGTTCAGTTCCAGACGAGCTTGTATCGCAAAATAGGCTTGCCCAAGTGCTGCCGGTTTTAAAGTAGGATCTGCATTTTGAATTATAAGATAACAGCCATAGCGTGATAATTTTTCATCACCTCCATCCCTTTTTAAATCATTCCCAACTGACCTTATGGCACTAAAATCTTTAAAATGTAATGGCGTCTCCTGATCTGTGTTAATAAAGGAAGCCTTTGCCTTATTGAGCACTTCAATAAATGAACAGTACTTAGAATACCCCAATAATTTTGCAAGATCTTTGGCGCTCAAGTATTCATTACCAGTCTTATATGTTTTTCTAAGTTTCTCAAGTATAGATATGCTTTTGCGCCGTGATTTAGTTGTTTCCATTTTGCTCTTATTTAAAATCCGGGATTATTTTCTAAGCATATCTTAAAATAAAATTATCCCAAATTACATATTAGTTATAATCGAATACAGCAAATATCATTTATTAATCTCGGCAGAAAAATGATCTGTATCACCTTACAAGAAAGATTTAAATATGAAAAGATGATCGTAATCATTTTCAATTTATACCTAGCAAACTACTTTTAAAAATAAATTTAAAAGCCATAAAAGATGATTTAAAACGAATGAAAAATGGAAAAATATATTTTAAAGTTTAGTCAGATCGGAATTGACGATATTAAAAAAGTTGGAGGAAAAAATGCTTCTCTGGGAGAGATGTACAATAATCTTAGTTCCAGAGGTATTAGAATACCAAATGGTTTTGCCATAACTACAAGCGCTTATAAAGATTTTATACAACACAATGACTTAAGTTTTGCACTAAACGAACTTATGGAACTCCTGGATAAAAAAAAATTTACTAACCTAAGTGAAATTGGCTCAAAAGCAAGAAAGCTGCTGCTTGATGCAAAATTCCCGCTTGATCTTCAAACCGAAATTTCAGATGCTTATTCCTGCTTATGCGAAAAAAAAGAACTCGCAGTTGCCGTTAGAAGCAGTGCTACCGAAGAAGATCCTGCTAATGCAAGCTTTGCGGGACAACATGATTCATTTCTAAACATTAAAAGTACAATGCCGCTAGTTTATGCCGTAAAATGTTGTTTTGCATCACTTTATACAGACAGAGCTATTAAATACAGACTCGACAAAGGTTTTGATCATGATAAAGTTTTTCTTTCCGTGGGTATACAACAGATGGTTCGCTCTGATTTAGCTTGCTCCGGTATCGGATTCACACTGGAACCCGAGTCAGGATTTCCGGATGTCATTCATATTGCCGGTACCTGGGGTTTAGGTGAAACAATCGTACAGGGTATTGTAACTCCTGATGAGTTTCTTGTATTTAAAAGATCCATTAAAAACAATAAAAAAGCTATTTTACAGAAAAATCTTGGAGCAAAAAATAAGATGCTCATTTATAATGATAATCCTTCCGGTATTAATTCGACAGTACTAAAAATTACGCCCCGAAAATGGTGCAATAAATTTGTTCTTGACGATTCTGAAATTGAAAAATTGGCCAAATGGGCCCTCATTATAGAAGAACATTATAATAAACCCATGGATTTTGAATGGGCGAAGGATGGCTTAAATGGCGAACTTTATATTATTCAGGCCAGACCAGAAACGGTGCATTCTCTTGTAAAACCTATAGCAATAACTACTTACAAACTGGAGAAAAAAGGAATTGCATTAACACAGGGCGAAGCTGTAGGAAACCGCATAATTTCAGGTACTGCGAGAATTTTATTATCGCCAAAAGAAGCTTCAAAACTGCAAAGCGGAGAAATTCTGGTGACTAATTTTACCAGCCCCGATTGGGATCCTATTCTTAAAAAAGTGGCAGGAATCATTACCAATAAAGGAGGAAGAACAAGTCATGCCTCGATAGTTGCCAGAGAAATGGGAACCCCAGCCATTGTAGGAACCGGTAATGCCACGGAGATCCTTAAAGACGGAGATCTTATTACGCTAAGCTGCGCAGAAGGAAAAACAGGCTATGTATATAAAGGTAAATTAAAATACCTGCAGACAACCTCTCCGCTCGGCAAAATACAGCTTCCTGAAAAACCAAAAGTACAGCTTATCGTTTCTGAGCCCGAGAAAGCATTTGAATTATCCTTTTACCCAAATGATGGCGTTGGATTGCTTCGACTTGAGTTTATAATAACCCACGATGTGAAGATACATCCCATGGCGCTGGTCCATCCGGAAAAAGTAATTGATCCTGATCAAAGTGCAGCGATAAAAAAAATCACACAAAACTATAGTAATAAGCCCAATTACCTCATCGAAAAACTCTCACAGGGTGTCGCTACAATAGCTGCCGCTTTTTATCCCAAAGAAGTCATCGTAAGAATGAGCGATTTTAAAAGCAATGAATATTCTCAACTTCTTGGAGGTTCTTTTTTTGAGCCTAAAGAAGAAAATCCCATGCTTGGTTTTCGCGGTGCTTCTCGTTATTATCATAAAAAATACCGTGAAGGATTCAGACTGGAATGTGAGGCGATGAAAATAGTTCGCGATGAAATGGGACTTATCAATGTAAAACTAATGATCCCGTTTTGCCGTACGCCTGAAGAAGGAAAAAAAGTGTTGTCTATCATGGAAGAATATGGTTTAAAACAACACGAAAATGATCTGGAAATATATGTAATGGCAGAAATTCCCACCAACATATTACTGGCCGAACAATTTGCTGCCATTTTTGATGGTTTTTCTATAGGCTCCAATGATCTTACGCAACTCACATTGGGCATAGACAGAGATTCTGAATTAATTTCGGACCTTTTTGATGAACAGAATGCAGCTTCCACACAACTTATTCTTCAAATGATAGCTACAGCTAATAAAATGGGAAAGAAAATTGGACTTTGCGGACAGGCGCCAAGTGATTCAGCAGAATTCACAAAACTTTTAGTTGCAGCAGGAATCGACAGTATCTCTTTAAATGCCGACGCTTTGATAAATGGCATTAAAAACATCAATACATCACTAGCCTCAATAAGGCAAAAAAGAAGTGTTTCTGTGCACTAAAAGAACTTCCGAAGTTATAAATTTAAATTGGAATTATTATATAAAAATAAAAACACAAAATATTGATTATCAAAAACATTTAACGAAATTTGTTTAAAACAAATCGATTGCAAAATGAGAAACCAGGCACTTTTAAATGCAATTATAGAAAATGCAATCGATGGAATTATTACAATCAACGAAAAGGGACTTGTTGAATCTATCAATCCTTCTGCATGCCGGCTTTTTCTATATAATCCTGAAGAAGTTATAGGCAAAAATATTGCTATGCTGATGCCTTCTCCTGATAGAGAAAAACACGATTCTTATTTAGAAAACTATAAATCTTCAGCAATTCCGCATATTATTGGGCATGACAGAGATGTGCTTGGGAGAAAAAAAGACGGCAACATATTTCCTTTCAGACTTGGAGTAAGTGAAGTTAAATTTGAGGGAGAAAGAATTTTTGCTGGTTTCATTCATGATATGAGTCACCAAAAAGAAGCGGAAAACCGTTTAATGCAGTACACTCAGCATTTAGAAGAACTTGTAAAAGACCGTACACAAACTTTAAATGAAACAATTGAAGCCTTAACCGTCACACAAGAAGAAGTTAGCAATACGCTCGAAAAAGAGAAAGAAATTAATAAAATTAAAAGCCGGCTTTTATCCATGGCATCCCACGAATTTAGAACACCTTTGAGTACCATTCAACTCTCCACCGCTTTAATTCAAAGATATGTAGAAGATTTAAATAACCCCAAAATTGAAACACATATAAATAAAATAAAAAGTGCCATTGCAAACCTTACTGCAATTCTGAATGATTTTCTGCTTCTTGAAAAAGCAGAATCAAATAAAATCACACTGCAGATTTCCAGTTTTAATCTTCAGCATTTTATTAAAGAGATTATAGGAGAACTGAAACTTCTCACAAAAAAGAAACAAAAGATAATAAATGTATCTAATACAGAGGATGCTTTTGCAAAACTGGACAAAAACTTACTTAAAAATTGCATTATTAACCTCGTATCCAATGCAATAAAATACTCCGGCGAGGAAACCGAAATAGAAATATGGACTTCTGTAACTGACAATGCCATAACCATCAACGTAAAAGATAACGGGATTGGTATACCCGAGGAAGATCACAAACATTTATTTGAAGCTTTCTTCAGGGCCCATAATACAGGCAATATTCCAGGAACAGGTCTGGGACTCCATATTGTTTCACGTTATGTATCACTAATGAAGGGTACCATTTCATTTAAAAGTGCCATTGATAAAGGAACCTTATTTACAATTGAACTTCCCCGTTATGACTAAAATACTTATTATTGAAGATAATGACAATATCAGAGAAAATGTTGTTGAAATACTTGAACTTTCAGGATACGAGGTTTTTGCCGAGGCTAATGGAAAAAAGGGAGTTGAAACAGCACTTAAAATGTTACCTGATCTTGTATTATGTGATATTATGATGCCTGAACTTGACGGATATGGTGTTTTACATATTCTTCATAAACATCCTGAGACACAGGCAACGCCTATTATATTTTTAACTGCCAAAGCAGAAAGGGTTGATATTCGAAAAGGAATGGAACTGGGAGTTGATGATTATCTTACCAAGCCATTTGATGATATCGAACTATTAAGGGCTATAGAAGCAAGATTGAAAAAAAAAGAACTGCAACAACTTTTTTATGGACAGAGTGCCGAAAATCTGAATGCCGTTATTTCAAAAAAAGACGGGATCGTAAAACTAAAAGAAATCATGCTTGATCGCGCTACCCGACACTATAAAAAAAATCAATATATACATTACCAAGGTGATCATGTGTTAGGCATTTATTATATAATAAGCGGAAAGGTTAAAACCGTAAAATTAACGCAGGAAGGACGTGAACTTATTACCGGAGTTTATAAAGAAAATGATTATCTGGATGTTAGCATCCTGTTTTCTAATGATACTTATAATGATACCACTATTGCACTCGAAGACACTGTTTTGAGCTTCCTGCCAACAGAACAGCTTGATAAACTTCTTTTTCTGTATCCGGATGTGGGGACCAAATTCATTAAAATTCTCGCCAATGATATGAGAGAAAAAGAAGAACGGCTTTTGCAAATTGCCTATATGTCAGTACGAAAAAGAATTGCACAAGGTATTGTTCATTTATTGATGCAGCATAGTTTTGATGGCAGCAGCATTAAATTCTCAAGAGATGATCTCGCAGCTTTTTCAGGAACTTCACCTGAAACTGTTAGCCGTACTTTAAGTGATTTTAAAGAAGAAGGTTTGATTGAAAAAACAGCCAGTACCATACATGTACTTAACTTAGAAAAACTTAGAAAAATAAAAAACTAATACTCAATTTATGATGAAGATCATATTTGTAAATGATTTGCATTTATATAGGCCTTGAAAAAACTACTGTTATAATGGTAGGCTATCAGGCAGAGGGCACTCGAGGAAGAAGACTTCTTGAAGGTGCCGATGAAATTAAAATATATGGAAACTACTATAACGTAGAAGCTAAAATAGTTCATATTGAGGACTCTCTGCTCATGGAGACCAACAAGATCTTGTAAACTGGCTTTCATCACTTAAAAGTGTTCCCAAATGTATCTATCTGGTACATGGAGAAAATCTTCCGGCAGATGAACTTCGAATTAAAATTCAGCATCGATATGGTTATAACTGCAGTGTTCCGCTCATAGGAAGTGAAGTAGAAATCTAGAAGATTTTTCATTTCCTTCTAAAATATTTTAGAACCTCAAACCATAATACGGATACAGATCCTGCCAGAACACATACAATAAGCTGAAAAACTGTAGGTATTTCAAAATTAAATAAAGAACTTAAAAAGGGTACTGCAAATAGTAGAATAACCAAAAGCACCGTAATGCCTATTAAAAGCGAAACCATAAAATTTTTATATTGAAGTGTTACCCATAATGAATAATAAAAAGATCTGTTTACTAATGTGAGCACAACATTGGCCGTAATCAAAGTTAAAAAAACCATGCTTCGTGTGCTGTTTTGATTCCATTGATTGTATACTGACCACTGATATATACCTAATACTCCGATAGTAATAACAACTCCCTGCAAAATACTTGTTATCAATTCTTTTGTCTTAAAAAAAGTTGATGTCAATGCTCTTGGTCCTCTTTGCATGGTATCGGCTTCAGTAGGTTCATTCTCATAGAGTATTGAACAGGTTGGTCCCATAATAAGTTCTAGCAGAATTACATGGAGCGGACTGAATATATTGGGATAAATCCATCCTAAAGCAAGTGGAATAAAAACGATCAGAATTATGGGAATATGTATTGATATAATATATTGAATTGCCTTTTTCAGATTCGTATAAATTCTTCTTCCCATTGCTACAGCCTCTACCATTTTAGAAAGATCATCTTCTACCAGAATAAGGGAGGCAGCATCTTTTGCTATAGCTGTTCCTTTTTTTCCCATGGCAATACCTATGTGAGCTGCTTTAAGTGAAGGGCCATCATTAACGCCGTCACCGGTCATGGCAACAATTTGTCCATTTGCTTTGAGAGCGTTGACAATTCTTAGTTTGGCTTCGGGAAACATTCGGCTAAACAAATTGATATCCATTACTTTACTTTGTAATTCTGCATTGTTTAGTTTCATAAGTTCATCACCTGTAATGGATTTTTCAAATCCTTTAAAGCCGATCTGCTGAGCAATTGCGTTTGTTGTACGGGCATTATCTCCGGTTATAATCTTTACTCCTATTCCGGCTTCGTAAAAAGACTGCAGTACCTGCGAAATATTATCCTTTGGTGGATCATAGAAAGCAACAAGGCCTTTAAACACAAAGGGAATTTCCTGCTGTTTTTCAGGATAACTATTTCCTTCCAAAACACCTTTGGCAACACCAAGAACCCTGTAGCCTTTTCCGGTTAATTTAGCCATAGCCAATTGTACAACTTCTCTTTCCTTGCTTGTAAGATGGCAAACTTCAAAAATTGCTTCAGGTGCTCCTTTTGCAGCAATAAATCGATTTCCTCCATCATCTTCAAAAATATGAGTCATCATTGGTGGCTTGCCTGATAAGGGATATTCATGGATCATTTTAAAGTTGCCAGTCAAATCTTTAGCTGTAAACTTTTTATAAGTAGTGTGAAGAGCAATTTCCATCGGATCAAAAGGTATGGGTTCACTGGCCCACATAGCAGTTGTTATAAGATCCTCGGTTTCTTTTAATTCTCTAAAAGTATTTACGTCTGTCTCTAACCCTGACGGTAAATAAAGACCTGCTAACTCCATTTTATTCTGAGTTATAGTTCCCGTTTTATCTGTACAGATAATGGTTGCACTGCCCAGGGTTTCAACCGTTTTCATTTGTTTGACTACAATACCCATTTTCATTAGCCGGCGCGCTCCTAGTGCCATAAATGTTGTAAAAGCAACGGGAATCTCTTCTGGTAATATACTCATTGCCAAAGTAAGCGCTACCAAAAGGCTGCCCAAAACATTACCCATTCTGGCATAATTGATAGCCCATACCAGAATAAAAACCAGAACTCCAACAAAAATCATCTTTTTTATAAAATTCCCAATCTGAAGTTCTAATGGTGTCTTTTCTTCGGTAATAGCTTCGAGGCTGCTTCCTATTTTTCCCAGCCTTGTTTGGTTGCCTATTTCTGCTACTTTAATTATGGCCAGTCCACTGACAACGGTAGCTCCGGAAAAGACTTTATTATCTTCTTTTTCTTTATTCTTAAAAACAGTCATGGATTCACCAGTAAGTATCGACTCATTTACCGAAAAATCATTTGAATGTACGATGATACCGTCAGCAGGAACTGATCCGCCTTCTTCAACAATCACCATATCATTAACAACAATATCTTGTGTTTTAATATTTTGATGTTTCCCCTCACGAATAACCTCGCACAAAGGCTGTGTAAATTCCTGTAATTTTGCCAATGCATTTTGGCTTCTCTTTTCCTGATAGAGTGATATTGCCGCAATTAAGAAAATTGAAAATGCAAGGAAAACGCCATCGCTATATTGTTGATTGATAAAGTAAATTCCTGATGCAACAAGCAATAAAAGAATCATTGGTTCTGCAAAAATGCTTTTTAGGAAAGCAAAAAGCCTGTTCTCTTTTTTATAAGTATATGTATTGGTTCCAAATTTTGCTTTAAAATCGGCTACTTCATTAACACTTAGTCCCTGTAGTTCCTGTTTATTTGTATTCATAGGCTATGTTGCTAAATTAGATCATAGTAATAATAAAGGTACTTTAAAGGCACTTCAAAAGTATTGAAATAGAGTATTTCTATTATACAACACTAACTGATGGAAATATATGAAGTCGTACTTTTAAAGTATTTATAACCAAAGAATGTTCTTTGCAGTTTGCTAAAATTTTCAGCGTTTTATTGATCTTATTACTTTGCTCAATAATTACAGTGGGTCTGAGTACAATATCTGTTATTTCTGCAAATTCACCTGATAGTCTTATAGTTGCACGTGCTGTACATTTAAAATTCTTATACTTTATTCCTTTATGTTTAGCTGTTTTAAAAAATTCTGCCATATAAGAACTTTCTATCGCTGCAAGAAACAAATGCTCTGCTGACCATATATTATCATTTAAATTTTTTAAACACGAATAAGAAGATACTTCTATATCGTCGCTAAAAATCACAGCGCTTACCCTTGCCTTCTGATTCTCCTTACATTTCAAATCTACCTGATATTCTGCTGAAGTCTCCATATAATGATTTTTTCAAAAATATAAAGCAGTCCCTTATTGCTTCAAATCAATCTGCTGTAACGCTAAACTAAATTAGTGAGTACCCTAACAAAAACAAATGATATCCAACATATAGTTTGGCTGATAGAAATAAAAACTAAGGAGAAATGTGCTAAAAGTCATTATTACAAATGATTCAGATCATTTGTACACTTTGTGTTTTAATGCAATTTTACAAAGCTATTGTATAGCATTTTTTAGACAACTGATAATGAACCATTTTCTAATGAATTAGGAAAACTGAACCGAATCTTAACAACTAAAAAATAAATAGCCATGAAAAATCAACAATTATTTGTAGCAAATTATAAGACACTACAGCAGGCTGAAGATGCGATCAAAAAACTAAAAAAAAGCGGTTATGAAATTACAAAACTTTCAATAATTGGTAAAGACTGTTATACACAACAAAATGTTCTTGGATACTTTAACATTTATGACAAAATGGAAAAATGGAGCACTACCGGATTATTTGCTATAGGAATATGCGGACTATTATTTGGATTTCTTTTTATTTTCAACTTCACAGCGAGTCTTCCCTATTTTAGAATACCACTAATATATGCCTGTATGGTTATACTTTTAGGAGCTACGCTGCCGCTTATTGGTATGGGATTTTCAAAGGAGAAAAACATAAAATATAAAACCGAAGTAAAAGCCAGAAAATATGTACTATTTGCTCAGGAAACAAATGCCAATATTGAAGTTATAAGAAACATATTGGAAATTCATATTCCTAAAGAAAATTCAATAGCAGATAAAGAAAGTCGAATGCTTTTAGAAAGTCAAAGCTTCGAATTATAATAGAAGTTAAAATTAGACACTTTATTAACTATCAAAATGAGATGTAAAATGAAAACAAATGAAGAATTACAGAGAGATGTTCAGGATGCTATCAAATGGGAACCGCAGCTGCATGACGCAGAAATTGGTGTGACCGCCAAAGATGGTGTAGTAACACTTATGGGGACAGTAGATGCATACTATAAAAAAATATAAGCCGAAAACGCTGACAAAAACGTTGAAGGCGTAAAAGCAGTTGTGGAGGAAATTGAAATCAAATATTCCAGCAATAACAAGTCTGATGAAGATATTGCCAACAATGTTTTAAAGGCTTTAATAGATAATTGGAATGTTCCTCACGAAAAAATTCAGATTAAAGTTGAAAAAGGATGGGTTACTCTTGATGGTCAGGTAACCTGGAATTATCAAAAAGATGCTGCTAATAAATCCATCAGCCATCTTACTGGTTTTAAAGGATTAACCAATCACATTAAAATCAAATCTGAAGTACAAAATGAAATTGAGAAAAAAAAGATTGTAACAGCCTTAACAAGCAACTGGACATTGCACTCTGAAAGCATATTTGTAAAGGTCGATGGTACAAGAGTGACGTTAACCGGAGCTGTTTCTTCGCTTTATCAAAAAGATCTGGCTGAAAAAATAGTCTGGAAAACCCCTGGAATCTGGTCGGTAGACAATCAACTTGTTGTGGAGCATAAATATGCCATATCAGAATAAGTCTAGAAGGGAGATGTATTTCTCCCTTTTCTTAAAGCTTTTAGAAAGAATAAAAAGATTTCATTTTTACAGTTTCAATTAAAAATTAATCTTAAAATAAAAGTCATGAAAACAATAATAACCTTAATGGCAATTACTGCAATTACAGCCGTAATCCTGATCAATAATATAAAAAATTCCAGAAAAAGTTAATTCTAAAATATCAATATCATGAAACCAAGCTGGATTATATTAGCATTTGTGGGCATTGCGATTTTAATCGTGATGATTTACATCTTTATACAAAACAATAAAGACAGAAAGGAATACGAAAAAAATTTAAATACACCTTCAAATCTCTATGAGAATGAATCTGAAGTAAATGACTTAGATAAATTTTAGCATCATTTTAATTTCTATCATAAATAACATGAATATGAAAAACACAATACTTTATGTGCTGTTTGGTATTACAATGGCGCTGACAATAGTGAATCGTTATACTGCTTTTTATATCAATAATTCAATACTTCATTTTGTTATCTTTTTTATTGCAATTGTAACGTTTGTATTTATTATTGGTCATTTAACTGGAAAATTAAAAAGTACAAAATCACAGTTCCTGACATTTATTATCGTTGGTGTTTTATGTTTTTTACAATCCTTTCTCGCCTGGGGCGGCGACTGGAAAACACAAACAATTTTATACAGGAACTTAACCAACAATAATAAAACCATAGAATTTCAAATGCGTGGTGACCGATTTTCATTCGGATATAAAAAACGGGTAATAAACAGATTCAAATTATTTCCCGGATTTGACTGGACTACTGATATTGATACTACAACAATCAATCACAGGAAATGGAAAAAAATTAATCTCTATGTCAATGAAATGAAATTAGCTTCAAAATAGTGCTAAACTGGATTTCTAATCAAATTTAAAAATAGCCACAGCCTTTTCTTTTGTCTTTTAAAAATCTTAGAAAGAATGAAAAAAATACTTGTTACCACCGATTTATCTTACCGTTCCAAACCAGCCGTACGTTTTGCCATACAGCTTGCCTCGCAGACTGGGGATGAACTTACGTTTTTATATGTAAATACATCTTTTATTATTGATCCCCGGTCAGCTGTTACTTTTGCTGGTCTTCCTGAGCCTGATACTAAAAAACAGGAACAAGTTCTTACAAAATTTATACATTCACTATACAGACAAACCAAGATACAACGGGGTAAAATAAATTATAGGGTCGAAAATAAACTAGATGTAAATGAAGCCATTTTGAACTGTGTAAAAACAATTAAAGCCGATTATATTTGTATGAGTACAAGAGGCGGCGGTCTTGTAAATAAACTGTTAGGCAGTCATACTAACAGAATCTTGCATGATTCACCCATTCCGATACTGGTTGTTCCCAGACATTACAGAATAAAAAAATTAACTAACGTTTTATATCCATCTGATTTAGAAAACATTCAAAAGGAGTTGCCTTTGGTTAAAAAATTTACAGCTTTATTTGATGCTTCAATTGCAGTTTATCATTATGATTATTTTAAAGATGAAGAAGAAATTAACAAAAAATTTAATAAAATAGAGCATAAATTCAAATCCGATAAAGTATCCTTTTATTTCAAAAAATTAAATCCGGAAGTATCTTTATTGCGTCATCTGCAAATTGACATTATAAAAACCAAACCTTCCATGATAACGATGTTTGCCAAAGAAAACCGAAGCTGGTTTGAGCAATTTATTGAACCCCTTAAAACTTCTGAAAAAGGTTTTAATACCACTACACCAATGCTAGTTTTTAAAAAATAATTAATTACGGCTAAATTCAGACAAAATAGCTTCGGCTTTAAGCTTTTCATTAATCTTCGTAATCCTTCAAATATGATCGTATTTTAGCCGTGTTTGAACCGAAATTTATTCCATTAAAAAAAGAATAATTCAAAAACTATCCCAATGAAAAAAGTTAAATGGATGACTATACTTTCCTGCGCTTTATTGGCGCAATGTTCAAGTTCAAAAATAGTCAGTTCCTGGAAAGCTTCAGTTCCGGATAATCTGGAAACTGGCCGAATTGTGGTGGTTGGAATAATAAAAGAAGAGGACAAATCACTTCATAAACAAATGGAAAATCATCTTGCTGATGATCTTTGCAATCTTGGTTATGATGCCATTTCTTCTATGGAACTTTATGGTTTTAAAACACTTGAAGGACTTGATGAACAACAGGTGCTTTTGAAATTAAAACAAAATGACATAGCTGCAGTTTTAACAATTGTATTACTCAGTAAACAAAAAGAAAAATACCATGTACCAAAAAGTATGGTTGATTTAGATGATCGATATAATAGAAATGATTTTTCGATTTACTATACCGCCATTTATAACAAGATATACGAAGAAGGATATTATGTTAACGATACGAATTATTTTTGGGAAAGTAATTTTTTTAATGTTTCAGACCAAAAGTTACTATATTCCGTAGAGACACACTCCTTTAATCCCTTCAATAAGGCAAGTATGGCATAAGTATGGAAAATTAATTATATATGATATGCTGGAAAATAATATAATTAAGGATGTTCATAAAGGACGTGATAAGGAAACAAAGCATTTACAGCGATACAAAACTTAAATTAAGATCGAGATTTCAAGAAATTAAATATAACATTCATCTAAGGTTCGCAAAAAACATGGCATGACGACAAATGCAAAGAAATATTCTATCAAAGTATTTTCTAGCCATTTATCAATATGGCAAAATTAAAGGATAATCTCCTTTAAAACGTGCCGATCCAAAAAAGTAATGCAAGGACCAATATCATAACTTTCTAAGGCACCTTATTAGCAACCAATTTAAATTTCAGCTCGCTAAACCCAGATTGCGGGTCTTCTAAAAAATGAATTTCAGATATATCGTTTTGATTTTTCTGATGTATCAGAATTTATATTATTTAACTAGTTAACATAGATAAGGCTGTTCCAGATTGACTTTCAAATGATTTACAACTTTAATGACGCCGGGGGTTTTATAAGCAATTCTTTCAGCTTCTTCTTTTTGAAAAAGAGAACCAACTGTTCCGGATAACTGCACCGTTGCACCTGCAACCTGAATGTTAATTTCATCCATATCAAAAGCCCAATGTCTTTGTAATGCCTTTTCAAGCAATTCTTTTTCCAGCTGATCACAAAGTTCTCTTTTGAGTTTAATGTTATTGATTACCCCTTTTACTCCTACTTGGTTTTCTACCAATTCGCGGGCAATATCCCTCTGAAAATTCCAAGGTAATACGCCTTCAAGTGTAACCCAGCCTTTTTCACTGTTATGGTGACAGAACCTTTTGGAATGACATGATTTTCTTTAAAAGTACTGACAAGCTGTTCTGCAATATGCTGATCAGAAACTACAGATGATTTTTCAATTATTACCTGAATTTCATCTACAATTGCTGCTACTCCTTTAATTTTCTTTGCAGCATGCAGGGCTTCTGTTTTCTTTACAAGTGAATCGACATTTCCCGTAAGGATAACTATCGCATCTTTTATAATTACGCCAATTTCTGCCGCATGTAACAGAGGCTCAAATTTGATCTCTGCCTGCACCTCTCTTTGCAAAATTTCATTACTTTTCATCTCTTTTACTCTTAAGTTATTAATTAAATTCTACCACAAGTTCATTATCAACGTACCATACTCCTGGCGTATTCCATGCGATTCTTTCTGCTTCATCTTTCTGAAAAAGAGAATCAACTATACCACTCAGATATACTGTTTTACCTTCAACTCTCACTTTTATATTGTCTATATCAAGTATCCAGCTGCGGCGGAGGGCTTTTTCAATGATTTCCTTTTCCAACTCATTTTTTACCTCAGCTTCTATCTTTATCTTATCAATTACACCTCTTACTCCTGGCAGATAACGAATAGCATTATCTGCTGCTTTTCTTTGAAAATTCCAATGTAGAATTCCTTCAAGAGTTACCCAGCCATTTTCTACACTGACTTTTAACCTGTGATCTGGAACAGCCCAGTTTGCATGCAGAGCTTTTATGACAGAGCTGGCAATGTCAGTATCGCTTTTAATAGCCGAAAAATATAAATCAACTTTTACATCATCTACAACTGCCTTTACTCCGGCAATACTTTTAACGGCATGCTCGGCTTCTTTTTTTTGAGTGTAATTATCTACCGTTCCTGCAAGGGTGACGATACCATCTTTGACATTAACATCAATTTCATTAGAGATTAAAATAGGCTCCCAACTGATAGCTTCAATTACTTCTTTACGCAAAACATCATTACTTTTTTTCATGGTCAAAAAATTAAAAATTTATAGATTTAACTTTAATACGCAAAACATTATAGTTCTTGTAGTGAAGTAAAATTGAATAAACTATCTCAAACAAAAAATGATTCCCATCAACACCAAAAATGATACATATCATTAATAATGATGGTAAGACTTAATATATAAACCAGATCCTAATTTAGAATTTTATATTTATCGCATGTGTTGATATGGGCATCTAAAGTTCATAAAAGACATAAAAATCAATTATTTTAGAAATATATAATAAAAATAAATTATTCATTAATTATAATAACGCACCTAAATACTCAAATATTTATTAATTATTTTTGTTTCATAAAACATTATCGTAATATTGCAATATAAATATAAAACGATGGGAGCAACAAAAACAGATCACTTTACAGAAAGCCAGAATGAGCTTGCTGTTTTAGCCAAGGCGTTAGGTCACCCTGCACGTATTGCTATAATGGAATACTTATTAAAAGTAGATGCCTGCATCTGCGGAGATATTGTAAATGAACTTCCTCTTTCACAGCCTACGGTTTCACAGCATCTAAAAGAATTAAAAAATGCCGGTTTAATAAAAGGAAGTATTGAAGGAAATTCTATCTGCTACTGTATTAATGAACCTGGATTGGAAAAGATAAAGGGTTTCTTTGAGCATATATCAAATCATCTAGCTAATAAAAGAAATGAATGCTGTTAATCTAATAGATATGGAAATCAGAAAACTTATAGCTGAAGACTGGCAGGAGGTGAAATTAATCTACCAAAAAGGAATAGATACGGGCAATGCCACTTTTCAAACCAGCGCTCCATCATGGGAAGACTGGAACATTTCACATCTTACATCCTGCAGGATTGTAGCAGAAAATGATGGTCACATAATCGGCTGGGCAGCTCTTACTCCTGTCTCTTCCCGATGTGTTTACGCAGGAGTTGCAGAAGTAAGCGTATATGTTGATCCCGAACATTCAGGAAAAGGTCTTGGTCTTATTCTTTTAAATGAGCTTGTGAAGCAAAGTGAAGCAGAAGGAATCTGGACACTTCAGGCAGGAATCTTTCCTGAGAATACCGCAAGTCTTCGCATTCATGAAAAAGCAGGATTCAGGATACTTGGAATAAGGGAAAAAATTGGAAAACAAAATGGTATCTGGAGAAATACTGCATTCCTTGAAAGAAGAAGTCAACTAATCATGTGACAATGCATATAGAGTCAGAAAAAAGTTTAACTAAACATAAAAAATTATGAAACTTTCACAAATTAAAGAAGTCCTAAAAACAGTACAAGCTGTAAATTTTGAATTACCTAATGGAAATTTTGTTCCTGAATACTTCCATGTAACAGAAGTTGGTCTGATAACTAAAAACTTCATTGATTGCGGCGGAACAGTAAGAAAGGAAACTGTTGTAAACTTTCAACTTTGGGACGCTAATGATTATGAGCATAGATTGAAACCACAAAAATTGATTCATATCATTGAACTTTCAGAAAAGGTACTTGGGATTGAAGATTATGAAATTGAAGTTGAATATCAGGATACCACAATTGGTAAATATGATCTTGATTTTAATGGCAAAAACTTTATTCTATTAAATAAACAGACTGCATGTTTGGCTCAAGAGCAATGTGGAATCCCGTCAGATAAATCAAAAGTGAAACTAACTCAGTTAAATGCTGATAGTGCAAGCTCATGCGCACCTGGATCAGGCTGTTGCTAATCTTTAAATAACAAATAAAATAAAAAATACCAGACAAAAACTATGTTATTTACTGAAATAAAAGACACCATAAATTTATTTGATTTTAAGCATATTTCGGAAGATCGTAAAACTATCCTGCAGCAATTAGTGGATTATATTCAAAATAAAACAGACAATAAACTGCCAGTTAGGCTTAATCTAATCTGCACACATAATTCCAGAAGAAGCCACTTATCGCAGGTCTGGGCACAGACTGCGGCTGCATATTATGATGTAAAAAATGTTTCATGCTATTCAGGAGGAACAGAGGCTACTGCTTTGTTCCAAATGGCAGCTAAAACTTTACAACATTCCGGATTTAGGATTAAAACTATTTCAGAGGGCTTAAACCCGGTTTATTCAATAAAGTTTTCATCGAATGAGCCGCCTGTTATTGGTTTTTCCAAAACGTATGATGATGAGTTTAATCCTGAAAGCGAATTTGCCGCAATAATGACCTGTTCACAGGCCGATGGTGGATGTCCGTTTATCGCAGGCGCAGAAAAAAGAATCCCAATTACCTTTGAAGATCCAAAAATTTCTGATGGCACACAGAATCAGAAAGAAATATATCTGGAGCGCAGCCTGCAGATAGGAACTGAAATGTTTTATATTTTCTCACAAATAAAAAAATAAAATGTCAGCAAATAACTGTGTGCCTGTCATTGAACGCAAAAAATTAAGTTTCCTTGACCGATTTTTAACCCTTTGGATTTTTCTTGCTATGGCCATTGGGGTAGCAATAGGATACTTTATTCCTTCAAGCGGAGGTTTCATCAATACTTTTTCTAGCGGAACAACTAATATTCCATTGGCGATCGGACTTATTCTTATGATATACCCTCCACTTGCTAAAGTGAAATATGAGCAGATGGGACAGGTTTTTAGAAATACTAAAATTCTGGGAGCATCTCTATTTCTAAATTGGATAGTTGGACCTATTTTAATGTTTTTACTAGCCTTGCTTTTTTTAAATGGATATCCTGAATATATGATTGGTGTCATTTTGATAGGTTTAGCCCGTTGTATTGCAATGGTTGTGGTTTGGAATGATCTGGCAGATGGAAACAGGGAATATGCTGCAGGTCTGATCGCCCTTAATAGCATTTTTCAGGTTCTGCTTTACAGTGTATATGCTTATATCTTCATCACTGTTCTTCCTCCCTACTTTGGTTACAATGGATTTGAAGTTGACATAAGTATTGGTCAGATCGCCCAAAGTGTAGGGATATATTTAGGAATTCCTTTTGCACTTGGAATCATAAGCCGTTATACTATTATTTCTATGAAAGGTTTAGAGTGGTTTGAAACTAAATATGTACCCTTTATTTCTCCCATTACGCTTATATCACTGCTTTTTACCATCATAGTGATGTTCAGTCTTAAAGGAGAACTGATTGTCCAGATACCTCTAGATGTTGTTCGTATCGCTGTTCCATTGGTAATATACTTTACCATCATGTTTATGATTAGTTTCTTGGTTGGTAAATATTTTGGTGCCGATTATTCAAAAGCAACAGCAATTGCTTTTACGGCTACAGGAAACAATTTCGAACTTGCAATCGCAGTTGCAATTGGTGTGTTTGGAATAAACAGCGGTCAGGCATTTGCAGGAGTAATCGGGCCATTGGTAGAAGTGCCGGCACTTATTGCATTAGTTCATGCTGCTTTATGGTTTAGAGAAAAATATTTTTCAAAACATATTAAGAGGTGATTTTATTAAGATTAATATGAAAATTTGAATAATACTGGATATATAAGAGAAATGTGATTAAAAACCGACAAGTTTTAAACTTGTCGGTTTTGCTTAAAGTGGTATTATTTATTTACATTGATAAAATCATAAACTCACTTCTTCTGTTTCTTAAATGATCTTCTTCTGAACATTTAACACCGTCTTTGCATTTATTGAGCAATTGGCTTTCGCCGAATCCTTTGCCTTTTAAACGATTTGCTGCAATACCTTTATTTACAAGCCAAAACATAATAGATTTTGCTCTTTTATCTGATAAAGCCAAATTTGATTTTGCCGATGATCTGCTGTCGGTATGCGAACGAATGTCGATTCGCATTTTTGGATATTCCTGCATTACAGCGTAAATTTTTTCTAATTCAGCAGCAGCCGTTTCTGTAATATCGGCTTTTCCCAAATTAAAATAAATCATCGAAATGTTTAATGTTTTTCCTAAATCTGTTCCAATTTTTATTTTTTTTAATGCCGGAAGCTGTTCTACAAGTGCGATTTTTTCTCTATCTAAATTAAAATCCAATTTATTATCAGTACTTGTCGAAACGGCAAACTTATTTTCTTTCGATGAATATTGTTTTCTTTCAACTTTAACTAAATAATTTTTATTGCAGTTTACCTTAAAACTGTAAACTCCCCCTTTATTGCTTGTTATTTCTTCAATAACCTGACTATTTTCATCTAACAAAGTGATTTTTGCAACTTCGATTGGTTCATTGGTTCCGCTTTCAAAAATAGTCCCGGTTAATGTTCTTTCGCAAACTAGTTTTTTAGTTTCGGTAAATTTATAAATATCATCATTTCCAATTCCTCCTTTTTTATTCGACGAAAAATAACCTTTACGCGTATTGCTGTCTATGATAAAGGCAAAATCATCAAACTTAGTATTGACTGGTTCACCAACATTCTGCACCTCATCAAATGTTCCGTTTTCCAGAATTTTCAAAACAAAAATATCAAGTCCGCCAAGTCCGGGACGACCGTCGCTGGCAAAATACAATTCATTATCGGCAGAAATAAAAGGGAACGTTTCTCTTCCTTCTGTATTGATATTTTTACCCAAATTTTCCGGTTTTCCAAAAGTTCCGTCAGCATTAATCGTTACGCTGTAAATATCAGACTGACCCAAAGTTCCCGGCATATCTGATGCAAAATACAACTTTTTCCCATCTGTACTTAAAGCCGGATGTGCTGTACTGTAAGCATTACTATTAAACGGAAGTTCGACAATATTACTCCACTTTCCGTCAACTAAAGTTGCTTTGTACAATTTTAATAAGGTAATTTTTTTATCATTTTTTCCGCGTCTTCCATCCAAAAAGTTATTTCGCGTAAAGTACATTGTTTTACCATCTTTTGTAAAAACCGGACTCGATTCGTTAAACTTCGAATTAACTTCTTTGTTTAATAAAGTCGGATTATATAGATTTCCATCTGATTTAATGGCGGAAATATATAAATTGGTAAATGACTTATTGGTCCATTTAAAGGTTTTTCCATCCTTCTTTCCAATTTTTCTGGCCGAACTAAAAACCAGATTATTGTTTAAAAATGCACTTCCAAAATCAGAACTTTCTGAATTTACATTGGCGGTTGAAATTTCAAACCGACCTGAATTCAATTTGATTTGTTCTAAGTAGTTTTTATTGTTTTCAAACAAAATTCCTCTGCTGTCTGTATTGGTCTTTTTATTGAACTCATCCAGCATTTTATCCGCTTTAGCGTAATCTCCCACAGATTTTAGTGATTGTGCATAGCGGTAGAAATATTCAGGATCCTGTTTAGAATTTAAAATAAAAAGCTTATCGTACCAAATTGCTGCTTTTGGCAATTCTGCATTAAAATAATAAGCGTTTCCTAATCTTTGAAACATTTTTTCATCCTCATAACCTTTTGCTGCCAGCTTTTCATAAATTGAGATGGCATCTGCATAAGCGTAATTGTTGTATTCTTTTTCGGCTTTGTTTAAAAGTGCTTTTTGTGCCATTCCGCTAAAAAAGAAAAAGGATACAAAAAGTGTATATACTATTTTTTTCATTTTGATAATTAGAAAAATCTTGGTGATGTTATTCGGCTATAATTTTTTAAGAATTCGAAACGCAGGAATATTTCGTGCGATCCTGAATTGTAATTGTTTAATTTGGTTGTTTCGCGATCGTAAGCATATCCAACATACATGCTTTTTGTAACCTGAAATCCTGCCATTGCGCTTAAAGCGGCACTCCATCTGTACGAAACTCCCGCTACAAATTTGTCATTAAACATAAAGTTTGCAGAAGCATCAACCTGAAGTGGCGAACCCTCAACCATTTTTGCCAAAACTGCAGGTTTAAATTTTATCATTTCATAACGATCTAAATTAAATACATATCCGGCGATTAAATAATAGTTAATTTGCTCTTTAAAAATCGCAGTTTCGTTATCATCGTAACGATTTGTTTCGATAAAATTAGGAACCGATAAACCAACATATCCTTTATCTGAATGATAGTAAACCCCCGCTCCTACGTTTGGTGAAAACTTATTTTTAAAGTCTGAAAACTGAGGATCTCCCTGATCTTCCATTTGCAATTTATTCGGATCCAGATTAAAAACATTGCCCGATCCTTTAATACCAAACGAAAGTTTTGCTGTAGCAGATGTTGGAATCGAATACGAGAAATCTACCGAAAAATTCGTCTCGTTTGTGGGACCAATTTTATCATTTATTAATGAAAATCCCAATCCAACGTTGCTGTTATTTACAGGTGTATTTAATGATACAGTACCTGTTTCCGGTGCTCCGTCAAGTCCAACCCATTGTGTACGGTACAAACCAAAAATACTCATTACACCGCGCGAACCGGCGTATGCAGGATTTATATTGATGGTATTGTGCATATATTGTGTAAACTGCGCATCCTGCTGGGCAAAACTTACAGCAGAACAAAACAATAAAACTAAAACTATTTTTTTCATTGATTTTATTTTTAGTAGAATGGCTTAACCGTGGCTAAGCCATTTTATTTTACATGGAATATTATTTAGTCAGATATAAATACCCCGCCTCTTCCTGAGGTTTAGCATTATTGTCGCTGTATCTCACTACGTAATAATATGTTCCTTCTGGTAAACCGTTTGATTCTTTTACGGTTGTTCTTCCTTCAGAGAAACCTTTAAATGCGATATCATTGTTGTTGTAATGTTCTCTTTCGAAAACCAAAACTCCCCAACGGTTAAAAATCTGAACGGTATTATTTGGATAACATTCGATTCCGCGAATGTAAAATCGCTCGTTTTTCTCATCTCCGTTTAAAGAAACCGCATTGAAGATTTTTAACTTACAGCTGTTCAGCTCAATTGCTGTTGGATTATCTCCGCCGGCATTATCAGAATCTGATTTATCAACTACGCTGATCCCACTTTGCGTAACTCCCGATACAGTTGCCTGATTGCTAAAAGTTCCTGCATTAACATCTGCCTGAGTCAGAGTATACGTTCCTGTAAAGGTGTATGTGTCATTTTCGCTAACTCCTAAAGTTATTGGCCCTCCGCTGATTACAACTCCCGGTAAAAGATCAGAAATCGTAATGTTTTGAAGTGGAACATTTCCCGTATTGGTAACCGTAAAAGTGTACGTTAGAGTTTCTCCTGCTTCTGCATTTCCGTTTTTGTTATTATCATCAAATTCTACTTTCATCACAAGTGCAATTGCCGGCACTTCAACAAAAATGTGGATTGTTGCTGTACTGCAATTTGATCCGTTTGCTTTTTCACAAATTTGATACGTTAACGTGTAATCTCCGCCTTTAGTTCCCGGCGCTACATCGATAGTTCCGTCGCTGTTTAGTGTGATTCCGTTTGGAAAATTATTCCCCGTTAAAACAACCTCTGAAGGATTAACCGGAACACCATTTAATTTGTCATTGTCTAAAACATTGATGATTTCAAGAGAACCGTTAATTCCGTCTGCAATGGCGATGTCATTATCGTTTCCGGCTTCAATACCAAATTGAGGTTTTGCATTACAGCCAGCTGTTGGCGTTGGATAATTTACGATTACAGATTCTGTTGGATTCAATGTAAATTGCATAGTAACTGCCGGTCTTGTTAATTCAAATCCGTCATTACCTTCCATCCATTGTCCGTTTACCAATACCCATCCCGGCCAGTCAATTGGCAGGTTATTACCGTCAACTACAGCTCCAGGCCACAATACATTTCCGCTTAAAGGCATATTTGTTTGCGTTGCTACGATATTATTGGCACTGTCAATCCAGTTAATTGTTACTAACGTTTTTGGTGTGAAATTTTCTGCAACAACTTTATAGGTAACATAAGGTGTATTGTCTGAGCAATAACTGCTTGCTGTTACAGTTATTTTAGGTGCTGAAACCGTTACTGTAACTGTTGTCGAAGTACAGTTTCCTTGATTTGCTTTTTCACAGATTTCATAAGTTAAAGTATAAGTTCCTGCCGGAGCATTTGGAATTAATTCAACCGTTCCGTCTGGTCTTAGCGTCATTACATTGTTTGGATCTTTTACTAAAACATCTAAGTTAACATCTGTAAGTACTAAAGAATCGTTGTTCAGCGTATCGTTTGTTAAAACATTTACTACTTCTACCACTTCATTAATACCTACCACAGAACCAATTGGATCTGGTGTAGCAACTAATACTGTTTTATCGACCGGAATTGTAATTAATGCCGGCGTTGCGTCTACAGCTCCGCTATTATCTGTAGCTGTAAAAGTAAAAGTATCATTTCCTGAAAATGCTCCACTTGGATCATAGGTCAACATCGCTGCTTGTGCAGGAGTTAAAACCTGATTTACTGTAACCGCTGTTCCGGATAAAGCTAAAACTCCGTGAGACGGTAATGTCAATACAGTATAATTTGCAATTGTTCCGTCTGTGTCTGCTGCTGTTAGAGTATTGATTGCTGTTGCACCAGCTCTAGAAGGAATGTTTGAATTTGTATCATCATTTGCTACAGGCGCATTATTTCCTACCGGAATTTTTACTGTCGCTGCCGCCAATGCTGTTGCACCAGAATTATCTGTAGCAGTAAAAGTAAACGAATCTGTACCTGTGAAAGTTCCACTTGGATCGTAAGTTAATGCTGCAGCTTCTGTTGGTGTTAATAACTGATTTACCAAAATTGAAGTTCCGGCTAAAGCCAAAGTTCCGTTTGAAGGTAAACTTAGAATTGTATAACTAGCAATTGTTCCATCAACATCTGTTGCCGTAAGCGCATTGATTAATGTCGCTGCAGCTGATGAAGGGATACTTGCATTCGTATCATCGTTTGCAACCGGCGCATCATTAATTGGATTTACCGTAATCTCAACTGTAATTGTATTACTGTCCAGACTTCCATCATTAGCTTTATAAGTAAAACTGTCTGAGGTAGTTTCGCCTCCATTATGAACATAAGTGAAAGAACCGTCTGCGTTTAAAGTCAAAGTTCCGTTTGATGGACCTGAAACTACAATGGCTGTTAAGGTACTTCCTTCTGCATCAGTATCGTTTGATAAAACTCCAGTTGCGGTTGTAACTGTAAGCGTTTCTCCTTCATTTACTGAATATTTGTCTAATGCTGCAATTGGCGCATCATTTACCGGATTAATGGTAATCTCAACTGTAACAATATTACTATCTAAACTTCCATCATTGGCTTTGTATGTAAAACTATCCGTTGTCGTTTCGCTTCCGTTGTGAACATAGGTGAAAGTTCCGTTTGCGTTTAAAGTTAATGTTCCGTTTGATGGACCAGAAACCAAAATAGCTGTAATCGCATCAACATCAACATCACTGTCGTTTAGTAAAACTCCGTTAACAGTTGTAACTGTCAAAGTTCCGCCTTCGTTTAATGTATAATCATCTTTTACTGCAGATGGCGCATCGTTTACCGCATTTACTGTAATAATCTGACTGGCAGTTGCTGTTAAGTTTCCATCAGAAACCACATAAGGGAAACTGATCGCTGTCGCTGAATTAAAATTCACTGAAGGCGTAAAAGTAATAACACCCAAACCTGAAATATTAACTGTTCCGTTTGGAACTGAAATAGTTTGCGCTGAACCTGTTAAAGTTGTTCCATTGATCGATACAATAGTTAAAGTATCTCCTTCTGCATCAGTATCTCCGTTTAACGGATTTAGGGTTACCGTTTCGTCTTCATTTACAGTATAACTGTTGTTAACTGCTGACGGCGCATCATTTACCGGATTAATTGTAATCTCAACTGTAACAATATTACTGTCTAAACTTCCATCATTGGCTTTATAAGTAAAACTATCCGTTGTAGTTTCGCTTCCGTTGTGAATGTAGGTGAAAGTTCCATTTGCGTTTAAAGTTAAAGTTCCGTTTGTTGGACCTGAAACCAAAACTGCTGTTAATGTATTTCCTTCAGCGTCGTTATCGTTTACTAAAACTCCGTTTGCAAGTGTTGTTGTAACCGTTCCGGCTTCATTAACTGAATACGAATCATCACTTGCAACCGGCGCATCATTTACAGGATTAATTGTAATGGTTACTGTTGCAGTATTACTATTTGTCGTTCCGTCATTTGCTCTGTACGTAAAACTGTCTGTTGTCGTTTCGCTTCCGTTGTGAACATAAGTGAAAGTTCCGTTTGCGTTTAAAGTTAAAGTTCCGTTT
>Ga0247813_10000772_pt1 | contig 26550 bp, 26 predicted proteins | sample UWRJL169409C1_FD_180719 | JGI IMG/M metagenome (GOLD analysis project Ga0247813, IMG submission 180719) | Plant litter microbial communities from Arlington Agricultural Research Station in Wisconsin, United States - UWRJ-L169-409C-1 | ecosystem: Environmental > Terrestrial > Plant litter >...
CGCTGAACTCGCTGTCAGTCGATATCGCCCGCGCCATCGACCACGATGCCTCGGTAGACCTGTGGCGCCGTTACCAGCGCGGCGAGCGCGACGTGTTCACCCGCCGCCTCTATACGCTGAAGGGCCAACAGACCTTCGACGAGATCAAGCGCAAGTATGATCGCGAGCCGGAATTCCGCACGGCCGTCGATCGCTACATCGCCGACTTCGAAAAACTGCTCGGCGACGTCGCCCGCAACGACCGCGACAAGGTGATGACCCAGACCTATCTGACGTCGGATACCGGCAAGGTCTACACGATGCTGGCACACGCGGCTGGACGGTTCAGCTAAGAAGCGTGAAAACGATCTGAGACATCAAGCCCTGCAGGAAACTGCGGGGCTTTTTTTGATTGGTCCTTGGTGATCGCCGATCCGATCGCAGCTCATATCAATATTCATCTCTGTTATGACTGCGAGGGTCATCGACCAGTTTCTCGCGATAGATGTGCCCTTGCCTCGCCTTCGCGCGCCAAGGCCGGGCTTTCTGCAGCGGAATGTCGTAGGCGGGATCGTTTCGGTCCAGTGAAGCCAGGACCAGCCCCGGCTCCGGCGTTTGGGCACATTGTGCAATCCATTCGCCATCCGGGCCAATGACGCCGGCGGGTCCCTTGCCGGCTTTCTGGGCCGGGGTCGCCGCTCCGATCCAGATGCAATTCAATGCGGCATGGGCACGCAATGCGATCTGAAAATTGGATGGCAATCCATAGGAAGAGAAAATCACGCCATCGACGCCCATCCTCTCATAGTCGCTGAACACTTCTGGAAATTGCGACTCGATGCACACGGCGCAGCCGAAGCGGAAACCATCGACCTCCACGATAATTGGCATGGCTCCGGGCGTGTACCAGCCACCGAGCTCGGTATTGGACAGAAACCTTTTGTCATATCTTGTCAGCAAGGCTCCGGAATCGGAAAGGATATACAGGCTGTTGTGCGGCGGACGGCCGTCCGGCAGAAGGTGCGCTCCGCCGACCACGGCGAAAATACGAAGCTCGCCGCAAAGGGCTGCGATGGAGCGCAACTCGGATTCCTGCGCCACCCAGCCAAAATCTTCCCATTCGGCCGGGCTCATAATCTGAGATTTCGAGTAACCGGAAAGAGCGCCTTCGCAAAACCCGACAAGCCTTGCCCCTCGCGCCGCCGCCTGGACGATTGTTGCGCGTATAGCGGCCCCGTTGGCGGAAATATCGGTCGAGACAACAGTCTGTGCCATCGCCAGTTTCATAAGCGCCCTCCTTGCGTCCGAATCAAATCATCAACCCGATTATCGGTCCGGACAACAGGCACAAAAAAAGGCGGCCACATGGGCCGCCTTTTGTCATTTCAAAGCTTGAGGAAAGCTCAATGCTCCTTGTTGGCGTAAACCGACTTCTTCGTCAGGTAGATCAGGCCGGTGAAGATCAGCAGGAAGATCATGACCATGAAGCCCGTGCGTTTGCGCGCTTCCAGATGCGGCTCGGCGGCCCACATCAGGAACGCAGAGATATCGTGCGAATACTGCTCGACTGTCTGCGGCGAACCGTCGTCATAGGTCACCTGATCGTCAGAGATCGGCTTTGCCATGGCAAGCGCCGCAGCGTTGGCGAAGTACGGGTTATAATGTGTGCCTGCCGAAATCTCGACGCCCTTCGGCGGTTCCTGGTAGCCGGTCAGCAGCGCGTGGATGTAATCCGGGCCACCTTCCTGATACTGGGTGAACATGTCGAAGATGAAGGTCGGGAAGCCGCGCTCGATACCGCGTGCCTTGGCGATCAGCGAGAAGTCCGGCGGTGCAGCACCGTTGTTGGCAGCAGCAGCAGCCTCGGCGTTCGGGAACGGCGACGGGAAATGATCCGAAGGCACGGCCTTGCGGGTGTACATTTCGCCTTCGGCGTTCGGGCCATCCTGAACTTCGTAATTGGCCGCAAAGGTCTTCACCTGGGCCGGCGAATAGCCGAGGCCTTCCAGCGTACGGAAGGACACAAGGTTCATCGAGTGGCAGGCGGAACAGACTTCCGTGTAGACCTTCAGGCCGCGCTGCAGCTGGCCCTTGTCATAGTGGCCGAACGGTCCGGCAAAGGACCATTTTTCCTGCTCCGGCTTGTGGATCGGGAAGTGGGGCGTACCGCCGCCATGTTCTTCCTCGGCGGCAGCACCGGCAGGCTTGGCTTCGCCGGTCTCAGCGGCGAACACCATACCTGCACCAAGTCCGGCGACGACTGCGAGCGAAAGAATGCCTGTAACAAGCTTTTTCATTGTTTTGGGTTCCTTGATCTTCGCAGACATCACGCAGCAACAGGCTTTTTCGCTGCCCGTTTTTCCAGAACCGCTTCGGTAATGGAATTCGGGATGCGCTTCGGCGTCTCGACCAAGCCGAGGATCGGCATGATGACGAGGAAGAAACCGAAGTAATAGAGAGTGCCGAGCTGCGAATAGCCGACGTAGTTACCCTTCAGGTCGCCGGAGAAAATCAGCCCCAGCAAGCCGGTGCCTTCGGCAGGGCGCGAGCCCAGCCAGCCGAGCAGGATGGCATTGACCACGAAGAGCCAGAAGAACAGCTTGTACCAGGGACGATACACGGCCGAGCGAACCTTCGACGTATCGAGCCAGGGCAGGAAGAACAGGACGATGATCGCACCGAACATCACCAGAACGCCGCCAAGCTTGCTATCGATCGGGCCGACATTGAAGGTGATGGCGCGCAGCATCGCGTAGAACGGCAGGTAGTACCATTCCGGAACGATGTGAGCCGGGGTCTTCAGCGCGTTGGCAGGAATGTAGTTGTCCGGGTGGCCGAGGAAGTTCGGCATGTAGAAGACGAACCATGCGTAGACCAGCAGGAACACCGATACACCGAGCGCGTCCTTGAGGGTCGCGAAGGGGGTAAAGGCAACCGTATCCGTCTTGGTCTTGACTTCGACGCCGGTCGGGTTGGTCTGGCCAACAACATGCAGCGCCCAGATATGCAGGACAACAACGCCCGCAATCATGAAGGGCAGCAGGTAATGCAGCGCGAAAAAGCGGTTGAGCGTCGGATTATCGACGGCAAAGCCACCGAGCAGGAACTGCTGGATCCAATCGCCGACCACCGGGAAGGCGGTGAAGAAACCGGTGATAACCGTAGCACCCCAGAAGGACATCTGACCCCAGGGCAGAACATAGCCCATGAAGCCGGCGGCCATCATCAGAAGGTAGATGACAACGCCGAGTATCCAGAGGATTTCGCGCGGTGCCTTGTACGAGCCGTAGTAGAGACCACGGCCGATATGCAGGTAGACGGCGATGAAGAAGAACGACGCACCGTTGGCATGCATGTAGCGCAAGAGCCAACCCTGGTTGACGTCACGCATGATCTTTTCGACGGAATTGAAGGCGACCGACGTTTCGGCGGCATAGTGCATGGCCAAAACGACACCGGTCAGGATCTGGATGATCAGCATGACCGAAAGCATGGCGCCGAATGTGTAGGCGTAGTTCAGATTGCGCGGAACCGGATAGGAAACGAAGCTGTCATGCACAAGCCGCGGCAGCGGCAGGCGCGAATCCACCCATTTCTCGAGACCGGACGTCGGCATATAGGTTGAATGATCACCACTCATAATCAGTATTCCCCTCAACCGATCTTGATGACTGTGTCGGTAGCGAACGCAAAGGTCGGTACGGCGAGGTTCTGTGGTGCCGGGCCCTTACGAATACGGCCAGCCGTATCGTAGTGAGAGCCGTGACACGGACAGAACCAGCCGCCAAAATCGCCAGCCTGGCCGAGCGGCACGCAACCGAGATGCGTGCAGGAGCCAATCATGACGATCCAGTTTTCTTTTTCCTTGCCGGCGGAGCGATCAAGGTCTGTCGCAGTCGCATCGGCTGGAAGGTTGGCGTTGCGCGCAACCGGGTCTTTAAGGTCGGCAAGCGCAACAGCATTGGCTTCCTCGACTTCCTTGTCGGTACGGTTGCGGATGAACACAGGCTTGCCGCGCCATTTTACTGTCAGCGACATGCCCGGCTGCAGGCTTGCAACATCGACTTCGATCGAAGCCAGCGCCAGCGTCGAGGCATCAGGCCGCATCTGGTCGATGAATGGCCACGCTACGGCTGCTGCGCCGACTGCGCCTGCCATCCCAGTCGTCAAATACAGGAAATCGCGGCGAGTGGGCTCGCCCGAGGTTTCGCTTGATATCTCGTGTTCGCTCACGGCTAAACCATCCTCTCACGCAATGTTTTGCGGAAACCGCACTGTCCCCGGCGTCGATCCGCGCCCCGTGCTGACACTTGAGCGAAAGAACAGCGCCAAATCAATAAGCCTCTATGCACGATTCGAAGAAAACTTTCGCCCTCCGCATCACACATCAAAACCGGGCGAACCCCACACGTATCAGAAACGGCAGATTCCCCGGCATTCCGGCGCGTTCTATGCTTGATCGGTGGGGATGTCTAGCCTTGAGCGCAAGAGGTGAGCCACAATGTCGCGGGAAAACCGAAGCCAATGTTCGCAAACCGATTTTTGCCGTCCGGCGCGGTCAAAACAAGGCTTTTCCACGCCCGAGATTAGCGGCTTGCTGCGCTATTCGGCCGCAGCTTCGCGGGCCAGAAATCCGCCGGACTGGCGCAGCCAGAGATCGGCATAGAGGCCACCGGCTGCGATCAGCTGGTCATGGGTTCCATCCTCGACGATCCGGCCCTGATCCATGACGATCAGACGGTCGAGCGCTGCTATGGTGGAGAGCCGGTGTGCGATGGCAAGCACGGTTTTTCCACGCATCAGCCGATCGAGATTGGACTGGATGGCAGCCTCGACTTCCGAATCAAGCGCCGAGGTCGCTTCGTCGAGCACGAGGATCGGCGCATCCTTGAGCATCACCCGCGCAATCGCCACCCGCTGGCGCTGTCCGCCCGACAGCTTGACGCCGCGCTCGCCCACATGCGCGTCAAATCCCTTGCGGCCCCGCTGGTCCTGCAGGTTCTCGATGAAATCCATTGCCTCGGCTTTTTCCGCCGCTTCGCGCAGGCCGTTCTCATCGGCATCCGGCCGGCCAAACAGGATGTTGTCGCGGATCGACCGGTGCAGCAGCGATGTATCCTGGCTGACGACGCCGATCTGCATGCGCAGCGATTCCTGGCGCACCGTCGAAATGTCCTGCCCGTCGATCAGAATGCGGCCGGCCTCCAGGTCGTAGAAGCGCAGCAGCAGATTGACGAGTGTCGTCTTGCCCGCGCCTGAGCGGCCGACAATACCGATTTTTTCACCCGGCCTGACCACCAGAGACAGGTCGTCGATGACGCCCTGCCCCTTGCCGTAATGAAAGTGGATGTTTTCAAAACGGATCGCCGGGCTGTTGACGACGAGGCTCGGCGCATCCGGCTGGTCGACCAGCTGCACCGGCTGCGAGATCATTTCGGCGGCATTCTGGATCGTGCCGATATTGCGCATGATGCCGTTGAACTGCACCATCATCCGGCTCAAGAGAAAATTCAGCCGCAGGATCAGCGCCATCGTGAACGCCACCGCACCCGAACTGATCGCGCCTGAAAGCCAGAGATTGACGCTGAGCCCCGCCATGGTGACGATCATGATCCCCGACAGAAACGCCATCGATGCCCGCACGCCGGTGATGAACCGGGTAAAGCGGATGATGCTGTCCTGGAAGATATCGAAACCTTGCCGCATATAGCGGTCGTTTTCCTCGTCGCGCGCAAACAGTTTCAGTGTCTGCATATTGCTGTAGGCATCGACCATTCGGCCGCTGAGCATGGAGGATGCCTCAGCCGTTTCCTTCGAATGCTTGCGGATGCGCGGCACGAAATAACGCGCCAGGAAGGCAAAACCTATCAGCCAGAGCAGAACCACGACGGCAAGCGACAGATCGAGCTGGCCGACCAGCACCAGTGTCGAGACCGAATAGATGCCGACGAACCAGACACTCTCCATCAGCGAGGTCACGACATCGCCGACCGCCTGCCCGCCTGACCAGACCTTGGTGACGATGCGGCCGGAAAAATCGTTCTGGAAGAACGATAGCGACTGCCGCGAGACATGCAGGTAGGACTGCCAGCGGACAAGATTGTAAAAGCCCGGCGTGATCACCTGCTGATCGACCAGTGCCATCAAAAGCGACACGATGAAGCGGATGATGCCGATCAGAACCAGCATGCCGAACAGTTCGGCGCCGTGGTCTGCAAGCAGCCCGCTCCAGCCGTCGCCGGGTTTGACGGTGGCGAGAATATCGACAATGCGGCCAACAAACCAGAACAGCGTCGCCTCGATCGCCGCCGTCAAGCCGCCAAGAACCAGCATTGCGATGAACGGCGCTTTTGCCTGCTTTATGTAAAACCAGACATAGGGGGTCAGCCGCTCAGGCGGCTGCAAGCTGTCGCGCGCCGCGAAAGGCTGTATCCAGTTTTCGAAAAAGGCAAACAGGGCGCGCAAAACCATATGTCCGATATAGGCGGATTCGCGGGCACGACAATCGGTAATCGGCCGCAAATGCCGATGATTTCGATTACAAATCCGTCATGTTTCCAAGCACGGTCGTTGCAAATCCGTCAGTCATCTTCATGATCGGAAGAAGGGTAGACGCAAAAGTCGATTTCATAGCCAAGGCTTGATGCGAGCGCCATGGTCGACGGCTTCACGCTCAAGCTCAACACCGCTATTCTCTGGAGGTCCAAATACGTGGCTATTCTGATGCAATGGCCGTGACCGAAAGCCCGCAACGCCGAAAGTTGCCCGGCATAGGCATCGACATGGCGCGCGACAAAAGCGCTGGCGCCGGACCCATCATCCGCCAGCTGCGGTGGCTCGGCAAGGAAGCCACCATTTTTCCCGCACCGGCACGTCCAATCGGGATTGGCGACCATGAAAAGGTCAAAAACTTCACGGTGCTCACCCTTTATCAGGATGTCGAATTCAAAACCGATTTCGCTCACGTCGATCGTCCCGGGAGATAACATGCAAGGCTTGGAGGCGGCCTATTCGGCCGCCTCCTCCTTTTGGTTTGCAGCATCGGCATCGTCAGCGATGAAGCCGCCGGACTGCCGCGACCAGAGGTCGGCATACAGGCCGCTGCGGCTGATCAGCTCGGCATGGCTGCCGGTCTCGACGATCTTGCCGGCTTCGAGAATGACCAGCCTGTCCATCTCCGTCAGCGTCGATAGGCGGTGGGCAATCGCGATCACCGTCTTGCCCTTCATCAGGGCAAACAGGTTTTCCTGGATCGCGGCTTCCACTTCCGAATCGAGCGCCGAGGTCGCCTCGTCGAGGATCAGGATTGGCGCGTCCTTCAGGAAGACACGGGCAATCGCAATCCGCTGGCGCTGGCCGCCGGAGAGCTTGACGCCCCGCTCGCCGACCTGCGCATCGAGCCCCCTGCGGCCCTGGTTATCCTCGAGCAACTCGATGAAGTCCCAGGCATTGGCCCGCTTGGCGGCGGCGATGATGTCGGCATCGTCAGCCTCCGGGTGACCATAGGCGATGTTGTCGCGGATCGAGCGGTGCAGCAGCGATGTATCCTGTGTCACCACGCCGATCTGCGCACGCAGGCTGTTCTGCGTTGCCGCAGAAATGTCCTGCCCGTCGATCCGGATCGTGCCGGATTCGAGATCGTAGAAGCGCAACAGCACGTTCATCAGCGTCGTCTTGCCGGCACCAGAACGTCCAACCAGACCGATCTTCTCGCCCGGCTTGATGTCGAGCGAGAGGTTGTCGATCACGCCCTTGTTCTTGCCGTAGTGGAAGCCGATGTTTTCAAACGCGATGGCTCCATTCGGCGCCTTCAACACCTTGGCATCGTCATTATCGACGATGTCATGTGCCTTGGTCATCATGCTCATGCCGTCATAGACCGTGCCGATGTTTTCAAACAGCGCCGAAACTTCCCACATGATCCACTGCGACATGCCGTTGATACGCATGGCAAGCGACACGGCAATGGCAATCGAACCGACCGACATACCGCTGGTCATCCAGAAATAAATGCCGAGCGCCGAGATCGCAAACAGCGCGATGCAGTTGTTGGTGTAGACGAGCACATGGAACAGCGTCACTTTGCGCATCTGCCGGTGCACGGTCTGCAGGAACGCATCCATGCTTTCCTTGGCATAGATCTCCTCGCGGCCGGCATGCGAGAACAGCTTGACGGTGGCGATATTGGTGTAGCTGTCAACAACCCGGCCGGTCATCATCGAGCGTGCATCCGCCTGATCCTTGGAGATCTTGCGCAGGCGCGGCACGAAATGGGTGACGATGCAGACATAGATGACGATCCAGACGATCAGCGGCGCCAAAAGCCGCCAGTCGGCCGCAGCGACCACCACGAGCATCGAGATGAAATAGGCAACCACATAGACGAAGACGTCGAGGATCTTCATCACCGTCTCGCGCACGGCAAGCGAGGTCTGCATCACCTTGGTGGCGACCCGGCCAGCAAACTCGTTGGCAAAAAAGGTCATGCCCTGCCGCAGCAGATAACGGTGCATCTGCCAGCGTGCGATCATCGGATAGTTGCCGAGCAACACCTGGTGCATGATGATCGAATCGATGGCGACGACTGTCGGCAGGCCGATCAGGATGAGCGCGCCCATCCACATCAACTTGGTGCCTTCGCTTTGCAGGAACGTGTCCTGCTTGGCCGAAGACAGCCAATCGACGACATTGCCGAGGAACTGGAACAGTGCCACTTCGCCGACGGCGATCAGCATGGTGCAGATCGACATAGTCAAAAGCCAGGGTGCCGCAGGCTTGGTATAGTGCCAGCAGAAAGCAAACAGACCCTGCGGCGGAACCGTGGGTTCCTCGACGGGATAGGGATTAAGGCGGGATTCAAACCAGCCGAACATGATAGGCTCCTTCAGGAATCCAGTGAAGGAAGGCGGGAAAGCCCGCATTCATCGATCAAACATTAAAAACCGGAAAACAGCTCAATCTTGCACACGAGACGTGTTCGTCCGGAAAGCGGGCGGTCGTGCGCAATGGTGCTAGAAAAAGAAAAGCGCGAAACCGGTCAGCCCAAGAGGACTGGAGGCACAGCCTGGAGGCTGGTGGTCATTCGAATATCCATGTAAGCCTCCTGTGGTTCGCGTTGAAGATGCTGCAGACATAGATTGATTTGCGCCGATACGCCAGATTGCCGATGGCGTTTTTTTCATCATTTTTGTCTCAGACAGGATTCTGTTGCCATTACGGCACAGATTGATTACGGCCATTGATGAACCCCATAAGACTTGTTGATATGTTGCCACATTCACTCCGCATCGCCCTCTACCAGCCCGACATTCCCGGCAATACCGGGACGATCCTGCGCCTTGCCGCGTGCCTGGGTCTTGCCGTCGATATCATCGAACCGGCGGGTTTCGATCTCTCGGACAAGAACCTCAAGCGCGCCGGCATGGATTACATCGCCTCGGTCACTTTGACGCGTCACATCAACTGGGAGCGGTTCGAGGAGGCTCGGCTACAACAGGGCCGCCGGTTGGTGCTGGCCTCCACCAAGGCCGCCGAACCCTACACGCGCTTTTCCTTCCTACCGAACGATACCCTGCTTTTCGGACGCGAAAGCGCCGGCGTACCGGATCACGTCCATGACAAGGCCGACGGACGCATTATCGTCCCGATGGTCGAGGGCCAGCGGTCGCTGAACGTTGCGATGTCGGTGGCGATGATCGCCGGCGAGGCGATCCGGCAGGTCAACGGTTAAACCTGCCTGCCATTCTTATGCCGCGACCCCGCCATAGGCATTTTCGGCCCGGGCAATCTTGAGCGCCCTCGCCCACCATTTCAGCCGTCGCAACATCACTATCAGCCCAGCCTTGGCTTCCGCCGCCTTGAACGGATTGCCGGCCGCATCGAACTGCGCCCAGACATTGGAAAAACTGACGGTATCGCGGATGGTGACGGTGTGCAGCTCGGCAAAGACCTGGCGCAACTGCTCGACGGCCCGCAGTCCGCCCGAGACGCCGCCATAGGAGATGAAGCCGACCGGCTTGGCGTGCCAAGGTTCGTAGCAACTGTCGATCAGCTCCTTGAGGGGAGCCGGATAACCGTGATTGTATTCCGGTGTGACAATGATGAAAGCATCGGCCTCGGCAATCTTTTCCTCAAGCGCTTCGCCGTTCAACGCCGCATCACCGGTTCCTCCCTTGAGTTCGAGGGGGTCGATGAGCGTAATGCGAAAACCGCTTTCGGACCACAATTCCGTCAAGGCCCAGTTGACGACCGTGTCGCAAAAGCGCCCTTGCCGCGCGCTGCCATAGACGACGGCGATGGTCATTTTCTCGTTCATGTCTGCGAAAGCTCCGTTGTCGATACGATAGAGCTCATGGTATAGAACCTCAACTAAAGTTGAGGTCAATAGACATGCCGGAAAAAAATCGAACCGACCTGCCCCGCCGTGAACTCACCGTCGGAGAGGTCGCCACGCGCAGCGGCGTTGCGGTATCGACACTGCATTTCTACGAGACAAAAGGCCTGATCAAGAGCATGCGCAGCCGCGGCAACCAGCGCCGCTATCCCCGCAGTGTGCTGCGCCGCATCGCCGTCATCAAGATCGCCCAGCGCACAGGGATCCCGCTCGCCGACATTCAAAAGGAACTCTCCGCCCTGCCAAACGACCGGCAATTGCTGGCAAGCGACTGGGCACACCTGTCGGAACACTGGAAGACCGATCTGAACGAGCGCATCGCCAAGCTCACAGCACTGCGCGACCAGCTGACCTCCTGCATCGGCTGCGGCTGCCTTTCCATGCGCGATTGTCCGCTGCGCAACCCCTATGACGAGCTATCGGAAAAGGGCGCCGGTGCCTATCTGATCGAGCATGCCGGTGAAGAACAGGACGAAGCAACCGGCTGTAACAAGTGGTCAGCAGATTGAGACGTCAATCAGCACTTGGCAGGCGCCGCATGGTGAATTCGATCTGGTCGCCATCGAGTTGGCGCCAGCTCTCCACTTCGGTCCAGTAGGCCGCTTTCGGCCAGGCATCGAACCATTCCTGCGCCTTCTGGCGCGCATCGGGGCGATCAAGCCGAAATGTCTCGCGCACGAACAGACCGTCATTGCGTAGCGGGTTGCCGCTGCGATGACGGTCAATCTGACGTTTCAGGCCGCCGAGCGGCGGTCCTGCCGGGATTCTTGCCATGAGCTCACCTTTCACCAGCCGAGCCTCTTATACAAAAGATAGGGAGATATTCGTGGTTTTGCGAGTCGAATTCTCTGCATGCGCATCTGCGGCAGACTGACCCGTTGATACCTGCGCCGTTGCGGCTGTGGCAAAAATATGAACTGTCGGCCAATATGCGAATCGGCGCGCTTTTTGCCGCTTGAGGCCACGCCAAACAGGATTATTTTTTATGGAACGACCCAACCTGCCGCAGGGATTGCCCGCAGATATCGAAGACAAGAAGGCCAGAGCCACAGCCTGGTTTCAATCCTTGCGCGATAGCATCTGCACCGCGTTCGAAACCATCGAGGATGAACTGGCAGGCCCGTTGTCGGACCGCGAGCCAGGGCGTTTCATCGGCAAGGACTGGCTGCGCGACAAGGGAGCCGGCGGTGGCGGGCGCATGTCGATGATGGAAGGCCGCGTATTCGAGAAGGTCGGCGTTCATACATCGACCGTCTACGGCGAATTCTCGCCGGAATTCCGCAGCCAGATCCCCGGCGCCGAAGAAGACCCGACCTTCTGGGCGTCCGGCATCTCGCTGATTGCTCATCCGGTCAATCCAAACGTTCCCGCAGTTCACATGAACACCCGCATGGTCGTCACTACCAGCCACTGGTTCGGTGGCGGTGCGGACCTCACACCCGTGCTCGATAGCCGCCGCACACAGACCGACCCGGATACGATGCTGTTTCACAAGGGCATGGAGATCGCCTGCAAGCGGCATCCGGTTGCCGATCACGCCCGCTTCAAGCAATGGTGCGATGAGTATTTCTTCCTGAAGCACCGCAACGAACCGCGGGGCACCGGCGGTATCTTTTACGACTGGCTGCATTCCGATGCGGAGAAGGGTGGCTGGGAGGCCGACTTCGCCTTCACCCAGGATGTCGGCAAGGCTTTTAGCCTGATCTACCCGAAGATCGTCCGCGCCAATTTCAACAAGCCCTGGAGCGAGGAAGACCGCGACGAGCAGCTGGTGCGCCGTGGCCGCTATGTCGAGTTCAACCTGCTCTACGATCGCGGCACGATCTTCGGCCTGAAAACCGGCGGAAATGTCGATTCGATCCTGTCGTCCTTGCCACCGGTCGTCCGCTGGCCCTGAATTCAGATTGCCTGAACGAAAAATCCGGCCGTTTTCGCGGCCGGATTTTTGTTGTCTGCAGTGCGTATCAGTCGCAGATCTTGATGCGGCGGATATGCAGGTTGCCCCACCTGTCCCAGCGCTTCACCTTCTTGATGTAGCAGGATGGCTCATAATAGCCGCCGCCGTAATAGTCGCCGCCATAGTAGCCGGTGTTGTAGAAACCGATCGAAAACCCGCCGTGGTGACGGCCGTGATGGCCATATCCGCCGGCCTGCGACGGTGCGGCAAACGAGACGGCGGCAATGACTGCGACGGCGGCAGAAATGATGAGCTTGCGCATGTTGATGTTCCCTCTGTTGGTTCCTGATGAGTTCGTCTCATCCAGTGACCCAACAGTCTCACGCGCCACTTATCCGCGCTGTTTCGAATGGAACAGGTCCGAACAAAAGCGTCTCGACCGCGTTATCTGCGAATAACCGGATCGGAGAACTGAGCCATGGTTTTCAAAGAGCGCACATTTTACGGCAAATCCCCCGAAGAGCTTTTCGAGGGAGATCAGGCGGACCTGGAAACGCGGGTCGCCAATTGCCTGGCCACGGTGGACGGGCTCGACGCCTCGGATGTATCCGTGGTCTCGAAGGGAAATACGATCGTATTGAGCGGCACGGTCGCGACCATTGAAGAGGCGGAGCGGGCGGAGGAAGCAGCAAACACCGTCGAAGGTGTTGCCGAAGTCGTCAACCGGATCGCGGTTTCCTGATCAGATCGCCTTGAGAGTCCAGCGGACGATTTCGCCTGCAACCTCTGCAAACGCACCATCAAGGGCTGCGACGAACGCCGCCGCTCCACTGCCACGCACCGGAACGGTCGCGCGAAAAGCCTTCTGCGCACCGACAGTGCCGTTTCGGTCGTTGAGGATCTTGGCAAAAATCTCGACGACAGCAGTATCGGCGCCTTCGGTCGATATTTCGAACGAGCGGATTTCGGTGATCACCTGATAGTCGATGGCAAGCCCCTCGCCCGGCTTACCGACCCCACCGATCTTGCCAGTGTTCTCGAAGGCTTGCACCAGCTTTGCCTGCACCATCTTGGGCAGGCGGTCGCTCCATTGTGACTTGGCCAGATACTGGATTTCCGCACCCGACAACCGGATCACCACCTGGTCGCTATCAAGCGCTTTCAGCGCAGTCGGCTCGGGAACGAGTATCTGTTTCCTGCTCGAAGAAGGGCCTTCGATCGCAGGTGAAGCAGACAGGCTGTAGGTATCGTTGTTCGGCTTGCCGGCGCAGGCGGAAAGCACGGCGATGAAAAGAAATGCAGAACAGGCCCGGATCAAACCTGCCTTCCGACCAAACGACACACCGGGAAAATTCATTTCAAACACTATCCTTCGCCAATCAGCTGCAACGTAGAGGCTGATCCGGTCAAAACAAGCCAAAAAAGCAGTCACGCCGGCGCAGACACGGCAAAAAACCGCCAAGGCTTGCAGCCTTGCCACGCAAACGTCACGCCTGCGGAAGCAATACCCGATTCGGTGGCAGCATCAGCTGCAATTGCGGATCTAAATCACCGCCCGGTACTATCGACTCAGCGGCGCGTGCGCCCGTCATACTGCTTCACCGTTTCGCCACCGAACAGCAGCCGCTGCGGATCCTTGTCGAAGGTCGAAATCGTCGTGTCGAGCGTGTTGACCGTCCGGCGCGTATCGCTGACCAAAGCCTCGATATCGCGCAGGCCCGAACCGGAGAAGCGCTTGAGGTTTTCGGCGATCGGCCCGATCTGCGCATTCAGGTTGTCGGCAACCTTGCGGAAGGATGCAAGCGTAGCGCGGGCATCCGCCGACAAGGATGGCGCGTCCGCATCGCCGAGGAAACCGTCAAGCTTGACCAGGATACCATCGACACGGCTGGAGGCGGCATTCAGCTTGTTGGCCATCTGGGTGACATCGGTGATCGTCTGGTCGATATCGTTCTGACGGCCTTTGATCCGGTCCGCGAAGTCCGCAATGGAGGCAACGGCCTTGCGTGCATCGGCGCTGGCTGCCGAGACGTCGTTGACAACGCCGGAAACCTTCTGCGTGTCGATGGAGGCGATCAGTGTATCAACGCGATCAAGCGATGCGGTGGCCTTTTCCCCGAATCGTTCATAGGTCTCGGCCGTCTTCTTGAACGAGGCGATGGTGTCGGCTACCCCCGTGGACGCGGCACTCAGATCATTGCTCATCTTCTCGACATTGCTGACGATTTGGTCGATCTTCTTCGGATCGACCGATTTCACCAGAATGTCTGCTGCAGACAGTGTCGAATCGAGCTTGCCGGCCGCAGCCGTGATCGAGGTTGACAGCGCACTGACGCTCTTCAGGAATTGATCGATGCCTTCTGAATTATCGGCCAGCGACTTGGTGAAACGGTCGGCGTTGGAAATCGTATTGGTCAACGGTCCGCGCACGTCCTTGACGAAGCCCTGAATGTCGCCGATCGCATTATTGGCACGGTCGAGGATCTTGTCGGCGGTTGCCAAGAGGCTGGTGACGCTGGACTGATCGGCGGTCAGCTGCGCGGATGTACCTGTATCCAGCGCCTTGCGCAGGATATTTTCATCACCCTTGTTGCCGCCGCTGAGCTCGATATAGGCAGCCCCCGTCAAACCCTGGATTTCCAGGGTTGCCGTCGTCGATTTCAGCACCGGAGCGTCGGCCGACACCTCGGTCACGGCAACGGAATAGCGCGGATCGTTGGAATTGATCGCAAGGCTGCGGACGGAGCCGACCGGAATGCCGTTGAAGCGCACCGGAGAGCCGACGCTCAAGCCGTTGGCCGATCCGGGAATGCTGATCACCAGCTCCGCCATTTCGCCGCTACGGCCATATTGGGACATCCAGTAAACAAAGCCGAAGGCCGCGAAAATGACGGCGACCGTAAAAAATCCGACGATGGCGTAGTTGGCTTTTGTTTCCATTGCTACCGGTACCCTTGGGGGACGCCGCCGATGCGGCTCCTTGCTTCAATTAATCAGTCGGCTTCAAACAATCACGTGCAACGTCTCAATCATGCAACACTGTCAGGAAGCTTTCTTGTCATCCTCACGCACGATCGAACGCGCGCGCTTGCCCTGGAAATAGGACGTCACCCACTCGTCGTCGCAGGCGAGCATGTCCTCGATCGTGCCTTCGACGAGAACCTTTTTCTTGCCAAGCACTGCAATCCGGTCGCAGACCGAAAACAGGCTGTCGAGGTCGTGAGTCACCATATACACGGTCAATCCCAGGGTGTCGCGCAGTTTGGCGATCAGGTTATCGAACTCGGCCGCCCCGATCGGGTCAAGCCCGGAGGTCGGTTCGTCGAGAAAGACAAGATCCGGATCGAGCGCCAGCGCCCGCGCCAGAGCAGCGCGCTTGATCATGCCGCCGGACAGCTCGGAGGGGAACTTGTCGGCCGCTTCCGGCGCCAGCCCCACCATGTCGATCTTCAGCCGGGCCAGCTCATCCATCAGCTCCTGCGGCAGATTGAGATATTCCCGCATCGGTACCTGGATGTTTTCCTTGACCGTCAGCGCAGAAAACAGGGCGCCGTGCTGAAAAAGAACGCCGAGACGCATATCGAGCGCCATGCGCTCCTCTTCACTCACCGCATCGTATTCCACGCCGAGAATCTTGATGGAGCCAGACCGGCGCGGCAAAAGCCGCAGGACCGTCCGCATCAGCACCGATTTCCCCGTGCCGGATGCTCCGACGAAACCGAGAATTTCGCCGCGATAAATATCGAGGTTGAGCTTGTCGAGGACGATGTTCGAGCCGAAACCAACCGTCAGGTCCTTAACCGATAGAACGACCTCCGTACCGTTTTCCCCGGCCTCCTTGGCCGCCCCCGCTGTCATGTCTTCCCTCGGATCCACCGGCAAAACCTCTTCCATCAGAAATTGATCGCCGCGTAGAAGATCGCAAAGAGGCCATCGACAAGAATGACCACGAAGATCGACTTCACCACCGATTGCGTCACGTGCTTGCCGAGCGATTCGGCACTGCCGCCGACTTTCAGACCTTCGACAGCCGCGACGACACCGATGATCAACGCCATGAACGGCGCCTTGATCATGCCGGCCAGCACGGAGGAAAAGTCCACCGCCTCCTGCAGCCGTGCCAGGAACGTCGAAAAGGTGATACCTGAATAGCTCCAGGTGACAACTGCAGCCCCCGTGAGAGCGGCAAAATTGGCGAGGATGGTCAGCAGCGGCAGCGCGATGGTGAGCGCGACAAGTCTTGGAAACACCAGAACGCCGATCGGGCTCAGCCCCATCACTTTCAGCGCGTCGATTTCCTCGCGCATTTTCATCGAGCCGATTTCGGCGGTGATCGCACTGCCGGAACGGCCGGCGATCATGATCGCAGTCAAAAGCACGCCGATTTCGCGCAGCTGCAGGATACCGACCAGATCGACGACGAAAAGCTCGGCGCCGAAATAGCGCAGTTGGAACGCGCCCTGCTGGGCAATGATCGCACCGATGAGGAACGACATCAAAAGGATGATCGGCACCGCCTGTACACCCATACGATCGATCTGACTGACGATCGCCGCTGGCGACAGGCCGCTATGACGGCCGAGTTTCAGCTGCGCGCCGCGCACGGCCGACCCGAGAATGAACATCGCCGCGACGGTGTCTTCCCAGGCGGAGACCACCGAATTGCCGATAGGAGTAAAAATGCGGGTAAAAAGCGAGCCGAATTTCTTGTCTTCGACGGCTGGCTCCGGCAGTTTCTCCGGCAGGGCATTCATGAGTTCCAGATAACGCGGCTTGTCGCTCGTCAGCTTCACATCGCCCATCTGCGTCATGAAACGGCGAATGACCCAGGCGCCAGCCGTATCCATGGCCGTGACGTCGCTCAGATCGACCTCGCCCGCCTCGCCGCCCTTTGTAGCGAACTCCTCCAGCTTCGGCGTAGCCAGATGAATGGACACGCTTCGCCAATCGCCGCTGAAACGATAAGTCCGGATGCCGCCATCGTCAGCTTCATCAAGCTGTACGTCGGTGTCGGTTTTCACTTGGGAACGCGTCACGTCTGTTGGGTCTTCCGGAGATGGCTGCATTTGATAAAACGTCAGCGACTCATAGCCGCTTGAGCCCGGTCTGTCACCGATTGAAACGTTTCCGTGCCAATCGGTTGCCGGCTGGGATATGGAAGACACAGGAGAAAGCCATGACCCGCCAGATGAAAACCGCCGTCGAACACTTCCCGATCGCCGGCAGCTTCACGATCTCGCGCGGCAGCAAGACCACAGCCTTCGTGGTTACCTGCCATATTTCAGAGGGTCATTTTGCCGGTATGGGCGAATGTGTGCCCTACGCACGCTACGGTGAAACCATCGACAGCGTGCTGGCAGAGATCGAGGCGATGCGACCGCAAATTGAGGCGGGCATCGACCGCGAGGAACTGCGGCAGGTGATGAAGGCCGGTGCAGCACGCAATGCCGTCGACTGCGCGCTGTGGGATCTTGAAGCCAAGACCACCGGCAACCGCGCTTTCACTCTCGCAGGACTTGTCGAACCGGCGCCGCTCACCACCGCCTACACGATTTCGCTCGGCGAGCCCGAAGCGATGGCAGCGCAGACGGCGCAATATGCGCATCGGGCGCTTCTGAAGGTCAAGGTCGGAACCGCCGACGATACCTCCCGTATCCGCGCCGTGCGGGCAGCAGCCCCAAACAGCGCTATTATCCTGGACGCCAATGAAGGGTGGACGGAGGCCAATCTCGCCTATCATTTTGATGTCTGTCTCGAATCAGGCGTGGCCCTGATCGAGCAACCCCTGCCCGCTGGACGCGACGCCCTGCTCGCATCCATCCGCCGCCCTGTCCCCGTCTGCGCCGATGAAAGCGTGCACAAGACCGAAGACCTGCCAAAGCTCGCGGGTCTCTATGATGCGGTCAATATCAAGCTCGACAAGACCGGCGGCCTGACCGAGGCGCTCCGCATGCGGGACGCTGCCCGGACGCTGAATCTCAAGATCATGGTCGGCTGCATGGTCGGCACGTCGCTCGGCATGGCGCCGGCGGTGCTTTTGGCCCAGGGCGCCGATTTCGTCGATCTCGATGGGCCGCTGCTCTTGGCCCGCGACCGCGAACCCGGCCTGCGCTACGAGGATTCTCTGGTCTATCCGCCTCTTTCCGCCCTCTGGGGCTGAAGATACCAGGCAGCAAAGGCGGAACAGCAGCCAATGAAGGCAACGACGGACATAGAATAGAAGCCGTGGACGCCGAACCAGGTGTAGAAATAGCCCGATGTGAAGGTGAAGATCGCCGAGAACACGCCGGTATAGAAGAAATACAACCCCTGCGCTGAGGACTCCTGTTCTTCCGGAACGCGCTGCACCAAAATATTCTGCATGCCGGTATGCATGATGGCGTAGGTGAAGGCGTGGAAACATTGCAGCGCGAAATAGCCCCAGAAGCCGAGATCCATCGGAAAGATGATCCAGCGCACCACGGCAAGCACGCAGCCTGAAAAGATCATCGTCCACAGGCTGAACCGCCGGATGATCATCTTGGCGCAGAAGAACATCGCCACTTCCGCCGCGACACCGGCGCTCCAGAGAAGACCGATCTCGGTGCCGGAAAAACCGATATGCTGCCAGTAGATCGCAGAGAAGGCGAAAAGCATCGCATGGCTGCCGTTGACCAGCGTCACGCCGATCAGCAGCAACTGCAGATCCAGTTTCCGGAGAGCCTTCGGCGGCGGCTCCGTCAGCGTCGTCAAGGTCGACGGCCGGCGCGGCTTGCCGACGCGCGGTGCGATGAAGGTCAGCGCAATCATCAGCAGAAAGCCGCCAGCCATGGCCGGCAGGACCATCGAGCCGCCGTAGAGGCCGATCATCACGCCGCCGAGCATCGTCGCACCGATGAACGCGACAGAGCCCCAGACGCGCATGGTCGCATAATCGAAACCCCAGCGCCGCACCCCTGTCAGCGCAATCGCCTCGACGATCGGCACATAGGGTGCGTACACACCGCCCTGCAGCGCATAGATGATCAGTACGAACCAGAAACTGTGGGACACGAACAGTGCCAGCGCCGTCAGCAGCGACAAAACCGCAGACCAGATCAGCACTTCCGCCCGCTCGCCGATCCTGTCCGCCAGAAGCCCGACCAGCGGCGCCGTGATCACGCGCACGAACATCGGTACGGCAAGGATGATGCCGATTTCGAAATCGCTCAGCGACAGGGTGCTCAGCCAGACCGGAAAATACGGCATGGCGAAACCATTGACGACGAGAGGCGCGCAGAAGAGCAAGGCGATGCGCGGCACGAAATAGCACGGCGCTTCCTCGCGAACGGGAGGCGGAGATGAGGGAATCATGGAAGGACCTGACAGTTGCGTCCATGATTTATCACGGCAGCCAAGAACAGCGCCAGCCGCTAGTTTTCCCTACAGTCGCCAACACCTGCGGTTTTATGCCGCCTGTTGCGAAAGAGCCCGCGCCATCAATATTTCCACTTCGGTCGTGTCTTCACGTACCGCAGGGACGTTGCTCAGTTCCCGCCAGGTAATCAGTTCCATGGTTCCGTCATGGTGCTCGGCAATGGCCGTGCAGCTTTCCACCCAGTCGCCGGTGTTGATGTAGCGGATGCCGCCAATATCCTCGATGACCGCGTGATGGATATGGCCGCAGATGACGCCATCGGCCTTTTCGCGCCGCGCCTCATCGGCAACCACGCGCTGGAATTCGCCGATGAAGTTGACCGCGTGCTTGACCTGCTGCTTCGCCCAGGCTGAAAACGACCAATAGGGCATGCCGAGACGGCGGCGGATGGCTGCCAGCCCGATATTGATGACGATCGCCATGTCGTAGGCCCAATCGCCGAGATAGGCGAGCAGCCGGGCATTTCGGACCACGACATCGAACTCGTCGCCATGCAGCACCAGGTATTTACGCCCATCGGCAGCCTCGTGCATGTGGCGCTGGGCAACCTCGATCCCGCCGAAATGCACGCCCGGGAAATCGCGCATGAACTCGTCATGATTGCCCGGAATGTAGATGATGCGGCTGCCCTTGCGCGCCTTCCGCAACAGCTTCTGCACGACGTCATTGCAGGATTGCGGCCAGTACCAGCTGCGCTTCAGCCGCCAGCCGTCGATGATATCGCCGACCAGGATGATCGTCTCCGCCTCGGTGACACGCAGGAAATCGAGGAGATAGTCGGTCTTGGCGGCCTTCGATCCCAGATGAACGTCGGAAATGAACAGGGTCCTGAAACGCCGGGGTTCTTGCTCTTTCTCGGTCATGCTGCCTCGCAACGGTCTATCGTGCCTCTCTTATGAGCTTTCAAAAACAGACTCTTGTTTCAGGAGAATGACAGCCTGTGGAACCAGCCGTAACGCCGGATAAACACCTGTTCCCGAAAAGCGGTGACAAACGCCCGTTTCGAAACTGTACGGAGCCGCCGTTTCATGCAAAAAGAGCCGCGACGAATAGGTAGGGAATAAGAATATGAGCACCGGCGACAAGGCCAAGACCCCAGCGGCTCCTGCAAGCGGCGACCTCGATGAACAGGCGCTGTTCTTCCACCGCTATCCACGCCCAGGAAAGCTCGAGATCCAGCCGACCAAGCCGCTCGGCAACCAGCGCGATCTGGCGCTCGCCTATTCCCCGGGCGTTGCCGCCCCCTGCCTTGCCATCCGCGACGATCCCTCGACCGCCGCCGACTATACCGCGCGCGCCAATCTGGTCGCGGTCGTCTCGAACGGCACGGCGGTCCTTGGTCTTGGCAATATCGGTCCGCTTGCGTCCAAGCCGGTGATGGAAGGCAAGGCCGTCCTGTTCAAGAAATTCGCCGGCATCGACGTCTTCGATATCGAGATCGACGCGCCCGAAATCGACCAGATGGTCAATGTCATCTCGGCCCTGGAGCCGACCTTCGGCGGCATCAACCTGGAAGACATCAAGGCGCCGGAATGTTTCGAGGTCGAACGCCGGCTGCGCGAAAAGATGGATATTCCGGTCTTCCATGACGACCAGCACGGAACCGCGATCATCGTTGCTGCCGCCATCCTCAACGGCCTCGAACTGGCCGGCAAGGACATTGCCAAGGCCAAGATCGTTACGTCCGGCGCCGGCGCTGCGGCTCTTGCCTGCCTCAACCTCCTGGTGACGCTCGGCGCCCAGCGCGAAAACATCTGGGTGCACGATCTTGAAGGCCTCGTCTATGTCGGCCGCGAAGTGCTGATGGACGAGTGGAAATCGATCTATGCGCAGGACAGCAACAACCGCGTTCTGGCCGATAGCATTGCCGGTGCTGACGTCTTCCTCGGTCTTTCGGCCGCAGGCGTATTAAAGCCGGAACTGCTGGTCCAGATGGCGGAAAAGCCGCTGATCATGGCGCTGGCCAACCCCAATCCCGAAATCATGCCGGAACTGGCGCGCGCAGCCCGCCCCGACGCGATGATCTGCACCGGCCGGTCGGACTTCCCCAATCAGGTCAACAACGTCCTGTGTTTCCCCTATATCTTCCGCGGCGCGCTCGATTGCAGTGCCCGCACGATCAACGAGGAAATGAAGATGGCGGCCGTGCGCGCCATCGCAGCCCTCGCCCGCGAGGAACCGTCCGATGTCGCCGCTCTCGCCTATTCCGGCGAAACGCCGGTGTTCGGCCCGGATTACCTGATCCCCTCGCCGTTCGATCAGCGCCTGATCCTGCGCATCGCGCCGGCCGTTGCCAAGGCAGCCGCCGACAGCGGCGTCGCCAACCGGCCGATTGCCGATTTCGACGCCTATCTCGACCAGCTCAACCGTTTCGTCTTCCGTTCCGGCTTCATCATGAAGCCGATCTTCGCCGCCGCAAAGAATGCCCAGAAGAACCGGGTGATCTTTGCCGAAGGCGAGGACGAGCGCGTCCTGCGCGCCGCCCAGGTCCTGCTTGAAGACGGCACGGCACGGCCAATCCTGATCGGCCGCCCGCATATCATCGAGACCCGCCTCAAACGCTACGGCCTGCGCATCCGGCCGGACGTGGACTTCGAAGTGGTCAATCCGGAAGGCGATCCGCGTTTCCGCGACTATGTCGATGACTATTTCGCACTGGTCGGCCGCCTCGGCGTCATTCCAGAAGCTGCCCGTACCATCGTCCGGACCAACCAGACCGTCATCGGCGCACTGGCTGTCCGGCGCGGCGAAGCCGATGCGCTGATCTGCGGTGTCGAAGGACGCTACAGCGCCCATCTTCGCGCCGTGTCCCAGATCATCGGCAAGCGCGAAGGCGTATTGGATTTCTCGGCGCTCAGCTTGCTGATCTCGCAGCGCGGCGCCACTTTCCTCACCGACACCTACGTGACCTTTGATCCGACGGCGGAAGAAATCGCCCAGAAGACGGTCATGGCCGCCCAGGAAATCCGCCGCTTCGGCATTACACCGCGCGCAGCGCTCGTATCGCACTCCAATTTCGGCTCGCGGGATTCGGAAAGCGCCTTCAAGATGCGCAAGGCGATGCAGATCGTCCGGGAACTCGCCCCCGATCTCGAAGCCGACGGCGAAATGCATGGCGATTCCGCAATTTCGGAAACCTTGCGCCGCCGCGTCATGCCCAACAGCACGCTGGCCGGCGAAGCCAACCTGTTGGTCTTCCCCAATCTCGACGCCGCCAATATTACGCTCGGCGTGGTGAAGACGATGACCGACAGCCTGCATGTCGGACCCATTCTTTTGGGAACGGCTCTTCCGGCACATATCCTGTCGCCATCCGTCACCTCCCGCGGCGTCGTCAATATGGCGGCACTCGCGGTTGTCGAAGCCTCCTATCCAGCCTGATTGAAATCGATTGAGCCGGTGCTGAAACCGGCTCAATCGAAATGCAAACCCAGATAAAAATACAATTTCTAGTTTAGTGTATCAAAATAATACATTTAACTAAAGATTGCACTGGACATAGGCATAAAGCGTTATCATGCTGAAACCCACAAAATAACAGGGTATTGCAGCATGGCTGACCAACAGGCATTCTTTGACCTGCTGGACATTATGGAAAACGAGAAACTCGTTGAACCCAAACGATTTTTCGACCTGATGCGCAGCACGTTCAGCATTGCAAATCTGCTATATCTGGACGTCGATGTTCTGACGGCAGGTTTTGTTATCCACAGGCTGCACCACACTTTCAGCGCACGTAGCCTCAGAACCTATATGGACAAGCGCTACCAGCGTATCGATCCGATCCTGCGAATGACGATGGGTGGTGTGAGGCCTGTGGATTGGGCCACCGCCCGCAAACTTCATCCGGATGGTGAGCCTCTTTTCTCTGCAGCGACGCAACTCGGCCTTGGCCTCGATGGGATTACCCTGCCTCTCGCCACACCGACCCGGCGGCTGGCCTTTCTGGCGATCCAGGCCGATGTTCCGGCTGGCGAATGGCCGGCCTATAGGCGTTGCCATTTGCGCGATTTTCAGCTTCTGGCCAATCTCTTTCATGCCTCACTGCTTGAAAGCGACCATGAAATGCAACTCCCCGAAGAGTGCGCCAAGGCCTTGACGCATCGGGAAACAGAAGTGCTCGGCTGGGCGGCGGCCGGTAAGAGCTATTGGGAAATCGGAACAATCCTCGGCATTTCCGAACGTACCGTCCGGTTTTTCATGACCAATGCCCGGCGCAAGCTCAACGTCGTCTCCAACACGCAGGCCGTTGCCCAGGCCGTCCGACGCGACCTCATCCCGGCCTTTTGATCTTTTTCGCCGCCGCCTAGCGGTAGGCCCGCCGCCCCTCTATCCCATGAATGCAACGAAATGCGTGCGTCCAAAAGGACGCACGCATTTCGTTGCATATCGGCGTGCATTAGAAACCTGTCACTACCGACAGTTATGCCCGCTGCTGATACCTGACAGCATTTGCTCTCCGCATTCATACACAGGAGCAAACGATGATCAGAATTTTCAACCGCAACACCGGCAAGCAAAATCCAGGCGATCTCGATGCCATGTTCCAGCTGCGCAAACGGGTCTTTCACGATTTGCTGAAATGGGACGTATCGGTTCGCGGCAATTGGGAAATCGACGACTACGACGACGCCAACCCGCTCTACGTCCTGTCCTATTCGGACGAGACCGGCCATTTGCGCGGCTCGCTGCGCCTCCTGCCGACGCTCGGACCGAACATGCTGGATGATACATTCCCGATCCTGCTCGGTGATAGTCCGCAGGTGCGCAGCGCCTCCGTCTGGGAATCCAGCCGGTTCTGCATCGATCCGACCATCTCGCAGGATCGCGGCTCCAACCAGGTGACGATCGCAGCGGCAGAGTTGATGTGCGGCGTTGGCGAATTGGGATTGTCTTCCGGTCTCAGCCATATCGTCACTGTCACCGATGTCTTCCTCGAGCGGATGTTCCGGCGGATGGGATGCCCCGGCGAAAGGATTGGCGAGCCGCAGCGGATCGGCTCGGTCTATGCCGTCGCCGTCGCATGGGAAGTCACGATCGACCTTCTGGACAGGATGAAGACCGTCGCCGAAATCGGCGGATCGGTGCTGGAGCGGCCGATGTCGCTTGAAATGGCCAGAGCCGCTTGAACTTGTCTCTCTGGCAGAAGAGCCGGCGATTGTGGCTCTTCCGCCGCGCCCGGTTCATTTCTGACCGGCATCGTTAACGCTGGTGCGCGGACTGCGTTGCAGCCCCCTCGAATGGCGGTATGATAGGCAAAAGTCAGAGTGCGCGGGATGTTCCCGTGCACCCGGCAGAATGTCGGCATGCTCAGGCGAGAGAAATACGTGGTTTTCCGTTCGGTATCCTTCGCGGCGCGCATTGCGCCGCTCCTTCTGGTCATGGCAGCCACCGCCAATGCCTCGACGGTGTGCGAACGCCTGAATGCCGACCTTGCCAGCCTGCCGAAGATCGTCGCCTCCAACGCCAATCTGCGTGATTATACTGGAGCAATCTCACGCCAGAATCTCGATTTGCGCCAGGCCCGCAGCGATCTCCGGCGGATGGGATGCAGTTCCGGAAGCGTGATCATTGTCGGGGGGCCAAACGAGGATGCCTGCCAGAGCCTGGCCGCTGAAATATCTCAGATGGAAATGGACCTCGAAACGCTCAAAGCCCGCCGGCAAAATCTCCTGGAGGGCGGTGCCAGCGAAATGACCCGGCGGCGCATCCATGCAGCGCTCGCAGTCAATCGCTGTGACGAGGAACAGGACGAAGTCTTAAGGGCTGCGGTCGAGGAACCCGAAACCCATCGCAATATTCTTGAGGACCTGCCGCCGGTCAGCGAAGACTACCGGGACCAGCAGGGGGCTGATGTCACCGATTTTACGGTGCCGCACGATAATTTCGGGCCGCACGACAATTTCGGGCCGTATGACGGATTTGGGCCGGGCGCGGACTATCCCGGCAGCCTGCGGACACTTTGCGTGCGCACCTGTGACGGGGCGTTCTTCCCGATCTCGTCGAATTCATCGCCCGCCGATTTCCCGCGCGATGCCGAAACCTGCCAGCGGCGTTGCCCCGGAACGGAAACGGCGCTCTACTATCATGCGCTGACGACGGAAGAGACGGATCAGATGGTCTCCGCCGCGACCGGCGAGCCCTATGCCGAACTGCCGACAGCTTTCGCTTACAAGACCCGCGATCTCAGCCAACCCGGCCAATGCGGCTGCCGTCCGGTGGGACAACCCGCCATCCAGCAGAGTACACCCGGCAACGGCAAGGGCGTCGTCGATCTTCGCGCTAAAAAGGCGGATGGCACGCAGGCAAAGAGCACCGTCGCCGACCGGCCCTACAATCCGCAGGATAACAAGGTTCGCGTCGTCGGTCCAAGCTTCCTGCCCTCGCAGGAAACCTCGATCGACCTCAGGCATCCCGCTGGCCCAGGCTACCAGCAGCAGCAGACCAACTGATCATTCGCTTTGTCTGACGCCCCAGCCGTCCTCGAATACCAGATCGTCAAGGGACAACCGCTGTCGCCAGCCTTTGACGGCCAGTTCCGGCTCTGAATACAGCCTATCGACGTAACCGAGGCACAGCCAGGCGATGATCTCGATATGATCGGGAATGCCGAGAACGTCCTTGATATCGTGCTCGTGGAAAATGCTGACCCAGCCGACGCCGACACCTTCGGCACGCGCGGCAAGCCACAGGTTCTGCACGGCGCAGACGGTGGAAAACGCATCCATGCGCGGATTGTGCGTCCGGCCAAGAACGACTTTTCCTGCACGGGTCGGATCACAGGTCACACAGATGCTGACAGGCGCCTTGCGGATACCTTCGAGCTTCAGCGACCGGTATTTGTCCTGTGCCTCGCCCTCAAACATTAGCGCGGCTTCCTCGTTG